>WNFQ01003045.1_pt1 | contig 12188 bp, 10 predicted proteins | sample 5400171 | NCBI WGS metagenome assembly WNFQ01 (sample SAMN13153356, study PRJNA577476) | soil metagenome | isolation source: 20 cm soil under Madrone tree | place: USA:California | collected 2016-06-14
CCACCCAATTAATGTCAATAGTGTCCCGCTGCTGCGGTAATGATCCTGCATGGAGAGTGCCAGTTCCCGTGACTTTTATATCGTCTGATCTTCTCTCGCCACTTCTCTCGCCATCCACTCTCACCCTTGACACTTTGCCGCCCGCACCGTACTCCGCCCGGATCTTGGCCCGAAACGGCGCTAGTCAACCCCCACATCACCAACACCAACAATACAGTTAACTATAAATGATGCCTGTAGTGCGGATCATACCCAAGACATCCATCGGAGCAAAAGGAATGAAGCACCCGATTGTGGCGATCACCCAAATATTGTGACTTCTCAGGACTCTTTCCCGTCCCTTGAATTTCCCAGCGCACGTGCAACAAGGTCTTCCTGCCTCGCGAGCCAAATGCCGAATGCCGGAGTCCGTAGCCATCGCTCGTAGAACAAGCGCTGATTCGTGCTTGACCTAAAGGGAAGTACCGCTCCATGCGTCTTGAGCGAAGCGAAGAAATTGGCGTTGTTGAAGGACTTGAGACGCAAGTCCGTACTTGCCTCGGAGGGTCGGGGGATAAGTGTGTTTAGGTATCGGTTAAGGGGTACTAGCAGCGCCGCAGAACGAGAGGAAAAATGACGGCGGAGGTTAAAAGACGCTTCAGCCACTGGGACGAAGAGCGTCATGGGACGGTCGCACATCGTATGTGGTGCGTATAACTCACGCGTTTTCGCATTTCTACTCTCTGCTACGGTTTCCAGCGTCCGAAGGAGCTGGCGGTCCTTACACGTATACCGTTTGTGCGTTTTTGTTTTCCATCCGGGTGGCGGACCAGCGAAACGCGAAGGGTCTTGACGGCTGGAAAAGCGATCAGAATCGGCGGAGCTGGATATTTTCCTATAATTACCTAGACTTCCCACCGAGGGTGAGGACATGGGGCCAATGACTGCACGTATTCTCAAAGAATGGGTTCGTAACTCCAAGGAGTAGGCCAGCCTTAGGTGGCTTTTCATTCACCAGAGCCTTGTGCTCCTTATCATGGATCGTGAAATACGGTCTGAAGTCCCCGGCCCACGGAATCTGTATGACGTGGTGACGGGTTTAGGGTACCATTAGGCCAGTATACAGCAAGCCTCTCACGGGTCTAATCACGTCACGGAGCCACCATATTGCGTTGCTGGTCCACGCAGGTGACTGCCCGAAGATGATAATTGGCTCACATAATACGAGGCACTCCCAGATAGACCAAAGATGGGATAATGACGCCTCAAAAATTTGAATTATGCTCAGTGCGGTAATGGGCGGTGAACACGCGAGAAGCTAAACGTCAATTATGATATAGAAGATGGATGAAGATGAGCATTCAAAGCGTACATGCCAATCCTGGTCCGTTACAACCTGCGTGTGAGGACCATTACCCAGCTGCTGTTCATCCAGGTCATGAGGAAGCTCGACATGGAGGACAGAGCCCAGGAAGCCGAGCTCCCTAGTAGAACCGGGAACCGGCGGAGGCCTGCATCCGATTTCAAATGATTTCCGTTTATAAAGTTCCACGTACACGGACTGGAACTCACCATTTGGCTATATTATGTGACGCAACTTCTAATATAGGGTCACCATGAGCTTGATAGAGGGGCCCTAACTTGTCTAGTAAGGCACAGAATAGTGCTGGATAAGGGTGATGTGTCAACGCCACAATGCACCTCTGGAACAACGGAGATGAGAAGACGCAGCCATTTCAATTCAGTGACAATACCTGAGAGTACCCGCGCTTGGACGCGGCGCTCCTTTCTTGATTAAACCGAGAAAAGCCGTAAAGGAAGCCGTCTGGAGACGGCGCACGTCGGCTATCAAACAGACTTGAAGAGGAACCTCCTTGATTTGTTCTCACAACCTGTTCTCGTATGCGAAAGGAATGTGTCTCTGAACCTTCCTTGAATAATGTCGAGTCGGGAAATGAAGAGAAAGCACTATTTCAAGTTATATTTCAACAGCCACACACTAGACAGTAAAGGAAACGAACATATTTTCAGCTTCAAATGGGTATAACGGCAACTGAGGAAATATGCAGCTCAATGAGGGACCTTGCTCAAGATCAAAATCAACTGAAAGTGCGATAGTTGAGCACACAAGGTGTACGGCTAGACCAACAAGCAACAATTGCCTATTGCTAACCCCAAGACCCAGCGACGTAGGCGCTCTATGTTTTCAACTTCGAACGAAATCCCTTGGAGAGTCGGAAAGATACTTGTGGTACGTTTCGGAGATCTCAGCGGGAGAGTCCTGGTGCGAGATAGGCCAGCGTTTGCAAGAGAGGGAAGCGCAGGCTTGATCTTCAAGTTCAAGTCTGGGGACGAGGAAGCGATATGGTGGAGATCGAGGGACCGACTAATTGCATCTATATGAACATCCGGTTGTTGAGTGTCCTCAGAAACTGCGGGGTGTGTAGAGACGCTACTAGGGGACGCCGAGCGTTCGTCGTCCTCCATGCAGTGGTTGGCGTCAAAGACCAGCACTACAGCGCGAGCGGCAACTAAATTGGAGCGCACAACCGGAACCGGGACGTGTTTACCGGTGTGGGGCCGGGCGTGTCAAAGCAGAAAAATCATCTTTGATCTGTTCGAGAAACTCGAAAATCCTCTTCCATAGAATCCTGATTACTGAAAAGACAGATACCGGTGCCTGTTCAAGCTCGGCGTATCAGAAGATCAGGTTGTATCACCTCCCAAAACTGTTTTCTCCCAAGCCGTCCAGGACCGGCGGCCGCCGTGTCGTCATTTGGCCTTTCTTTCTCTCCGCTGCCCGCACACTGCCAAGTGTCTGTCGATTTGTCCAGAAAATTAGTTTTCTCGAAGCTTTGTGTCAGCTGTCAAGGCATTGGTAGCATGCTCGCGCTATGTCCCAAAGTAGTGTCCTTACGCTTCCATCGGACCATCGCTGGCAAGAGCCGTAGATCTCACGACCTTAATTTTGCCCAGGATGTATCTCGGAAAGAAGGCGGAAAGTTAGCGACTAGGCGTGCGCCTTTTGTGGCCTCTGCTCTACTGCTGCTTTCCCTCTGGAGACATTCTTCTGCATTTCATCTCTTCATTTAGATGTCAACTTTTTGCCAATTATACTCTTCCACGTGCCCTTCACGCGGAGGCCTATATAATATGGTCGTAGAATAGTATCCCGCCTTTCCAACCTTCATCCTCTTTGTGTTCTTACCGATAATGCCCGCCCTCATTTCGACCAACACCCCTGTGCGGCGCTGGGTCCCTGCACCCGTCACGAAGGAGGATAGTAAGTGAAGGCCAGGCAGTTTTACTCTCGGCGGAGATCGCTCACTGTCCATCTAGTTGATTGGGCGGACCTGACATTTATCGATCTTGCCAAGGCCAAAACGCCAGAGGGTCGCGCTGAGCAAGTCCGTCTGGCACGCGATGCGACCCACAAACAAGGATTCTTTTATGTGATTAACCATGGACTTGACCAGGCGATCGTGAGTTACAATTGAGTGTTGTTCTGTGCCGCTCAAGTTGCATAACACGGTTCTGCCAGGTTGATCGAATGGTTGATATTGCCGCCCTTGCATTTGACGATGTCAGTGAAAACGAGAAGCTTTGCTATCAGGCCCGCATCAAGGAAACGGGAGAGTACTTGGGATACAAACTTCCTCAATACTGGGTATGTGGCACACCTAACTATTGCCGCCCGATGATAACCCTTTATCAGCATATAGCCAATGGAGTCAAGGACAAAATAGAGCACTACAACTGTGAGCTGCCAACATAGAAAACTTTAAACCTTACCCTGCTGATGAGACACTAGTTCCTCGAGACACCTCCCGACGTGAACATCCCACCGTACTTCGTCCATTCTTACCTGAAATTCAAAAGATTGTCGAGTTTACCCATCGCGAGGTCTTGAACGAAGTGCAAAAGTCAGTCAATTCTTCTCAAGTTGGCCTGTTCTCATTTTCTCACGACGATTAATATAGGCTTCTGTCGCTGGGTCTCGAGCTTCCGGAAAACACGCTCCCTGATCTGCATCCCTTTGACGAGACTAACCACTCCTTCTGTAAGTGGGCGTAGCTGTCATTCCGTTTTGTCACTTATTCGGATATTCTCCAGGGCGATTTATGTTATAGTACGGCGTCTCCTTGCATGCCCGAATCCAGACGAGAACTGACGTATTTGGCTTTAGCAACCCCCGCACCCAGGAAGAAGAAGAAAAAACAAACAATATTTGGATGAAGGGTCACGCCGGTGAGGACTTGCCTACAGTATATGGTGCCTGTCTTATCCATATCTCACACGACAATTGTTATAGATCATACAAGTTTCACGGCAATATGGAGCCAACCAGTTACAGCTTTGCAAATCAAGGACTGGGACGGTGAATGGCGTTATGTCAGACATGTCGACAACGCTCTCGTAAGTAGTCCTGGTGCGCGCATTCCCGACCACACTCCTGACCCAGAGTGCCTCAGGTCGTAAATTGCGGTGACACGACAGAGTACCTGTCAGGTGGATATTATAAATCTGCAGTTCACCGTGTCATCAAACCCCCAGCCGACCAGGCGGGGTACCGGAGGCTCGGTCTATATTACTTCCATTACATGTCCGACGACACCCGCATTGCTCCGCTACTGGAGAGTCCGATCGTCCAGAGAGAGGGCATCAACAAGTCTATTAGCGGCGACCCTCCCACACAGGAAACATGGCGCAAGAATAGGGCGGCAGCCTATGGCGTCACTCAGCTACAACGGGCGGAAGATGGGACCGAGTACGAGATCGTCAATGGCGTGCGCGTTACGCACTACAATTAGTATGCTCATACATGGGCTCACTGTAGCCGAAGCGAATAGGAATAGCCTTTCTGTGTAATCTTATTTAACATGCCTACTTTCCGCTTTTACTCCGAGAGGCACAATGAGAAGTTACAGACCTTCAGCATGATCAAATCTCACTCCTTTTGACCCTTATATTCACCGTCTCGGCTCCTCTTCCTAAATGACTGAACATATTAGATAGGAGGATTCGGGATGAAAGTTGATGAATGGCTTGGCTCATTGGACGCGTGAGGCGTCTATGGTACTGATTTAGACTTTTGTTGACAGGCCCCGCTCCCACGATAGGAGTACCCCAGTTCGAACATTTTCCAGTTAGGAATAATTCGCTATGCTGTGGGCATGATCAAGAGTGCTCAGCAGCACTGGCAGGCCAAGACGAACACCGGCGACCCGGCACAATGCTCCCCGACGTCCCTTTTTGTGATGCCGAGGACCACGCGCGGCCTTCCCCGGATCCGAGTCTCGTCGGGTGCCAAGTAAACCGACCGGGGGATAACGTAAAAAAACGTTGTCCGCGAAGCTTTCATCATTTATTACATTTATGACCACCCGTGCGAATGAACGCCTGGACAAACCATAACCATAACGTGATTAATCTTTCTGGGGTCGTGGTCAGGTACATTGGTGAACAATGACGGAGATAGATGGGACAAGGTAATGAATGCCATGCGCAAACGGGGGTTTCTTTTATGTCACCAACCATGGGCTGGACTGGACTCGGACTCAGACAGTGCTAGGCCTTCGAGACCTCGGAGGGGAAGCGTTATCGTGAGGCTAGTGCCAACACCAAAGGAGACCTGTGCCTTTTTTTTCTTTCTTTTTTTCCATTTGTTACAAAGCGTTTTCGAATATTGGGTCAATTCGAATAGCTCGCAGAGGGCGTGATACCCGCCTTACCCGGAGCGCCATAGATGACAGACAGCACATGGCTAACGGTGCTCGAGGACGGTACTGTATTGAGCACCCACCGCAGCAGAAAAATCGCCGGGACGGTGTACGTGATGTAGGGCCCAACACGAGGGGTTATCTATTTCGTAAATGTCGTGCTTGCGTGAGAATGAGAGCCTTTGTGAGGTACGTTCCCTTGAAATTGACCAAGCTAAAGGCCTATGAGGGTCCTCGAATTGCCAGTGGGACTGAAACTCCAACTTCCTCTTGCTCGGAACCTCCATGACTACGGAGATAAACAGGAATAACGCTTTTACTGTATCATTCCTTGCAAAGAACGTAGAGGTCACATTGAATGAACATTCAGGCGCTTCATGATGCAGTAACGCAGCCTACAAAAATAGAATGTATCTACCAGTGGCTTAAAAGGCGAGAAGATTCGTCATGACACGTGGATTCCTTCGGGTTCCTGATGAAAATTGTTACATATCAGAAAATGTTGTCTTCTATAATCTGCCAAAGCATTCCATGCTGTATGATAGTGATGCCGAGCCCCAGCCCCAGCCCTCTTGGGCGGCACGAGTTCAACGAGTGGGCATACAGTAAAACCGTGACGGCACGTAATGGGCCCGGAGAATAGTGATGGACGGGCCTGGCTTTGGCTGAAAGCCCTGGGCTGGCCTGGCTTTTAAGGGCTTTATGGCTTGGCTTGGGCTTTCTCAGGCTAGGGATTTCAGGACTTGGGTTTCCAGGCCAGGCCCGTCCATCACTACCGGAGAAAGCTCTAGAACCCTGGGCCTGTGATTTTATTTTTCAGAATCCCAGTTGACGAGACTATCTTCGTCAGAACCAGTGTAATACACGAGGTTAGGGAAGGGTGCATGTAAATGCTTGTGATCGAGGCATTCCGAGTCAGAGGGAACGTGTATTGCAAACAAGAGCTAGGAAACTCACATGTCTATATGCGCCTACTAAACGCATACGCATGTAACATTTTCCCGGTATTGTTTTTGCCTCCTCACCTAGCCAAGCCCTCTCGAGGGGATGACCACGCGGGATCGCCTCCCGAAGGCGTACGTGGATCACCTCCCATCCCTTCCCATTGTAGTGGAGCCCAAGGACACGCACCAGCTGCTGGAGATGATTATGGATCATGGTGTGGTACATACGTGTATAAACATCATCGAGTGTCTCGGCGACGATCGAGTGGCCCGGAGCGACGTCCAGCGTGACGCCTGTCGAAGCGAGCAGGGTAGGCGGGTGCACGCGCAGCCCGCCAAAGTCACGAATGATGAAGCCACGAAGTTCATGAGGCGGTGCGAGAGAGAAGCGTGCGACGGCGTTCTGTGGATGTGCCTCGAAGGCGACGCCGTCTTGTAACATCGACGGGAGGAACGAGGCGAAAAAAATGCGCACGAATCTAAGTACAGAACCATAAACAGTCAGTTCTGATATCGAAGGGACCTCGCATGGCGGTATAGTACTCACTCGTCGAGCCACCTGATGCGCTTGTCTTCTGTATCCAGACCAAACACCCTCACAACGCTGGGTGTGACGCCGTCCGTTCCCGTATGACCATGCTCGACGAGGCTCGTGCAGACGATGAGTCGTTCCCCCCGCGCTTCACTACCGTTCTCATGACACTCACGCACGATCACACCACAATGTTTCGCTGTTTCGCTGTCCGGATCAACGTGACTGATGCTCGCCAACTCCCGCGCGACAGTAAGCAACGACGGATCAAAGTGCAATGCTGGGACGACTTGCTCTGAGAAGCGTGGGCCCAGGTACGCGCTCGCTGGTGAAATTGTGCGAACTGCCGATGTGAGTTTGATGCCGACCCCGAGCTTGAGGTGTGTCGTCGGCAATATTTCGGGAAGGATAACTGACCTAAACGGAACGGGTCAAGTCGACGGTTCAGAAGCCTCACGAAGCAGACAAATACCGGACGCTTTGCTGGGCAAGAGCCGGGACACTGAATTCTTCTGAATAAACCGTCGCCTCCTTGAACTTGTCTAGTATATGCGGGATCTGTAGCTCGTGTGTCGGTACGATGATGTGATCGTGTGGTATGTCGAGCATTTTCCCGGCATTTCTTGTCGCTGCGTCGAGGATGGGCCGCGTGAGCACTTTAAAGTCACCCGTGACGTGCAAACTCCCTAGAGGAAGTGCGACGAGGCGCAAACGTGGGTAATGCAAATTATAGCTCCCTGGTGCGGGTGATGTCATGGGAGGCAAGAATTGGCGTGTCTTGTGCATCTAATTCTCATCGGTGAGCTAACCTCTTCGTGAGTATGCGGAAGAAACACGGACAGGATGCGTGGGATGGCCTTCGACGATTGACTGTTCCCAGTCAATGCTGGGGGACAGAAGCGTTGGTGCGTTTGGTGGGTGGTCGTACGAGTAGGTTTGCCATCGCACGGAACTCGCGAGTTCGTCTGAAATGTCGGAGTGTGTAACGGGGTCGAGATCGATACTTGTGGCGAACTTGTCCCATAAACTCAAAGGATCGTTCAGCTCCTTGACGATAGTTGGTTCGTGGAAGGACCAGTCTGGCGACGAAAAAACTCGCCGAATTGCAGAAAAGAGCCTGAGGTCACCTTGATGTAGTGACTCAGGCTATGCGCGACAAGGTTCTGAGTGCACTGCAAATCCCACAGAAATTGATAACCCATACCTCATTCTCGTGTGAACCTCCATCCCCAGAAGTCGCCAGCACAAGGGGGAGCATATCAAGCGGGTCCAGCAACCCAATTTCTTTCCCTCGAGGATCATCACTCGACTCGGGATCGGTTTTGAGAACCGGGACATGTCTCAATAACACGATGGCAAGGACGTCTTCTTGCTTGCAATTGTGGTTATAAGGGAGGACCGTTGATATAGGTGCATTGAGAACCACGCCGATGCCAACGCAATCAGACCATTGAAGTGGAACGAATATCGCGCGAACTAGAGATTCTGTGACAAGGCAGGAGAGAAGTCGCGCGGTGGTAGCGAAGGATGCGCGGTCTGCGGAAGATGAGCCCATACTAGTTCGCAAGTGAAGACTCTCAGAGAGAGCGAGCCAGCTCCAATTGAAGCTACAGTATGCAGTATCGCAATACGACACACCCCTCACTTGGTCAGATGTCACCCAATTTTTGCTCAATTACCACACTCTATTACCATTCTCCAGATTCTTTGTGAATGACTTCGTGTGATGGGAGTTATAACACCTTATTATGTCCAAAATAGAAAATAGAACGCGGCGAGACTGTCACGTTGGCTGCTGGCGTAAGAAACGTGTGCTGTCCGCGTGAGAGTGCCGTGACTGTAATACTGTAAATTAATGATCATCGAGGTCGTTCAATTGTATCATCCGACGAGACCAGCCCCAAAATCGTAATTGTAACGGTGTCTAGGGTACAAATACCTCATATAGTACTTCATAATTTGATACAGACCGATACAAGACAAAAACAAGAAAATACTCATGCTCCCCGATCAAATCAAATCAAACAGTTCCCGGATTGTATACACTACCCATTGGTTGTTGGGACCAACCAAAATCCACGGGAGGCATTTGTTTCATCCACGCAAAGCCTGAGACAAAGAGCGTTAATGTGATTGGAAGATACGAGAAGGATGTACAAGTTCGTACCTGGCAACGTGGCGTCCTGCATCTCAGATAAGGACGACAATGACTGCATTGACTCGACAAAGTCAGAGTCGAAAGGCAAAGGGGCATGGAAGAACTCGGATGCATGGAGGCCGAGAGCTGAAGTACCAGCAGGAGCTGATGGATCGACTTCTGTTGGCCATGCAAAGTGATCGAAGGGTGTTGAAGGTTGCGCGGGAAGGGGGTCAAAGTAGTTCATAGAGACGGGTTGAATAGGCTGTTGAAGAGGCTGTACGTTAGCACGCATCTCGGTAGCTGGAGCTTGCTGTCCGGATATCTTTCGTTTTGACCGTGATGAGAGAGGAGTTTTGGCTGGTGACGTTTTGACACGCTCGAAAAGCCCACGCAGGAAGCGGGAATAGAGTCGAGGGCCGTGACGATCGTCAACACCTATATCGGGTGAGCCGAGAAACTCGATGGCGCGTTCTACGTTCCGGAAGATCTCGGCGCGCTGTTCTGATGATAGATATGATGCATATTTCGGCTGAAGTAGCTGTGTTTTCTGTTAGCCATGCATGTAGGGGCAAGAGTAGGGTGGAAGGCATACTTTGATCAAGAACGCGCAAGAGAATGCAACAAAAACTGTTTGCGATTCAGGTCCATGTCGGACGTCGATCCCTAGGCAGCGGTTAGAGGAGAAAGGCAAAGCCCTTTCTTTTAGGCTCACTCTGAGAAGGCCTCCCAATATCATCAACCATAGCGCCGACTACATCTGAGGCGGCACGAATGCACTGAAAAGCGAGATGAGATAATCGACATAGTCGAGGTAACAGAGATTTATAACGTACTCTCTTCAGGAAAGGATTCTCATCTGTCTTACCCTTCCCAAAAGCGTGTTGGAAGCCGAACGCCAGCGCTACTAGCCTCGCATAGCTATACGCCAATCTCAAGAGCCCTATACGGAAACGGTTCTGCGGCTCGTTAGAGTCTGTCTGTTTAAATTTACTGAACCACTGCAGCCGCAGCTCCTCAATTTGGTCATCGGTTTCGCTTGCGAGCTGCCCGAGATCAATTTCCTGATAAGTGGGAGGGGGTCAGTGAAAGACAGATGGTGACGTAGTTGGTACCCGCCTTATTCAAGCCAGTTGGATGCTCACGGTTACTATAGACCTTCATCCGAAAGTCACTCAGAAGTCTCAACTCGGCGTTGTACGCGCAGAGGTGAATATCGAAATTTTCCATGTTATACTCTGAAGCATTCCACCATGTGTGGGAGTGGTTCGCGACGTAGTCCGCGTTGCTTATTATTGCCATCTTGCCGTATTGAGAGCCGAATGAGCGATCAAGATTGTAAACATTCAGCCATGCGCGCGTTCGGTTCAACATCTCGCGGGCATGTAGCTCATCCCTAGGCTTCGCGGTATTCGGATGGTGAAGATTCATATCCATCGCCATGCGAATCGCCTGGCCGAGGTAAATCCAAGAGCGATCGTCCTCCCATCGACGGGAAGGGATGGGATAAAGGCTCAACAGATAGTAGGCTTGGACAACCTCAACACGCTTCTGGCAGGTTAGGAATGCAGCACCGGCCTCCTGTCGTGCCAAGTACATAGCAGTTGGATACAAATCCGGGCGCTCAGTATCATATCGTGACGAAATTGCGCATACTATAAAGCAATCTGTGAGACAGTTCTACCTCGAGTTGTAGTGGCCGTGACTGACAGACCGTGAACAAAAAGGGACATCTCCAGTAGACTTGCTGTGCGGAATAGAGCTTCGGGTCGAGGAGCGAAACTGAGTTATTCATATAGTCGAAGTAACTGACAGAGGGTTAAAGACAGTTCGAAGGCGATAAGAAGGAAAGCAAATACATTTTGAACAGTTTCTCAGCTTCTATAGAGGTAATGATATTCTTCCGCAACAGGGGAGGAATGCGATGTCCCGGAGGGCTGAGCCTCATTGGGTCAGGATCCACGGCTGCATCCAAGTTGTCAGAGGAGTAAGCCTTTCACATTTCTCACACCTACGCGTTCGGAAGAAATCCTCATTCGCTACCCCCAAGTCACTCACATCACTTGCGACGCTGGCAGCTCTCTTGGACTTGGCCTGTCCCACGCTGAGTGCAGCCATCATGCCGAATGGGCTACTCTGCGCAGGAAGACTGACCATCCTTGCGCTACTCGGAGAAGTCTTTCCAGAAAGCTTCCGTTCGCGTACGGGACCTCGCGCTTTGGGAGATAAATGGCCAGTGTCAAACTCATCCTCGCTTCCGCTGATTTCTTTAGCGAGATGATACTCGTCTTCACTTGAGGCAGAGTCCTCGAGATCCTGGTCGACAAGGTCTCTCTTGGCCGTACTAGAGCTTCCTAAGCGGATAGAAGCGCCAAATGCCTCAAGGCTTTCGCGAGCTTTTGCTATCCATTCCAAATTTTCTTGACTGATCGTAGAATCAGCGCGACTGGCAGAAGAGGAGGTATCGAGCGTGGATGTGGCTTCCAATGAATAGCCAAAAGAATCAGCGAGCGTTCCGCTTCCTGGGGATCCCAAAATTGAGGAATGTGCGAATTCCGTGTGAAGGTTGGCTGTCATCTGAGTAACATTTCTGTCACTCATTTGTATTGTCTCTAATTGGGCCATAAGATCCTTAATTTGGGCCGCTTGATCACGGATCTTGGCAAGAAGAAGCTCGCGCTTACTAAAAAAGGGTATGTTATGGATTCTGTTGCATTGGTCTTTGACAGACAACGTACGGCGGTGGCCGTCTCTGCTTGCGACCGGGGATGATGCACTCCTGGGAGGCCTTGATGCATCGATCACACGTATCATTGTCGTCCCTGAAGTGGCAGCGAACCTAATCCACCAAAAAATGGAGCCCGACATGTTGGGGG
>WNFQ01012376.1_pt1 | contig 12182 bp, 13 predicted proteins | sample 5400171 | NCBI WGS metagenome assembly WNFQ01 (sample SAMN13153356, study PRJNA577476) | soil metagenome | isolation source: 20 cm soil under Madrone tree | place: USA:California | collected 2016-06-14
GCGTTTTTCGAGGAGCTGTTCATTCGTGGCTACGTCTTTGCCGTATTGCGGCGTGCATCGGGCTGGAGGCTCGCGCTCATCGTCACGAGCGCCGTGTTCGGACTCCTGCACGCATGGAATCCGGGAGCCGATGCCGAATCGATTCTGGCGGTGACAGTCGCCGGATTCTTTCTGGGCGCCATTCTTCTCGCGACTCGGAGTCTCTACGCGGCTGGGGCCGCGCACTTCGCGTGGAACTGGGTCATGTCAGGCGCACTGCATATTGCCGTGAGTGGAGTACCATCGGCGGATCGCAATTATCGGGTTGTCGAGACAGGCCCGGACTGGCTTACGGGCGGAGGTTGGGGACCTGAGGGTGGATTGGCCGCCGTTGCCGTAATGTTCATCGCAATCTTTTACCTGTACGGGCGCTACTTGCGCCAGATGGAGTGGATAGCATGACCGACCGCGTTGCGGTTGTTGGAGCAGGGCAGATGGGGAACGGCATCGCGCACGTCTTCGCGCAATCCGCATTCGACGTCGTGATGATCGACGTATCCCAGGAAGCGCTCGACCAGGGCCGGGCCACGGTCGCGAAGAATATCGAGCGACAGGTCAAGAAAGGGACGATCCCCGCCGAGGAGCAGGTAAAGATCCTCTCGCGGATCGATCTCAGTATGGACATCGAGTCCGCGGCAAATGCGTCGCTCATCATCGAAGCCGCGAGCGAGGACAGCGGTCTCAAGTATCGTATCTTCACGGATCTCGATCGCATCGCGAAGCCCGCGACAGTGCTCGCAACCAACACCAGCTCCATCTCGATCACGGAGATCGGACGGCGAACGTCGCGTCCCGACAAGGTCATCGGCATGCATTTCATGAATCCGGTGCCCGTCATGAAACTCGTCGAGATCATTCGCGGACTGGCTACGTCCGATCAGACGACGAAGTACGTCACCGGGATTGCGCAGCGCCTCGGAAAGACGCCGGTCGAGGTGAACGATTATCCGGGCTTCGTCTCCAATCGTGTGCTGATGCCAATGATCAACGAGGCGGTGTTCTGCCTGATGGAAGGTGTCGGCGAGCCCGAGGCCATCGATCAGGTCATGACGCTGGGAATGAACCATCCGATGGGACCGCTGGCCCTCGCTGACCTTATCGGACTCGATACCTGCGTCGCGATTCTGGAAGTTCTGCGCGATGGACTCGGAGATCCGAAGTATCGTCCGTGTCCGCTGCTCAAGAAATACGTTGCTGCAGGCTGGCTTGGCAGGAAGAGCGGCCGCGGCTTCTATACCTATAGTAAGTAAGACCGCGCGTGTCCTGGGCTCTTCACCCGCTTACCGAAGAACAGACCGAGGTTCAGAAACTCGCGCGCGACTTCGCCCGTGCCGAGATCGCTCCACATTCGGTTGAGTGGGATCAGAAGGCTTACTTCGAGCCGTCGCTGGTCAAAAAGCTAGGTGAGCTCGGCTTCCTCGGAATGATGCTGCCCGAGGCGTACGACGGATTGGGCACGGACACGGGAACCTATCTGATCGCCCTCGAAGAGATCGCGGCTGCCGACGCGTCCGTCGCAGTGCTCATGAGCGTTCATAATTCGCTTCCGACGCAGATGATTCTGCGCTACGGAAGCGATGCGCAAAAAGACAGATTCCTCAGGAAGATGGCGCGCGGTGAGACACTGGGCGCCTTTGCTTTGTCCGAGCCGGACGCGGGTTCCGACGCATCGGCGCTGGCGACGCAAGCGGTGAAGGACGGCAACTCCTGGATTCTGAACGGCACCAAGAGCTGGGTGACGAACGGCAATACCGCCGGCGCAATTCTCACCATGGCGCGCACGGACCGCGCGGGCGCGCGCCGAGGAGCACGGGGTATCGGGGCTTTCATCATTACACCGGACCTCCCCGGATTCAATGTCGGCAAAAAGGAAGACAAGCTCGGACTGCGCGCCTCACCGACAGTGCAGCTCACGTTCGACAACATGCGCGTGCCGGCCGACAATCTCCTCGGCGACGAGACACAGGGATTCGTGTACGCTATGCAGTCGCTTGACAACGGTCGCCTGGGAATTGCGGCGCAGGCGATCGGCATCGCGCGCTCGGCGCTCGAGCACTCGGTTGTCTATGCCGGGGAGCGCAAGCAATTTGGCAAGGCCATCAAGGAGTTCGAGGCAATCCAGTTCAAGCTTGCCGATATGGCGATGCGCGTGGCCGGATCGCGAGCCTTGCTCCACGCGGCGGCCGCAGCGAAAGATCGCGGGCAGAACATCCGGCAATTCAGCTCGATGGCAAAGCTGATGGCGAGCGAGACCGCAATGTGGGTGACGACGCAGGCGGTGCAGATCTTCGGCGGTTACGGCTACGTCAAGGATTATCCCGTCGAGCGCCTTATGCGTGATGCGAAAGTCACCGAGATTTACGAGGGCACTTCCGAGATCCAGAGAATCGTGATCGCGCGTGCTCTGTACGGGCACACATGAGGTTTCACCCTGGAATTACGAAATGAAATTGTTCGATACGCTGGCTGAGATGGGACACGAGGAAATCGTGATGTGCAGCGATCCCTCGGTTGGTTACAAAGGCATTCTGGCGGTTCATAGCACCAGGCTCGGGCCCGCTCTGGGCGGAACGCGGTTCTGGCAGTACGCCACCGACGAAGAGGCAATCACCGACGCGCTCCGACTTTCGCGGGGCATGACGTACAAGAACGCCGTCGCCGGCCTTCATCTGGGCGGCGGCAAGTCGATCATCATCGGCGACAACAAGACAAAGGACCGTGAGAAGATCTTCCGTGCTCACGGTCGTTTTGTTGAAAGCCTGGGTGGCCGCTATATCACGGCCGAGGATGTCGGAACGAGCACGAAGGATATGGCCTTCGTGCAAATGGAGACCAGCCACGTTGCCGGCCTCGCCGGGAAATCGGGCGATCCTTCGCCGGTTACGGCGCATGGCGTCTTTCGCGCGGTGCAGGCGTCGGCGAACCGAAAGTGGGGCTCGGATAGTCTCAACGGAAAGACGGTCGCGATCCAGGGCTGCGGCAGCGTCGGATCATACCTCGCGAAGGAGCTGCACGAGGCAGGCGCAAAGTTGATCGTGTCCGATATCGACGCCGCGAAGGCGGAGAAGGTGTCCAGAATGACGGACGCGAAGATCGTCAAGGGAGCCGCGATCTTCTCGGCCGATGCGGATATCTTCTCGCCGTGCGCACTCGGCGGAATCATCAACGACAAGACGATTCCGAAGCTCAAGGTCGAGATCGTCGCCGGCGGGGCGAACAACCAGCTCCTCGAGGAGCGGCACGGCGACGAGCTCCAGAAGCGCGGAATTCTATACGCGCCGGACTACGTCGCGAACGCCGGCGGCGTGATCAACGTCTACGGCGAAGTCTCCGGTTGGGACGCCCAACGCGCGCTCGACAAGGCCGACGACATATACGATACCATTCTTAAGGTGTTCGACATCGCTGAGGCGAAGCATATTCCGACGTACGAGGCGGCGGATCGCCTGGCGGAGCTGCGACTGGCGGAGGCAAAATGAGCGAGACTATTCCAATCGCTTCTGATCATGCCGGCGTCGAGATGAAGAATCGTCTCGTTGCCGAGCTGAAAAAGCTGGGCTACACACCCGATGACATCGGGTCCAACGATCCGGGCAAACCCGATGACTATCCCGACTACGCGCATCCGCTCGCCAAGGAAGTTTCGGAGGGAGAGGCCAAGCGCGGAATCCTGCTCTGTGGCAGCGGTGTCGGCATGGACATCGTCGCCAATCGGTATCCCGGAGTCCGCGCCGCGCTGGCCTGGTCTCCGGCGATCGGAGAGCTGTCGCGCGAGCACAACGACTCCAACGTTCTGGTCCTTCCGGCCAGGTTCATGACGGATGATCAGGCGATCGAGACCATGAAGGGCTGGCTGGACGCTAAATTTGAGGGCGGGCGCCACGAGCGTCGCGTGAAGAAGATCGAACCGAAGGATATTTGATGGGTGGACCAACGCCGCTCCGACCACAGGACACCTGATGCCGCAGACACAAGCACCGCCGCCGAAATCCACGCCCAGGATCGCCATGCCGACGGGCAATCTCGCGCAGAGCGATCAAGAGATCGCGCGCTTCATAGACCTCGAGGTCAACCGCCAGCGCAACGGACTCGAGCTCATCGCGAGCGAGAATTTCGTGTCGATGGCGGTGCTCGAGGCGATGGGGACTCCTCTCACCAATAAGTACGCGGAGGGATTGCCCGGGAAGCGCTACTACGGCGGATGCGAGTTCGTCGACATGGTGGAGCAGTGCGCAATCGACCGGGTGAAGAAATTGTTCGCCGCCGACCACGCCAACGTCCAGCCGCACTCGGGAGCCCAGGCGAACGCCGCGGTGTATCTCGCGTTCCTCAAGCCTGGTGACGTCGTGCTCGGCCTGGACTTGTCGCAAGGCGGACATCTCACCCACGGCTCGCCCGTGAATTTCTCGGGACTCCTGTACCACGCGATTCACTATGGCGTCGGCGAAGACGGACGCATCGACTACGCCCAGATGCAGAAGATCGCACGCGAACAAAAGCCCAAGATGATCATCGCCGGTGCGAGCGCGTACGCGCGCATCATCGACTTCGAGCCTTTCGCCGAGGTGGCGCGCGAGATCGGAGCGAAGTTCATCGTGGACATGGCGCACTTCGCGGGTCTCGTGGCGACCGGATATCATCCATCGCCCATCCCGCACGCGGATGCGGTGACGAGTACCACGCACAAAACTCTGCGTGGCCCGCGCGGTGGCCTGATCCTCTGCAAAGAGGAGCACGCGAAAACGGTCGACAAGGCGGTGTTTCCAGGTACACAGGGCGGGCCGCTCGAGCACATCATCGCCGCCAAGGCGGTGGCCTTCAAGGAAGCACTCGACCCATCCTTCAAGGATTACTGCGGACAAATCGTGCGCAACGCACAGTCGCTCGCAAATGCGTTGATCGACCGCGGCTTCAACATCGTCTCCGGTGGCACCGACAACCATCTGATGCTCGTCGACCTCAGGAACAAGAACGTCACCGGAAAGGTGGCCGAGAAGGCGCTGGATGCGGCGGGCATCACCGTGAACAAGAACACGGTGCCAAAGGAAACCCAGTCGCCGTTTGTCACCAGCGGAATTCGCATCGGAACCCCGGCGCTCACCACGCGTGGAATGAGGGAGCCGGAGATGGAGCAGATCGCCGGGTTCATCGATCGCGTGATCTCGAGTCCCGGTGACCTGACGGTCGCGTCGGCAGTCAAGGAGGCAGTACTCGACTTGACGAATCGCTTCCCGCTCTACAAATCCTTCCCCTCAATGGCGGACAAAAAGTAGAAAAATGGCTGAGCTGGCATTTCGCGAAGGCATCATGGACCGGATTCGCATCCGCGAGCCGCGCTTCGACGAGCAGGCGTACCTGTTCGTCCTTTCAGCGCTCGAGATGTGTCAGTCGCAGCTAACCGTGCGGCGTCACATCACTGGAGCGGAGCTGGCACGCGCCAGCCGCGATCTCGCGCTCGAGCGATATGGGCTCATGGCCCGAGTGGTTCTGGAGCACTGGGGAATCTCGTCCACCGCGGATATCGGCGACATCGTGTTCACGCTCGTCGATTTAGGATTCCTTCTCAGCCAGCCGCAGGACACGCGCGACGAGTTCGTGGACGTATTCGACTTCGATCTGGCATTCGAGCGCGACTACCCCTGGAACTGCGCGCAACAGGCTTAAGAAGCCAACTTCCTACCAATGCCCGCGTGGGTGGTCAGCGCCAGCGAATCAGCGGAGCGCGATCGGGCAGCCATTGAAAGAGGAACTGCTTCACGCGTGCTGATGCGCCGCGCCGGCGCGGTCGCCGCAGCAGAGATCTCGCGCCGCTATTCCGAGCGCCTCCGGAACGGCGCCGTCGTTTTTGCGGGGCCAGGCAACAATGGAGGTGACGGCTGGGCTGTTGCCGGCATCCTCGCCCAATCCGGCGTCGAGGTCACGGTTATCGAAGCAGGGAAGGCCACGCCGGATAAATCCCCCGACGCCGTAGCGGAGAGACAAGGGGCGATCGATTCGGTGAAAGTTGCGGACTCAATCGATGACGCGGCGGTCGTTGTCATCGATGCGCTGCTCGGCACCGGCTTCGAGGGACAGCCGCGTGGCAAGATTGCCGAGGCAATCTCGACGATCAATGAGCTGCACGGAAAGGGTGCACCGGTCGCCTCGCTCGACGTCCCGGCGGACTCGATTCGACGACTGGCCAGCACTCATCGTGCGTCGTGGCTGATGTCACTTTGAGCTTCGGTGGAGCAAAACGTGGGCTGTTGCTGGCGAGGGACTGCTGCGGAGAGATCGTAGTGCTGGATATCGGGCTCGATGACCCGTCGGCCAAGGGCCCAGGAAAATCGCGAGACTCCGATCTTTCTCTGCCGATTCTCGTTGACGGCGAATGGGTGCGGTCGCGCATTCCGCCCATTCGCTTCGATACGCACAAGGGAATGAGAAAGCACCTCGCCGTGGTCGGGGGCGGGAAGGGAATGCCAGGCGCGGTAGTGCTGGCTTCGCGCGGCGCGCTGAGAAGCGGGATCGGCCTGGTGCGCGTTCTCGTCGCGTCGGAGAACGTGGGTCCTGTTCTGGCCGCCGTACCCTCGGCGCTGATTTCCGAATGGCCATCGAGCGAGGCGCAGATCAGCGCCGAGATCTCGAAGTGGGCCGATGCCGTGGTAATCGGACCAGGACTCGGCAAATCGAAGGACACCAGGGCGCTCGTCGAGCGAATTCTGCGCAACTCGAGACTTCCGGCTCTGCTCGATGCGGACGCGCTCAATGTGTTCGACGGGGATTCGAAATCGCTGGCAGCGGTGCTCGATGGCAGAGCTGCGCTCATCACTCCTCACGTCGCGGAGTTCGCGAGAATTGCCGGGATCGATGTGCAATCCGTTCTGGCGAACAGGTTCGATATCGGCATCGATCTCGCGCGTAAGCTTGGCGCCACGGTTCTCCTCAAAGGATCCCCCACCGTGATTTTCAATCCCGAAGGCGACCGTTACGTGATCGCCAGGGGGACTGCCGCACTCGGAACCGGTGGCAGCGGCGATCTTCTCGACGGTATCGCCGGAACCATGCTGGCGCAGACTCAGAACGCGACCGTCGCCGGCTGCTGTGCCGCATGGGTCCATGGTCGCGCCGCGGAATTCTGCGAGTATGTGCGTGGCACTACACTCGAGGATGTGCTCTACGCTCTCCCGCGCGCGTGGAACGAGCTCGAGCCTTCACCCGAGCCTCCGGTGCTGGCCCAGCTGCCCGCCGTCGCACGATGAGTCCTGAAAAAGCGACAAACGGTCGCAATCTCGACCTCGGGCCAGGGAAGGAATTCGATCTCGTGCGAATCCTTCTCGCCGAATGGGGAAAGGCCGCGCAAAGGATCGGCGACGACGCCGCCGTGATCGACGTTCCGGCGGGCGAACGCCTTGTCGTCAGCACCGATACATCAGTTGAAGGTGTCCATTTCAGTCGCGACTGGCTCAACAGCTTCGAGATCGGCTATCGGGCGACGGCGGCGTCGCTCAGCGATCTGGCCGCAATGGCCGCCCGTCCCCTCGGGATTCTGATCGCGCTCACCCTTCCGGAGGGGAACAAGGACGAAGCGCGTGAGATCGCGACGGGAATTCGCGAAGGAGCGTCGGCCGTCTTGTGCCCCATCGTTGGGGGGGATCTCTCTTCTGGAAAGGACCTTTCGCTCACGATCACAGCCGTTGGCAGCGCTTCGCGACCACTTGCGCGTTCCGGCGCCAGAGTCGGTCAGCGCGTTTACGTTACCGGACGACTCGGCGGCCCAGCCGCCGCAGTCCGCGCCTGGCGCGCTGGCAAGGACCCGACTGACGTTGATCGGGCACGTTTCGCCAATCCAGTGCCGAGAATCGAGCCGGCCATTGGGCTGGCGCATCGCGGCGCGACGTCGGGGATCGACATCTCGGACGGCCTCATCGCCGATGTCGGCCACATAGCAGCGGCGAGCAAAGTCTGCATCGAGATCGAAGCCGACCAGATTCCACGTGTCATTGGAGTCACGCCTTTTGAGGCCGCTGGCTCGGGGGAGGAATACGAGATCGTCGTGACGGCACCGGAGATCGACACCGGTCAGTTTTCAGAGGAGTTTGGCCTGGCTCTCACCGAAATCGGCCGGGTTGTTGCCGGATCTACGGGTATTGTTCTAATGCAGGGCGGCGAGCGCATCACGGCTCCTCCCGGCTTCGACCACTTTCGCGATAAATGACATCTTTTTTTCGAACGATTTTCCTCTACTCCACCGCGGCTGTGGCAACCGTGATCCTCGGTCTCACCGTCATCGTCGCGGCGCTGCTCGGCGTAGAGGACAAACCCGGCGGCCTATACGACAAAGTGCCGCGCTGGTGGTCAATTGCAGTGCTCCGGGCCGTCGGGATCAAGGTACGCGTCCACGGAATGGAGAATGTGAGAAGAGGACAGCCCTACATTTTCGCGTCCAATCACGTGAGCTGGTTCGACGTTCCCTCGCTCGCCAAGATATTGCCCCGGAACAAGTTCGTGGCAAAATCCGAGCTCTTCAAAGTGCCGATCTTCGGGCGCGCTATGCGCGCCGTTGGGATGATCGAAATCCAGCGGGAGAACCGAAAGGCTGCGTTCGGCGCTTACGATGTCGCGGCCGAGCGAATCCGCGCTGGGAACTCGGTCGTCGTGTTTCCGGAAGGGACCCGCGGACACGAGTATCCGCTTCGTCCCTTCAAGAAGGGACCCTTCGTGCTCGCGATCGCGGCCGGCGTGCCCATAGTCCCGATCATAGTGCACGGGACGATCGAGATAATGCCGAGGCATTCACTTTGGGCTCATCCGGGAACGATTGATATACATTTGCTCGAGCCCGTCAGCACGACCGGCGTCGACTATGACCATCGCGAGGCGCTGATGAGAACCGTGAGGACGAGGATGGCCGACGCGATGCGGAACCTCTATGGCATCGAGGCGCTGCCTGCGTCGGCGTCGCGGCTCCCGTCGTCGACCGAAATCCTATCATCCGAAACCCTGCCGACCGAAACGCGGTAGCACAACCTCCAACTGGAAAAAATGTCAGGAATAATCGAGATCAAGGCGCGCGAGATTCTGGATAGCCGCGGAAATCCCACGATCGAAGCGGACGTCACGCTCGACAGCGGCGCATTTGGCCGGGCCGCTGTTCCAAGCGGAGCATCGACCGGAGAGCACGAGGCACTCGAGCTGCGAGATGGAGACGCCGAGCGTTATCTCGGGAAGGGTGTGGAGCAGGCCGTGCAGAGCGTGGAAGAGCGCATCGGCCCCGCTCTCAATGGTCTGCCGGCGGGCGATCAGATGGTAATCGACCGCGCCATGTACTCGCGGTCTCGATGGCGACGGCGCGTGCGGCTGCAATGGATCTCGGCTTGCCGCTCTATCGCTACCTCGGTGGTCCGATGGCGCGCACGCTGCCGGTCCCGATGATGAACATCCTGAACGGCGGTGCGCACGCCACCAACACGGTGGATTTCCAGGAGTACATGATCGTCCCGGTTGGCGCGACGAGCTTTCGGGAGGCGCTTCGCATGGGGACAGAGGTGTTTCACGCCCTCAAAAAAGTGCTGGTGAAGAGAAAGCTCTCGACTGGAGTCGGAGATGAGGGAGGGTTTGCGCCCGATCTCAAGAACGACGAGGAGGCGTTGCGCGTCGTCGTGGAGGCGATCGAAGCGGCGGGATACGCGCCGGGAAAGGAGATTGCGATCGCACTGGATCCCGCGGCATCGGAGCTTTACAAGAACGGAACGTACACGTTCAAGAAGAGCGGGGCTGGAAGTCTCGACTCCGATGGAATGATCGAGCTGTATCGGAAGTGGCTGGACGAGTATCCGATCGTATCGATCGAAGACGGGCTTGCCGAAGATGATTGGGACGGCTGGGCCAGGATCACCGCTGCACTCGGTGATAGGGTTCAGCTCGTTGGAGATGATCTCTTTGTCACGAACACCGAGCGCCTCGCACGCGGCATCGAGTCGGACGTCGCGAATGCGATCCTGATCAAGCTGAATCAGATCGGTACCCTGACCGAGACTCTCGAAGCGATCGAGATGGCGAGGTCGAACGGATATCAGTCGATCATCTCGCACCGCTCCGGCGAAACCGAGGACACCTTCATCGCCGATCTCGCCGTTGCGACCGGCGCGGGGCAGATCAAGACCGGCTCGGCGAGCCGAACCGACCGCGTGGCAAAGTACAATCAACTGCTGCGGATCGAAGAGCAGCTGGGCGCCGTGGCGGAATTTCCGGGCGGCGCGATCTACGGGCTGGAGTAGATCGATGAGGCGACTGGCGTAAGATGAGTCGATATGTGTGGTGGGCGCTCATCGCCGTCGCGCTCTTTTTCGCGGTGCAGGGCGGGGAATACAGTACGCGGGACCTTTATGTGCTGCATTCCCGGACGCGGACGCTCACGCGCGACGTGGATTCGCTGCAACGTCAGGTCGACTCGCTCGGACGATATCTCAAGCTGGTGAAGAGCGACAGCGCGACGCAGGAACGGATCGCGCGCGAGGAATTCGGCATGGTGCGGGGAGACAAGGAGATTCTTTACCGGTTTGGCGACGCTCCCGCTAACGACAACCGGAAATAACGCCAAAATAGCGCGGTTAATCGTCCAAATAGCGCTCTGAATCGGTTGACTTGAACCCCTCGTTGCGTAGATTCCTCATCTCATCGCGGGGTGGAGCAGCCTGGTAGCTCGTCGGGCTCATAACCCGAAGGTCGCGGGTTCAAATCCCGCCCCCGCCACTCAAGCACGCGGCCGGCCCGAAAGGGTCGGCCGTTTGTGTCAGTGCCCTTGGCGGCGAGGGGGCGTGAGGAGAATATTCAACACCGCGAACTGCGGACCGCGTTCCGTGGTTGGCAAACGAGTACAACACGGCTGGGTAGCTCAGCTGGTTAGAGCACGGCACTCATAATGCCGGGGTCGGGAGTTCGAGTCTCCCCCCAGCTATTAGAAATGAAGTCCAACACAGTCCAACGGTGTCCAGATCCGGCGCACTTCTGGCCGGTGACGCTGGGTTCAAATCTCACCTGTAGCCCTGAACACATGTCGACTTCCGAACGGCGCTAACGCGCCGTTTTTTATTGGCTTTAATAAGCCACCGCTGGCGCGCGGCGTGCACTTGTGAGTGCTCTCTTGACCTTGAGACCTTCGGTGGCGACAGCACGATTTCGTTTGATCATAAAGACAGCTAAACTCGCCGCTACCATGCGGGTGCCGGGGGCCATCTACGTCGCCATCTGCGCGGCACTGTGTGCGGTTCAAAGCGCTTGCACCAAGGACGCGAGCGCCCGATCGGCAACGGGCGCGGAGCAATCGTCGCTTGCGGGCACCGCTGATCCGAATCGAGCCAGCTATGCTGGAACTGATGCGCGCGGAATCCCCCACTATGTGAACCGACCGTTCACCAGTGATGAGCGCGCAGTACTCCGGCATGCGTTTGGAATAGTCAGCCCTTCGCATATCTATTTGTCCGATTCGACGGACGATGGGGTGCTCAAGTACGATCCGGCAGTGAAGCGCTGCGGGTGGTGCTACGTGGATTCGTTCAGGATAGGCTTCGTCTCCGTGAGGAAACCCGGTGAGACATGGGACGACCTCGTAAGACGAGTGAAGGCCATGCGCCGCCCGGGCTTCGCGCCTTCATCGCTCATAGCGAGCAGCTCAGTGAGCACGCTCGACCCCGATATTCAGGTCGAGGTGACGGAAATGCTCACGGCGGCACGTCGCGCGGGATTCCAACTGCGCATCGTAGCCACATACCGGTCTCCCCAGCTTGAGGCCCTGCTGATGGCCAAGGGAGATGGACGCACCTACACTCTCACCTCGCTTCACTCCTACGGAAGAGCGATCGACATCGCCGTCGGGGACGGCAACCTGAGCCACCCTGCCACGCGCTCTGAATGGATTGCATTCCGGCGCTGGGTCACGCACTATCGCGGAAACGACTTTCGCGTTCTCGGCATGCCGGAGCGCACCTGGGATTGGCCTCACGTCGAGGTGCCGAGCAGCAAGATCGGTTTTCGAAGCATCGATCAGGCCCTGGCAACGGGAAGGGCATGTCTTTCAGGAAAGGCGGAGCGCGCCTGCGAGTTCGAGCCACATCTACCTCGCGCTAACTGATCACTGCGGGAAGCGCCTTTTTTTTTCCTGC
>WNFQ01003053.1_pt1 | contig 12175 bp, 9 predicted proteins | sample 5400171 | NCBI WGS metagenome assembly WNFQ01 (sample SAMN13153356, study PRJNA577476) | soil metagenome | isolation source: 20 cm soil under Madrone tree | place: USA:California | collected 2016-06-14
CTCAATTGCCTTTTGATAAAAATCCGGGAAAAGATCCGAGGGAATAACCTCGTCGTAAAAGTTCTTGTGCAAGACATTCAACTCGACAAAGTCCGCATATATAGCCTTGTCTTTCAACTCGACAGCCAATTGGCGGAGAAGATCGAAGAACTGACGATGACTGCTAATCACGATATTTCGCGTCGCGGCAAATGCTTTGAGCTGTTGCGTGACGGCACCCCAAAGAAGCTCCGACGCTTTTCTGTACTCACCTAGCAGGATGGCATGATCAGCGTTGGCTCGATACTGGTCGCGAGTTCGGTACAGAGTGTTGACGTATTCCGACTCCGGTTCATTCAAATGCCACGACCTTTCCGGTCGCGCCGTCAATCACAACGGTCTTAAGCTTCACGGCACTCAGACCAACGTCATAAGTCAATTTCCATTGGTTCTTGCCTGCGTCGAAGTCAGCTTTCTGTAGCTGAAAAAACACGTAGCCTGACTTCGTGAGGAAGTCCCTCGCAGTTTCCGTGACGCTTATCAGCTCGGTAGGCACAAATCACGTCACGGCTAATATAGCAAAACCAGCCGATGCTTTTTGGCATGGTCATTCTTTCCGAACGAGCTTCTCGAATTCGGGTTCTGTGAGGGTCGGTACGCCGAGCTCTTTGGCTTTGTCGTACTTGGAGCCGGGGTCGGTGCCTACTACTACGTAGTCCGTCTTCTTGCTTACTGAGCTGGAGACTTTGGCGCCGTGCTGCATCACCAATTGGCCGGCTTCTTCGCGGGGGCGATTGGCCAGGGCGCCCGTGAACACGAAGCTTTTGCCGGCGAATTTTTGGCTTTTCATTACTCGCTTTTCGGCAGTGGGCCGCACACCGGCTTTGTCCAGCTTCTTGATGATTTTCCGGTTCGCGGACTCCGAGAAAAATTCCGCGATGGCGGCGGCGACCTTGGGACCTACTTCGGTTACTTCGAAGAGCTGCTCTTCTTTTGCTTCGGCCAGCTCATCCAGAGAAGAAAAATGTTCCGCCAGAAGCTGCCCGGTGCGCTCGCCGACCATACGGATGCCCAGCGCGTAGATGAGCCGCGCGAGCGAAAGCTTCTTGCTGGCCGCGATTTGCTGCAGCAAATTCTGCGCGGACTTTTCGCCCATGCGCTCGAGTTCCGCAACATCGTCGAGCTTCAGCGTGTAGAGATCCGCGACATCCTTCACCAATCCTTTGTCCACGAGCTGGTCCACGATCTTGTCGCCCAGGCCGTTGATGTCCATAGCGTGGCGGCTCGCGAAGTGCAGCAGCGACTCCTTGCGTTTCGCCGGACACGCCGCATTCACGCAGCGATACGCCACTTCTCCCTCGGCCCGATGAATCGCGCTGCCACATTCCGGGCAATTCTTCGGCATGCGAAAGGGCTTGCGGTTCGCGCCTTCCTTGGTCACTTTCAGCACGTGGGGGATCACTTCGCCGGCGCGCTCGATCAGCACCGTATCGCCGATTTGCAAACCCAGCCGCTCGATCTCATCCATGTTGTGCAGCGTGGAACGGCTGACAGTGACGCCTCCCACCTGCACCGGCTCGAGCACCGCCACCGGCGTCAGCGTGCCGGTGCGGCCCACCTGCACGCGAATATCGTTCACCACCGTGGTCTCTTGCCGCGCCGGATACTTGTACGCCATCGCCCAGCGCGGGGCCTTCGCGGTGAAGCCCAATTCCCGCTGAATTCCGATCGAATTGACCTTAATGACCACGCCGTCGATCTCGTAAGGCAGCTTCTCCCGCTTCGGCTCCCAAACATCGCAGTACTTGACAACTTCGTCGATACCATCGCAAAGCTTCCAATCCTCCGAAGCGCGGAAGTGCAATTGCTTCAGCGCTTCCAGGGACTCCGAATGCTTCGCGAAAGGAACTTCGCCATCCACCAGCAAGTAATACGCAAAAAACTCCAGCCGTCGCCGCGCGGTAATCGAAGGATCGAGCACGCGCACCGAACCCGCCGCGGCATTCCGCGGATTCACAAAAATCTTTCCGCCGCTCTCTTCCTGCTGGCGGTTCATGGCTTCAAACGATTTCCGCGTCATCAGCACTTCTCCGCGCACCTCAAACGTGGGCGGCAGCTTCAATTTCTTCAGCGCGCTGAGCTCCACGCGCAGCGGAATCGAGCGAATCGTCTTCACGTTCGGCGTAACGTCCTCTCCCGTTCTCCCATCGCCGCGCGTAACCCCGCGCGCCAGCAAGCCATTCACGTATTGCAGCGAAATGCTCAGCCCATCGAACTTGTGCTCCGCGATGTATTCGATCTTCTCCCGCCCGCTGCCCTGCCGCACGCGCCGGTCGAAATCCCGCAATTGATCGTAAGAAAACGCATTATCGAGGCTGAGCATCGGCCGCGCGTGCTGCACGGTCTGGAATCCCTCGCGCGGCGTGCCACCAACACGCACGCTGGGAGAATCCGGCGTAATCAGCTCCGGATGCGCTGTTTCCAGCTCTTCGAGCCGCTTCATCAGGCGGTCGTAGGAGGCATCCGAAATCTCCGGCTGGTCCAAAACGTAGTACAAATATTCGTGGTGCCGCAGTTTGTCGCGCAGCTCTTCGATCTCGTGTTTAGCGGCTACAGCCTTGGCCATGGAACCCTCGAAAGAACGTTCATCGGAATGCGCATCATATTATATAGAATGGAGTTTTCGCGGCGCGGCTAGAGAGTGCCCCGGAAAGGGCCGATGCACCCAAACCTTCGGAACGCTTTGCTGATTCACAATCCCAACGCCGGCAATGGAGGCAGCGGCCGGCGCCGGCGTCGCATGCTCGACGAAGCGCGCCGCATTCTCTCGCTCGGCGGCATTGAGGCCGATCTTCAGGAAACGCGCGCGCCCGGCGAAGCCACGGCGATGGCTCACCGAGCCAGTGTCGAAGGACGCCACCTGGTGATCGCCTGCGGCGGCGACGGCACCTTAAACGAAATCGTCAACGGCCTCGCTGCCCAACAAAATGGCCATCACGTGCCGCTAGCATTGCTGCCGGGCGGCACCGCTAACGTGCTGGCCAAGGAAATCGGCTTGCCCTGGGACATCCCTGCCGCCGCGGAAAAATTGGTGCACGGCGAAGTAAAGGAAATCGCGCTCGGCCTGGCCACTCCGGTCAAGGAGCCGTCGAAGGCGCGCTACTTCCTCAGCGTCGCGGGCGCCGGTCCCGACGGCATGATCGTCTACTCCATCGATCTGGAACTGAAAGCGCGCCTCGGCATCCTCGCGTACTGGTGGCAAGGCGTTCGCGAGGTTTTCCGCTACAAATTCCCGCACTTCCGCGTCGTTACCGGCGGGAAAAAATTGAATGTCTCGCTCGTGGTCGTCGGCAGAACCAAGCATTACGGCGGCCCGTTCCGCATCACCGACGAAGCCGACCTCTTCGCCGAGCAATTCGAAATCATGGGCCTGACCACGCAGAGCGGCTTTCGTTATTTAAGCTATTTGCCGACGCTGTGGGCCGGCAAACTGCGCGGCACCGAAGGCGTGCATTATTGGAAAGCGAACAGCATCGTTTGCGAACCGCTTGACTGCAATCCCGTTTACGCCCAGGTCGATGGCGAGCCGCTCGCGCGCCTCCCGGTCGAATTCAAAATCGTCCCGCGCGCGCTGAAGCTCTTAGTTCCAAAAGACACCGCCGCCGCGAACATTCGCGTGCTATCCAAAAATTAAATGGACGTCTTCACGCACGGGTTGGCGTCTTACTCCGTCACCCGCGCCGCGTTCCCAAGGGCATCTCGGACCACGCTGCTCGCCGCGGTTCTCGCCGGCGGCGCCGCCGACCTCGACCAGCTCAGCGCGTATGTGGGTCCATCCGCATTCCTCGAGTTGCATCGCACCGCCACCCACTCCATTTTAGGAACACTAGTGATCGTCGCCGCTTTCCTGGTTGTGGCGTCGCTCACCGCCCGGAACAAGCCGCAGGCCGATGCAAGCCGCACGGTTTTTCTTGCTTTACTCGTTGCTGGTTCGCTGCATGTCGCAATGGACCTGACCCAAAACGAAAGCGTCCAGCTCCTCTGGCCTTTTCGCGCGCAGCGATATTCCGCCGACTGGGTCGCTCACTTCGATCTTTGGATTCTTCTGATTTTTCTCGCTGGGGCGCTGCTGCCGCAGCTTTTCGCGCTCGTGACCGAAGAAATCGGCGCAAAGTCCAAAGCGCCGCGCGGACGGATCGGCGCAATCCTCGCTTTGCTGGCAGTTTTTATCTACATCGGCGCGCGATTCATTTTGCACGGCAACGCCGTCGCAATGATGGAAGCTCGCACCTACCGGGGAGAGTTGCCGCGCAGGGTCGCGGCGTTCGCCGCATCCGATTCGCCTTTTCACTGGCGCGGCCTGGTGGAAACGGAGCGCGCGTTCGACGACTTGGATCTAAATTTGGCGTCCGGTTCCTCATTCAACCCCGATGCCGCGGTGGTTTACTACAAGCCGGAATCCTCGGCCTCGCTCGACGCCGCGCGCGCCACCGAATCCATCCGCCGCTTCCTGGAAGCCGCGAAATTTCCCAAAGCAACAGTCGAAAAAACGAACACCGGCTACCGCGTCCAGCTCCGCGATCTCGCCTTGCGACAAGAAACGCGCTTCGGCCCTCGCGTGATCGCTATCGTCGAAACTGACCCAAACGCCAAAGTATTAAGCGACGCGCTCGCCTGGGATCAGAAAATGTAGTGTCCGCCCGCAGCCCGCGAAGGCTCGAAACCTTCTCGCTATTTCGGTAGGTGCCCTGCCCGCTCCTTCAACACTACGCGCGACACCGCATAACTCACGCTGACGAATGCGATCACTAAAACGGTAACTTGCAATTTGTGCTGCCCCAAATACGGCAAAGCATCTGCGCCATACCGCACCGCCAGGTATCCAACGCCAAAATATCGAATCACCCGCGCTAACCCGATCGCCGAAGCAAAACTCACCAGCGGCATCTCAAAGACTCCCGCCGCCAATACAAAAAACTTGAACGGAGTCGGCGGTGGCAGCATCGCCGCGACCAGCATCCCGCCAAATCCGTTGCGGACCACCCAGTGCCGGATGGCCGCAGCCCGTGCACCTACCTTCCGATGGAACGCAGCTTCCTCAACTTTGCGCGCCAACAAAAATAGCAAGACACACCCCAGCAACGAGCCGAGCGCCGCCATGCTCGCATATAACGGCATGCGCGCAGGCCGCCGCATGGAAAGCTCAATCAGCAGCAAATCGTTGATAACAGGAAAAGTTAAAACGGACGAATCGAGGAACGAAATCAAGAACAGCCCCGGCGCACCCAGCGTCCCCGCAAATGCAACAATCTTCTGCTTCCAAGTGCCGATCTGTCCGGGCAACGAAACGTGCTCCCTCTACTTTCTCTATTGGGAAAACGCGCCGCGATCAAAATGACTCATAAACACCTGCATCAGCGCCGTGCGATGCAAGTTCGGCAACCTGGGAATCTCACCAATGACACGCACATGTCCAAATCGCTCAATCGTCTCCCGGTTCTCCCGGTTCTGATCGCCGATCAGCACCACGCCGTGCACCGGCAACTCCGCCGCGTGCAGCGCCGCCAGCGTCAGCAGCGTGTGATTCACGGTACCGATGCTGCTGCGCGCCGCCAAAATCACGGGCAGCTTGAATTTCACCATCAGATCCAGCATGAACTGCTTCTGATTGATGGGCACCAGCACCCCGCCGACGCCTTCGATCACCAACCAGTCATTATTCAAAATGTTCGGCGGATTGATTCGCCCGAGATCAATCTCGGTTCCCGCCCAGCGCGCCGCCAAATCCGGCGAAACCGGCGGCACAAATTTGTACACCTCGTCGATCGTGCGGTCTGTGCCAATTCCTGCTAGCCGCATCACCGTCACACGATCCGACCCTTCCAGCGTTCCGGTCTGAATCGGCTTCCAATACACCGCATCCAGCGCCGCGCAGAGCAGCGCCGCGAGCGTCGTCTTGCCCACGCCCGCATCCGTCCCGGTAATAAAAAAATGATTCCTCAACCGCGCTCCTCATCAACCATGCGCAGCCGGCACAAATTTCGTGGGGCGACTGGCTCTGCGAGCGCGTATCTGATTTCGTATGAGTTGATAAAATGGGATGGCATGCGATTCGACGGAATTACGCCTTGAAATTTACCGCCAGAGCGCCTCCCGTTTTGGCGTTTGCCCGTTCGTCTCGCAATGAAAACGACGCGATTTTCTTAAGCGCCCCCCTGGACCTGGCGTAGCTCATCATTTTCCTTGTCTGACCCGTCCTATCCGTCCTGGGACGATGACGCATGTTACCATCGCTTGGCAAGCGCCGTATCCCTCCTGCTTGCACCAGGGATACCTTTTCGTTAGCGTCGCATTTCGTGACGCTCCGGAGGGTTTGTGTGCCGCGGGACCCAGCGTCTTGGTGGCGCACCAGGGCAGACGCGTCAGCAGACTCATCTGGCGCAAGACCAGCCATGTACCTTCCGTTCCCAACGCCTACAAAATCATGGCCTCACGTTTGACCCACCAATAGCGAAATGCTATAAATCAACGGCTTCGGAAAGGTGTGTGCCGAGCTTCCAGGGTCCCTGCCCCGGGCTAGAGAAGTGCAACGACGCTCGGTGCCTGTGATTCAAGTTCCGGTCCCATCCGCAAAATGGGGCTTTCTTGTAGTCTGGCAAGTCCTCCCGGCGCGGCAAGCAATCACCAGGTTTACTGGTGTGCCGGAAAAGGATGCCCAGAGACGTTACGCAGTTAACTTCGAAATTTCTTTTGTTCTCACGGAGGAGTGTTGATGCGCACCTGGCTTACATCTGCCTGGGCACTAGCTTGTAGATTCGCAAAATTCGGAGCGGCCTCGGTGATCGCTTCCCTGCTCGCCACCGCAACCTCCTTCGCTCAAAGCACCGAGGAAGCAGGCGGCGAAGCAGCGCTGAAGCTTCCCGATCTGAGCCAGGTGCAATTCCTCGGCGTCGACGGCCACACACTGTTGCTCTTCGGCATTCTCTTTTGCGTCTTCGGCCTGATCTTCGGCCTGGTGATCTACCGGCGCCTCAAGAATCTGCCCGTGCATCGCTCCATGCGCGACATCTCGGAGCTGATCTACGAAACCTGCAAGACTTACCTCATCACCCAAGGCAAATTCCTCATCGTTCTCTGGCTCTTCATCGCCGTCGTTATCGTCCTCTACTTCGGCGTCCTCGCGCCAGTGCCCGGAAAGTCCGTCGCCGTCACGCTGCCCATCATTCTCGCCTTTAGCCTCATCGGTATCGCCGGCAGCTATGGCGTCGCGTGGTTCGGCATTCGCGTCAACACCTTCGCCAATTCGCGCACCGCCTTCGCCAGCCTGCGCGGCAAGCCTTACCCGATCTACCACACGCCGCTCGAAGCAGGAATGAGCATCGGCATGATGCTCATTTCTGTCGAGCTCCTGATGATGCTCCTCATCCTGCTTTTCATTCCGGGCGACTACGCCGGCCCCTGCTTCATCGGATTCGCCATCGGCGAATCCCTCGGCGCCGCCGCGCTCCGAATCGCCGGCGGCATCTTCACGAAAATCGCCGACATCGGCTCTGACCTCATGAAGATCGTCTTCAAGATCAAGGAAGACGACGCGCGCAATCCCGGCGTAATTGCCGACTGCACCGGAGACAACGCCGGAGACTCCGTCGGCCCCAGCGCCGACGGCTTCGAGACTTACGGCGTCACCGGTGTCGCGCTCATCACCTTCATCCTCCTGGGCGTGAAAAATCCCACCGTGCAAGTCCAGCTTCTCGTCTGGATTTTCGTCATGCGCATCGTCATGCTCGTAGCCAGCGCCGCCGCCTATTTTATCAACGGCCTGATCGCCAGAGCGCGCTACGCAAATGTCGATGAGATGAACTACGAAGCTCCGCTCACTTCGCTCGTCTGGATCACCTCACTTGTTTCCATCGCATTTACCTTTGTCGTCTCGTCCGTCATCATCCCGACGCTCGGCGGCGATTCCTCGCAGTGGTGGAAGCTCGCCACCATCATTTCGTGCGGTACCTTGGCCGGTGCCATCATCCCCGAGCTGGTAAAAGTCTTCACCTCCACGGAATCCCGCCACGTCAAAGAAGTGGTCCGCTCCGCCGAAGAAGGCGGTGCCTCGCTCGGCATCCTCTCCGGCTTCGTGGCTGGAAATTTCTCGGCCTATTACATCGGCCTCGCCATGGTCGCACTTATGTCCATCGGCTACCTCATCAGCAACCTCGGGCTTGCGGGCGTCATGATCGCCGCCCCGGTGTTCGCCTTCGGCTTGGTGGCGTTCGGTTTTCTAGGCATGGGCCCGGTGACCATTGCCGTTGATTCCTACGGCCCGGTCACCGACAACGCGCAATCCGTTTATGAGCTCTCGCTGATCGAGCAAATCCCGGGAATCCAAGCTGAACTGAAGCGAGATCACAACATCGACGTCAACTTCGAGCGCGCCAAGACGCTCCTCGAAGCCAACGATGGCGCAGGCAACACCTTCAAAGCCACCGCCAAGCCCGTGCTCATCGGTACTGCCGTAGTCGGCGCCACCACGATGATTTTTTCCATCATCATGGCGCTCACTCACGGCCTGAGCGTCAACGTCGAAAAACTTTCGCTCCTCCACGCTCCCTTCGTCCTCGGCCTGATCACCGGGGGCGCCATGATCTATTGGTTCACCGGCGCCTCGACGCAAGCGGTCACCACTGGCGCCTATCGAGCCGTTGAATTCATCAAGGGCCACATCAAGCTCGACACTGCCGCGGCCGCCAGCGTCGCAGACAGCAAGCGCGTGGTTGAAATCTGCACGCAATACGCGCAGAAGGGCATGCTCAATATTTTCATCGCCGTTTTCTTTGCCACCTTGTCCTTCTCTTTCATCGAACCGTTCTTCTTCATCGGCTACCTGATGTCCATCGCCACCTTCGGCTTGTACCAGGCTATCTTCATGGCCAACGCCGGCGGCGCCTGGGACAACGCCAAGAAAATCGTAGAAGTCGAGATGAAGCAAAAAGGCACACCGCTGCATGATGCCACCGTGATCGGCGACACGGTAGGCGACCCGTTTAAGGACACTTCGTCGGTCGCGCTAAATCCAGTGATCAAGTTCACTACGCTGTTCGGCCTGCTGGCCGTCGAGCTAGCGGTACAATTGACCGCGTCCCAGGGCGAGGTTCTGACTCACATACTCGCCGCCGCGTTTTTCGCGGTTTCCTTCTTCTTCGTCTATCGTTCCTTCTACGGCATGCGCATCCGCGCCGGCACGTAGCTTCGGAGTGCGGCGGCCTTGCCTGCCTGCCGCAGGCGGGCCGCCGCTTTTACGATTCGCGCTCTAGCGATCGAGTAAGATTCGTTTACGGAGGTTGCAATGAAAAAAACCGTCGCCGTTCTTTCCCTCTCGCTCTTCGCCTTCGCCACCCTCTCTCTGGCGCAAACCCAGGTGGACCCCAAATGGCAAATCCACGACCCTAATCGCCCGGTCCCGCCAGTAATCGATTCCGGCACGGCAAGCACACAAGAAACGCCCGGCCGCCCTCCCTCCGACGCTATCGTCCTTTTCGATGGAAAAGATCTCTCCAAGTGGCAGCGCAAAGAGGGCACGCCCGCCCAATGGAAAGTAGAAAACGGCTACTTCGAAGTCGCCCCCAAAACCGGCTACATCTACACGCGCGAACCCTTCGGCGACTGCCAACTCCACGTCGAATTCTCCGAGCCGAGCCCCGCCAAAGGCGCGGACCAGGACCGCGGCAACAGCGGCGTCTTCCTGCACGGCCTCTACGAAGTCCAGGTCCTCGACTCCTACGAAAGCAAGACCTACGCCGACGGCCAAGCTGCCGCCGTCTACGGCCAATTCCCTCCGCAGGTGAACGCTTCGCGCCCGCCAGGCCAATGGCAAACCTACGACATCATTTTTCATGGCCCGCGCTTTGACGCCACCGGCAAACTCCTGCGCCCAGCCCACATCACCGCCTTCCACAACGGCGTGCTGGTCCAGGACAACGTCGAGCTAACCGGCCCCACCGGCCACCACATGCGGCCGCCGTACACTGCCGGCCCTGAAAAACTTCCGCTATCCCTGCAAGACCACAATCATCCAGTCCGCTACCGCAATGTTTGGATTCGCGAACTGAAATAGTACAGGGACACTCCTGCCTGTCCTGCCCGCCGCAGCAGCGAGGATCTTTCGAAATATTGGCGGTATTACTTCCGGATTGCCGACGATTCACCCGGAAGATGCCGGGTCAGAACGGTAGTTTCCCGGCCGTGGTTCTCTTCCTGAATTTCGGGGCTTTTGTTTTCCTCTTGCTTACCGAGGGCAGCGAGTGTAAGTTGTACTCGGTTACCGAGGACATAAAACATATGAGCAAGCCTTCCGATCTGGTGCAGGGCACGTTGGACATGCTGCTGCTGAAGATTCTCGCTCTTGAGCCGATGAACGGCTTCGCTGTCAGTCAGCGGCTAAAGCAAGTGTCGGGTAACGTTCTGCAGATGAGCGATGGGTCGTTGTACCCGGCTCTGCACAAGTTGGAACAAGAGGGTTGGATTACAGCAGAGTGGAAAACGTCCGAGTATGGCCGGCGGGCGAAATACTATTCGCTCTCAAGGCTGGGACGGCGACAACTTGAGAAGGAAGCCGACAACTGGGGCAGGCTTTCGAGTGCCATTTCGCGGGTTATTAAGCTTAAAGAGGCATGAGCCTCGCGCGGCGCGAAACGGAGGTTGGATATGCGACCGGAGCATTGGCTGTTCACGATTCCACTGCGGCTGCGGTCGTTGTTTCGCTGGGCGAAGGCAGACCAGGAATTGGACGACGAGCTGCGCGATCACCTCGACCGAAAAACCGAGGAATACGTCGCGCAAGGAATGACGCAAGAAGAAGCGCAGCGGCGCGCGCGGCTAAACCTGGGCGGTGTCGAGCAGACCAAAGAGAAATGCCGCGACGCGCGTCGAGTAAACTGGATTCAAGATCTGATTCAGGATTTGCACTTCGGCATCCGCATGTTGCGCAAATCGCCGGGATTCACCGCGGTTGCTATTTTGATGCTCGCCCTCGGCATCGGCGCCAACGCGGCCATTTTCAGCATGGTGAATGCCCTTGTGCTCCGGCCGCTACCCGTTGATACCCCGAACGAAGTCGCATCACTGGCATCGCAGCCCCACGGATTCGGTTCGAGTAACGGGTTTTCCTATCCGGATTTTGAAGATATTCGGGACCAGACCACCTCCGTCTTCCGCGACATGACCGGCATGCAGCCGTCCCATATGGACGGGTTCAGCATGAACGACCAGAGCCAGCCGATCTGGATGAGCTACGTCACGACCAATTTCTTTCAGGTAATCGGGATCAGCCCTGCACTCGGAACTTTCTTCCAGCCTTCCGACGGAAGGATCGATGGTTCCGACTCCGTCCTAGTGCTGAGTTACACGTTCTGGAAAAACCATGTGGGAGGCGATCCGAATATCGTAGGCAGAAGCGCCTCGATAAACGGGCGTTCAGTGACGATCATTGGCGTAGCCCCGGAAGGCTTCGGAGGAGTTTATTCGATTATGGACACACAGGGCTACTTGCCGGTGGGAATGGCAACGGCAACTTTGGACAGCCCCAAGGACTTCCTGACGAACAGGAGGGTGGGAAACATCGAGATTCTCGGCCGGCTGAAGCCGGGCATGAAGGTTGGACAGGCGCAGCCGGTACTTGCCAGCGTGGCTCGTCGGCTCTCCGCCCAATATCCGGAAATCCACAAGTGGGATTGGCTCCAAGCCTTTCCTGGTGGTCCGCTTAGCGCCGCCCCGCAGGATGCGGCCGTGATCGAGTCCATGGCTGCGTTTTTCCTTTTGCTTGTCGGGCTCGTGCTCGTGTTGGCCTGCATGAATGTTGCGAATTTGCTTCTGGTTCGGGCCGCCGCGCGCCAAGGCGAGATGGCCGTTCGTGCGGCTTTTGGAGCCGGGCGTGGGCGGCTCGCGCGGCAGCTCCTCACTGAAAGCCTTCTCCTCGCAGCCCTAGGATGCGGGGGCGGTATTGTTGTCGGAGTTGCGGCCAGCCGCTCAGTCAACTCGATAAACTTCGCGTCGGCTATTCCTGTCGTATTCAACGTAACCTTCGACTGGCGAGTGCTTGCCTACGCCGTAGGTGCGGCCCTTCTGACCGGAGTGCTAGTGGGCGTGACTCCAGCGGTTCGCGCAGCGCGCGGAAACCTGAACCCTCTGCTGCACGAAAGCTCCC
>WNFQ01007397.1_pt1 | contig 12175 bp, 7 predicted proteins | sample 5400171 | NCBI WGS metagenome assembly WNFQ01 (sample SAMN13153356, study PRJNA577476) | soil metagenome | isolation source: 20 cm soil under Madrone tree | place: USA:California | collected 2016-06-14
TGCCGATTTCCGTATTGCCGTTCTTGTTCGAGATGAAGGCGATGCGCGTGCCGTCCGGCGCCCATCGCGGGTAGGTCTCATCCCAATCGCCGTAGCTGATCGGAAACGCATCGCCGCCTGCGGCCGGCATCACCCACAAATTGTGCCAGACCCTGCCCAGATAGGAGCTGTAGACCAGACGCGACCCATCGGGAGACACATCCGGGCGCGCCTTCCAATTCGTTTCCTCGTAGTGAAATTCGTGCGCGGCGGCGTCGGGCATGGCGGCGCCGTCGGCCGTGGCGGCGCCGGCCACTCCATCCGTGCCCGCCGCCGCTCGCGACGGGGTCCGCGACCGCGTTTGCCAGAACCCGCCGGTTCCATAGATGTGATTTCGGTTGGAGACATAGATGATGCTCCGGCCGTCGCGCGTCCACACCGGATTGATCTCGTGATCATAAGGACTGTAGTAGTAGCGCGGCAGTTCGCTCTTGCGCTCGCCGGTCAGGCGCTCGACATTCGTGAGCTTGCCCTCGTCGATATCGGCCGTGAAGATGTGAAAGCGCTTATTGAACAGCGTCGACACGAAAACGATGCGCTTGCCGTCGGGCGAGAATCGCGGCTCGACATTGACCGCGCCGTTGGCCAGGAGCGGCTTCGCGGCGCCACTGGCCAATTCCAATATCCATAACTCAACGGCATCATTGCGATACGAGCTGTAGACCACCCATCGGCCGTCCGTCGACCAATCCGGCTGATAATCGTAAGAGGCCGTCGTGAGTTGCTGTGCGACGCCGCTGCCGGTACCGGTGCCGGCGTTCTGCCGCCACAGCGAGCCCCCCATGGAATACACCAGTTCCCGGGAATCAGGCGACCAGGCGAGGCTGCTCGGGCCGCTGGTCAATTGCGGCAGGTACATCTCGCGAAAATAATAGGGATGCGGGAGGTCGATCTGCTGCAGCACCGGCGCCCGCTCGGCATGCGCGAGCGCGCCGGCGACGAAGCCCGCAAGCATGACGGTGCAGGAAAGGATCTTCATCGGCATTGGTACCTCACTGCGAAAACGCAGTCGCGCGGAGCGCCCGAGCCGCCACACTCGAACGCGCGCGACGATGCCCGCGGCGCTAAGACGACCGACCGAGGCGGGCCGGGTGGCCCGCCAGTGAGTCGCGGTGTCTTAGAATTTCTGCCCCAACTGGAGCGCGAAGGTGCGCGGCTGCGCGGGGATGATGTAGGGCTGATTCTCGTTAGTCGGATTGGTCTGTGCGAAGCGCGAGAGCTGTGCACGCTTGTCGGCCACATTGGTCACGATCAGCTGCACCGTCGTCTTATTCAGCGTCGCGCCGGCCATGAAATCAACCAAGCCGTAGGACGGCTGCATACCGATGTTCCTTGCCTGGTCGAGCTTGAGCGTCGGCGTCGACTTGGTTTGATAGACCCACGAGGACTGCGCAAAGGGCTTCCAACCGGCAATTTCATTGAAGCTGTATCGCGCGATGACGTTGCCCTTGAACTTGGGTGTGATGGGCAAGTTGGTGCCTGAGGGAGCGAGCGGCCCGATCAAAGGCGGCCCGAACGGTTCCGGTGTCACCTGACCGGCGCACTCCGTCACCCCTGCCTTTCCGCAATAATTCTCGGTCAGCCGCGGATCCAAGAACGTGAAGCTGGTGCTCAACGTGAGGGCATTGGTCGCCGCCCACTCGATCTCGTTCTCGATGCCTTTGATGCGCGCATTGCCGCCGTTCTGGATGATGGTCACGCTGTTCGGCCCGAGGAAGGAAAACTGGAAATTCTTCCAGTCTTCCCAGAACACCGCACCGTTCCAACGCACACGGTGATCGAACCACTGCGTTTTCCAGCCGATCTCGTAGTTCTTGAGGAAGTCGGCCTGGTAGGGCCCGATATTCGCCGCTGCGGTGCGGTTCACGCCGCCTGGGCGAAAGCCCTTGGAGAAGGTGGCATACACCAGTTTATCGGCATCGATCGAGTACGTAACGTTCCCCCGCGGAACGTTGCCGCTGCCGCTCACCCGCTTATCAAGATCCGTACACGGTGCAAACGGGGTCGTGGGCGGGCGCGGGTTCGAAGGGTACCCGGGGCACAACTTCTCACCCGAAGAAAATGGGTACGCCCCGGAATATCCGTAGAATCCTTGCAGGGTATTGTCATACGTATAGTAGCGCAGGCCCCCGTTCACCGACAAATGCGAAGTGATGTCCCAGGTCACCTGCGCGAAAGCGGCCCGATCGCGATCGATGCGCGTCTCGTCGGTGAGCCAGATGGTGTTCGCGAGCGTCGGAATCGACAAAGCTTGCGAGAGTCCATCCGGATTGGGAGTCACAAAATTGAGAGTACCGTAGGGATTCGTGAAACCGTAACCCGGCATGACGTATTGCTCCCAAATACGATGCTGCTGGCGCTCGATGAACAGGCCGACCGTCGCGTGCACGGGGAGTTCTTGCGGCGTGGACAGGCGCACCTCATGACTCCATTTCTGAAAGTAGCCCTTCGAGACGACGATTTCCTGCGGCATGATCGGCTTGCCGGCGGCGTCGTTCCAGTAATATCCCGACCCGAAGACCCGATCGTAGAACTCGGAGTAATCGCTATAGTCGGCGATTGAATGCGTAGTGCGCTTCATGAACGCGCCGGCATACGTGAAATCGAAGTTGCTGAACTTTCCTTCCACCGTCAACGCCGTCTGACTGAACGTGTCATCGGAGCTTTCGGGACCGAAATGCGCCAGCTTGAGGTCGCCGACCGCGGGGTCGTAGCCGAAGAATCCCTCGGCCGTCAGCGACTGCACCATGGCAGTGGGCGTTACGCTCCAATTGTCGTTGACGTCCCATTTGAGCGCCGCCCGGCCGCCTTTGGTGTACACCGTGTTGTAGTTGTCCTGCACAAAGGCCGCGTTGCTGATGGATCCGGCACCGAGGGCGGTTGGCGTCGGGCATGGCGCGACGTTGGCCGAGGTCGGATTGCTGCCGTAGAAGGTGCCTACTTGCTGGCCGGCCCACGAGGGGAAGGTGCGCACGCCATTCTTGATACAGGCGCTCGCGTTGGTTCCCGCGACGTTGCTGATATAGCCGCCGTCCTTCTCGTAAAAACCGACAAGGCGCACTGCCAACGTATCCGAGATGGGCATGTTGGCGTAGGCCTCTGCTTCGTACCCCGTGCCTCCGTGACCGACGCGGTTCATTTGCACATCGTAGCTCGCCGAGAACTTCGTCGGATCCGGCTTGTTGGTGATGATGCGCACGGTGCCCGCCTGGGAACTCGCACCGTACAGCGTACCCTGGGGTCCCTCGAGGACCTCGATGCGCTGAATGTCATAGAGATGCACATCGGGGGTCCCGTCGATGGTGGTCACCGGCTGCTCGTCGAGATAGGTGCCGACACTCGGCTGCGATCCCGAGTGGTTCTCGTTGGCGCCGCTCACCACCCCGCGCATGTAGATATGCGAGCTGCCGGGCTGACCGTTGCCGCCTTGCCCCTGGCCGCGCGAGTAGGAAATGCTGGGCGAATACTTCACATAGCCGTCCAGGCCGCTGACATCGAGTTGCTCGAGCTGCGCGCCGCTCAGCACCTCGATGCTGATCGGGACGTTCTGCAGGTTCTCGGTGCGCTTCTGCGCGGTGACGACGACCTCTTCGAGCTGGGCGGATTCGGTTTCGGTCGCGGCATGTACCGCGGGCACTCCCGCGGCGAGGATCGCCGAAATGGCGGAAGCGAGCGGCAACCGGCGCAGCGCGTCGGTACGATAGCCGCACGGGCTACCGGCGGCGTTTGGGCGGCGAGGCCCGGCGGTAAATCGGCTACGAGTCATGATGTTCCCTTGCTCCCTTCAGTTTTAATTGATCGACGATTTCAAAAAATTCAATCGCTGACTAAAAATCCGGCACGGCCGGATAGCATTCCAGCACTGAACCGAGCGCCTGCTTCAGCGGCCCGAGCCACTCCTCGTAGTGCCGCCAATGTTCCATGGCGTCCTTGAAAATGGGCTGCCGCACCTGCTCGGAACTCGGCGTGCGCACCGCCCTGTCGGTTTCGTAGAAACGCAGGCATTGGTCCTCGAACGGCAGCCCGCAGTAATCGAGGAGCCGGCGAACCTCCGTCTCCGTATTCTCGATCATCGACTCATAGAACACGCGATGCACGCGCCCCGGCAGCACCGCATCGACGTGCGCCATGAGGTCCACATAATCGCAATAGTATCGGCCCATATCCGCGAGATCATAGGAAAAATTCTGCCCACGGGCAAAGTGCTGCTTGAATCCGGAAAAGCAGCAGCCGAGCGGATGACGCCGAGCGTCGATGATCTTGGCATTCGGCAGGATGAGATGGATAAAGCCCGCGTACAGGAAATTGTTCGGCATCTTGTCGACAAAGAACGGCGCCGTGGTCTTGCGATGAACGCGGGTGGACTCGAGATACCGCTCACCGAGGCGCCGCAGCTGCGCGGCGTCGAGTGCGGCGACAGCATTGAAAAAAGGTGCCTCCTGCAGCTCGCCCTCCCGAACCTCGCGTCCTGCGAGCTCGCGCACCAGTTGCGGAATATCGGGCAGTTCCACCGTACCCTCGACCTGCGAGTGGCTTGCAAGAATCTGCTCGAGCAACGTGGACCCGGCACGCGGCAGGCCGACGATGAAAATGGGATCGGCGCAATCGGCGCCGGTGCCGCCGCGCGCCGCGAAGAACTCGGACGTGTATTGAGCCTTGCACCGGTTGACGTACCGTGCATTCTCATCGGCGCTATACGGATACAGCCGTCTGCGGATCGCATTGCCCTGGGCGTAATGGCTGAAGGATTGTGCGTAGGACTTCTCGTCCTCGAACGCCTTGCCGAGCGCGAACTCGAAATGCAGGCGATCCTCGTTCGTCAGATCGGTCCGCTCCAGAGCGCTGCGGATCGCGAGCATTTCGGCATCGGAAAAGCGAAAGGTCTTGAGATTCGCGAGACTCCAGTAGGCTTCGCCCAGCGTGGGCTCCATGCCGATCGCGCCTCGATAAGCGGCTACGCTCTCCTCGAGGCGTCCGGCGGTCCTCAGGGCATGGCCATAGCTCATCCAGACCTTGGGCTGCCGTGGATGCTCGCGCAATACCGTCTCGTAGACCTGGATCGAATCGGCGTAGTCGCCGAGGTTGGCGAGGATGGCTGCCTGCAGGTTCAAATAAGCGGGATTGCGAGGTTCCTTATCCAGCAGCCGCTGCACCTGCGGCAGCGCCGCTGCCGGTTCCGCCTGCCGATTGAGTACGACGGCGTAGTTGTGGCGGGCCGCATCGAAGCTCGGTGCGAGTTCGAGGCATCGCTCGAGCAGATCCTGCGCGTCCTTGTACAGGCGCAGACGCCCGGCGACTTCCGCCAGCATTCGCAAAGCCGCCACATCCGTGGGGTGCGTCCGAAGGTGAGCACGCAGGCGTGCATCAGCGACCGGAAGATTGTTCTCGACCAGCGCGGCCGCCGCTTCCATCAGCCGCGGATCCTGGGTCGCCGCCTTGAGGTAATGCGCCCTGGCTTGGTCGGCCGCCCGAGCGTCACCTTGCGCATCGAGGCAATCAGCGAGCAGCCGCCAACCATCGGCCGAACGCGGCTGCAATTGTGCCGCTCGGCGAAAGGCCGCGATTGCTTCGGGTCCCCTGCCGGCTTCGCCGCGCGCGACCCCGAGCTCGAGGTGCACCGCTGCGGAATGCGGCTGCTCGCGCGCGAGCGGCTCGAGTATCTCGAGCGCCAACTGAGTCTGACCGCCGATGCGGTGGGCGGCCCCGAGAATCAGGCGCGCACGCGGATGACCCGGAACGGCCTTGAGGATCTCACCCGCCTGCTCGGCGGCAAGCGCAGCATCCCTCTCCAGCAGTCGGGCGGCATGCCCCAGCGCAACCTCCAATGTCCCAACGGGTTCTGAAGCGCTATTCAAGTGTGCATCCAATCCCATCCCCGCAGATTTCTTATCCTTATATGAATCTCCCACGGCCGCTTTGTCAAATCTGCAACAGATCTCGGCTGACCATCCAAACTTCGAGCGGCGCGCAAATCGCTCGACTTCATCGCCTATATTGCGCAGGGCAATATCTGTAACTAGCTGACTACGAAAGCATTGTACGTGGACACAGCCTGATGGCCGGTCATCGGGGCGGCAGGATCGCGTTGCGTGACCGCAACTGTACGACCGTTCAGAGGCTTTTCTTGCCACAGTTGCCAGCGTAATGGGCTTCTGCGCCCGGGCGGCGGGCTCATTTCGGCTGAGCGAGTTTCGGCTGAGTGCGCCGGTATCCCGGACCGCGCAACACCCGCCCCGGCTTCGCGCCGGTCATCTGCCCGTCGGCGATCACCGGTACCCCGTTCACCAGCACCCAGCGCATGCCGACGGCCAGTTCGTTCGGGGAGCTGAAGGTGGAGCGATCCGCGACGACCGCAGGATCGAACACCACCACGTCGGCCCAGAGGCCCTGCTTCAATACGCCTCGATCGGTGAGCCGCAGGCGTTGCGCCGGCAACGCGGTGAACTTGGCGATCGCCTCCTCGAGGCGGAGTCGATGCTCCTCGCGCACGTACTTGCGCAAGATTCTCGGGAAAGTGCCATAGGCGCGCGGATGCGGATGCTCCTCGCCCAAGATGCCCTCGGGCGAAGTGCCCGAGCTGTCATTGTTGATCGATACCCATGGCTGCACCAGCGCCAGCGCCACATCGTCTTCCTGCATGCCGAAAACGGCGCATCCCGTGAAGCCATTGTCCTCGACGAGGATGTCGAGCAAGGTCTCGATCGGTTCCTTGCCCCGCGCCTTCGCGATGGCCGCGAGGGTCTGGCCCTGCAGGGAGCGCAGCGCCGGATTCTTGACCACGCCGATGAGAATGGATTCGGGTCCCGGGACCTCGTCCCATTCGTTGTCCCACGCGGCGCTCGGAGTCTCGATGTCCTTGCGCACTTTCGCCCGCGTGACCGGGTCCTTGAGCCGCTCCACCATTTTCTCATTGCCGCCGTCATGCGCCCACGGCGGCACGAACGCGGACATCTCGTTGAACCACGCCGTATAGGCATACGTGTCCGCGGTGATGTCGAGACCGCCGGCGCGCGCCGCCTCGATGCGCTTGATCACGTCAGGCATGCGGCCCCAGTTTTTCTTGCCGGCAACTTTCAGATGCCAGATCTCCACCGGGATATGCGCCTCGCGCGCAATGCGGAAGGTCTCGTCGAGGGCGGCCACCATGCCGTCCCCCTCCGAGCGCATATGCGTGGCGTAGATGCCGCCGTACGGGGCGGCTTCGGAAGCGAGCGCGATCAGTTCTTCGGTGCCGGCGTAGGGCGCGGGGGCATACTCCAAGGATGTCGACACGCCGACCGCCCCCTGCTCCATGGCCTCGCGCACCAATGCTCGCATGCGCACGAGTTCCGCAGGCGTGGGCGGCCGATCTTCCCCGCCGATCACGACCTCGCGCACCGTGGTCGCACCGACGTACGAGGCCAGATTGATGCCGATGCCTTGGCGCTCCAGCCGGGCGAAGTACTCGCCCAGCGTCTGCCAGTCCGCCCGGAGCCCGTAGTGCTCGAGCTTCTGTCCCGCTTCGGCACGAGCGTGGCCGGTCATCGGCGCCGCCGACTCGCCCTCCCCGGTGATTTCGGTGGTGATGCCCTGATAAATCTTGGACGGCAGGCGCGGGTCGACCAAGATGGTGAATTCGGATTGCCCCAGCATGTCGATGAAGCCCGGCGCGACGATTTTGCCGGCGGCGTCGATGCGCCGTTTCGCCTGAGCCTTGGCCAGGTTGCCGATGGCCGCAATACGCCCGTTTCGAACGCCGACGTCCGCCGCGTACCAAGGCGAGCCCGTGCCATCGATGATGTGGCCGTTGGCGATGATCAGATCGAACGGCGCTTCGCCCGCCAACGCCGGCGCGCAGCAAACCCAAGCGCAGAACACCGCGAGACGAAGCGAGAGTCTAAGCATTGTCATCCCCATAACGCGCGCGACGGCAGCCGCATCAGTTGCCCCACCACCATTCCAGGCGCCATGGCCAACGAGGTTCCCGCCATGCACCCCACCATGGCTTGCAGTCCCAATGCGCGAGCGTCCCGCGCGAGCGCGAGCGCCTCCGTGAGGCCGCCGGCCTTATCCAGCTTGACGTTCACCACCTGGTAGAGATCCTTGACCGCCCTGAGCCCCGCGCGATCGGCCACCGATTCGTCCGCGGCGAGCCGGATCGACCCAGAATAGCCACGCAGGGTCTCGTCCTCACCGCGCGCCACCGGCTGCTCGATCAGCACCACGCCGAGCGATTGCATCTCCGGCGCCAGGCGGTTGAGAAGCTCGCAAGACCAGGCCTGATTCGGATCGACGATGAGCCCCGCCCCGGGGCAGGCCGCGTGCACCAGGCGTACGGCATCGAGATGACGCTCGCCATCGACCTTCACTTTGATCAGCGGCCAGCCCGCATAGTGACGCGCGCCCGCCGCCACGGCTTCATCGGTGTCGATCCCCAGCGTGACCGACGTGGTGAGCCGCCGCGGATTCGTGAGGCCGGCCAATTCCCATGCGGTGGTGCGCCGCTGCTTCGCCGTCAAATCCCAGAGCGCGCAGTCCACGGCATTGCGCGCACCGCCCGGCGGCAACAGCGCCGCCAGGGCCGCGAAGCCGGAGGCGGGCCCGTCCGGCGCGGCCCCGCCCGGCGCGAGCCCGCGTTCGATTGCCGGTCGAACCGCTTCGATCTGCGCGCAGAGGAGAGGAACGGTTTCTCCGTCGTAGTCCACGCCCGCCGCCTCGCCGCGGCCGACGCGGCCGTCCGAGTCGGTGAGCGTGACCACCACGACATCGAGAGCGGACTCGGCACCGCGCGACACGCGAAACGGCACCTTGTAAGCCCAGGACTCGCTATCGACCTGCAGTTGCATGGAATGGGACGAGCCTTGGTTCATCGCCGCCATGCGCCCACGTCAAACTCGAAGGTCTCGCCCTCGCGCTGCCAGATGACCGCGGCTCGCCGCACCGTCAAGAACCAGGTGTGCTGCTCCAAGGGCTTGCGCGGCTTGAAGCACGATGGCCGAAGCACGGCCACCGCCGCGCCATGCTCGGGATCGCGCACCGATTCATAGCGAATCGCATCGACGGCCGCCTGGTGCGCCACGCGGGCAAAGCCCTGGGTAGGACCGTAGTCGTCCGGGTGCGTCCATTCGGCGCGCGATTTCTTGAACGGAGACCGGGTCAGATCGACCAGACGCCCATCGATGCCTGCGCGAAACACCGTTTGCGGCGACGGTCCGATGGCTTGCAGCGCGTCGCTGTCGATCAAGAATCGCCAGCGCCAAAATCCGAGTTCGGCGCACGCCGTGCGCTGCGCCTCCGCGCCGTACCAAATGCCCGAATCGGCGGGCGCGCGAAACCTCGAGCCGATGGGCGAGGAATAGCGAAAAGGGGTCGAGAGCAGGTAGTGCAGGTCGGTCGCCTCCGAGGGCAGCGGTGGTTTGCTCCGGTCCAGCAGCCGCTCGAGCAGGAGCTGCTCCTCGACGTTCGTCACCAGACGCAGCGTCGAGGCGATGTGCTGGGCTTCCACCGCGCGCCACAGGCGCCGCCGCGTCCGCAGCGTCTCAGATGCGACCGCGCGCGGAGTCCAGGTACTGGACGACACGAACCAAGCCTTCTGTGCTGCGAATCAAGTCGATCGGCCGGCCGATCAGCCCATGATTCTCTCCGTTCAGCCAGCCGCGGGCCGCCGCATCGTTGGAACCGATCAAGGCGTCCAGCGAGCGAAACAAGCGTACGAACAAGGCACCGAGCTCCCATTCCTTCTTCTGAGCATCCAAGGTATAAGTTCCGTTCGCCATGCGCGATACGGTTGACGGGCTCAAACCGAGAATTTGCGCGAGGCCGGACTGGGGGATTTCCAGCAATGCGGACGCCCGCAAAACCGCGCCGGTCAGTACCCGGCGGGGTTCGGGTTTGCTGTCGATCGAGGCACGCGGCATGCGGATGTCCATAGAAATTTTAAAGCTGATTTCATTCTACTGAAATATGAGAGATTCGGCAATCTCGCCCGACCGCCACGGCATCAATCGCGCGATCCTCGCGGCATCCGTGGGCAACCTGTTGGAATGGTACGATTTTTCCGTCTATGCGCTATTCGCGATCCATATCGCCGCGAATTTCTTTCCGCACCGCAACCCCGGCCTCGATCTGGTCAAGGCCTTCCTGGTTTTTGGACTGGGTTTCGTCATCCGTCCGCTCGGCGCGGTCCTGATCGGAATCTACGGCGATCGCGCCGGCCGCAAGGCCGCCTTGACGCTCACCATCCTGATCATGGCGGGAGGCACCCTGATCATCGCGGCCGCCCCCTCCTATGCCGCGATCGGTATCGGCGCGCCGTTGCTGCTCCTCGCCGGAAGAATTCTGCAGGGATTTTCGGCCGGCGGGGAAATCGGCAGCGCGACCGCCTTTCTCGTGGAGCATGCGCCCTCGCCCAGGCGCGGGCGATATACCGCGTGGCTTCAAGCCAGCATGGGTATGTCGAATATATTGGGTGCGCTCGTCGCCTTCGCCGTCACCACACGATTGTCGGCAGCGGAAGTCACCGGGTGGGGATGGCGGATCCCGTTTCTCTTCGGCTTGTCGATCGTGCCGGTCGGTTTCTATCTGCGCCGAACACTCGAAGAGACCCCGCAATTTCGCGCTGAGGCGGCGCAGCGTGCGGAGACACGGGCCGGTGTGGCACCCTTAGGAATGGTATTTCGGGAGCACTCGCGATCGCTGCTGGTCGGAATGGGTATCTCGATTCTCTGGGCAGTGGCGGTGTACGTGTTGCTGATCTTCATGCCGGTGTTGGCGCAGAAAGCGTTCGGTTTCACCGCGACGCAGGCCTTTGGGAGCTCGCTCATCGGCAATGTGGTGTTCGTCATCGGTTGCTTCGCCTTCGGTGCCTTGGCCGACCGCATCGGCCGTGCGCGCGTACTGACGATCGGCGTGGTGCTGCTGCTGTCGGGAGTGCTGCCCCTGTTTCAATGGCTCGCGTCGTCGCAGTCGACCGTCACCCTCGTTCTAGTGCTGTCGGCTTTTGGCGTGATGGTGTCGAGCTTCACGAGCGTCGCGCCGATGACCCTGTCGAGCCTCTTTCCGACTCGCGTGCGCGCGACGGGCGTATCGATCGTTTACAATGCGGCGATCACGATTTTCGGCGGCTTTGCGCCGGCGATCCTGACGTGGCTCGGTACGAAATCCGGCTCGGTGTTTGCACCGGCTTGGTATGTCGTGTTTGCCGCAGTGCCGGCGATCATCGCGATTCCATTCCTGCGCGGAGTGACCAATGCCGCTCTTGGGGAGAATTCGGGGGTCCCGATCCGGGAAATATGATGGACACCGAGATGGTAACGGCCCGCGGCGTTGACCGCGAGTCCTTGCGGCGCTTGTCGCGGCGCTCGAACACGCGCGGAGTCCTGCAACTATCCGCGCATCTCACGCTGCTATGCGCCACCGGCGTTCTCGTGTGGGCGGCCCGAGGCAGCTTCTTGATCGTGCCCGCCATCGTGCTGCACGGGATCGTGCTCAATTTTCTCTTCTGTCCGCTGCACGAGACCACGCATTGGTCGGCCTTCGCGAGCCGCCGGCTCAACGCGCCGGTGGGCTGGATCTGCGGGGCATTACTGCTCCTGCCGCCGCAGTACTTCCGGCGATTTCACTTTGCCCACCACCGTTTTACCCAGGATCCCGCGCGCGATCCCGAACTGGCGCAACCGGCGCCCGGCACGGTGAGCTCCTACCTATGGCGAGCATCGGGCCTGCCCAATTGGCACAAGCGGATCACCGTCACGCTTCGCCACGCGCTGACGGGCCGGGTAAGCGAATCCTTCGTGCCCGCGCGCATGCACGCGGCCATCGTGCGCGAGGCACGCAGTCTCTGGATCGGCTATCTGCTGGTACTCGGCGCATCGCTCGTCCTGCGGCGGCCGGAGGCGCTGATCTATTGGGTATTCCCTGTGCTCGCGGGACAACCCTTCCTTCGGCTGTTTCTCATGGCCGAGCATACCGGCTGCGCCCTGGACGACAATCCGTTTGGCAACACACGCACCACGTACACCACCGGCGCGCTCCGCCTTCTGGCCTGGCAGATGCCCTACCATGTCGAGCACCACTGCTACCCGTCGATCCCCTTCCACGCACTTAGGCGGGTCAATACGCTCATAGGTGATCGCATCGAAGTCGCGGCGCCGGGGTA
>WNFQ01015719.1_pt1 | contig 12174 bp, 14 predicted proteins | sample 5400171 | NCBI WGS metagenome assembly WNFQ01 (sample SAMN13153356, study PRJNA577476) | soil metagenome | isolation source: 20 cm soil under Madrone tree | place: USA:California | collected 2016-06-14
CGCCTTCCTTGACGATGGCCTGGGCCAGCACGGTGGCCGTGGTGGTGCCGTCGCCCGCGACATCGTTGGTCTTGCTGGCGACTTCGCGCACCATCTGGGCGCCCATGTTCTCGAACTTGTCGGCGAGTTCGATGTCCTTGGCGACCGTCACACCGTCCTTGGTGATGCGGGGTGCGCCGAACGATTTGTCGAGAACGACGTTACGGCCCTTGGGGCCGAGGGTGACGCGAACCGCGTTCGCGAGAATGTCGACGCCACGCAGCATGCGATCGCGTGCGTCGGTGCCGAAACGGACTTCTTTAGCAGCCATTGTGGATAATCCTTCCTACTTGATCTCGTTAGGCGGCTTTCTTGCCGGCCTTGGCGGTGTCGACGATGCCCATGATGTCGGACTCCTTCATGATCAGAAGGTCCTGGCCATCCATGCGCACTTCGCTGCCCGACCATTTGCCGAACAGGATGCGGTCACCCGCCTTGACGTCGAGGGGGAACAGCTCGCCCTTTTCGTTGCGGGCCCCCGGGCCGACAGCGATCACTTCGCCTTCCATCGGCTTTTCCTTGGCGGTGTCGGGGATGATGATGCCCCCCGCGGTCTTCTCTTCGGCCTCGATCCGGCGCACCAACACCCGATCGTGAAGCGGACGAAACTTCATTGACGTAACCTCCTCTAAGGATTGACAGAAATGCTTCCCCGCCCAGCGCCTTCCCCACCTGGCGGCGGGATTGTTGGCACTCGGGCGAATTGAGTGCCAGCCACATAAGCGAGGATGGCCCTGACGTCAAGAGGGACTTGACCGACCGTATTGGCAGCAATCCGCCTGCAGGACTGCTAACTGTCTGTAAAATATATGTTTTCTGTTTTGGATCCGGAAAGCCTGCGCCATAGTTCTTTATGCGACTCACGTGATTTGATGGGGAGCACGTCATGGCCAGCCTGAGCCGCCGGCTCGATCGCTACCGCCTGACCACTGCGGAGATCCTCTACCACCTGCCCGACTGGCACCGCAGCCTGGACGGCAAGCTACATTCGGTGACCGTCGCCTCCACGCAGCTGATTTCGCCGGGCGAGATGCGCTACGCCGGAACCGTTCTGACGCTCCATTGAGCCCTGCGCCCTTCTGACGCTGAAGGCCCTCTGGCTCGCCAGCGCGGGTTCCGCTAGAAGTCCCGGGCCGGCTCTCATCCTTGACAGGCTCAGGATGAGTGTTTGGATGGCAGCTTAATGCAACATTGAAAAAGCCCATGCTGAGCTTGTCGAAGCATGAGCTTCACCAGATCTGGCGCCCATGAGCGATTCCATCGCCCTGACACGGCCGAAGAGCGAGGACGAGCGCCTTGGCGACGATCGCGCCGTGGCGCTGTGGCTCTTCGTCGTGGCAGCCATGATCTTCGTCATGGTGGTGATCGGCGGCATCACGCGGCTCACCGAATCCGGACTCTCGATCACCGAATGGAAGCCCATCAGCGGCGTCCTGCCGCCGCTCGACGCAGCCTCATGGCAACGCGAGTTCGACCTCTATAAGCAAATTCCCGAATTCCAGAAGCTGCACCCGGACATGACGCTGGCGGAATTCCGCGGCATCTTCTGGTGGGAATATTTCCATCGCCTCTGGGGCCGCCTCATCGGCGTCGCCTTCGCGCTGCCCGGGCTCTGGCTGTTCCTGCGCCGCCGGATCAGGCCGGAACTGCGGGCGCGCCTCCTGGGGATATTCCTGCTCGGCGGGCTGCAGGGCGCATTGGGCTGGTTCATGGTGAAGAGCGGGCTTTCCCAGCGCACCGATGTCAGCCAATACCGTCTGGTTGCCCATCTGCTCATGGCGCTCGCCATATACAGCTATATTTTATGGACGGCTTTCGGGCTGATCCGGCCGGTGGCGCGAGAGCTGCCGGGTACGGCTTCCTTACGGCGCCACACCGCGCTGCTTCTGCTGCTGGTTGTCGGCATGCTGACCACCGGCGGGTTCACCGCCGGCCTCGACGGCGGCAAGATCTACAATACCTTCCCGCTCATGGGCGGCGCGCTAGTTCCCGGCGATCTGCTGGCGCTGGAGCCCATCTGGCGCAATCCCTTCGAGAATCCCACCGCGGCCCAATTCATCCATCGCTGGCTCGCCATGATCGTCGCCGTAACCGCGCTCGCTTTGTATCTGCGCCGCGAGCGGTTACCGGAGCGGGCACGGCTGCCGCTCGACCTTGTCGGCATCATGGTGGCGGTCCAGGTCATGCTGGGCATTTCGACCCTGTTGCTGGTGGTGCCGATCCCGCTGGCTGCGTTCCATCAGGCCGGTGCGGTGATGGTACTGACGCTGACGCTTTGGGCCTTGCACAGCCTGCGCGGCGCCCGATGAGCGAGGCGCCGGAGCGCTTGCCTGTCTCCGTGCTTACCGGGTTCCTGGGCAGCGGCAAGACGACGCTGCTGCGCCATCTGCTGCGCCAGCCCGAGCTTGCGGATACGGCTGTCATCATCAACGAGTTCGGCGAGATCGGCCTCGACCACCTGCTGGTCGAATCCTCGAACGAGGACATGCTGCTGCTGGCCAGCGGCTGCCTCTGCTGCACCATCCGCGGCGATCTGATCCAGACCCTGCGCCGGCTCTACAAACGCCGCGCCAAGGACGAAATCCCGTCCTTCAGCCGCGTGGTCATCGAGACCACCGGCCTTGCCGACCCGGCGCCCATTCTCCATACGCTGATTCAGGACCCGATGCTGTCCGATGTCTATCGCCTGGACGGGGTGATTGCGACCGTCGATGCGGTGAACGGCATGGATCAATTGGACCGCCAGGTGGAATCGGTAAAACAGGCCGCCGTCGCCGATCGCCTGGTGCTGACGAAGGCGGACATCAATGGCGATACGGCGGCGCTCGAACGGCGCCTGCGGCATCTCAACCCTGCCGCCCCCATCCTTCGGGCGGTCGATGGGCGCATCGAGGCCGCAAGCCTGTTCGATGCCGGGCTCTACAATCCGGCGAGCAAGAGCCTGGATGTTCAGCGCTGGCTCCGTGAGGAGGCCTATGCGGATCGCGACGCCCATCGTCACCATGACGGCCATGAGCAGCCACACGAGCATGACCACGATCATGGCCCGCTCGACCGCAACCGCCATGACGATCACATCCGCGCCTTTTGCCTTCGCTACGAGACCCCGCTGGATTGGGCCAAGTTCACAGATTGGATCGAGATGCTGATCTCCCTCCACGGCACCAATCTGCTGCGGATCAAGGGCATCTTGAATGTCGCGGGCAGCGACGGCCCCGTGGCGATCCACGGCGTACAGCATCTGTTCCATCCGCCGGTCGAGCTGCCGGCCTGGCCGGACGAGGACCATGCCTCGCGTCTGGTTTTCATAACCCGGGATATCGAGGAAGCCACGCTGGCCGAGGGCTTGGCCGCCTTCCAGGCCGGTGCACGGCAGCCTGTCTAGCGGGCCGGCCACAATCCGGCTTAACAATCCGGCCACAATCCAGCTTAACAATTCTGGGGGGCCGGGGTAGCCTTCAGCCACGCTATTGGCGTGACAATCAATAACAAACCCAAGGGTTGCAGGAGGAATCATGAAAGGGAACAAGCTGCGGCTTTCCGCGGCCATCGCGGCAGGGGCCCTCTTTGCCATCGGCACGGCCCGGGCCGACATGATGACGAAGGTCGGGCCCGGCGAAGGCGAAGTCGATATCGTGGCCTGGGCGGGCTACATCGAGCGCGGCGCCAACGACAAGAACTACGACTGGGTCACCGATTTCGAGAAGCAGACCGGTTGCAAGGTGAACGCCAAGGTCGCGGGCACTTCCGACGAAATGGTCTCGTTGATGAACGGCGGCGGCTTCGATCTGGTGACCGCCTCGGGCGACGCCACCATGCGGCTGATCGCCGGCAAGACGGTGCAGGAAATCAATACCGATTTGATCCCGAGCTTCAAGACCGTCGACCCACGCCTGCAGAGCGCGCCCTGGAACACGGTGAATGGCCATCACTACGGCGTGCCCTATCAATGGGGCTCCAACGTTCTGATGTACAACACCAAGGTCTTCAAGGACGCGCCGAAGAGCTGGAAGGTGGTGTTCCAGGAGATGACCCTGCCCGACGGCAAGTCGAACAAGGGCCGCGTGCAGGCCTATTACGGTCCCATCTACATCGCCGATGCCGCCCTCTATCTGAAGGCGCATAACCCGGAACTCGGCATCGACAACCCCTATGAGCTGAACCAGAAGCAGTTCAACGCGGCGATCGACCTGCTGCGCGCCCAGCGCCAGATCGTCCAGAAATACTGGAGCGATGCCACCCAGCAGACTCAGGATTTCACCTCCGAGGGCGTGGTCGCCGCCACATCCTGGCCCTATCAGGTGAACCTGCTGCGCGACAGCAACAAGCAGCCCATCGACAGCGTGATTCCGGAGGAAGGGGCAACAGGCTGGGCGGATACGACGATGATGCATGCCAGGGCGCCGCATCCCAATTGCGCCTATATGTGGCTGGAGCATTCCCTGCAGCCCAAGCTGCAGGGCGATCTCGCGGCCTGGTTCGGCAGCGTGCCCGTCGTGCCGGCGGCCTGCACCGGCAACGCCCTGCTGGGCGATAACGGCTGCAAGACAAACGGCAGCGACAATTTCGGCAAGATCAGCTTCTGGCGTACGCCCGTCGCCGATTGCGGCGGCGGCAAGACCTGCGTGCCCTACAAGGATTGGGCCAGCGCCTACCTGGCGATCCAGAGCGGTCAATAGAGGTCCCGGCGGGCAGGCGCTTCCCGCTTGCCCGCCGAGCTTTCCTGCCACCCTCATGGCCGACAAAACCTCCAGCGCCGTCTCGTTTCGCCATGTCAGCCGGCATTACGGCGAGGTGCGGGCGGCCGATGACGTCAGTTTCGACGTGGCCCATGGCGAATTCTTTTCCATGTTGGGCCCCTCGGGCTCGGGCAAGACCACCTGCCTGCGGCTCATCGCCGGATTCGAGCAGCCGACGAAGGGCGAAATCCTGATCGACGGCAAAGCCGTGGCGGGCGTGCCGCCCTATGAGCGCGACGTCAACACGGTCTTCCAGGACTACGCCTTGTTCCCCCATATGAGCGTCGCGGAAAACGTCGCTTATGGGCTGATGATCCGCAAAGTGGCGAAGGCCGACCGCATGGCCAGGGCCGATGCGATGCTGGAGATGGTGGCGCTTGCCGGCCTGGGCGGCCGCAAGCCCTCGCAGCTGTCCGGCGGCCAGCGCCAGCGCGTGGCGCTTGCCCGCGCCCTCGTCAATCAGCCGCGCGTGCTTCTGCTGGACGAGCCGCTGGGCGCTCTCGACCTCAAACTGCGCGAGGAGATGCAGGTCGAATTGAAGGACATCCAGCGCCAGGTCGGCATCACCTTCATCTATGTGACCCACGATCAGGGCGAGGCGCTCTCCATGAGCGACCGCATCGCCGTGTTCAACAAGGGACGCATCGAGCAGATCGCCAGCCCCGCCGAAATCTACGAGCACCCGGTCAGCGCCTTCGTCGCCGGCTTCGTCGGCGTCTCGAACATGCTGTCGGGTAGGGCGGCCGCGGCTGTGGGGGGCGCGCCGCCCATCTTCTCGATCCGGCCGGAGAAGATCCGGATTGCGCCCCCTGGCACGCCGGCATCGGCCGATGCCTGCGCGGTCGACGGCACCATCACCAGCGTCCTTTATCTCGGTGCCAGCACGCGCTTTAACGTGGCACTCGCCGCTGGCGGCGAGTTGACCGTGATCGAGCAGAACCTGGAGGAAACCGCCTCCAGTGCCTTGGCGCGCCAGGGCCAGCCCGTGCGGCTGATCTGGCAGCGCAGCAATGTTCAAGAGATACGACCGTGAGCCTGGCGGCATCGGCCGAAGGCGAAGGCCCGCTGACTCGGCTCTCGACGGCCCTGTATCTGCGACCGCGCCTGGCCATGCTGCTGCTTCTGTTGCCGCCGCTGCTCTGGCTCGGCATTGTCTATATGGGCTCGCTGCTGGCACTCCTGGCCCAAAGCTTTTTCTCCGTCGACGATTTTTCCGGCCTTGTCGTCTATCAGCCGACGCTGAAGACGTATGCCGAATTGTTCACGCCGGCCAATCTCGCCATCATCCTGCGCACCATCGTGATGGCGGCATCGGTGACCCTGGGCTGCGCCATCATCGCCTTTCCACTGGCCTATTACATGGCGCGTTTTGCCGGGCTCAGAACCAAGGCCGTGTTCTACCTCGCGGTCATGCTGCCGCTGTGGTCGAACTATCTCGTGCGCGTCTATAGCTGGAAGCTGATCCTGGCCAAGGAAGGCGTGATCACCTGGCTGTTCAATCTGGCGGGGTTGGGCGGGCTGCTCGATTACACCCTCGATCTGCCGACCGTCGGCGGGCCGTCGCTCTCGGCCTCCTACATCGGCATGTGGATCGTGTTCATGTATATCTGGCTTCCCTTCATGGTGCTGCCCATCGAGGCGGCACGATTCCCGGCGTTGCGGCCGGCTCCATCTTCACCTTCTCGCTGACGCTGGGCGATTACATCATTCCCAATCTGATCGGCAATTCGCGACCCTTCGTGGGCATGGTGGTTTATGCCTATCAGGGCACGGCGGGAAACATTCCGCTGGCCGCGGCCTTCACCATGGTGCCGATCCTCGTGATGGCCTTCTATCTTGCCGCGGCCAAGCGCTTGGGGGCCTTCGATGCCCTCTAAGGCCGTTGGAGGTCTGCGCCGCGGCACCGGGGCCGGCTGGGGCCTGAAGACGGCCGCCGCCGGCGGGCTGCTCTTCCTCAACCTGCCGCTCGCCTTCATTCTGCTTTATTCGCTCACCACCGACGACCGCAGCTACACCTTTCCGCCGCCCGGCCTGACCCTCAAATGGTTCGCGCTCGCCTGGACACGCGACGACATCTGGCGGGCGCTGGGCCTTTCGGTGCAAGTGGCGCTCGCCGGCATGACGCTGGCCCTGGTGCTGGGCACGCTTGCCGCATTGGCCATGTACCGCTTCAATTTCTTCGGCAAGGAATCCGTGACCTTGATGATCCTGCTGCCTATCGCGCTGCCGGGCATCGTCACGGGCATCAGCCTGCGCTCCGCCTTCGCGCTGGCCGACATCCCTTTCAGCTATTGGACCATCGTGCTGGGCCATGCCACCTTCTGTATCGTCGTCGTCTACAACAACGTCATTGCTCGCCTGCGACGAAGTTCGCCCGCCCTGATCGAGGCGTCGATGGATCTGGGCGCCGACAGCTTCCAGACCTTTCGCCATGTGGTATTGCCCAACATCGCCACCGCGCTATTGGCGGGCGGCATGCTGGCCTTCGCCCTCAGTTTCGATGAGGTGATCGTTACCACATTTACTGCCGGCCAGCAGGAAACCCTGCCCATCTGGATGCTGAGCCAGTTGCTGCGCCCGCGCGACCGCCCGCTGACCAATGTGGCGGCGGTCTTCGTCATTGCCGTCACCTTCCTTCCCATTGTCGGCGCCTATTATTTGACACGCGATACCCATGACGCCGCGGGCAGCGGCAAATAGCCGGCGTCGGGTCGGGATGACTGCCCCATCCTTCTACCGATTTAGGATGAGGCCAAGACAAGGCTTGCGGTGAGCCCGTCGAACGATGAGAGCCTATTGACGATCGTCAAGCAGGCGGGGGAGTTGTAATTTTTTTTTGGCCGGCTCATATTATTCCGTAGACAATTCGTTGGTCCGGCAGCCGTACTCGTCTTTGCCGTCATTAGGCGCTCTGACAAGCCCCCTCCCGAACCTCTGATTGTTGCGGCCGCACGATGTTCGTGCGGGTGATCCTGTTAACGAGAAACGGAGACTACGATGCCGACCGGCACCGTCAAATGGTTCAATCCCACCAAAGGCTTCGGCTTCGTGCAGCCGGATTCCGGCGGCAAGGACATCTTCGTCCATATCAGCGCCGTTCAGCGCGCGGGTTTGCAGACGTTGAAAGAGGGCCAAAAGGTCAACTACGAGATCCAGACGCAAAAGGACGGCCGCCAGTCGGCCGAGAATTTGGCTGTGGCCGGCTAAGCCTCCCAAGCGTTGAGATTTGCAGCGCCCGCGTCCTTGATCGGATGCGGGCGTTTCTGTTTGCGCCGCGATGTCTCTTAGAGCCTGTCGCGTAGCGCATACCACAGCATCCCCAGCACCAAGGCGGGCCGGCGCAGCAGCGTGCCGCCCGGAAATCCGCGATGGGGAATGCGCGCGAAGACGTCGAACCGCTCGGCCGAGCCGGCGATGGCTTCGGCCATCAGCTTGCCGGCAAGGGATGTCAGCGCCACGCCCTGCCCGGAATAGCCATGGGCGAAATAGATATCGCCGGGCAAGCGCCCCAGATGCGGCAGGCGGTTCATGGTGATGGCGAGCTGGCCACCCCAGGCATGATCGATCCGCTTATCGGCGAGCTGGGGAAACACGCGCAGCATATGGGGCCTGACGAAGGCCGCGATGTCGCGCGGCGGATTTCGCGAATAGGTTTCGCCGCCGCCAAAGAGAAGCCGGTGGTCGGCCGAACAGCGGAAGTAGTCGACCACGAATTTCGTATCGCAGACCGCGACATCGTCGCGGATCAATTCGCGCGCACCGGCTTCGCCCAAAGGTTCGGTGGCGACAATGTAGTTGGAGATGGGCATGATCTTGCCGGCGATGCGCGGCTCTAACCCGCCCAGATAGGCGTTGCAGCCCAGCAGGATGTAGCGCGCTTTCACGCGGCCCGTGGCGGTGTGGACTTCGCGCGGGGCAAGCGAGAGGGCGGCGCTGCCCTCGCAGATTTTGACCCCCGCGGCCTCGGCCGCCGCTGCCAATCCCAGCGCATAATTCAGCGGGTGCAGATGGCCGGCGCCCTTGTCGGCGATGGCGCCGTGGTAGCGCCGGCTGGCCAGGCGTTCCTCCAGCTCGGCCTTGGTGAGAAGTTGCGAATCCTGATAGCCGAAGACCTCGCGCTGAACCTCCACCTCCACCGCCATCCATTCGGGGTCGCCGCGCTTGTAGGCGACATAGAGCGCGCCTGCTTTCAGATCGCAGGCGATGGCATGGCGGTGAACCCGCTCGCGCACGATCGCCTTGGCCTCCTCGGCCAGGTCGAACAGGCGTTTGGCCCCGGCCGTGCCGAACTTGGCGACAAGCTCGCTGGGCCCCTTGCGCAAACCCGTGTTGAGCTGGCCGCCGTTGCGCTGGAGGGCGGCCGAGAGCCCGGTATAGCCGCCGCCGATGACGCAGGCATCGACGTTGGCGTCGCCCGCTAGCGGCGGGCGAACCGGCGCCGGGTTGGATGTGGCCGCATAATACGTTTGGGCAAGGCTCGGCATGGCCGGCAAGCTAGCAATCAACCGCGCTTGGCGCCACCCACGCCGCCATGCCGAGAATTTTCAGCCTAAGACTTAACCCCACCTCATTTTGCCGGTACCCTCCGCCACCCGACGGCCGCAAACTGGACATCCAACACTTCCTCGAGGCAAGTCATGGCCAATATCTATTCCATCGACGGCGTCATTCCGGTGGTTCACCACGAAGCCTTTGTCCATCCAACCGCTGTCCTGATCGGCGATGTCATCATCGGGCCCGGTTGCTATGTCGGGCCTTGCGCCTCTCTGCGCGGGGATTTCGGCCGTCTGATCCTGAAACGCGGCGCCAATCTGCAGGACAGCTGCGTCATGCATGGTTTTCCCCATACCGACACGGTGATCGAGGAAGACGGCCATATCGGCCACGGCGCGATCCTTCATGGATGCACGATCAAGCGCGACGCGCTGGTCGGCATGAATGCGGTGGTGATGGATGGCGCGGTCATCGGCGAATCCGCCATGGTGGCCGCCATGGCCTTCGTGCGCGCCGGCTTCGCGGTGCCGGCCCGCACCCTGGCCGCCGGAATTCCGGCCAAGATTTTGCGCCCGCTGACCGACCAGGATATTGCCTGGAAACGCGAGGGCACGGCCGATTACCAGCGCCTGGTGCTGCGCAGCCAACGCAGCCTCAAGGAAGTGCAACCGCTGAGCGAGATCGAGCCCGATCGCCCGCGGGTCGATGGCGGGGCAGGCATCCCCCTTTATCTGCAAAAGACAAGATAGCCGCGCCCGGACACCAGCATTGATTTTGCGGACCGACGATCTAGGATCGGTAGCGTAAGGAACGGCATGGCAGGTGCCAACTCTTGAAGGAAATCAAGCAGGGGGAATCGCGATGTTGAAGGAATTCAAGGAATTTATTTCCCGCGGCAGTGTCGTCGACCTCGCCGTTGGCGTGATCATCGGCGCCGCCTTCACAGGCATCGTCAATTCGCTGGTCAACGACATCATCATGCCGCCCATCGGGCTGCTGTTGGGCGGCATCGATTTTTCGAATTTCTTCCTGACGCTGAAGGGCGACCATTTCGCCACCTTGAAGGCAGCCCAGGACGGCGGCGCCGTGGTGATCGCCTATGGCCAGTTCTTCAATGCGATTTTCAAGTTTCTGATCGTGGCGCTTGCCATCTTCATTCTCGTCAAGCAGGTCAATCGCTTCATGCGCAAACAGGAAGCGGCCCCGCCGCCGCCCAGCGCGGAGGTCGAACTGCTGACCCAAATCCGCGACCTGCTGAAGAAATAACTTCTTCGCAGTTCGCCCCACAGTGAAGACGAGCACGGCGCACGCTTGCAACCACCGCTCGCGGTCGGTGCGGCCTTCGATCCTCTCCTTGAGGGACTCCGCGCGAGTTAGCCGATAAAATCGCTCATATGTGGAACACGACCTCCGTTCGTAACCGGTGGCACATCTCGCTCAGTCGCGTCCTGGTCGGACTGGTGGTGCTGATCGCGATCGGGGCGGCGTTGGTGCAGTCCCTGCTTCCGGCCGACGTGCGACTGGGCGGAGAGGGCCGGAGCCTCGCGGCGGTCGCCGTCTTTGTCGGAAGCTACCTCGCGCTGGCGATCGGTCGGATTCCCGGGCTGCGCATCGATCGGGCAGGCATCGCTCTGGTCGGCGCCAGCCTGATGGTCGCCTCGGGCGCGCTGACCCTCGACGAAGCCTACAAGGCGATCGATCTCGACACGATCACCTTGCTGCTCGGCATGATGATCATCGTAGCCAGCCTGCGCCTCTCCGGCTTCTTCTCCCTTGCCACCGCGTGGGTGATGGACCGCGCCAAGGGACCGTTGATCTTGCTCGCGGCGGTGGTGGCGACCTCAGGGATATTCTCCGCGTTCCTGGTCAACGACGCGATCTGCCTCGTGCTGACTCCGCTGGTGTTGAAAGTGACGCTGTCGATGGGGCGCAAGCCGGTGCCCTATCTGCTGGCAGTGGCGATGGCGTCGAATATCGGCTCGACCGCTACAATCACCGGCAACCCGCAGAACATGATGATCGGCAGCTTCTCGCACATTCCTTATACCAGGTTCGCGCTGGCTTTGGGGCCGGTCGCGCTGGCAGGCTTGGTCGTCACCGTGATGCTGATCGCGCTGCTCCATCGCGAGGAGTTCGTCCACGGGCCTCGACTGGAAGCGCCGCAACTGGACATTCGCGTCAACCGCGTGCTGGTGATCCGCGCCCTGCTGGCGACCGCCGCCGTGATGGCGCTATTTTTCGCCGGGCAGGCGCCGGCCAAGGCGGCGATCATCATCGGCGGGCTGCTGCTGCTGACCCGGCGGGTGAAAAGCTGGCGCGTCTATGCCGAGATCGATTGGTCGCTGCTGCTGATGTTCGCCGGCTTGTTCATCATCGTCGCTGGCGCCGAGCGCACGCTGCTGACGCCCGCACGAATCGCCGCCATCGGCCGCTTTCATCTGGACCAGGTGCCTGTGCTCAGCCTTGTGACGGCGGCGCTGTCCAACATCGTCAGCAACGTGCCGGCCGTGCTTATGATGAAGCCGTTCGTCGGGCAGCTCCGGGACCCCGGCACAGCGTGGTTGGTGATGGCCATGGCGTCGACCCTGGCCGGCAACCTCACCGTGCTCGGTTCGATCGCCAACCTGATCGTTGTGCAGAAGGCGGCCGTGTCGGGCGTGACGATCGGCTTCTGGGATTATTTCCGTGTCGGCGGCCCGCTGACCGCCATCAGCTTGACGATAGGGACGCTATGGCTTTGGCTGTGACATCAGTCGAGCGCGAATCCTTCATCCCGCCGCCTTTTCTTATGTTCAAGGTCGGAGCGAGGGAACCGTCATCGGCATGAGTCTCGACTGGCCCAGCTTCGTTTCGCTTGCCTGGCGGCTGGCTCGCGGCACGCTGATCGGCTTGGCCATTCTCT
>WNFQ01003055.1_pt1 | contig 12172 bp, 8 predicted proteins | sample 5400171 | NCBI WGS metagenome assembly WNFQ01 (sample SAMN13153356, study PRJNA577476) | soil metagenome | isolation source: 20 cm soil under Madrone tree | place: USA:California | collected 2016-06-14
TATAATGAAGTATTAGAAGCTAAAGGCGTACCTATACATCCTTATATTACTGAATATCCACATAAAAACGGTAGTGATGTACATGGTTGCTATGTGGAATGGCAATCCCCTTTTAGAATAAATAATAAAATACCTAATGGACTTTACAGAATATGGAATGATCCCTATGCTATTGATAAAAATAAACAAGATATAACTACTAAACATTCATTAGCTTGTACTTATGTATTTGAAAGATGTAATATATTAACTCCTAGTAGAGGTGATACATTAGTTGCTATGTATATAGGTCGTCCTGAAACTCAAGATGAATATAATGAAATGTTATTAAGAATAACAGAATATTGGGGAGGAGAAGATGGACAATGTATGTTTGAAAATAATACTGGAGATGTTGAAAAATATTTTGCTAGAAATAAAAAATTACATTTATTAGCTGATGAACCAGAAGCTACTTGGAAAAAAGAACTACAAAGTAAAAGAACAGGAAGAAAAGGAGTTATGATGAATGCTAGTAGAATAGGTGCTGGAGCATTAGCATTTAGAGATTGGGTATTTCAGAAAAGAGGTATAGACGAATATGGCAATGAAAAAATGAATTTGCATTATATATATGATATTGGTTTATTACGTGAGATGATTAAATTTAATTCCAAAGGTAATTTTGATAGATTAAGTACTATCTTTGTTGGAATGATGGACGTACAAGAACAATTTGATAAAGAAATACAATCTGTTGATGAGTATAATCCTAATGATTTTTTTAATAGAAAAAAATATTAAAAAGTAAATATAATGAATACATATCCTAAACAGAAAATAAGTAGCAAAGAAAAATTAAAAATTCAGGAAGGTAATACTATTTCTGATTTTGTTAAAAATACTACTGATTATTATATAGATGAAAGTAGTCTTTATAATAATGATTATGAAGAAATGGTTTCTTTGTATAAAGCAGCTAGTGGTAAATTAGATTTAACTGCTTATTCTTATGTACTTAATCCATACAATACTAAAAATACTGACTATACACAATATCCTGCTGCTATTAGAAATTATAGTATAATTAAACCTATTGTTAAATTATTTGTAGGAGAGAATGATAAACGTCCACATGGACATGAAGTAGTTGTATTAAATGCCGACACATTAAATAGATTTGAAGATACTTTAAATAGTCAAATACACGATACTTTAAAACAGCAGTTTGTAAATCAATTAAATGAATTGGGTGTACAAACTGGAATGGAAAGTAAACCTACTAAAAGTATTGAAGAAATTGAACAAAATCATAAAGCAAATTATAAGGATGAAAGAGCTATTATAGGTCAAGAATCTTTAGATTATATTTATTTTAATTGTGAATTAGAAGATAAATATCAAGATGCTTTTTATGATTGGATTGTTACTGGTAGAGTATATACTTATAAAGAAGTTTATCGTAATGATGTTGGATTTCAGGTGGTATCACCTTTAGAAATGTGGAGTAGTAGGGATGGAGGAACTAATTTTATAGAAGATGATTCATCAGTTATAAGAAAATTTAGATTAGGTGCAGCTATGATAATTGATAGATTTAGAAGTAAATTAACTGATGAAAATATTGAATATTTAGATAATTTAAGAAATGGTAATAATGCTACACAAATTGTAGTTCCTGGAGTTACATTAGTTCATGGAAGTAATTTAGATGGTATTAGAAATGATAGTACTAAAAATACTTTAATTAATAGTGGATTAGTTGATATATTTCATGTTACTTGGAAGACATTTAAACAAATAGGAATATTATCTTATTATGATGAACTAGGAAAAATACAAGAAAAAGAAGTAGATGATACTTATGTAGTAAATAAACAATTAGGAGATATAGATATAGATTGGGAATGGATAAATGAATACTGGGAATCTTGGAGAATTGACAAAAATATTTATTTAGATGGTAATCCATTAGTTGTTCAAAGAGGTGAATTAAATAATAATAGTAAATGTAAATCTTGTTATAATGGGAGAATTAATGATGATAGATTAGGAGAAATTTCTTCTATTGTAAAAAGTGGATTATGTTATGAAGTATTACATAATATTTATCATTATCGTTTAGAACGTACACTAGCTAAAAATAAAGATAATATTTTGATGTTACCTATGGGAATGATTCCTAAGAAATGGGAGATGGATAAATTTATGTATGAAATTGATGCTAGTGGTATAGCTTGGTTTGATGAGACTAAACCAAATGCAGTAAATGTATTAAATAGTATCAGAACAGTTAATGCTGGATTAGCTACTTATGCTAAAGATATGATATTTTTTATTAATAGTATTAAAAATGAATATTGGGAAAGTGTAGGAGTTAATGCTCAAAGATATGGAGATGTTGAAGCAAGTGAAGGAAAAGGAAATGTTGAGCAAGCAATTTTTAGGAGTGCAGTTATTACTAATGAAGAATTTAGAAAATTTGATAAATTAGAAGAAAAAGATTATGATGGTTTATTAGATTATTCTAAAGTAGCTTGGATTGATGGAAAGAAAGGAATGTTTATTAATAGTGAAAATAGAAGAGCATTTATTAATGTAGATGGTACTTCTCATATGGAAACTGAATATGGAGTATTTTGTAAAAATAGTTCTATTGAAGCACAAAAATTACAAGAGATGAAACAACTAGCTCATGCACAAGTTCAAAAGACTGGTAAAATGGGTTTAAGTGCTGAAGTAATTGATGCTAATAATTTTAGTAAAGTTAAAGATATTATTAAAAGAGGCGAAGAAATAGAACAAAGTTTAATTGAAGCTGCTGCTAAACAAGAACAAGATTCTAATGAAAAAATAGCACAACAAAATAACGAATCTACTAAAATAGTAGCAGAAGCAAATAAATATAAAGTTGATAAAGATAGTGAAACTAAAATTAATGTTGCATTAATTCAAGCTGATATTGCTACTATGTCTTTAAATGCTAATAATAATACTAATACTGAAAATGCACACATAGAACACGATTTAGAAACTAAAAGATTAGCAGTATTATCAGTTAAGAGATTAAATGAAGCAAATATAAATCATAATAATTTAAAAGTAGCATTTGATAATTTTAATCAAGCAGAAAATAGAAAAATGCAAGATAAAGAAATACAAAGTAGAGAAAAGATTGCAAAAATGAAGAAACCTAGTAACAAATAAAAATAAAAGTATATACTTATATGGACAAATAAAATTAAAATAATCAAAATATAAACTTAATCAATTAAAAATTAATAAATTTACATTATGGAAAAACAACTAACAGAAAAGTTATTAAACGTAACTATAACTGATGTGAAAAAAAATCACAGTATTTTTAATGAATATAATAATATTAATGATCCTATATCAGGATATAAAGGAAAAGATATCGGTGAAGATATAATATTAGATAATGTTATATTAGGAGATACAAATCCTACTTTATTAGCTGAACAACAAAAGAGAGAAGAAGATAGAATATTTGCTGAAAAAGAAAAACAAATTTCTATTAATGTAGAAGGGAATGAGGTAGATGGAAATGGAAAAGTTTTAAGGACAAAAGCAGATATTGATACTAATATTAATAATGAAACTCCTGAACAAAAATTACAAAGAGAACTATTAGAGAAAAAAGATGAAATTAAATTAGATACTGATGGTAATCAAGTTGATGAAGAAGGTAAAATAGTTAAAACCAAATTACAACTTGAAGAAGAAAAAAATATTGAAAATGAATTACCACCATTAGTTGATGAAATAATTCAAACATCAGGTATTACAATTTTAGGAGAAGATGGAAAACCTAAAGTTTATGATGATACAACAGAAGGAATTATTGCTTATGTAAACGACTTAGCAAATTATAAATTATTACAAAGTCAAAAAGAATTATTTAAAGCCTATCCTGATGTTGAAAAATATTTAGATGCTAAAATAAAAGGAATACCTGATAATGAATTTTTTGGTACTAAATTAACAGATTGGAAATCAGTTTTGTTAGATGAAACAAATGAAAATCAACAATTAGATTTAGTAATTAAAGATTTAGAATCAAAAGGCATTGAAAAAGACAGAGTTATTAAAATGGCTCAAAGAATTAAAGATAGTGGTAAAGATGTTTTATTAGAAGAAAGTAAATTATCTTTACAAAGTTTAAAATCAAATCAAGTTATTAATGAAAAGAAGAAACAAGAAGATTTTGAAAATTACCAAAAAGAACAAAATCAAAAAGTAACAGATCATTGGACTAATGTAGAAAAGATTATTATAGCAGGAAAAATAGGTGAATATTTAATTCCCGAAGCCGATAGAAAATCATTTAATGATTATGTTTCTTTAGCTGCTGATGATGATGGTAATAGTGCAGCTATGATAGCTAGAAATAAACAAAGTTTAGAACAAAGATTATTACTTGATTATTATACATTTAAGGGAATGAATTTTGATACTCTAGCCAAAAGAGCAGTTGATAATAAAAATGCAAATTCATTAAGAGATAGAATTGCAAAGAATAATAATAATGGTAAAAATGATAGAGTATTTGATGCTAATACAACTATTAATTTAAATGAACTTAATTTAAATAATATAATAAGACCACAAAAATAAAAATTATTAATAATAACTAAATCACAAAGAAACAATGACAGTAATCAGTACACGCATTTTATATCCTGAAAGGTATGATGCAAAAGGTTATACTAATGAAAACTCATTAGCTAATGCTTTATTAACAAGACCAGATCAAATTAATCCTATCATTACTTATTACATGGGTAAAGACAGTGATGCATTTCCACTTACATTTTTAAGTGAAGGTCAAGTAGGAGGTATTAAAGAAGTACAAGATGTTCAATATGAATGGGATGTTATGGGTAGAATGAAACATAGTGATTATGTTATTTCAACTACTTATACAGCAGGTGATAAACCAGGTCTTAATGGTACTCCTTTTATAGTAACTTTTAAAACAGCTTGGTTAATTGAACAACATGGTATAGTTTCTCCTAGTGGAATATTTTGTCGTATTATGACAAAACCAAAACAAATTGGTGGAGGTTTTGAATACATTCTACAACTTAAAGAACCTGATGCTACATTATATTGTGATTTAGCAGATTTACAACCTGGTTCTAAATGGTCTCAAATAGGTGCTGCTACTGTATCTGAAAGTTTATCTATGGGTAATAGAAGTAATATAATGACTCCGGGTAAACGTACTAATCAATTATCGTTTATTAGAAAAAGTTATCATATTGCAGGAAATGTTGCTAATAGAAAAGTAGAAGTTAATTTTACTATTGGTGGTAAAAATACCATGATGTGGATGGATTATGAAGAATGGACTAATCAAATGGAATTTAAACGTGCTTGTGAAGAACATTATTGGTATTCTATTTATAATCGTAAACCTGATGGTTCTTTTGTAATGAAAGATTATGATAATGGATTACCTATTCCCGAAGGTGCAGGTATATTTCAGATTTGTAAACAAGCAAATTATGATACTTATGGTCTTACTTTGCCTTTAAAGAAATTAAAGAATACAGTAGGAGACGTAATGTATGGTGCTACTGATACAAGTAATATGCAAGTAGTTCTTTATGGTGGTCTAGGTTTCCTTGAAGATTTTGATACTGCTATTAAATCCGAAGCTACTGGTTCTGGATTTGTTCAAGCATTAGGTGAAACACAAATGAACAGTGGTAAAGGTGCAGGTCAATATGATTTAGTATATGGTTCTTATTTTGGAGCTTATAAACATGTTGACGGACATACAATTATTACTAAACATTTACAAATTTTAGATTATGGTGCTAGAGCTGAAAATGCACCTCGTCACCCTATTTCAGGTAAACCTTTAACAAGTCATACTGGTATATTTGTAGATCAATCTACTTATGATGGAATTAAAAACGTACAAATGGTTACACAAAAAGGACGTTCATTAATTCGCGGTATTGAAAAAGGTATGTCACCTGTTCCTGATTCTTGGGGAGGTAATAATACAACATTAGTATCAACAGAACAAGATAAATCTTCTTTACATTTATTTGCTACAAAATCTGTTAATATTAATAGAGATAATCACTGCTTCTTATTAGAATGTGTATTATCATAAAGAATAAAGTTTTAATGGTTAAACAATAAATTATGATGTAATTCCCTCTAGTAGATTAAAGTACTAGAGGGTGTAAACAAAAAAATATAAACTAATAAATAAAAAATTATGATAACTAAAAGTAATAAAGTCTTTATTAAACGTAAAGAAATAACAACCGCTTTCTATAAGAAGAATATTGAATCAATGGAAGAAGGTAATTGGAAAGTAGGAGCATCAATTAAAAATAATGATGTTTGTAGAGGATTAAGTTTTGATGAAGAAGAAACATATTTACCAATGTTAATAGGTGTACAACCTAAAAATGATAATTGGCAAAAAGTAACAACAGATTATTGGAATAATATTTCTAAATTAATACCTAAAGATGGTATTGAATTGGAAGTTGGATTTAATTATAAAGATAAAGAGTCTAAAGATGGGCAACCAGCTACTAAAGAAGTAGATAATGCTTTTAAAGGTGAATCTGCAAAAGAAGAAGATAAATGGAAATTTGGATTTCCAATTAATGTAGTAGATTATGTTTTATGGCGTTATTGTTTAGTTTATTCTCATGTAGCTAATAAAAAAGAAGATACTAGTAAATCTCATAATATTAGATTTTATCTACATAGTAAAACTGAAGAAATTAAAACAACACATAATGCTCTTACTCTTAAAAATAAAGCTTATGCTAAATATCTTGAAGTATTATCTAATAGAGATAAAATTGAAAATTTATTAAGATTACTTACTGATACAAGTGGTATTATATTATATAGAATAGGTCAAACTAATGATGAACAAGATGTATTATTAAATCAAGCAATGATTGATAAGCCTACATTATTTATACAATATTGTGATGATAAAGCATTAGAAATGAAATCATTTATATCAAAATGTATTACTGCTCAAAGATTAAAAAGAGTACCTAATACTGAAACAATTATGTTTGGTGATAATACAATAATTGGCAATACAATTGATGAAGCAGTAAGTTATTTACAAAATGATAAAAATGCGCAAACATTAAATACATTAAAAATTCAAGTAGGTGTAGTTCCTGCTAAAGGAAAAGTAGAAGAAATAAAAAATCCTACATTACCACCTATAACAACTTAATAAATGACACCAAAAGAGTTTCACATAGCGTTGGATATTCAATGTCAAAAATTGAACTCCAACGCTTATAGTAATATAAAACCCGAACAAAAAGATTGGTTATTAAATGAATCTATAATAAGATTTATTAAGACTAGAGTAAATCCACGTTCAAATAATAAAAAACAAGGTTTTGCTGATACTATAAAAAGATATGATGATTTAGAAGATTTGATTACTCCATATACTATGCCATTATATAAAAATGATGATAATACATTATTTGGAATTTTTCCGTATAATTATTTTCATTATTTAAGTAGTAGAACAAATGTTGCTTATGATTGTAATGGACTAACAAACACTACTATTGTTCCTGTTATACAAAGATATTGTATAGCAACATTAAAAGATGCAACTACATCATTATATGATACTTTTAAAATTGCATTAGATAATGGTTCAGGATTTGTAGATATATTAGATGTTAGTACAGTTCCTTATTTATCAACTGGTATTCCTACTTTAGATGCTAAATTTATAATTATTAATTGGGTATTAGAACAATGGAATAAATTAAATTTAGGTATAGTTAAATGGGAAACTTATGATGATTTATATTATCCTAATAGTTTTATATTTGTATCTAATAATATAATTGATCTTACTATAAGAATACATACTGATACAACGGATAATTATTCTTTTATTAATAGAACATTTAATAAATATAATTATACTATATCTAATGTTAATTTACAAAAAAATAGAATTGAAAAAACTGATAATTATGATGATTTGTTAAGTCATTGTTTTGGAACTACAAGATTTGATAGTCCTTTGGGTAAATTTGAAAATGGTAGATTAATTATAAACCATAGTCAAAAGTTTATATCAAATTCTTTAGAATTACAATATATTAGGTTTCCTCGTAAAATTGATATAAATTTGAATCAAGGAAGTGAATTAGACCCAAGTACTGATGATGAAATAATTGGTATGACAGTTCAAAAAATAAAAGCTATTCTTGATAGTAAAAATTATCAAAATATAATTAATGAGAATTTATTAACGGAATAATAACAAATAAAAAACTTAAAAAATGAACGAATTAATAGTAGTAAAAGATGTTCTTCTTAATAGAAAAATTGGTGGAGGACTAATATCAGGAATTAATGAAATAAATTTACTTGATGCAGGTGCATTAGCAATTTTTAGTGATAAAAATGAAATGCTTACTGCTGCTAACGTAGCAGCCACTTTAATTAATAAAAAAGCAATTTATTTTGTATTAGGTAGTGGTGATAGTAAATTAGGTTCTAAAATTTCACAACCAGTAACACGCATTGGTACGAATGTTGAGTATAAATATTATATCGCTCCAGTAAAAGAAGTAATTTTACTTGGTAATGATGGAGTAGTAAGTGGAGCAAATATGAATATTACAACACCAGTTGCAGGAACATTTGCATATTTAAGAATTGAAAGTACATCTGATGTAGATGTAAACTTTATTAGAGCAGAACGTTATACTTATGAAGTAAAAGTAGGGGATACTGCTGCTCTTATAGTTGCTGGATTAGTAGCTGCTGCAAATGCTAATACTAGTTCAGTTTATACTGTTGCTTCTATTAATACTAATCAAGGTATTACTATAACAGCAAATTCTTTTGGTCAAACATTTACTGTTGGATTAGATGGAATTATATCTGCCGCTACTGTAACAATTGATGGATCAGGTGCAAGTACAGTAATTGAATTTGGAAGTGGGACTTCAACAGAAGTTTCTGCATTAGAATTAGAATTTAATTCAGAAGATGGTAATACTAGTAGATTATGGTTAGCTAATCAATATTGGAAAAAACCTTCTGATGTTGTTATTGGAAATAAATATGATTTAGCTAATATTCAATGGCATCAAAAACATAGTACTCCAATTAAAACATTAGAAGCTACTGATAAACAAATTATTGTTGCATTACCTAATGCACCTGCAACTTTTTCAATGAGTACATGGCATACTATTATTGCTGAAGCATTTGGTACTGCTAGTGCAGATGCAGAACCAGGTTCATAATTTTATATATAATATTTAATTAATGAAATTAAGATTTAATATAAGTGAACCTATAAATACTGGAAGTCCTGATTATATAATTTGTAATCAAGCTTCCAGTTTTATTAGTTTTTCTAATTTAAAATTACTATTAAAAATAGATGGAACTAATATTATTAATACAAATGATTTATCATCTATTAGTTTTCCAACTAGTCCAATAACTACAACAAATGGTTATACAATTTTTATTGAAAAAGAAAATACAAATTATTTAGTAGTTAATATAGATTTAATTAATATATGGAATTTAACTACTGCTGAATTTCAAATATCTAAAACTAATTATTATGATTATTTAAAAGTATTTGAAATATATGGATATGATTTAGGAAAGAATCCTAATATAAGTCCTATTACAGATACAAATCCTGATTTCAATTTAATATTAATTAATAAAATTAATAATGAAATTGATGGAAAACAAACTAAAGCATACTCAAGTTTTATTGCATATAAAAAACCATATACAAGTGAACTTCATTTTTATAAAAGTAATAGTGGAGGAGGAGAAATAGTCTACACTAATTTTAATTTGGAACAAATAAGTACATCATCTGATGGATTTATTTGTACTAATAATGATTATCAATTAAAACAAACTTGCAATTTATATTATTATAATAATACTGGTAGACATTTATTAGATAGTTGTACAACTAATTTATTAACTGTATTAAATAATAATTCTTTTCCTACTTTTGAAGCTTCAACCACTTGTATTGATTGTAATATAGAATGTATTGTAATTAATACTAATAATACAAGTACTACATATATAGATTACTCTTTATTAAGTAAATTTTATGTTAATGATATAGAAGTTAATCCATATTTAACTCAATCATTAATTTACCGTCTCATTGATTTTACGGGGAATGTAATTCAAGAACTTACATATACATTTGATATTAATCCATTACCTTTTGTATTTGATCCTTCATTATATACATTTGCAGGATTTCAAATACCTGAAGTAGGTGATTATATAATTCAAGTAGAAGTATCAGTTCCTAATCTTTATAAATGTATTAAAAATTATCCTATTAAGTCATGTAATTTTTATGAAATAAAAAATACTAATTGTAATGAATTTACAGTTATAATAATAGTTTTGAAGATTTTACTTTAACTATTAGTGAAATGCAAAATGATATGACATTTTTCCCTATAAGTGCAATAACTGTTGGTGCATTAAGTCAAGTTATTGTAACACACACAGAAGATAATATTTATACTTATACTGTAAATAAAGATGATAAAGATTATATTTATATAGTTATTAATTATTGTAATTTAAGAAATTGTTTAATAAAAGAAATTCAAAATTTAATTTGTCCTAAAAAAGGAAATTGTTCAGAATGTAGAAGTAAAGATTATTATGATTTCAACGCATTAATAATTAATGCACATACATATTTTAATATGTTAAATAATGAATATAATTTTAATTATTTATATGAAGCATTAAATCCTAATAAATTAAATGAATTATATGATTTAAAATCTTTTTTAACAAGATTTAATGAATATTGTACCAATTGTAATAAAATATGTGATTGTAAATAAATGTTCTTAAGGATAAATAAAACAACAGAATTAGAAACTTATATAGCTAATGTCTTTTCCTTATATAGAAAAGACATTTTATCTTTACATTATAAAGAATGGAAAGAAGAAAATATAAGTGGAAAATCTTGTATTCAATATAAAGTTTATCAATACTATCTTGCAATATATTACGTAATATTAATATATCTTGAATTAAAACAAGGTATTAATACTGACTGGAATTATTATATTAAAAAATATAATCTTGATAAAATAAGTAAATGTTTAGCTTGTGATAATATTGATTTAGAATCTATACTAAAAATATTTGGATTATCTATAACTACTTGTATAGATGGGATTGAATGTATTGGTGTTGAAGAATCATTTGAAGTAGAACCTGTGTTAATAGGGTATATCCCTACGTATAATAAAGTAATTATAAAAGACCTATTAAATAATTTAATTAGTTGTGAATTATTATTATTATCTTCTAAATGTAATGAAATAAATAATACTAATTATATATTACAAATAACCAATAATCCTGATTTTTTAATATTATAATTATGAATTATCAAGTTGAAGGTAAAAGAGTACCTGAATTAGATATAATAAATAATCCAAGTCCTAATACTTGGTTGCCTATTTATGATACTACAGTTGATAAAACTAAAAGAATATCTTTACAGACAATTATTAATTATGTTAATACTAATATTTCTCCTACATTTACACAAGAAGATGTTAGAGAAACTATATTAGATGGGTTAGATACTTCTATATTTATTCCTATTACTTCTAGTGATAATGTATTAAGTGCTTTTGGGAAATTACAAGGACAAATAAGTGTTATTACTAGTAGTGAAAATTTATCTACTATTTTAACTAATGGAAATGACGCAACAAATCAAAATATTCTAAATTTAGGTTATATAACAAATATAAATTCTAAAATAGATATTATAAATAAACAATTACTTTCAAATGGAGTACTTTCAATTAATTGGAATAGTAGAATTTTAGCAGATGGAGTTGGTGAACAATCATTAGTTTGGAATACAAGAAATTTATATGATAATTCAGGAAATCAATCTTTAAATTGGAATAATAGAAAATTATCTGATGGAAGTTCTAATACTCTAAATTGGGCTAGTAGACTTTTACAAGTAGGTCAATGGGATTATGATACAGACTATTCAGGAAGTTATACACTTCGTTCTATTGTAGATAAAAATTATGTAGATTTAGCTATTATAGCAGGAGCTACATATATACAAGGAACTGGTATT
>WNFQ01008428.1_pt1 | contig 12172 bp, 12 predicted proteins | sample 5400171 | NCBI WGS metagenome assembly WNFQ01 (sample SAMN13153356, study PRJNA577476) | soil metagenome | isolation source: 20 cm soil under Madrone tree | place: USA:California | collected 2016-06-14
CAACCTGCAGGCGATGCCCGATTGCCTCCGAGTTGCGGCCGTAGGGAAAGAGGCGATCCGCGAGTTATTCCCGCCAGGGCCACGGCGGGACTGGCCTGCTCCCAAAGCAGATGCGTTACCAGACTGCGCCATGCCCCGACGGAACCAAAAATCATACGGAAGCGCTCGCCGCAGCGTCAAACGCCCGTCGCATCGCTAGGCGCGGCGCCAGGCGGTCTTGCCCCCGGGCTTATCCTCGAGCACGCGAGCGGTCGCCTGACAGGCGCGAGTGTGCCCGTCCGCGGTGCGCCGCCGTCCCCGGCGTGTAGAATTACGCCGCGATCCTCCGGGGTGTAGCTCAGACTGGTAGAGCGCTACGTTTGGGACGTAGATGTCGCAGGTTCAAATCCTGTCACCCCGACCAGGTTCATCGTGACGGAAGTTGCTACTTCGCCGGCGCGCTGCTGGCTTGCGGATTCTCTGGCTTGGCGGCCACGCGCTGGTTGCCGCGGGCAAAGTTAGCGGCTGCGTCGGCCACCGAAATCATGCCTTGCGAATTCTTCATCTTGTCGAATTTTTGCTCGGCGTATTTCATGAACTCGTCCTTTGAGATCTTGCCGTCATGGTCGTTATCCATCGCTTTGGCGTCGAAGCGCAGATTGCCGCGGGCGAAGTCCTGGGCGGCCTGAACAACGGGAATCGAGGGCGCGCCCTTGGCCATCGTCCGCCACATGGTGTCACCGTATTTCATGAACTCATCCTTGGCGATCATTCCGTCGGCATTGGCGTGCATGGCCTTGGCATCGAAATGCATGTTGCCGGTGGCAAGGTCGTCCGTCGCCTGCGCATGCGTGCCGCTGGCGAGCAACAGTGCTGCCGCCGCGAGAGTCAACGGGTATTTGAACATGGCATCTCCCCCTCGCCTGGGCGTGGCGGTGTAGATCGTGTCGAAGTGAACTCTTTCGGGGGCAGTATGCGCCTCCTCGACTTGGACCGGAGCCCTGCCTGGGCCACGAGCTCCCGGATCGGGCCGCCGGGATGCCGTGGGTCAGGCGCGGCGCCAGGCGGTCTTGCCCCCGGGCTTATCCTCGAGCAGTACGCCGGCCGTGGCAAGCTCCTCGCGGATACGATCCGATTCGGCCCAGTTCTTCGCGCGGCGCGCCGCGGCGCGCGCGGCGATGCGCGCTTCGATCTGCGCATCGGACAGGCCCGCACCGCCCTCGGCGGCGCCGGCGGGCGGCTTCGCGAGCCGGAACCACTGTGCCGGCTCGACCTTCAGCAGACCCAGTACCCCGCCGAGCGCCCTGAGCTCCGCCGCCAGCTGCGCCGCGCGGCCCTGCTCGCCGGCATCGCGCGCCGAGTTCACTTCGCGGGTGAGGGTCTGCAGCACCCCCAGCGCCTCCGGAGTGTTGAAATCGTCATCCATGCGGTCGAGGAAGCGCGCCGTGTGCGCGCCGGCCTCGGGCGCCACCGCCGGCAGGTCGCGCAGCGCCGTGTAGATGCGCCCCAGGGCCGCATCCGCCTGCTCGAGCAGCTCGAGGGAGTAGTTGATCGGTCCGCGGTAGTGACTCGAGAGAATGAAGAAGCGCAGCACCTCCGGATGGCGCAGCGCCGGCAGCACTTCGCGCAGCGTAAAGAAGTTGCCGAGCGACTTCGACATCTTCTCTTCGTCGACATTGACGAAGCCGTTGTGCATCCACAGGTTGACGAACTCATCCCCGCTCGCGGCACAGGACTGCGCGATCTCGTTCTCGTGATGCGGGAACTTGAGATCCAAGCCGCCGCCATGGATATCGAAATGCGTGCCGAGCAGCGCCGTTGACATGGCGGAGCACTCGATGTGCCAGCCGGGTCGGCCCGCACCCCACGGCGAGTCCCACGCCGGCTCACCGGGCTTGGCGTGCTTCCACAGGACGAAGTCGAGCGGATCGCGCTTGGCTTCGTCCACCTCGACACGCGCACCGGCGCGCAGGTCGGCGAGGCGCTTGCCGGAGAGCCGGCCGTAGCCGGCGAAGCGCGCCACCGCGTACATCACGTCGCCGTTGGCAGCAACGTAGGCGTAGTCCCGGGCCAGCAGCTGCTCGATCATACTGATGATCTGCGGCACGTATTGCGTGGCGCGCGGCTCGTGGTCGGGGCGGGCGATCCCGAGCTGCTCGCAATCCTGGTTCATGGCCGTGATGAAGCGTTCGGTGAGCGCGCCGATCGGCTCGCCGTTCTCGGCGGCGCGCCGGATGATCTTGTCGTCGATGTCGGTGATGTTGCGCACGTACGTGAGGCGGTAGCCGCGGTGCCGCAGATAGCGGCTGACCATATCGAACACCACCAGCATGCGCGCATGACCGATGTGCACGAAGTCGTACACCGTGAGGCCGCATACGTACATGCGTAAGCTGCCGGGCGTGATGGGCTGGAGTTCCTGCTTCTCGCCGCTGAGGGAGTTGTGGATGCGGATCATGCGAAACGCGCCAGCCGTTCGCGTGCCTTGCCCGCAGGCATCGCCTTGAGCAGCGGCGCGAGCTCCGGGCCGTGCGCGCGCCCGGTGAGCGCCGCCCGCAGCGGCATGTAGAGCTCGGCGCCCCTGCGCCCGGTCGCGGCGCGCACCGCCTCCGCAATGGCCGGCAGGTCGTTGCCGCTCGCAGCCGCCGCGGCGGCGGCGGCAGAGAAGTACCGCACGCCGGCGGCGCGCACCACTTCCTCGGCCGCCGGCTCCAGCGCCGGCGGCGCGCCGAACACGATATCGACCCACGGCCGTGCGTCCTCGGGCAACACCACGTTCGGCAACAGCGCGGCGATGAATGCGTCTGCGGCGTGCGCATCGAGCTCCGCGGGCAGCACCGGCGCGAGCCAGGCACGCGCCGCGTCCGCCGACAGGCGATGCACGGCGTCTTTCTGCCAGACGGCGAGCTGCTGCTGGTCGAAGCGCGACGGCGCGCGCCCCAGATGCGCCGCATCGAACGCGCGCGCCATCTCCTCGAGCGTCAGCAGCCCGTGGAGCGGACTCGAGTGCCCGAGCCGGAACAGGTGATTGACGAGGGCGAGCGGCTGATACCCATGCAGGCATCGTCCACCGCATTGGAGAAGAAGAAAGCCGCGGAGCCGTCGGCGCGCCGCACCACGAAATCGCCGATGTCGTCGCTGAGGAAGCTCTGCGGCCCGTGCACGAAGTCCACGAACGTCACGCGTTCGCCGCGCGGCACGCGAAAGCGCAGCGTGGCCGCGAGTCCCTGCGTCTCGCGACGCGCACGCTCGGCGGCGGACAGGTCCCGGCAGGTGCCGGCGTAGCGCGGCGGCTTGCCCGCGGAGAGCTGCGCGCGGCGCGACAGTTCCAGTTCCAGCGGCGTGCAGAAGCACGGATAGACCGCGTCCTGCCGTTCAAGCACCGCGAACTGCCGCGCGTACAGCGCGCCACGCTGCGACTGGCGGTAGGGTCCGCGCTCATCCTCGCGGTCCGGGCCCGCGTCCCAGTCGATGCCGAGCCAGCGCAGGTCCGCCATGAGCGCCGTGGTGTGCGCCTCGTGGCTGCGCTCGGCGTCGGTGTCCTCGATGCGCAGCAGGAAACGCCCCGCGGCGCTGCGCGCCAGCAGCAGGTTGAACAGCGCGGTGCGCGCGTTTCCCAGGTGCAGCTCCCCGGTGGGACTCGGGGCGAAGCGGGTGACCCGCTGCGGCTCCCCGCCCGGGGGTGACATCGCGTTCGCGCTCATCAGGCCATGTTACGGGAAACTCACGAATCTCAACAAAGCGCCGCGCGCCCGCCGCCTGCTATAGAATTCGCGGCCGGCGCGTGTCCCTCACGCCACGGAGGATTCGATGTCCATTCAGCCCCGCACCCGGATCGGCCCCCTCGCGGCGCTGCTGCTCAGCGTCATGCTGCCGCACGGCCAGGCGCGCGCGCAGGAGCCGAACCCGCAGGTGAAGGTCACGACCAATGTGGGCGAGTTCGTCATCGAAGTGCGCCAGGACCGCTCGCCCCTCACCGCGGCGAACTTCCTGCGTTACGTGCGCGAGGGCTTCTACTCCGGCACCGTGATCCACCGAGTGGTGGCGAACTTCGTCATCCAGGGCGGCGGGCACGATGCGACCAGCTACGCTCTGAAAGCGCCGCACGAGAACGTCTTCAACGAGTCCGGCAACGGCCTGCAGAACAAGCGCGGCGCCGTGGGCCTGGCGCGCGGGGATGCGCCGCACTCGGGCAACGCACAGTTCTACGTCAACCTGGTCGACAATCCGGATCTGGATCCGGTGCCCACCCGCTGGGGCTACACGGTCTTCGGCCGCATCGTGCAGGGGATGGACGTCATCGATCACGTCGGCGAGACACCCACCGGCGCCGTCGGACCGTTCAAGTCGGATGCGCCGCTGAAGCCGGTGATCATCGAGAAGGTGGAGATTGTCGCGGCCGGCGCGACCCGTCCGCCGCCGGAGCTCACCCCGGTGCCGCCGCCGCGCCAGGACACGATCCTCTCGCCGAAGTAGCGCGCATGGGGCGCCTGTTCGTCTCGGACGTGCATCTGGATGCCGGCGCGCCCGAGGCCACCGAACAGTTCCTCGGCTTTCTCGCCACCCAGGCCGCCACCGCCGAGGCGCTCTACATCCTGGGCGACCTGTTCGAGGCGTGGGTGGGCGATGATGACCCGGATCCGGAAAAAGACCGCGTGTGCCGCGCACTGCGCGCCCTCGCCGCGCGTGGTGTCGCCTGCTTCGCACTGCACGGCAACCGCGACTTCCTGCTCGGTGAGGGGTTCTGCGAGCGCAGCGGCTGCCGCCTGCTGACCGATCCGGTGGTGGCGCAGCTCGATGGCGAGCCGGTGTTGCTCACGCACGGTGATGCGCTGTGCACCGACGATCATCCCTATCAGGAGTTGCGCAGCCTGGTGCGCAGCCGCGATTGGCAGCAGCGCTTCCTCGCCCTGCCGCGCGCGCACCGGGAGCTGCTGGCCGATGAGGCGCGCGCCGGCAGCCGGCGGCACACCGCACGCACGGTACCCTACATCATGGACGTGAATGCCGCGGCGGTGGCCGCGGCGTTTCGGGTCGCCCGGGTGCGGCGCATGATCCACGGCCACACGCACCGCCCGGGCGTGCACGACATCCACACCGAGGGCGGTCCGGCACAGCGCATCGTGCTCGGCGCCTGGTACGAGCAGGGGAGCTATCTGAGCTGCGAGGGCGGCAAGTACCAGCTGCGCGGGCTGCCGCGCCCGGCGTAAACGCTTGACTCTCGCGCCGGGTGCGCGGCGCGCTCAGTTCTGCGCCGGGGGTGCGGCGCCGCCCGGCGGTGCGCCGTGGCCGTGGTGGTGCATCATCTCGCCGTGCATCTCGTGCAGCGCCTGGAACTTCTTCAGCTGCGCTGCCGACAGCACCGGCGTGAGCTTCTGGACGATCTCCTGCTGAATCTGCTCGTGCATGGCCTTCATCTGCTCGCGGTCGGGCTTGGTGCCGGACGCCATGGCCTGCTCGTGGGCGGCCTTGATCTTGGCGTGCTCTTCCTGCAGAACCGCCTGCACCTGGGTCTTCTGCGCGTCGGTCAGATCGAGCAGGGTGGCGAGCTTGTCCATGTGAGCGGCGTGATCCGGCGGGGCCGGGGCCTGGGCGAACAGTGCGCCCGCCCACAGTGCGGTGAGCGCGAGTACGGTGGCTTTCATGAGTCTCTCCTTGCGGTGGTCGATATCCGCATTGAAGTGGCTACGCTAACGGGCCGCCGGCTGGGGCGGCGGTGAGCAATCGTGAGGGAGTGTGCAGGTGAGCGCGCCGCGACGAGCCGTGCATTAAATGCGGTGCAAGCCATTGTCGCACTCATCGCTCCCGTGGCAGCAGCAGCGCCGCTTCCAGCCCCCCGCCGGGGAGGTTCGACAGGGTAAGCGATCCGTCGTGCGCCTGCGCGATGTCGCGGGCGATCGACAGCCCCAGGCCCGTGCCGCCGCTGTCGCGGTTGCGCGAGGACTCGAGCCGGTAGAACGGCTCGAACACCCGTTCCAACTCCTGCGCGGGAATGCCGGGACCGCTGTCGCGCACCCGAATCGCGACCACCGGCCCATCCTCGACCACGATGTCGGCGCGCGCGCCGAAATGGGTGGCGTTGGCCACCAGGTTCGTGAGACAGCGCTTGAGTGCCTGCGGCTTGGCCGTCAGCGGCTGCGCGGTGCGGCCGGCGACCGTCACCTGCTGCCCCATGTCGGTGAACTCCTCGCGCACCTTCTCGAGCAGCGCGTTCAGGTCGAGTGGGGCCGGTGGCTCGCCGTCCTCGATGCCGCGGAACAGCGTCAGCGCCTCGCGCACCATGGCCTCCATCTCGCTGAGCTCGCGGCCGATGCGCTCCTGCATGGGCGGATTGTCGAGTGTCTCCACCTGCAGCCGCAGCCGCGTCAATGGGGTCTTCAGATCATGCGACATGGCGGCCAGCACCCGGGCGCGGCTGTCGAGGTAGCGCCGCAGACGATCCTGCATGGTGTTGAAGGCGCGTGCCGCGTCGCGCAGCTCGCGTGCGCCGCGCTCCTGCAGCCGCTGCGGGCGTGCATCGCGGCCGACGCTGTGCGCGGCGCGCGCCAGCTCCGACAGCGGGCGGGTGATGTTGCGTGCCGCGACGTACAGCACGATCACCAGGATCAGCACCAGCAGCGCGAGGTTCCCCAGCAGATGCCGCGGGAGCGGCGCCCCCTCCGGCATGCGAGTCACCCGGAACAGCAGCGCCGCGCCATCCGGCAGACGCACGCTCACGTCGTAGCGCCGGGTGCTCCCCTGATAGGCCGCGAGCTCGTGCGCCGCGAAGAACGGCACCGGCACCGCGATCGCCGGCGGCGCGGCTTCCGGCGTGGCGCTCACTTCCACCGCATACGCCGGCCCGAGCGCGCCGTGCACCTGATCCTTCAAGGTCCGCTCGAAATCCGACAGCACCGGCAGGCGCACGAAGCCGTGCGCCGCCGCTCCCGTGTGCCGGTGAGCGCCCGGGGGCGGGTCCGCCATGTGCAGCGGCTCGGGCGCAGCCGACAGCCGCACGACCGCCGCGGCCCGCTCAGCAAGGCCCAGCGGCTGCAGCACGAGGGTGGTCTCGGCGATGCGGCGCGCCCACTCGCGCACGCTTCCCTGCAGCACGAAATGCTCGCGCTCCTGGGCGATGAGAAACAGGCCGGCCGTCTGCGCCAGCAGTACCGCCGCCACCGAGGCTGCCAGGAGCCTCCCGAACAGCGATTGTGGCCACGCAGACAGGCGCATCGCTTAAGCCCGCCGCTTCAGTCGCTCACGACATTGACGCCCACCACGTAACCCTCGCCGTAGACGGTCTTGATGATGTGCGGGGCGCGCGCGTCATCGCCCAGGATCTGCCGCAGGCGGCTGACACGCACGTCGATGCTGCGATCGAACGGATCGGCATCGCGGCCGCGCAGCAACTCGGTCAGCTGAGTGCGGCTGAGCACGCGGTTGGCCGATCCGAGCAGCACCGCGAGCAGCCGGTATTCCGCGCCGCTCAGGGCCACGTCCCTGCCGGAGGCGTCGGTGAGGGTACGGGTGATGGTGTCCAGCCGCCAGCCACCGAAGGAGAAGCCGCGCACGCTCTCCGGCCTCGGGTCGCGCGGGGCGTGCGCCGCGCGGCGCAGGACCGCCTTGATGCGGCCGAGGAGCTCGCGCGGATTGAACGGCTTCGCCAGGTAGTCGTCCGCGCCGAGCTCGAGCCCGACGATGCGATCGACGTCCTCGCCGCGCGCGGTCAGCATGATGATCGGCACCTGCGAGCGGCTGCGCAGGTCGCGGCACAAGGACAGACCGTCCTCCCCCGGCAGCATCAGATCGAGCACCAGCAGGTCGACGTGCGAGCGCTCCATGACACGCCGCATCTCCCTGCCGTCGGCCACCGCGGTGGTGCGGAAATCGTGCTTGTCCAGATACTGGGCGAGCAGGCCGCGGATCTCGCGGTCGTCATCGACGATCAACAGGTGCGGACGGTCGTTCATGTAACAAACTGTTGGGTCAGACTCAGCCGCAATGCAGCGGGCCGGAGTGGAAACGCAGCATACGCTCGGGGGTTGTCACCAGCTGCGCCTCGCGCGAGGCGAGCTCTGCGAGTCGCGCCTGCCATTGTGCAGGGGCGACGCCGCAGGCGAGGCCGGTGTACACCTGGAAGTGTCGCGCCTCGGAAGCTGCCAGCTCCTGGTACAGCCGCGCGAGCGGCGCCGGCACGCGTGGCGCGAGCAACTGGAAGCGCTCGGCCGAGCGTGCCTCGATCAGGGCGGCGGCGAGCAGCAGATCGAGCTTGCGCCCGGGATCGCAGCTGCGCAGTGCGCGGCGCAGCTGCTGTGCGTAACGACCGGGGCGCTGGCGCGCGAACGGGACGCCGAGCGCGCTCAGGGCTCTGAGCACCTGCTCGAAATGCCGCAGTTCCTCGCGCGCCAGGCGCGCCAGCACCAGCGCCAGCGGCCGGTCCTCGGGGTAAGTGAACATCAGGGCGAGGGCGCTCGAGGCGGCCTTCTTCTCGCAGTTCGCATGATCGAGCAGCAGCTCGGGCAGGTGACTCACGGCATCCTCCACCCAGGCGGGCGGGGTCGGCGCGTGCAGGATCGAGATGAGCGCTGATGCACCGGGCGCGGGCGATGCCCGCGCGCTCACGACTGCGCTCCGCGCGCCAGCCACCGATCGAGCGTCCCCTGCAACGCCTCCGCCGCCTGCAGGGCGCCGTCGAAGCGATCCGCGGGCACTTTCGCCAGCAGCCGCTCGAGCAGCGGTTGCACGGCCGCGAACTGTGGCGGCAGCTGCGGCACCGGCTCCTTGCGGTGTTTGTAGACGATCGCCATGGGGTTGTCGGCGCGGTATGGCTTCTCCCCGGTGAGCATCTCGAACAGGATGACACCGAGGCTGTACAGGTCGCTGCGCGCATCGACCGGCTCCGCGTGGCCCTGCTCCGGGCTCATGTAGTGCGGCGTGCCGAAGATGGTGCCGGTTTCGGTCACGTCGAGGGCGAGGGCGGCATCCTTGGACAGGCCGAAGTCGATCAGGGCGATGCTGCCGTCCTCGCGCAGCATGATGTTGCCGGGCTTCAGATCGCGATGTAACACCCCGGCGGCGTGAATGGTGGCGAGCGCGCGCGCAATCGCGACGGTGAGGCGCAGCGCGTCGCGCGGCGTGAGACGTGCCTGCATGCGCCGGCGCAGGTCCCCGAGCGCGAAGTATTCCATCACCAGCCAGGCGTGCTCGTCACTCACGCCCAGGTCGTGCGGGCGCACCACGGCCGGGTCGTTGATGCGCTGGCCTATCTCGTACTCCTGCAGGAAACGGCGGAACATGTCGAACGTCGGCTGCTGCTCATCCTGGCGGTCGCGCGCCACCTTCAGCGCCACCAGCGTGCCGGCGCGCTCGCTCTCCCCGACGAACAGGTCGGTCATGGGGCCGGCCGCCAGTCTGCGGATGCAGCGATAGCCGCGGATGAACGCATCGCCGAAGCGCTGCGTATCGCGTCCCGCGCGGCTGGTGCGCCACACCGCGCGCGCGTGCGCCTGGCGCCGCTCGGCGGCGGCCAGCACCTCCCCGAAGGCGTCGCAGTCGAGGTCGTCCTGACTGAGGGTATAGGCACCTATCGCTGCAGCATCGCGCGCCGCGGAAGCGTCCGCGCCGCACAGCAGCACCAGCGGTGCAAATCCCGTACGGCCGGCGAGCTCGCGCGCCCAGGTGAGCCCGCGGCCGCCGGGCCAGACATCCGCCAGCAGCACCGCATCGAACCCCTGGGCCAGGAACTCCGGCGCCAGCGCGCCCTGGGATACCGGACTGTGCACCACGAGCTGCGCCTGCGGCCGCCAGGAGGCGAGCCGCTCCCGGATGTGCGCGCAGCGATGCGCGTCTTCCTCGATCAACAGCAGTCGCATCTGGGAAATTACAGCACGCGCGAGCGCGCCCCGCCATGACGGTCGGCGATAGTGCGCGCCGCCGCGGCTGCGGCCAGCTTAAGTCCAATCACCAGATCCCCGACATTGGTTCCGGTCGGACCCGTATGCACCAGATCGCCGCTCGCGGCGAGTGCGCGCGCCGAGTCCGCCCGTTGCAGACAGCGGTCGGCGTCGAGCTGCGCGAGCGTGATCCGTGAGCAGGTCTCCGCATCCACCAGGGCGCCGGCGTCCTCGGTGACCCCGTCGATCCCGTCGGTACCGGCGGCGAGCAGCAGCAGGTCCGCGTGCCCGGCCAGCAGGCGCGCCGCCGCCAGCGCCAGGTGCTGATTAGCTCGTGCGCAAAGCGCGCCGCCAGGCGCGCCGCATCGCCCTCGAAGCGGCGCGCCGGCGCCTGTACGGTGAGGCCGAGCCCGGCCGCCGCGGCCGCCACCGCCGCCACGGCGTCATCGACCGAGGCCACCACGCGGCGTTCGACCCGGTCGGCGCCGCTCGCCGCCGGTCCCATGAGGCCCGAGCCGATCACGCGCGGATCATCCTGCGGCACGTCCGACACGAACAACGCCTGCGCCGGCCGGCCGCGCAAACGCGCCGCGAGCCGCCCGCCCTTGATGCGCGAGAGTGCCGCGCGGCGCGCGTTGAGCTCGCCGATCGCGATCCCCTGCGCGAACGCCCGCCGCGTGAGCTCCTCCAGATCGTGCAGGGTGGCGCCCGCCTCGAGCACCTCCACCAGGCTCGAGGCGCCGCCGGAGATGAGAAACAGGGGTTGGGCCTCGGGCGGCAATCCTTCCACCCACGCCAGCAGGCGCGCGCCGGCGGCGAGCGAGCGCTCATCGGGGAGCGGGTGCGCGCCGAGCAGGATCTCGACCGCGCCGCCGGCGACGAACTGCGCCGCGGCGGGTGCGTCGCGCGTGATCAGGAGCGTGCGCTCGATGGCGGCACCGAGCGCCTCGTGCGCGCCGAGCGCCATGGACTCGGCGGCCTTGCCGATCGCGGCCAGCCACACGTGCGCCGGTGCGGCCGAGCCCGCCGCTTCGGTGAGCGCCGCACGCACGCAACGGCGGCCGTCGACGCGCTGCAGCCCGATGCGCAGCAGGCCGAGCAGCAACTCGCGGCGCGGGTCGGGACGTTGCGCCAGTTCAGCTCCCGCGCACCACTTTGAGCTTGGCGCGCTGCTCGCGGCGCGCGTGCTTGGCCGCATCCGAGCGCTCCAGCTGCAGGCGCTCGAGATATTCGGGGGTGACGTCGCCGGTGACGTATTCGCCCGAGAAACACGAGGTGTCGAACTCCTGGATGCGCGCATCCTCGTGCTTGCACGCGGCAATCAGGTCCTCGAGGTCCTGGTAGACGAGCCAGTCGGCGCCGATGAGGCGCGCCACTTCCTCCACCGTACGGCCGCTCGCCACCAGCTCGCTCACCGCCGGCATGTCGATGCCGTAGACGTTCGGGAAGCGCACCGGTGGGGCGGCGGAGGCGAAGTACACCTTGGCGGCGCCCGCCTCGCGCGCCAGCTCGATGATCTGCGCCGAGGTCGTGCCGCGCACGATGGAATCATCCACCAGCAGCACCGTCTTGCCGCGGAACTCCAGATCGATGGCGTTCAGCTTGCGGCGCACCGAGCGCTCGCGCTCATCCTGCCCGGGCATGATGAAGGTGCGGCCGATGTAGCGGTTCTTGATGAAGCCCTCGCGGTACTTCACGCCCAGCCGCTGCGCGAGTTGCAGCGCGCTGGTGCGGCTGGTATCCGGGATCGGAATGACGACGTCGATGTCGTGTGCCGGATGCTCGCGCAGGATCTTGTCCGCCAGCCGGTCGCCCATGCGCATGCGCGCCCGATACACCGAGATGTTGTCGATCTTGGAGTCGGGCCGCGCGAAATACACGTACTCGAAGATGCACGGCGTGTGCCGCAGCGTCGCGACGCATTGCTGGGTATGGAGCCTGCCCTGCTCGTCGATGAATACCGCTTCCCCGGGCGCCACGTCGCGCACCAGGCGGAAGGACAGGCTGTCGAGCGCCACGCTCTCGGAGGCCAGCATCCATTCCGTGCCGCGCGGCGTGCGCCGCTCACCGAGCACCAGCGGGCGGATGCCGTTCGGATCCCGAAAGCCGAGTATGCCGTGGCCGATGATCATCGCGACCACGGCATAGCCGCCGCGGCAACGGCGGTACAGGGCGTTCAGGGCGGCAAATACGTCCGCGGGCGTGATGCGCGCGGTCCCGACCCGCTGCAGCTCGGAGGCGAACACGTTCAGCAGCACCTCCGAGTCGGAGGTGGTGTTGAGGTGGCGCCGGTCCTCGCGGATCAGGATCTCGGCGAGCTC
>WNFQ01004217.1_pt1 | contig 12170 bp, 13 predicted proteins | sample 5400171 | NCBI WGS metagenome assembly WNFQ01 (sample SAMN13153356, study PRJNA577476) | soil metagenome | isolation source: 20 cm soil under Madrone tree | place: USA:California | collected 2016-06-14
GGAAGCCGTTCGGCAAAATCGCTATCGCGAACTCCGATGCCGGCGCCAGCGCATATACGGATGTGGCCATCGATCAGGCCTGGCGCGCCATCAGCGAACTTCAGCACGGCTAGAGAACTTCAAAAGAGTACCTTGACGCGGAGCGGAAATCCGGTTTAGATGCAAAGCTTGGATTAAACCGTTTTAAGGAGCCCGATATGGCCGCGTCCAGAATCTGCGTTACAGCGTTGCTATTCCTCGGAAGCACCTCAGCGCAGCACACTCGCGCGCAGGGCATCCATGTGGACATCACTCCAAGTCATTCCACGAATATCATCAAGCCGGCTGAAGCCCTCGGAGCGGGGATCGACCGCCTCCCTTACGGCGCCGCCGACAAGCTGTTCGTGGACGACACCATCAAACAAATTCTTTCTGCCGGATGGCAAACCGTGACGTACCGACAAAATACGGAATTGCACATCGAGGCCTGGCACTGGAATCCTCAGGGGACCTGGAGCGACCCGGCAGGAAAGGGCTATTTCACGGGCAGCGCCACGCCCGGCGCAGAAATGGTCCGTCACTCGTACGGCTATCCCCTGCCGCATCGCGGCGTGACTCGCGACGATGGCACGGATACGGAAGGGTACTCGCGGCTAACAGATGGCGACGAGGATTCCTATTGGAAGAGCAATCCCTATCTGACAAAACCCTTTACGGGCGAGGATGATGCACTCCATCCCCAATGGGTCTTTCTCGATTTGTCCAGCAAGCAGGACATCACGGCCATCCGCATCGCGTGGGGCGAGCCTTATGCGACGAAATACGCCGTGCAGTATTGGACCGGCGAAGATCCCATCCACAAACCCGCGCAGGGTTCCTGGCAGGCGTTTCCCGGCGGCGTTGTGACGAACGGGAAGGGAGGCGCGGCGACGTTGCAATTGGCAACAGCGCCCGTGAACGTCCAGTGGATGCGTATTTGGATGACGGAATCTTCGAATACTTGCGACTCGCATGGAAGCGCGGACAAGCGCAACTGCCTGGGGTATGCCATCCGCGAAATTTATCTTGGAACAACATCCAAAGCCGGCAAATTTCACGACTTGCTCCGTCACACGCCGGACCAAGACCAGACCGCGACCTATTGTTCCTCCGTAGATCCGTGGCATGAACCGGGCGATCTGGCGGAAAGAGCCGGGGACCAGATTGGCTTCGACCTCTTTTACACTAGCGGCGTCACGCGAGGCTTGCCTGCCATGATTCCGATTGCCATGTTGTACGGCACTCCGGAAGATGCCGCCGCGCAGATTACTTACATCGAGAAGCGCGGCTATCCGATTTCGTACGTGGAGATGGGAGAAGAGCCTGATGGCCACTACACGCTGCCGGAAGATTACGCGGCGCTGTACATCCAGTTTGCGGCAGCGCTGCATCGGGTGGACCCGAAATTGAAACTCGGCGGGCCGATTTTTACCGGCGAGAACAAGGACATCGAAGTTTGGCCGGATCAAGACGGCAAGGCCTCTTTCACGGGGCGATTCATCGATTACTTGAAGGCTCACGGAAAATTGGGAGACTTGGCGTTTTTCTCCTTCGAACACTATCCCGTCGATCCGGGAAAAGTGCAGTGGAGCAGCTTGTACGACGAACCGTACCTGGTGCAGCACATCATGGAGGTGTGGCGCGAGGATGGCGTGCCCGCAAACGTCCCGTTCTTCATCACGGAGTCCAATCTTTGTTCTGCTTCCTCGGAAGCGTTCATGGATATCTGGGGTGGACTGTGGCTGGCCGATTACATCGGCGCGTTTCTGAGCGGCGGCGGCAGCGCGGTCTACTATTTTCATTACATGCCGGAGCCGATCGGTCGCGGGCACAACGGGTCTCCCGGAACGTTTAGCTTTTTCTCCGCCGATAAGGAATTCAAGATTCGTCAGCCTTTGTCGCAGTATTTCGTTAGCCAGTTGCTCAATTTGGAGTGGGTCCAACCCGGCGACGGCGCTCACAAGCTGTTTCCTGCCACCGGCGACATCCGCGACGGAGCGGGCCACTCGCTTGTGACGGCTTATGCCGTGCTGCGGCCCGATGGACAATGGTCCCTGCTGATCGTCAACAAAGATCAGGAAAACGCGTATGCAGTGAACATTTCCTTTGACGATGCCGAGAGAAAGACCGCAGCAGCGTTCACCGGCCCCGTAAACGTAACCACTTTCGGAAAGGCCCAATATGTTTGGCATCCCTCCCGAAACGGCGGCACCGCTGATCCTGACGGGCCTGCCGCACAATCCAACGCAAACGCTGGACCGTCCACCAATTTCTCTCTTCCCGCCGCTTCCGTCACGGTCATTCACGGTCATATCTCGGTTCCAAAGCCCGGCTCGAAATGAGCATGCGGCCATTCGCGGGGAAGTGTGTTACTGTCCTTAAGTAGACTCCCGAAGTAGAATTGCCTGAACTCCGTGAAGGGTGTGTTTTGCGGTTTTCCCTCCACTGATTTCAGTCAATTTCAGGCTAACGTCTCGTAGCGTCTGGGAAGCGGCCCTTCACCAAGATCCTGCGCTCGTGGTGCTTCGAAGAGTACAGGGAGAGTCAAGATGAAGAGTTTATTTGTGGGCAACATGAGCTTCCAGACCTCGGAGGCCGAATTGCGCGAGCTGTTTGCCCCGTTCGGCCAGGTTACACGGGTTCACATGGCCATGGACCGGGAGACCGGGCGCGCGCGAGGTTTTGCATTCGTCGAAATGCCCAATGACGCGGAAGCGGCGGCAGCCATGACCGGTCTCGACGGAAAAGAAGTGGGCGGGCGCAACTTGAAAGTGAATGAAGCGCGCCCGAAGGGCGAAGGCGGCCCGCCGCGGGGTCCGCGGAACTTTGGCGGACCGGGCGGAGGAGGCGGACGCGGCAAGGGCGGCGGGGGACGCGACCGTTTTTCGAACGAAGATTACCGCGAATCTGCGCGGCAGCCGCGCGAACCGCGCTGGTAGTCTTCCTTTTCATGGATCGGCTGGACGGCAGGGGCCAGGGCCCTCGCCGCACTCTGCTGTGAGGAGAGGCTTATGACCACGACATTCCAGAAGCGCCAAAAAGAAATGAAGCGCATCGAAAAGCGCAAAATGAAGGAAGAGAAGCGCGCGCAGCGAAAACTGGACAAACCAGCACCGAGCGAAGTCACCTACGATCCCGCTTCCGATCCGACGATCGATTGGAATCACAGCAACGAGATCAGCTCGCAGGAGTAATCTCGACCTGAATCCATCGGAGTCTCGTCCGCGGATTTTCTTCCCAGTCCAGCCGGCCGCAGGGACAGCCCCGCTTGCGCAACTGCTCTCGAATGATTTAGCAATCAACCCAGGCTTCTGTATAATTTTCTCGCAGCGGTACAGGCCTACGTTTTACGGAGCTCTTCTCCGTTTTCGGCAATGAGAAAAATCATGCGTCCAGCCCGTCGAAGATTTTGCGCGCTCATTTTGATTTCCGTGGCCGCGGCTTTTCTGATTGTTGCTCCGGCTGCCGCGCATGCCGTCCTCCTGGAATCAAGCCCAGCTCTGAAAAGCGCGGTCTCGGGGCCGAACGTTCCCATCAAGCTGCGCTTCAACGTGCGCATTGACGCGCTTCGTTCGCGGCTGACGCTGATCCATCCGGATGGCTCATCACAATCCCTCGAAATCAGCAAGGACACTCCGGCGGACACTCTTTCGGCCGAGGCTACCGGGCTATCCGCTGGAGCCTATCGCCTTCGCTGGCAAGTCCTTGCCTCCGACGGTCATATCACTCGCGGCGAAATCTCTTTTACTGTTACTTCACCCTGATCGACATTCATGGCCCGCCTACTTCAAGTCTTCGGCTTCCTCTCCGTCCTGTTCCGCGGCGCCACGCTCACGTTTCAGTCCCTCGCCGTTGGAGGCGTTGTTTTTCTTGTTTTTGTCGTTCGCCGCGCGAAAGAAGATTCGGGAGATCTTCGGCAGGCTTGTCTGCGCTGGATTCGGCGCTCGGCGCTTGCGTTGGCAGTGATGCAGATTTCCTACGTCGTCGCAAATTCATTGATCCTAAGGCAGTCCGCTGACATTCCTCTTCGCGAGGTCCTCGGCGCGAATTTCGTCTTGGCCGGTTTGATTGGCGTCGTGGCGGCCTTCTCTGTTGTTGCTCTTACTTCTTCGACGCGCGCGACAGGCTATAGCGATTTACTCGTCCCCGCAGCCGCCATCATCGCTTCCTCCGTGATGACCAGTCACGCGATGGCTCGTCTCGACTATCGCGCGCCGCTGGTGGCCTTTACCGCTCTGCATCAATTGGCCACCGCCGCCTGGCTCGGCGGCCTGCCATATTTGCTCATCGCTATCCGTCGAGCGCCTTCTCCCGATCTCGCGCGTCAGCTCAGCGCCCGGTTTTCGCAACTCGCGCTCGTGAGCGTTGCCGTGCTCGCATCCGCTGGCTTGGTGCTGAGTTTGGCTTATGTTGGCTCGTTCAAGGCCGTTTACGGAACGTCGTACGGCGCGATGGTTGCCACCAAAGCGCTTCTCTTCGGCCTTCTTTTATTTCTCGGTGCGCTTAATTTCCAACTCGTGCGCCGTGGACCGGCCAGTTCCATTCTTGCCAGCCTGAAGCGCTTCGGCGAAGCCGAAATTGGTATCGGTATCACGGTGATCCTCACCGCCGCTTCACTTACCTCGCTTCCTCCGGCAGCGGACCTCGCCAGCGACCGCGTCACCGGCTCGGAAATCGTCGCCCGCATGTCTCCCCAGTCACCGCGGTTCGCCAGTCCGTCTGTCCAAGAGTTGCCTGAAGACGCTTACGCCGCGCAGAAAAAAGCCTTCGAAGTCGGCTCGCTCTCCACCGAATCCTACGTTCCTGGCCAAATCGGCACGCGCCCGAACACTCCCGCCGAAAAAGCATGGTCCGAGTACAACCATCACTGGGCAGGCATCGTCGTCCTCTCGATGGGACTGCTGGCTCTCGTTGCACAAGCGGGGAAAATTTCCTGGGCGCGCAATTGGCCGCTCGCCTTTTTCGGTCTTTCGGCATTTCTGTTTCTCCGCAGCGATCCGGAGACTTGGCCGCTCGGTCCTGTCGGTTTCTGGGCGACTCTTGCGGACCCCGAGGTACTTCTGCATCGTTTTTTCGCGTTGCTGGTTATAGCGTTGGCGGTATTCGAATGGCGCGTACAGACCGGCCGTGTCACCTCTGGCGGCGCCCGGCTTGCCTTTCCAGTGCTGATCGCCGTTTCCGGCGCCCTGCTTCTCACGCATTCCCATAGCCTCGGAAATCCTAAGGAAGAAGTCCTCGCCGAGCTAAGCCACATCCCAATCGCCATTTTCGCTGTAACTGCCGGATGGTCGCGCTGGCTGGAGCTGCGCCTTCCTGCCGAGAATCAAACGCGAAGCGTGATGGCTCGCCTCTGGCCATTCTGCATCGCTCTAATCGGAGTTGTCCTGCTGAACTATCGCGAAATGTAATTCGGGGCTACTAATCTTGAAGTAGGGAATTGGCGCGAAAGAATTCTGGTTCCGGGACGTGGACTCGAACCACGATACTCAGCTCCAAAGGCTGATGTCCTACCGATTAGACGATCCCGGAACAGTTGTATTTTCAACTAACTACGGAACTGCCTGCTGTATTTTGGTGCAGCGCTGTCCCCGTTTTGTCCCCGTTTTCCAGGAACGTGGCGAATTTCTGGCCGGCTTCGAGCACATCTTTCTCGGTCGAAATATTGTAGCGTTCGAACACGGACCGTGAGAGATGCCCTGTAATCTTCATTGCCGTTTTCTCCGGGACAGAAGCCCTTACTAACGCGCGAACTGTCGTCCGCCGAAGATCATGATACAGCAATCCACTGTAGCGCATCTTTATCTTCGGCTTCGAGTTCTGGCGGTCCTTACGCGGCTTCTCGTAAAGCGTCTCGCCTGTCGCCGGATTGGTCGCATGCTCCATCCGGCCGAACCCGAGCTTTATGCAGCGCGACTGCCACGCTTTTCTGAACCCTCCAATTTTAGCAGCGTTTCCCAGCCTATCCAAACGGAAGCAAACGTGCGGACAACCCTGCTGGCGTCTTGCATGCTGCTCGACAAGAAATGCTGCGAGTTGCGGGACAATTGGAATGATGCGGCCCTGGTCGTTTTTCGTTTCACCTGCTCGCAATGCGATCGCATTGTTCAGAAAATCGACCTGTTCCCAACGAAGGTTACGAACCTCGGATAACCTCATCCCCGTGTAGAAGCCAATCGCAAGGGGCAAGCGAAGGTAATCAGGAAGCGCTACCAGGAGCTTTTCGTATTGTTCGCGTTCGAAGAACCCCGAGCGTGCCGGCGCCTCCTTGAGCATCGGGAAGTAGGGCACGGTCCTTAATCTCTCATCTTGGAGTGCCAAGCGGAACATCCGCCTCAAGGCAGACGTGGACCGATTGACCGATGCGTTGGACAAATTCTTTGCTTGCTGGTCTGCGATGAACTGCCGAACAACGGCGCCATCTATTTCACAGGCTCGGTAGCCGGCGAAAAAATCATCCAGACGCTTCACCGCATCAAGGTACACATTCCCCTCCTTGTCATGGTGAAGCGACTTCCGCTTGTTGGTCTGATAATCGAGAATGTAAGCGGCGCGAAGGTCCTCATACCGGACGTTGCGCGCATCGGTGTGGACGCCGGCTTCGACTTCGCCGATTTTCTTACGCAAGAACTTCGCCGCTTTCTTTTCGTCGGTCTCGCCGGTCGAGACGCGCATCTGCTCGCCGTGAAAATAGTATTGGCACCACCAAATGTCGCCACGCTGAAACAGTCGGCCTGTACCTCGTTCTCGTTTCTCGTTCATCGTCTACCACCTTTCCTCTTTGCCTTTCGTCCCCGTCCTTTGCGGTAAATCGCGGCCTTCACAGTGCGCAATCTCTCGATGTCGGCGGCCTTCCACAGGCGCACCGCTCTGCCCTCGACAAGCTGGACGGCCGGGGCCGCGATCTTCCCCGAGCTAATCCAGAATTGAAGGGTTGCGCGGGAGATTTTCGCAGCGCGCGCGGCGTCTTTCGTTGTACGTGGCTTCATCTGTGACACTATCTCAAATGCACTAGACAGGTGTCAAGTATTTCAGTAGGATTATGATATGGACCAAGCCGACGCCATACTGGATAGCTGGCTGGCTGAGCAGAATGCCCGCATAAATCAGCTTTCCGCCGGTAGCCTAGGGTTCAGCGCATCGAAGCTCCGACCTGATTGGCTCGCGTCATTTCTGCAAAGTCTTCTCGACAATCGGGACGCAGCCCGGTTAGTCCAGGAACTCCTACCGAAATGCAGGGTGCCAGCCCTGGCAGTATTCGTTGTCCTCGGAGTGAGCACGCAGCTCAAGAGCCGGTTGATAGCGGATGTCAATGAGCGTGGGGGGAAGCTCAAATCCAGATTGCGGACCTCCGCCCGCAGGGGGCGGAGATCGGGCCAAGAGGATCTCGCGACTTACTACAAGCTACTTGTGAATGCGGGCCGCGCATTTGATACCCAGCGAAAAGGGTTGGCTGAATACTGCGAAGTCGCGCTAGTCCTGCGCGAATATCTTCATGCACGATGCGGGCTGAAACCGACGTCTCGTGAACTAGCGGCTGTTTTGGAAGCGGGCCTGGCGGCGAGCGGCATGCCTAAGTTCTACCAAAAGGTTGACTACGACCTCCTTGCCAGAAACCTCAGGAATTTAGAGAAGAGGCACCAATCGCACTGTGCATTCGTCAGAAAAATATGCCTCGATGTGATTGAGGGACACGTTCCTGCACCTCGTCGTAGTACCACCTCCCACTAGTACTCGTTGTTTTCCGTGCTTTGTCTGATTACGTGCGTCATGGTGTGTCTCCATGAGCGCGTCTCCCATTCTCGTGAACAAAAAAACCGCGGCTGTACTTCTCGGGATCAGCGTCGGGATGCTGGACAAGCTCGTTAGGCAAGGTCGAATCGAGCCGGTACGTCTCGGCCGGCGCGTGCTTTTCAGACGGGATTCGGTCGAGGCGCTGACGCTCACCGAGAAGCAACGTGCGGCAATCGTTGGCGGAAATTGCCGAGGTTTGGTCCAGTGACAGCCGGAGGGATGGGCGAACGAGATTCACGGTCCGTTGCGTCTGACGGCCGCCGCCTTTTCGACGTCTCGGGTGCAGTCGAATATCTCAGGGCCATCGGCGCAGATGGCGCAACAGTCAGTTTCGTGAGGACGCTAATCAACACGGGGCAGGTGTCACACGTACGGATTGGAAAAAAATTTTATATGGCGCGGGAAGCCCTGGACGGATGGATTGCAAAACATGAACGCCGCGCACGATGAACGCTTGAAAAAAGGCCGCGCGACCAGAATCGACAGTGTTCCAGATGCAGCGATGGAGGATTGCTGTATCACTGCGGCACACCGAGCCGAAGCGATGTTTCGTCGTCGCCAACTCACGCCGGAGGAGCGCAAGGAAGTGGAGCGAGAGATGGAGAAACTCCGGGAGCAGCTTGGGCTCCCGGCGAAAAAAGATTCTGTTTAGAGGGTTGGCGGTTCCCGATGTCGGGAACCGGGCACTCTCAGGATGGATGGTTGGCGTGCGTGAAGGCTAATGGCAAGCCGCAGAGCAAGTCGAAGTCTAGCGGGCGTGTCGTTGAGAACGGCGTCGAGCGGGCACTATTGGGCTATGTGCTTCACGATCACAGCCTATGGGCACAACTTTCCGTTCTGACGCCGGAAGATTTTCACGACCTCAATCGGAGAATTTTTTGTGCCATGCGCGATATCGCTGCGGAAAATCCAGCGGAGATAAGCGCTGTAAATGTTTGCGACCGCCTGGGCACTGGAGAGGCCTCGCATGTCGCTAGTTTGCTCGACCCGCTGCTCTTGAGAAAGGGCTGGCGGCAAGACTTCGACGTATATCTCAGCCAGTTGAAAAAAGCTTCGACTCTCCGGAGTATATGCCGCTCGGTCGAGGAGCTTCGTTCTGCGATCGAGCAGCCGCGCATCGATCTGGAGCGTGTGCGCTCGCTGGGAACGACGGTCGCGGAGAGCGCACGTTCTTCGGGCGAAGCAAATGGCTGGCGCGACGTCTTTCATACGTTTAAGGAGTTCGAAGAAGCTCCCCCGCTCAATTTTGCGATCGACGGCTTTCTGCAAAATGACGGCGCGACCATGATTGGAGGACTCAGCGGCCATGGAAAAACTCTGATCAATCTCTCGATTGCGAGAGCGCTTCTCGCCGGCAAGGGCGCCAGGCTTTGGGACCTCTTCGCGGTCACAGAATCTGCGGTGCGCGTCGTGTACTTGATCCCCGAGTGCTCACTCACGCCCTTCAAGCATCGTTTGCGTCTCTTCGGGCTCTACGATTGTCTGCGGCCGGAGGATGGCCGTTTGCTTGTACGGACGCTGTCTAAAGGACCGACGCCGTGCCTGTCCGATCCGCACATTCTCTACGCAGCCAAAGGAGCGCACGTCATTCTCGATACCGCGGTGAGGTTCGGCGACGGTGATGAGAACAGCGCGGGCGACAACCAACGCGGCTTGGCCAAAGACATCTTCGCTCTCTTGGGCGCTGGCGCGCGCAGCGTCATTGGTGCCCACCATTCACCAAAGCCGTTCGCAAAGGAAAGTGTGATGACGCTGGAGGGGGTCTTACGAGGCAGCGGCGACGTTGGCGCAATGTTGACGACCTGTTGGGGAATCAAGCAGCTCAATGCGGACCAAAACATCATTCATGTCCAGAACGTGAAACCTCGCGATTTCCAACCGTGCGGGCCGTTCCAGGTTATCGGCCGGCCGTGGATCAACGAGACTGGCGACTTCCGGCTGCACAAGCGACCGGGGGAGTGCGGGACGCTCGAGGAAGAGCAGCCGGATCGAAACACTGGAGGCGCACCACACGAATCGCGCCAGGAGCGCGCTCGTCGCGTCGAAATGGTCCGCGAATGGCTCAAAGCAGAACCCAATCAAACTGCCGAAGAACTATGCGAGCGATTCAGAAAAGCGGGAATCAAAGTCGGCGAAACGGCGGTCAAAAATTACCGGAAAAAGGCGGTGGCGCGTGACGATGAATAATCTTGGGTGTCGGTTCGTGCCGTTTTTCCGGAATCAGCACAAAAGGAATGGTTTGCAGCGGCACGAACCCGACACGAACCCTCGTGCCGGCACGCGACACGAACCCCTAAGAAAAGAGAGTTCGTGGCGACGCTCTCGCTGGCCCTCCGCTTTTGGGCTATGGGCCAATGCGCTTCGAGATGCCGTCGGGCTCGTGTCGATGGACAGACTGACGACTACGACCAGCAGGCTTCCTCCCTCGCGGGACGGCTTGACGGAGCGAAAACGGGCTGTGCACAGACGAGTGGAAACGGCAAAAAGTTCGGGGACAAAACGGGGACAGTGCAAAACGATGCCCTGCAAATCATTGACGCTGAACGTTGTTACAGGACGCTGAAGGTGAACGACGGATTGCAAAACCGATGCGCTACCCAGGGCAAATGGCGTCGGTGTTACTCGGAAAGCACTACAAGGTGTGTTTCATCGCCAGTCTTGGCGGCAGCGATGCGCTTTCCAAACAACAGGAGATGATCGTCGCGGTAGCCACACGCACCCACTTCCTTCTCGAAAGCCTTGACGCTTTCATCTTTTCCATGCCGTCACCGGTGAACAAACGACGGCGCGCATTGTATCCCGTCGTACGCGAACGCGCGCAGCTCGCGGACAGTCTCGCTCGTCTCCTCGGCCAGTTGGGCTTGGAACGTCGGGAAAAGCCCGTTAAGAGCCTGCAGGAGCACATCCAGGAGCGCGACCGCGAGAAGGAAGCCAGCGAATGAACATTATCGAAGCGATGGACGATCGAGCCCTGTTCGCCCCCTGGTTCAAGCAGCGGTGGTTGCGCGCCGACACTTGGGAAGCGTGGCGAGTTTTCTTGAAAGTGCTGTACGCGCTGCCTATGGATGCTGCTGAGTTAGAAATCTTCTGCAAGCACACTGGACGCACAACGCCGCCAACCGAACCGTTTGACAAGGCGTGGCTGATATGCGGCCGGCGTTCTGGAAAAAGCCGCATTGCCGCACTCATTTCAACCTACAACTCTGTGTTCCGCGAGTACCCGACATTGCAGCGCGGCGAGTATGGCGTTATGCCGATCATTGCGAGTGACAAAAAGCAGGCGGACGTGATCTTCAGCTATGTCGCCAATTTCTTCCATGACATTCCGTTGCTGGCAAAGATGGTCGTCGCGGAGACGAAAGACTCGCTGGAATTGAACAACAACATCCATGTTGAAGTGCACGCGAGTGATTACAGGTCAATCCGCGGCTATTCGATGATTGGCGGGTGCTTGGACGAGTTGAGTTTTTGGAAAACCGACGAACGCGCGGTGTCACCCGACACGGAAATCCTGAATGCGCTTGAGAAGGGCAGCGCAAACATTCCCGGCGCGATGCTGCTTGGCGTTTCGAGTCCTTACGCGCGAGCCGGCGTGCTGTTCGAAGCTCACGAAAAGAATTTCGGGAAAGACACGGACGAGCTGTGCTGGGTAGGCGACACACGTTCGATGAACCCGACGATCTCGCAGAAGATTATCGACCGCGCGTATGCGAAAGATCCAGCAGCGGCGAGCGCGGAATATGGGGCGCTGTTCAGAAGCGACCTTGCGAATTTCCTGACGCCCGAAGCAATCGCCGCGTGCATTGCATCTGGCTGTTACGAACTTCCTCCGCGTGCGGGACAAAGCTACTACGGTTTTGTGGACACGAGTGGCGCAAGCAGCGACGCCATGACGCTGGCCGTCGCGCATAAAGAGAAGGACGTGGCCATCCTCGACATGACGCGCTCTGTGCGGCCACCATTCTCGCCCGAAAGTGCGGTCGCTGAGTTCTGCGCTGAGCTGAAACGGTACCGCATCTCGACCGTCACGGGCGATCGCTATGCTGGCGAGTGGCCGCGCGAGCGGTTCGCAAAGAACGGTGTGTCCTACTCGTTGTCGGAAAACACTCGAAGCGAAATCTATCTGACTTTCTTGCCTGCCCTGAACAGCGGCGAAGTGCGGCTGCTGGATCTTCCGCAGTTGAAAGCGCAACTAGCGGGGCTCGTTCGCCGGACGCGCAGTGGCGGCAAGGATGTTGTCGATCATAAAAGTGGGCAGCATGATGACCTAGCAAATAGTGCCTGTGGCGCGTTAGTTCTGGCGGGGGCGGGGAGCGGCGTGTTAGGCCTCGTCGAATGGCTCAAAGGCATCGCCTCTGGCA
>WNFQ01003058.1_pt1 | contig 12169 bp, 13 predicted proteins | sample 5400171 | NCBI WGS metagenome assembly WNFQ01 (sample SAMN13153356, study PRJNA577476) | soil metagenome | isolation source: 20 cm soil under Madrone tree | place: USA:California | collected 2016-06-14
CTTCGGCGATTCAGGAGCTTCGGAAGGAGCAGGGCGAAACAGAGGCGGCGCCCGCCGGCTTTTTTTGCCTGACGGCTGATTCGCTCACGCCGAACGAACCGGCTCCGGAGATCCCCGACTTACTTCATCGCATCGATGCACTTCTCGTCGCCGGCGGCGACGTGCTCCTTTTTCGCCAACGAGAGCTCTACCATATGACCGCTCTCGTGAATCGCTACACAAAAGCACCCCTGCGCTTCGCTGCGGGTCTTTCCCTGATTATTCGAGGGTTTGACGAAATTTACGGCAATCTCAAAGGCAGCCGTCTGGAGGCCCTCGGGCGCCTCTTCGCCCAGAATGTGTGCATATATGCTTATCCGATGACCGCCTCGGATCTGCAGGAATGGCTGAAGAGTGCTTCCGCTACCGACTGGGAATGGAGCGACACAAACGGTTGGGTCTCCGCCAAACAGTTGCGTCTTGCGCCTCCTCTCGGCCACCTCTACGCGTATCTTCTCGCAAGCAATTTTCTCGTCCCTATGCAAAGTCCCGTACCCGTTACCACGTGAGCCGTACCAAGGATGGCAATAAGCGATCACAATGCGTCGACGATGTCCTCTTCCGCGGACTTCGACCCGTCTGCCAATAAGCATCGGCCGAAGCACTTGGCCGGAAAACGCGCATTTCGTGGAAATAGAGAGGCATCCTTATATATACGATATATACGCGATATATACGCGTGTGCGCGTGATCTCTTGAAGCGGGGGAGGGAATTGGCCGTGACAGTGTGGGATTCTAACCAGTCGGTGTCAGGGTTCGGGTATTTCGACTTCCGTGTAACTGCCCGGCCTCGCCGCGTTCACGGCAGCGACGACACGCTCTATATGCAGGCGCAGTATTGGCCATTGCGGATTGCCCAGCACGACGAGCGCGATTGTGCGAACGGTTAGATTCTGCTGGTAGCGGATATTTTTGTCGGGGGTGACCAGCACATTGAATCCAGCGACCTCTGCGGCCTTAGCAATTCGCCGTTCTTGAGCTTGTCCCGCCCTCGCTGCGCGGTTGTTTGGACTGTGTGTTCTTTGAGGAATGGACGGATAGGAACTGGGGTACCCTGGTCAAAGAGAACGAGCATCAGCGGCTAACAGCAGACGAAGGAGTCTCATCCAGACTACGAGCGGCAAATTCGATAACGGCCTTAATTTGGTCGCGATCCAGCCCTTCGAACCAATCCATAATGTTATCGATGTTGGCACCCGCTTCCAAATTTTCAAAGATGATGGAGACCGGCATGCGGGTTCCGCGAAGTACCCAGGCTCCGCTTACCTTTCCCGGGACGCTTTCGACAGCGGGGCATTGTGACCAATCAAGCGCCATTTTTCTTACCCTGTTTCCTCAGTTTAGCTCAAAACCTAAGCGCCCAGCATGCCAATGTTCGAAAACCTCGAAGAAGGACTCGAGCAATCCACCGAAGTAGAACTCCTTAACCTCATTCGCGAACTGATCGCGAGATAATGTGTCCTCGGCATACTGAAATTCCGATCGATGAGATGCAGGGGCGCCACGATTCAGGTTTGGCAATGCTCAGACTGAGTCCGATCGACACACTGGCAACACTTCTGCACAATTGGTTCGCGTGCAGGAAACTCGCTTTCGGAAAACCAGTCCGGAGCTGAAAATGGGATTCTCCGCTACCGTTGTCGAGGAAAGAAACCGGACGCCCGTGACAGTGCGCAGCGACGGGGCAGCGTTCTAACCAACTGAACTACGTCCCCAACCGTGGAATCAACAACTTACGTTAAATCGTTGCAAAGAATGGCTTTGCAAGATTTGCATATAGCGCACCCTTCGCTTGCGGTGCATACGGTAGGGTTGGCCGCGTCGAACGAGCGAATCGGTGTTGCAATCTCCGGCTACTACCCGAAGGGTTCGCTTTCCGGCGCGCTTGGTTTCGACAGCACGAGCGGAGGCACTCTTTTTAACGGGAAGGCGTTTCAGCCCATCGGGACGGGAGCGCTGCGATGGCGGACTTCGATTTTGGAAAGGTAGCAGCTGAGGTCGCGCAGTCGCGCGGCGCCTACACCGAAGCGCTTGCCGGTTATCGGCAAGCCGCCTTGAGAGCCACGGAAGATGTCGAGAATGCGTTGATGGAGCTTGCGCAAACGCAGGTCCGCCTGGAGGAGTTGCAAGGTGAGGTCGCGTCTCTTACGCGGGCTCGTGATCTTTCGGAACGAGCCTACAAGGCCGGCGCAATTCCGCTGACCGACGTTCTGAATGCGGATAGTCAACTTCTCGTTGCGCGAAACGATGTGGAGAGCACGCGAGCGGATGCTGCCCGCGCTGCCGTGCGTACCTTCCGCGCGCTTGGCGGCGGGTGGGACATACGCAGCAACCCGTCCATCGCTGCGGTGAAATGAGGAAGCTGGAAGGGCAGAAACAAAAACCAACTATGGACAAGGCAATGACCAAGGAACATAGCTTCGTCGCTGGCGATTATTCTGATCGCGATTTTTACTTAAGTTCTCGGACTCAGGAACGCGCCCTAAACTCGGCGATCGTCCGGGCTGAGATTAGCGAAAGCTTCGAAGAGTATCTTGAGATCTTCGAGGCCTTTTACGCCGACGATATCGAGGTAAGCAGCGAAACCGCGGAAGAACCGATTCGTGGAAAGGACGGAGTACGCTCACTTTTGGCCACCTTCCTGGTTCCGCTTCACGTGATGGCCGAACTCGGTGGATTATCGGTATCCATTCGACAGACCGCGATTCCTGGAGATGTTGCAGGCGAGACACACTCCGCGTGGACGCTCGACTTGGTCGGCGTGTCCGGCAGGACGTGCACGGTGACTTGGCGGGCCCTCCGGAAATGGAACGGGTCGCGGGTAGTGTACGAGCATCACTATGACGAGCAGCAGAACGGGGGCCCCCTAACTTCCGATGACTTGAATTTCGACGCGGCGAACCTGCCGTACAGTTGAGGAGATGGAGCTATGACAAACGAAGGCTCTTATGTGGCTCTCGGTCTGAAGGTATGGAAGGCACAACTCGACCGGGCCGACAAGCTCTTTGGAAGCCTTTCGTTCGAGGATGTCCTGCGCGAAATAGCGCCGGGCAGAAACAGGCTGCTTTACTTGTGGGGACATCTCACGGCGATACATGACGCGATGCTGCCGCTGTTGGGACTGGGAGATCGGTTTCATCCCGAGTTCGATGTCGCCTTCATCTCTAATCCCGACAAGTCCCAAGCCGCCATTCCCTCGCACCAACAGGTTCGCCAGGCATGGGAAACCGTAAACGGTGAATTGTGGAAGGGGTTTGAGAAAATGTCGTGGTCCAACTGGCTCCAACGGCACACGGCCGTATCGGAAGAAGATTTCGCGAAAGATGCTTCGCGCAATCGCTTAGCCATCCTGCTGAGCCGCACCAACCATCTGTCCTATCACCTCGGCCAGGCGGTGCTCGCACTCAAGTGACCGAGTGTTGGGAATTGGAATGTGGAGAGTTCGTTACAACCCAGCAACCGCGGAGAGGATCACAACCGGAGCCGAATCGAGGAATTCCGCCCGGCGATGTTCGCCAATGCCGAAGACGTCGAGGCCGACCTTATCGGCAAGCTCAATCTCCTCAAGGAAATGGTGCATGCGCTCCACCGGGCTGAGCGTACGACCTGGGGCCGGGTCGGAAATAGCTGCTGCGAAACTGTCGATTCCAATCTGCATGTACGTCACTTCTCCAGGAGAAAGGTCATTTTGATTCATCGGCGCACTGCGCCGCTATGTCATCGTTGGCTTAAACACTTTGGATTGACTCCGGTCCCCAGATTCTCGACGCGTTTCCCAATCTTTTTCAATGTTGTTTCAAGAGCTCGCAACTCTTTTGGGCTCGCATCGGCAAAGACTTTCCTGATTTCGGCAGCGTGTTTGCGAAAAATCGGCCCGATCAATTCTTTGCCTTTTGCGGTGAGCGATACGATCCGGACGCGTCGATCCTCAGGACTCTCGACGCGGCTTACCAAGCCTCTAGCCAGAAGGCGGTCGATGGCCACACTGATCGAGCCGGGCGTAAGGAACACCTTTGGGCTGATAGTATTCACCGGCAAAGGTCCTTTATTGAGGAGCGCTTCAAGTATCCGGAAGTCGGTATCGTCGATTCCCGTCTCCTCAAGTCCTGCGTAAAGATATTTCGCGGCCGCCTGAAAGGCCTTCCTCAATACCAGCCAACAGTGAACCGAGTCTCGCGAGCTCTTGTCCATGACGAAACTATTGTGCCCCTTTGTACAACCGATGTCCATAATAATGTATCTATATCAATATACTTGGCATCAATAGACACTGAGGGAGAGACACCCTACGAACGTACGCGTAACCGACCTTGGTTTGCGCGGACGTTCATAAGCAAAAGGAGGAAGTTCATGGCAACGGATTCGATCGCAATTTCCAAAGATGTGGAGGCAACAAGCTTTTGGCAGGGTGCGGTGGTCGTTCTGGGACGGTTTTTCTTCGCGCTGATTTTCCTGGTGGCCGCCCCCAATCACTTTACCAGGCAAACCATCGCCTTTTCGGCTTCTCAAGCCGTGCCTTTGGCTTCCATCGCGGTTCCGCTTTCCGGTGTGGTGGCCATCGCTGGCGGCCTCAGTATTTTGCTGGGGTATCGCGCAAAACTTGGCGCTTGGCTCATTGTGCTGTTTCTGATTCCGGTCACCTTGATGCTGCACAAGTTCTGGACCGTAAGCGATCCCATGATGGCGCAGATCCAAATGATTCTCTTCATGAAGAATGTCTCCATGCTCGGCGGCGCCCTGCTGATTTCTCAGTTCGGTGCAGGACCGTTTAGCCTGGATGCACGGCGCTCGCGCTGAACGTGCCAGAAGAGAGAATGAGAATGCTCAATCAATCTGAACCCCTGAATGTTGCTGCCACCAAAACACCGATCTCACAGGAGGCCCTCGACCAGCTATTTCGCGAAGCGCGGACACACTCCGCGTGGCTTCCCGAACCCGTGCCGGTGGAGATCCTGCGCAAGGCATACGAATTGGCGCGTCTCGGGCCCACCAGTGCCAACGGCTCGCCTGCCAGGTTCGTTTTTCTGACCACCCCAGGAGCCAAGGCGCTTCTCAAGCCGGTTCTGGCGCCCGGCAATGTCGACAAAACCATGGCTGCTCCGGTAACGGTGATCATCGCCTGGGACACGGAATTCCACGAGCATCTTCCCAGGCTCTTTCCGCAGGCCGAACTCCGCTCCTATTTTGTCGGAAATAAACCTCTCATTGATGAGAATGCCTTCCGCAACAGTTCACTCCAAGCCGCATACTTCATCCTGGCCGTACGCGCTTTGGGATTAGATTGCGGACCAATGTCCGGTTTCGACGCAGATAAATTGAATGCGGCATTCTTTCCGGACGGCAAGTGGAGAGTGAATCTTCTCTGCAACTTGGGCTATGGAGACCCAAGCAAGCTCCACCCACGAAATCCTCGGCTCACTTTTGACGAAGCAGCTTTGATTCTGTAAAGGACGAAACATGCGAACAAGAAACCGATCAGCCGCGCGCGATGCCCCCGTCAGACGCGGAGGAGTTGTTTATGACAAAAGCCCAGTACGAAGTGTTTGAAGCTCTCAATCCCTTTTTCGGAGTCGTCCTAAAAGGCTTGCGGGGACTTGTTGACGGCAAACACTATTTCGACACGTTTGCCGAAGGCGCACTCTTCGAATCTCGCTACCACTTCCCCGGCTGGCCTCCGACGATACGAGGACGCGCCAATCTGATGGCGAGCCTCACGGGATACGGCAAGACGGTCAAGCTTCACTCCGGCGACGCACTTGTTGTGCACCGCTGTCAAGACAGTCGAGTCGTGATTCTCGAGTACGAACTGCACGGCAGGATTCTTTCGAGTGGAGCACCCTATGACAACAGGCTCATCTCGGTCATCACGATTGAGAACAGAAAGATCATCCATTGGAGAGACTACATGGACTCTCTGGCTGCCTGGACGGCGTTGAATAGTCGCTAGCGAATCCTAAAATCCCGTCTTGCTCTTCACCGACCAATGGGACAGATTGCTCAGTGACGAAGTCAATCCGTATAAGAGTTAGTGATCGCTGCCGCGGATTGCTGTGGCCGCTGAATTTGAACGTTTATCCTTGGTTGTGTCGGGCTGCAATGCACCGAAACTGCCATCTTGACCGTGCCTTTTCGCTACTCCCTCGCTGACGCCTTGGCCGCATGAACGCAGCCGACCGACCAACAAAGGGCTTAGTAGATTCCCAAACTTCGGACGTGGATTCGATTCCCATCGCCCGCTCGATAAACCCTGTTGATGAGTTGGCTTTCGGCTGATACCTGCCACAAGCTAAGTTCTTTGTAGACATGGCCGCATAGCCCCTCGATGGGAGATCGTGTGGCGGGGTGCTGTACGGCATTCGGCAAGAATGTCATCCTTAAGTTTCTTAGCCAGCTATAATCCGTAGCCGATGAGTTCGGTCTCCACAGAAATCAGCCGGAACGGCTTTTCGGAGTCAATGGTCTTCCAGAACACCTGGCGCAGTTACCAGGCGCGCGTATTGGAGCATCTCGATTCATATCTTGATGACAAACGTGTCCACATAGTGGCAGCACCTGGCTCGGGGAAAACCGTGTTGGGGTTGGAAATCATCAGACGCATTGACCAGCCAACGCTTGTGCTGGCGCCTACCATCACTATCCGCGATCAATGGGTTGACCGTCTGGTGGGACTGTTCCTGCCCGCCGGTCGGTCTCGGCCTTCTTGGATATCAACCGAGCTGAGGAAGCCCGCGCGACTCACAATCGTCACCTACCAGGCTCTGCACTGTCTGTGTTCTGGCGAGATTGACAAAGAACTGGAGAACATCAGCGAAGAGGAGCACCACAACCGGGCTCAGGAGCACGCCGACGCCGATCCAAAGGATCAGGTCGGACCTGTTGTACAGTTCCCCGAGGTACTCGCTCAAGCAGGATTCAGGACGCTGGCCGTAGATGAGGCGCATCATCTCCGTGCTGAGTGGTGGAAGACTCTAAAGTTTGTTGCTGAGCACCTAAACAAACCTACGATCGTCGCTTTGACGGCTACACCACCATATGATGTTTCACCATTTGAGTGGCAACGCTACGAAGAGCTGTGTGGAGCGGTCGATGCTGAGGTGTCCGTCCCTGAGCTCGTTCTCTCTGGTGATCTCTGTCCGCATCAAGATTACGTCTACTTCAGTGTGCCGTCCGAAAGGGAACAAAGAGTCCTCTCTGAATTCCGGGCGGCGGTTGATTCGTTCGTTCAGCGGCTACGTTTAAACAAACGATTCACAGCAGCGTTGGTGACTCATCCGTGGCTAAGGTCGCCGAATGACCACGTCGAGGAAATCCTGGACAATCCGCAATATCTTTCTAGCATAGTCGTGTATTTGCACGCTGTGGGTGAAGAGATTTCATCGGAGGTCTTGCATACGCTTGGATTGTCGCGCCAACAAATCCCTACCCTCGATCTCGACTGGCTGGAAGTATTGCTTTCCCATTGCCTGTACGCTGATCTGGAGCGCTCCACGGAAAGCGAGGCTGTCTTCAAAACGCTTCGTCGCGAATTGTTGGAGATGGGTGCCGTTGAGCATCGAAGGATAAAGCTCCGCAATCCAGCAGATCATATGAAGCTGCTCACGACTTCCGTAACGAAGTTGAAGTCGATTCAGGACATCGTCGCGCTCGAATCCGGTGTCCAGGGAAATGAGCTACGCTGCGTGGTCTTGACTGATTTCATCCGCAAAGCTGAATTGCCAAAAGATGGCGGCGAGGGAGCCCTATTTGAGGACATTGGTGTCGTTCCGATCTTCGAAACGCTGAGGCGGGCCGAGTTGACGAATGTCCGGTTAGGTGTATTGAGTGGCTCACTCGTCATCATTCCTCAAACTGCCGAGGCTAGCCTCCGCGAGGCAGCGGTAGCGCTGGGCGTTCACCCAACGGATTTGTCTGTTACATCGCTGGCACACGATGTGAATTATTCCACGGTTGAGCTACACGGCGAGTACCACCAAGGCATGGTCCGATTGATGACCCGCGTATTTGACCGGGGCGGAATCACGGCTCTTGTAGGTACAAAATCGCTCTTGGGTGAAGGATGGGACGCACCCTGCATCGACACGCTAATCCTGGCTAGTTTCGTAGGTTCATATGTCCTTTCAAACCAGATGCGCGGACGATCCATTCGGGTCGACCCCAACCATCCTCTGAAGACGGCTAACATTTGGCATCTCGTCTGCGTTGAACCAGGCATGTTCGGACCGGGAGCGGATTACGAACTGCTTGTTAGGCGGTGCAGCGCGTTCGTCGGGGTCAGTGCAACTGCTCACAGGATAGAAAATGGCACGGAACGGCTGGGACTCGGCCAACCGCCGTTTTCCCGCGAGCAAATCATGCACATCAATACCAAAACCTGCGGCCGTGCCCTCGATCGGTCCGGTCTCCGGACGAGCTGGCAACAGGCACTCGCGTCAGGCACGAACAAAGAAATGGTGGATGGACTTAAGGCAGTTGAGGAAGCATTGCCCCACGGATTTGTTCTAACGAACACAATCACCTCGCTCCTGATCGAAGCTTGGTTCATTTTTCTAACTCTGTTCTTTCAGTTTCTGCGCGGTGCCGCGCGCTTTCCCGGCTCCCAGGATTCGCTTGCGCGCCTAGCTGCAGTTGCAGGTCTCGCCGCCGCAATCAGTCTTCCTTGGGCGCTTCTGGCGGTGTGGCGGTTCATTCGCCACGGGACCCCCGAACGCAGTATTCGGGAAATTGGCCGCGCTGTACTTGAGTCCTTACAGTACGAAGGGTCCATCGAGCAGACCGCTGCACAGATGCGCGTGTACGCTAATAGGAATGACGACGGAACTGTTTTCTGCTGGGTCGGAGGGAGCACAGGAAGGGATCAAGCGGCCTTTCTACGTGCCCTCAGAGAGGTTCTCCGGCCCATCGAAAATCCGCGGTACTTTCTAGCCCGGAAACGGCTGTGGCGCGCTTTCCGCGAAGACTATTTCGCCGTTCCGGACATCCTGGCGAGGAAGAAAGAAATCGCGGAATTCTTCGCTAAGCGCTGGGGGCGCCTCGTTGGGCCGGTACAGCTTGTTTATGCGCGCACTCCAGAGGGCCGTAGGATGTTGCTTCGAGCGCGTGTGCATTCACTCGCTGGCGCGTTCCAAAAACGCTCGGAACGTGTAAGCTGCTGGAAGTGACCAACTGCCACGCGCCGCTAGAGTCTGTTTTTTCTCACCGGCTTGGCACCTCACTGCCCGGATAATCTCCAAGCAAGGGACTAATCTTGTTTGACTTCTTCAAATCACAACCGTGGTCGCTCGATGGGCTGACCCCTCCCTGGAGTAACCACGTCTCAATCTATATCTACATTCGCGACAACCCAAGGACCACAGAACTTCCGGACACTCCACGGCCCAGAAAACCTAACGAAGTGACCTGGAGTTCGGGCGCACTCGACGGTGTATTCGGTCATCACATGGCTTCAGCGAAGCCGGAGGAAATGAGTCGCCGGATTCAGAAGCTGTTGAGTGCTCTGAAGCGATTGCTAAGAGAAGCCACGGATGAGAACATCAAGTCGTTGTATGACGTAGTCCTTGAAGAATCCATTCTTCCGATCGCGGACGCATTTCAGTCAGAACTGTCGAAGAATGTACCTTCGCACGAAGCGAAGTTCGCGCAGATTGGCAGATACTTCGCCGCCGGTGCGGACCGCAGAGAGGCAACCAAGTTTGGAATCCTGTTGCTGGAAGTTTCCGGGAACCGTACTGACTCATCTCTCTTGGAAACGCTGGCACTCAACGACGAATTCACCTTGTTCGCAGCACTCGCGCTGGCTCATATCACCGATGATCCTGCCCGAGCATTGTGGGGCATTGCGAAACGGGTTCACGGTTGGGGTCGCATACAAGTCGTGGAGCGGCTGAACGGAACGCGCAATTTGGAAATTCAGGGGTGGATGCTACGCGAAGGCTTTCGGAATGAAGTGATGGATGGTTATCTCGCTGGAATCTGCGCTCGAACGGGAAACCTTCACTTAGCGCTTGATAGCTCTGATATCGATCAGCACTTGCTCGATGGGGCAGCGGGGATCATTCGTGCTTTGCTCGAGGGCGGACCTGCGGACTCTATAGATGATTACGAGCATGCTCCTGAGGTTATTCAACGTTACGTTGGCCACTTCCTCAAGGTCAATGACCTCAATTTGGAACATTTTCTTTGTGTGTCAGAAATTCTCCAATTTCTCTCGAATGATGAAGGTTGGGAATCGCGCCTTTCAAAGGGATGGACGGGCGAACTCCGAGGTCAAATTCGTGATCAGTGCCGTGAAATCGTCAATCGCGATGTGTGGCGGAAGAAGGTCGCAGTCGGGCTGAAGTCCGAAGACCCGATGATTTTCGATGAGGCGGATATCGCGGCAGCTAAATTGAAAATTGACACTCGAGATTTGCATTTTGCGCGGGTCCGGTCTGCTCCTATCACGTCGGGCTCATGGTACAGGCTTCTTCAGCAAACGGACGAGACTCAAATTGACGAAATTATTGATTTCGCCTCCAGTGTTCTTCCATTGGAAAAGATCGCTGCTGGTCCGGCCGACCACTTGGGTTTAGGACCAGGATACGAAGCCCACGCCGCTCTCGACTGGCTATTGCAGGACCTGAAACGCTTCCCCGGCCGAGGGTGGCAACTTATCAAGACTGGTTTGCGCAGCCCAGTGGTCAGGAATCGGAACATGGCCCTGCAAGCGTTTCTTGCCTGGCCGCGCGACCGATGGCCCGCAGAGGCACTCGGATTGCTTCAACAGGCCGCGCAGACGGAACCGAACGAAGATCTGCGGGGTCGCCTCGAAAAGGCAACCCGTTTAAACTGATCGATGCGACTGTGACATTGTATATTTGAGCAAACGTCAAATGGACAAGATGAAAAAACAGCTGAAAGGGCGACCGCTGGCTGTCGACCCCAATGCGACCAGTTCTTCTAGTACGGAGCCTGCGTTCATCGCAAAACCGGCAGGTGCGCCTGTCTATCATGGTTTTCAGGTGCTCGAAGATGTCGTTGTGGGAGGCTTTACTTTCGGAAAGATTACGGACTTCGAGGCGGAGCCTTGCCGAGAGGGAGATGCATTCGTAGTGGCACCGGACAATAGTCGCGCGGGTTTGGTCTGGGAGGTCACTAATGAGGTTTCTATGTCGCAGATCAGCCCGCTCGAAGATGATCGATGGGGTGTTTGGTCGGTCTCATTTCCCCATCCAATGAACAGCCGCGAGAACGTTCGTCGGAATTTGGAATTGATCCTCCCCTCTCTCAAAACGAAGTGGGACGAATGGCGCAAGAAGTTCCCCAGAACATAGAGAATGACGCATTGGGGAAGAATCTGAGAAGCCGTGGTGTTTCTGTCTAAATGGCGCACAGGCCCAGAGTCGATCATTTTCCAAATCGGAAATTTTGAGTTGCGCGCAGGTTATATCGTCTTAGAATGAGTTTGTACGACTCCCCGGCTCTCTCAAAAACCGGTTCGGGCGGCCTATATGACCGCCCACTTTCATTTATGGCCGCCCCCGCCGCCCCAGTGCATCCAGCTCCCAGAACAGTCGTTTACATCGATGGCCTGATTTGAACCAACAACTGTTCAGTAACGAACCGAATACTTTTGGAGCCAAGTCCCTCCCATAATGTCCTAGTTCCATCCTTGATATATACAGAGGTACGAGGGTACGCGGGGGCCGCGACGGGGCACTTGGTTAGAAGGCTGAAATTCGCGTTTTCACTGAAGTGATTGATAAAGAGGGAGATACACAGCGGATGGGATTGCAGGGCAGCGTTCTAACCAACTGAACTACGCCCCCGCTGAAGGGTGAAGCGCCAGAATGGTGGGCACTGTCCGATTTGAACGGACGACCTTTCGGGTGTAAACCGAACGCTCTAACCGCTGAGCTAAGCGCCCTTACCCAATTCATCGTACAGGAAGCGGCAAAAAGCGTCAACGCGCAGGCAAATGCGCTTGTTCGTGCTGGGTAATGGTTTCCTAGGGTTGCATTTGTATCCGAGTTGGACCGCGGCATTCCTTACGATCCGCGAAGGTTCAGGATATAGCTGCGTTCTGAAGAACGAGAATACTTACACGATTTCGCTCCCTTCCTTGCACTTTGTTACCGCAGCCAGTAAACTCACT
>WNFQ01019470.1_pt1 | contig 12169 bp, 14 predicted proteins | sample 5400171 | NCBI WGS metagenome assembly WNFQ01 (sample SAMN13153356, study PRJNA577476) | soil metagenome | isolation source: 20 cm soil under Madrone tree | place: USA:California | collected 2016-06-14
CGCGAATTCGCCGGTCAACCTAACAAAGAAGAGTTTTTGTTGTCAATGCATCGACTTTTTTTATTGTGTTCCAAGTTGAAATTCTCTGCGCCTTCCGCACGCTCTGCGTCTTCTGCGGTAAGTGTATTTGAGTCCATTGTAGTATTCCAGTTTGGTACAGGCACCGATAGCGTCCCCTGGAGGACCCGGCGTCCCGGTCCCTGAACCCGCCAGTATGTTTCTGCTGGGCAGTGGCTTAGTAGGTATTACGTCTCTCATTCGAAGACGTCGGAAGAAGTAAAGCTAAAAACTGCCTTGCCAGCTACCACAGGTTCCCCCTCGGCGCACATGCCGAGGGGGAACTTTTTTATTGATCGATTTCGAGTGCCTGTTTGCCGAATCTCGCCCTTAGCCGATTTATCGTCTTTAGAATCTGCGGTCTACTCAACAAGTTTTGTTCCAGACGACGTTTACCGGGAAAGTCGAGCAACATTATTCCCAGCAGGATCGTGAGCAAGCCTTGCCCCGGCACGCCGGGGATCGACAGTAGAATACCGACGACAACCAGCAGTACTCCCAGAATATTCTTCCCGATGATCCCGGCCGCACGAATCGCCGGATGACGACCCAACCAGAAGCTTGTTCTGTGACTTTTGATAAAGTGATCCGCCGGTAGTTTGACAAGAATGAAGGAGACGATAGCCAGATTAACAACGAAGGTGACTACGAAGATCAATAGACCGATCAGCAACCCTTGCCACGTCAACGAGCCAAAAACCTCTATTAACGAATCACCCATTGCCCGCAGAAGGCCTTCCGATCTCGCTCCGCGCGTCTAGCAATGAATGAAAAAGTTCCGTCATGATCCTGCGGGCTGTACCATCAACCTTGAGGTCGGTTGTTTGTGTAACTTCCCAGAATTCGTCAAGGCCCCGAGCTCCTGCGCGTTCAAGTGCGAGGGCTTCGACCAACAAATCGACAATGTCAGCCATTTTGACGAGGCGTGCTTCGAGAGAGCCACGCTGTTCATAGTCATCGTAAAGATCTGTATAGAGTGATTCTGCTTGTCCCAAAGATCTGACTATCTCGCGAAAAGCGACGGTCTCGGCTTTTTTTCTGACCTCTGCACCAAAATATTCAGTGGCTGTTCGGGGCATATCTCCTACGCGGACTTCTGCCCAGTCATGAAGTAAAGCCATCCGCAAGACTCTCTCCACATTCACAACTACGCCCTGCTGCATCAACTCATCAGCCAACAACATCGCCGTGATACCCACGCCGAACGAATGCGCCGCCACCGATTCAGTGCCATTGGGAAGACCACGCAAGATCCAGCCCGTGCGATCAAGTCGCTTCAGTCGCTGGAGCTCAACCAGTATTGGAACCATGTTCGACATAGATATTCATCGTCACTGGCAAGTTACCTTTGAGTTCTGTTCACCTCGACGACTGTGCCCCACTCGGAGCGCGACTTCAATCCGCCGCTTCCCAGTCCGCAAACCACTGCTTTGTGGAAGGTTCTCTGTCATAGACGCGGACGGCGACCCGAATTAACGCGCCGCCGTCTATTGATATAACAGCCGTCCTTACTACTGCATAGTCTACAACTCGATTGTGTCGGGGAAAGAAAGAAAGTAGATAGCTGGAAGAGAGGACGCGACACTTTCAGCAACTGTCATGCTCACAGCCGCAGCCTATTTCCATGACGCGCGATTTCTCAGCATTCTCACAATACTCGCTACAATACTTGCTATCTTTCTCTGCCGGACAATCGCACGCCGGGTGAGCGCACTTATTCTCCTTGTTCTCCGCCATGTTAATACCCCGCTTTCTAATGAGCTTCGGTTCTCTTTGATGCTAAGACCGGCGGCGCGAGCGGTCAAGCTTGTTGGCGTAGAATTAGAACTACGGTGCGTGAACAATAATTGTACGCTGCTTGTCTCCCAAGTTTAGGTGGCGGCACTCGCTCCGGAAGAGGACGGAGTTGGGGTTGCACCCGGGACAACTCGAGGAAGTAAGTTCGTGGCCACGACGCGCCAGCTAACAGGCGTACAACGAATGCGAATTCCCGGCGTGTCAGTCTCGAACGACTCGTTAACTGAAAGAGCATCAGCTTTGAATACACCCTCACCACAGCGCACGCCGGACCCGTCGTAAAAGGTAACCAGACCCGCTACAAAGGCATAGGAGATAGCACTGGAATTCTTAACGACAATGCGAATGTTGGTTACTGGTGTGTCGGACGAAGCATTGATTGCAGTCGTACTTAACGTCGCTTCCAGCGCTGGGGCGCCATTGCCGTCGAAAGCTACGGCCTTCTCCGTCAACGGGACACTCTTTTCTGCTGAACTCGTGGCGGTCTGTTGAGCTGTCGCGCATAAAGCGGTTGCCAATATAATCACACAAAGAGCGAGGGGTTTCATCTTGGGTTCTCCTATTAGCGGTTCGTAGCGCTTCAAATATAGCTTGGGATTCTAGTGCGACCCAGTTCAGGAATCAATGTGCTCAAAATTCAGGTACTGAAGTTAAGTACATATTCGAGAATTAGTCGCGAGTAATTGCGTACATCAACTGGTCGATAGTTTTCCCATCCTTGGTAACACTCTTTCTTAGACGTCCTTCAAATTCATAGCCCGCTTTCTCGAGGACGCGCGCGGAGGCCTGATTCCACTCAAAGACATGAGCATAGAGGCGACAGAGATCATACTCATTAAACGCGTGTTCGGTAACAGCTTTCAGGGCTTCGGTGGCTATCCCTCGTCCCCAAAATTCTTCACCCAGCCAGTAGCCAATTTCGGCCGAACGAAAAGCGACGTCTTGTTGCAGAGTGAATCCAATTCCACCCACCGCTTCGTCATCCACGACAATCGCAAAGTTAGTTTCGGGCCTGTGCTCATTAGCACTCTGTAACCAACTGCGCGCGTCCGATACAGTATAGGGATGAGGAAACCGGTCCCGCAGATTGATCCAGACCTTTCTGTTGTTGGCATGACGAACAATCGAAACGAGATCTTTCCAGTCCCAACTCCGTATGTTGCATGTAGTCAAATTTATTTCCATGACTATTGTTCCCAGAAACTCTGCTATGACAAAACCCGAGGTAAGAAGGCTGCACCCTGCGGCATGATGTAACCGTCCACGTTTTCTGGCGCCTGATCAAAGGCGTCGGAAATGGAGCGGAATGGAATCATCCGCATTCGTCTGACTTCTTCGTCCGGCAGCTTTGACACCAAACAGACGCGGTAGCGCTCAGTCTTAGTGAGCAAAGACCACGCGGTTTGACCATTGACTTCATATTTCACGCGAAGGCGATTCTCAAGCGCGCGCGAGTCCGTTGCGTCGAACCATTTCATGAAGTCGGACCGGCCAAGGCCATCAGGACACTCCGCAAGGAGAATAATGGTTCCTCCGGTGTTACACGCGTGTGCAGCCATGTCCAGTGCTTTGTGTGCCTGGATCAGATTGATGTCATAGGGTGAGCCACCGCAGCTGACAAACACCAGTTCGCGCCTCGACGTAATATTGATTGAGTGACTAGTTAGATAGGCATCGCAGCCTGAGCGGTGGGCCAGGCGCCAGTCGCCGCAGACAACACTAGTAGCACGTCCTCTAGGATCGACGACCGTATTTAGCCCAAATGATGGTGCAACAATCTCCGCGACCCGCTCGCACTCCTCGTGCACGACATTGCCGTCCAGGAGTCCTGTACCCACTCCAGTCTTGCGCCCGCCGGCTTCAAAGTCGAAAGCCAACATATGTGTGGCTTCGATTGTACTTGCAGACGCCAAACCCGGACACACTGACTTGCGTCCACCAGTAAAGCCGGCGAAGTAGTGAAAGCCGATTCCACCAATCTGGACAATTCGAGAAAACTCCTTGAGAGCACTATTAACTTCTATAACTGTGCCCCGTTCGGTCACTCCAAGAGATGTTAACCTCGCGCGGTCGTAAGCATCGTGATCGATGATTCTGATCCGCTGGGCTATAAATGAAGTCAGCAGGTCAATCCTTTCCTGGGGAGTTACGGGACGATGGATGCCAGTAGCGAAAATAATGGCAATGTCAGTGGGTGAGATTCCATTCTGGAGAAGACGCCGCACCAGAAGATTGACGACTTGTGCGCTTGCGGTCGCACGGGTTGCATCGGAAACAACGATCAGCACCGAGTCGGATGGCGTGAGAATGTCATCGAGTGGAGGTGAAGCGATTGGCGAGTCAAACGTTGCGCCAATCTCGGCATCACTTAATGGCTTTGGAGCTATTGATTCGTTTGCAAGAATACGAAACCGACTTTCATCGAAAACAAAGTTAACAGAGTCCAGTCCGTAACCAAGTTGGATTTCACTCATAGAGTCTTCGATTCACAATCCGAAATCGACCAATGCTCGCTCGATAGCGTGCAGCGAAGCGAAGTCGGTATCCCCTGCCGTGCGAGCTTCAGCGAGCCACTTGCGGAGTTGGCGTGCTTCATCCATGGAGGAGATGCGGCAGGCCCCTGTCAATGCGAGTGTCACTAGTGCGTCGGGCGCGCCGTGAGTCACGAGCGCAGCTTGCAAAGCCGCCTGTTCGCGAAGATCAAGGGTAAGCAGAAGATTGAGTTCCATGAGGAAATGGCTCGGGATCCAGTAGCGTTGTCAGTTGATCTCCAGCGGCCTTGGGACTTTGGCCTTTGGCCTTTGAAACCGATTTGATATCACGTTTTGCCGAGAGGCGCTTTGTCAAAGGCCAAAAACCAAAGTCCAAAGACCGATTTCTAACTTCTTTCCTGCCTCTCCGATCTAAAGCATGCAGTTCCGGCGTGGCAAAAATGAAACGTCTCGTCCTCAAAATCAGGTGTTTCCATCTGAATTGTCAGGTGATCGACACCAAACCGCACCTGAAGTTTGACGCGCAATTCCTTGAGTAGATCTGGCTGTGAAATGCTGTGAGCGTGAATCACGTGTGCACTTAGAGCTTCTCGCCCGGAGGTAATGGTCCACACATGCAAGTCATGTACGTCGTCAACACCCTCCGTATTCAATATTGCATCCTCGACGGCAGCCAGATTGATGTGGGCCGGCGTGCCCTCGAGCAGCACATTGGTGGCTTCTCGAATTAACCTGACCGAACCCCAAACAATCAACAAACTGATAATGACGCCGAACAAAGGGTCAGCCGCATACCAACCGAATAGCGCCATGAGAACTCCCGCGAGAATTGCCGCTACTGAGCCGAGGGCATCGCCCATAACGTGAAGCCATACACCTCGAAGATTCAAGTCGATCTCGTCATGACGATGAAGTATCCAGGCGCACATCAGATTCACGAGCAACCCGCCTGTAGCTAAGACGATCATCGGCCCGCTTCGAACGACCGGAGGCACGAGCCAGCGCTTGTACGCTCCGTAAAAAATCAAAAGCGAGATCACAATCAAGGCCACTCCGTTAACCAACGCTGCAATGATCTCCAGGCGATAGTAGCCAAAGGTCTTACTCGAAGTCGCCGGCCGTGAGCCAAACCAGACCGCAATCAACGCAAGAACGAGAGCGGCTACATCTGTCAACATGTGACCCGCATCAGCGAGCAAGGCTAGCGAGCCGGTCCACCATCCTCCCAGCATTTCCGCAACCATATAGATTGCCGTAAGAACCAGAACCACACTCAACCGGCGCCAGCTTCCGGACTGGCGTCGATGCTTGTGGTCGTGGGTCCCACGCTCCATCATGCCCGAAGCTAATTCAACTGAAGCTGCCATGGTTTTAGATTTTTTCAAGCGCCTGCCGGATATCAGCAATGATGTCGTCACCCGCCTCGATACCTCTCGCGAACCGCACCGTAGCCGCTGAGACACCGGCCAAACGAAGCTGCTCCTCGGAAAACTCTACATGCGAGGAGTAGAGAGGGTAACTAACCAGGGTTTCGACGCCCCCAAGCGAAGGGGCGGTGCGAATGAGCTGGAATGAATCAAATAACTTTTCGACTTCGGGTTCGCCACCTGCCAGATCGATAGCGACGATACCGCCAAAGCCACTCATCTGTCGTTTTGCCACTTCGTGTCCGGGATCTTCTTCGAGACCCGGGTAGTAAACTCGCGATACTTTCGGATGTCGGCATAGAGTCTGAGCTACCTTGAGCGCGTTGTCGCAAGACGCGCGCACTCGGACATCCAGGGTCTTTATCCCTCGAGCCAACAAATAGGCGGCAGCTGGATCGAGAGTGGTGCCCACTGCAACTGACATATGACGTGCACGATCGATGAATTCTTTGCTTCCAGCCAATGCCCCAGCCGTGAGATCCGAGTGCCCTCCCAGATATTTTGTGGCGCTGTGCATGACAGCATCGATTCCATGTTTTAGTGGCTGCTGCAACGTCGGTGTGGCAAAGGTGTTGTCGACGATAGAAACGACTCCGGCCTGCCGCGAAGCTTCAGCTGCTTGCTCCAGGTCGACAAGGCGGTTAATGGGGTTGGCGGGCGTCTCAAACCAGAATACGCGCGAACGCTCTCCCACAATTTGTGGCAGCTGGCTTACCTGCTCTCTCTGAATAAAGCGTGTTTGCACTCCCCAGCGACCGAGAACCTCCGTCATGAGCTTCACAGAGCCGCCATAGATCGAATCACAGGCGATGATTTCATCTCCTGCTTCACATAAAGCGGCGAGTGCGCAGAACGTGGCAGCCGAGCCGGAAGACGTAACCACGCATGCTTCTGCGTGTTCCATCGCTGCTAATTTCCGCTCGACTTCAGCTACGGTCGGATTGGCATACCGAAGGGTTGTTCTTCAGTCAATTCCCCTCCATGAACGGCAATAGTTGCTTCACGCAAACCAAGCTTGCTTTTTTTTTCGGTTGAACCCATCGGAACGGCCAAAACCTAGAGTGATCAGTAAGAGTTAAGCGCGCGTTAAGATTAGCAAATTACAACGGCGCGTAACAGCAGTATCGTAATGTATTCTTACTCCGCGCGAGCTCTGCGTCTCAGCATTAGTATTGGAGGATATATGTGTTGACATCTACAAGCGGGGGATGACTTTTTGCGCGAGGGCTTTTGACTTCTTGATCTTCTCTGTTGTATCTCCTGATCCACCTACACTAATCCTAAGATAGCTGTTTCCTTTCAAAACGTAGAGCGCACCACCAACACGACTTCCCATCCAGAACGCTTCATCGCCCACCCCATTTACTCTTTGTGGAGGAGCTGACTTCTCTTCGTCTTCCTCTTTCTTTGCAGCTTTTCCCCGATCTCTTTCACGCTCTTTTTCAGTCTGCTGTTCCTGATGGAAAGTTTCTCGCCAGAATTCTTTAGGTAACTTGAAGACTGATGGAGTTGGTGAATGTCCGTAGCGTGAAGAAGCACTGCGATAGGCTAAGGCCACCTTGCGAGGCAACAGTCAGCTTAGTCTCTTTTATGGTCTCCTTTTGCACCGATTCTACATCGGAGTTCGTCAGCAATGCGCACGCGTCGGTTTTTGGTTTTGCCCGCGCCTGTGCATTTGCGGGATTCGAAGGTGCAGGTTGCGCAGCCATGTCCGCGGGAGGTGATGAAGTCCCTGCTTGCTTTCCGGGCGTGGATTCTCCACTGCTCGAGGGTGTTTGAGGGGTTTCGCTCTTCTTGCAACCCGAGAAAAAGAACACCACCAGGAATGCCACAAACAGCAGGTTTCCAGTGATTTTCATCTGATCTCCTTAGGCTTCGGGTACGTTGGAACAGTCACCAAAATCGGATTCTTTCATGTTGCTTTTCGCAAAAGCAACTGGATATTGATCGCGGCCGGACTCCTTATCAACCAGCGCTAACTATCAGCTCAACACCTTGAGAAAAGGTTGAGCCAAACTTGAGTCGATTGAGTTCCAAAAAAATAGGACCACATTGTGGTCCTATTTATTATTCGAAGATTTGCGGTTTGGAACCTTACAATGCTGCCAAATTAAAGGCACTGTAAAAGTCTTTGTAAAGCTCGTTGTAGTCGCGCAGAGCGAGGTCCAGAATTCGCGGTAGATCTCCAAGGTCGGCGAGGTTTATGATTGCATTTACGTTGTTAAGAAAAGCCGAATGCGCATCCATCGTGCGCATTGAAGGCGAAAGAAGAGCAAAAAAGAGCATGCGACGCTGGGAGGGGCGCAACACATTGATCTCGCGTACTACGAATGCAGCGCCTTGTTCAGCTAAATCGAATTGCGGATCAAGTAACACAACCGCTACCTGGTTGGCACGCATTCTTTCAACTGCCTGCCGCGTATCCTCGGCTACATATACCTGGTATCCACTTTCCGTCAGGAGCCTGGCAATTGGTTCGCGATGCACTTCTGCGGTGCAAACCAATACCTTGCGGCGCTTCCAAGGACGGTCTTCCGTTAACTCACTTCCACTCAGTGCATCCTTGTTGAGAAGACTCGCCAGCAGGCGAACCGCACCATCTACGGAAGCGCTCTCAGGAGTTTGAACATCTTGGGTGCCGATTTCGTATGCCGGCGCCGCAGTGGGTTGTTCAAAGCGACGTGGCTCCGTTGAAGGTGACCCTCCAACGGCCAGCGCACTCTGTTCGAATGCAGGAGTACTCGCAGAACCAGCTTCGGTCGTGGTGTTGCATTTTGGGCAACGGACTGTAAAAGGTCGCGCGGGCGCCTTCTCTTCTTCAATCTGCAGACGTGTGGAACACTTTTGGCAAACAATGATCATGGCGTTATCCAAAAAGAAGGTCTAACAAAAGGCCGGCCCTACTCAATTAAGCCCAGCATCGAACCTGATTCGGAAAAGGCGCTCATCGGCATTTGGTCGCCTTCCCTGCGAATGAAGTCCTCAGCGGCAGTCATGCCTTTGAGCGAGAGCAGTAGATTGTTTTGATTGGTAGCAAACGCGAGTCCATCTTCGAGGGTGATTGTTCTCGACTCAATCATCTGTTTGATGACGTCATCGTAGTCCTGCATGCCATCGATTTTGCCATCGCGCATCGCGTCGAGAAGAGACTTGCCCTCGACCTCGCCTGTCTCGATATACTCACGAGTCCGAGGGCTTGATCTTAAAATCTCCACCGCTGCGACTCTACCGCGACCATCCGCCCTTGGAATCAATCTCTGCGAAATGATGTAGCGAAACGTCTGTGCCAGACGCGTCCGGATCACGGGCTCTTCGTTCTTCGGATAAAGTCCAATTATCCTGTCGACGGTCTTGGCAGCGTCGATAGTATGCAGAGTCGAAAGCACGAGGTGGCCGGTTTCGGCTGCTTCCAGAGCTATTTCAGTGGTTTCGTAATCACGCATTTCGCCGATAAGAATCACCTTTGGCGCCTGGCGCAAGGTGGCCCTGAGAGCAGAGGGGAAATCTTTTGTGTCATGGCCTACTTCGCGTTGGTTGATAGTCGAGTTCTTGTGCGCATGAAGGTATTCGATCGGATCCTCGATAGTAACCACGTGATAGTGTTTTCTCTCGTTGATGATGTCGATTATGGAAGCCTGAGTCGAACTCTTTCCCGAACCGGTAGGACCTGTTACTAGAACTAAGCCGTTTCGCAGTTCGGCAATATCTGCCAACTGCATGGGTAAACCGAGGGACTTCAGGGTGGGTATCTCGGTGGGGATAACACGCATCACGATCGAATAGACGCCTCGCTGCTGAAAAATATTCACGCGAAAGCGCGCGCGCGAAGGTAACGAGTAGCTAAGGTCTGCCGTTCCCGTACGGGCCAGCCGTTCAGAAGCGTCAGGATTTCCGAACATCAACGTAAGAGCAATTACTTCTGTCTGGTAAGGTGTGAGCTTCTGCATTCCCAGAGGCTGCACTGGCGTTAGCTTTCCGTTGATCTCCACTTGAGGATGTTGCCCAACTGAAAAATTTAAGTCGCTGATCTTGTCATTAACCAGCAGCATTCGCTCAATAATTGGCGGTAGATCGAAGAAACTCATTTGGTGCAGGACTCCGAAGTGAAGTTTTGAAGGCGTATGGCCTTGGGCAGGTGACGCTCAAGAGGAGACTCCCTCCGAGGCGTTCCGATTTAAGCGCATAACCACGACAAACGCAAGTAAAAAATGTTGGCTCTAGCTTGAGAGAGAACGAGATAGGAGGCGGGTGCGCTCCGCAATCTGGTGGGGATCCGTCAGTAATGCGCTGACCAAGGCCACAGCATCAGCTCCAGCTTCGATAACTTCCTGAGCATTGAATTCCGTAATACCGCCAATCGCTACAAGCGGCAAGGAGCCAACTATCTGGCGGACCGCTCTGAGACCATCTAAACCTACTTCCGGACTTGGATTAGCCTTTGTTCGGGTACTAAAGATAGGTCCTATCGCCAGGTAGTTAACAGGGAGTTTGACCGCTTGCCGCGCTTGATCGGCATTATGAGTGGAAAAGCCGATAATCGCCGGCTCGCCCAAAAGGCGGCGGGCTGCTTCAGGTGGAAGATCGTCCTGACCTAGATGGACTCCGTCCGCTCCAAGCGCGAGTGCGATATCAACACGATCATTGACTATTACGCGAGCCCCACGTTTTCGAGCCACTGTTAGAGCAGCCTTGGCTTGCCGGTAAAACTCCAGCGTTGGTAGGTTTTTCTCCCGCAGCTGGATTAGCGTTGCCCCACCATCACAGAGTCTTTCCACTTGTTCCGCATGGGATAACCCGGATAAAGCGATGTCCGTCAACGGGTAGATCTGCGGAAACATACAGGTGGTCTTTTAAGTTGCCTCGGAAGAGTCCTTGCGCTTTGGTCGGAGGTTGGCGCTGAGCACACGCTTACGGAGGCGAATTGTCTGCGGAGTAACTTCCACAAGTTCATCATCAGCAATGAACTCGAGCGCTTGTTCGAGTGATAGATCTTTCGGAGGCACGAGTCGCATCGCTTCGTCGGCACTGGCAGCGCGCATGTTGGTTAGCTTTTTTTCCTTAATTGCATTTACGTCCAGATCAACCGCCCGCGCGTTTTCTCCTATTATCATTCCTTCATAAACTCGCGTACCCGGCCGCACGAAAAGCGTCCCGCGCTCCTGTAGATTGAAAAGGGCGAAGGTGGTTGTCTCACCAGTGCGATCAGCAACCAGCGCTCCTGTCGCTCGTCCGCGCAGTGCGCCCTGCCACTGGCCCCAGCGTAAAAACATTGTATTCAACAACCCGGTGCCTTTTGTCTCGGTCAGAAACTCATTACGAAAACCGATCAGCCCGCGAGAAGGGGCTTCAAACTCCAGACGTACCCGGCCCGTACCGTGGTTTACCATCTTGGTCATCTGACCCTTGCGACGTCCTAGCGCTTCAGTGACCACGCCGATGAAGTCGTCCGGACAGTCGACGACTACGGCCTCGATTGGCTCCAGCGTTTTGCCGTTTACTTCGCGTGTGATGGCTTCGGGTTTGGAAACCTGAAGCTCATAACCTTCGCGCCGCATCATCTCGATCAGAATCGCCAATTGCAGTTCGCCTCGACCAGATACCTTAAATTGCTCCGGCAAGTCGGTACTCTCAACCCGAATCGCCACATTTCCCAGAATCTCCTTATCGAGCCGTTCCTTCACCTGGCGGGAGGTCACATACTTTCCCTCGCGACCTGCGAATGGTGCGTTATTAACGCTAAAGATCATGGCAATGGTGGGCTCGTCGACAGCGATTACGGGCAGAGGTTGAGGGTTCTCGAGTGAGGTTATTGTATCGCCGATATGAATGTCTTCAATTCCAGCCAGCGCAACGATCTCGCCGAACTTAGCCTTGTCGACTGATTCGCGACCCAGGCCTTCAAAGACATAAAGTTGAGAGACGCGCGTTTTCTGGATCGAGCGGTCCGGCTTTACCACCACAACTTGATCACCGATCTTGATCTCGCCGGAGAAAATGCGACCAATAGCTATTCGACCAACGTAATCGCTGTAGTCAAGGTTTGCGACTAACAGCTGAAGCGAGTCAGTGCGCAACTCTTTTGGCGCGGGAATCGTTTTGACAATCTGTTCAAAGAGTGGTTGGAGATCCTTTGAATCGTCTTCCAAATTCTTCTTAGCAATGCCCGCGCGGGAAATGGAATATAAGATCGGAAACTCAATCTGCTCATCAGTGGCATCCAGATCCAGAAACAACTCGTAAATCTCATCCACTACTTCCGCAGGGCGGGCATCTTGACGGTCGATCTTGTTGACGACCGCAATCGCCGGCAGGCGGGCCTCGAGCGCCTTACGCAATACAAATCGAGTTTGCGGCAAACATCCTTCGGCGGCGTCAACCAACAACATCACGCCGTCA
>WNFQ01003059.1_pt1 | contig 12168 bp, 8 predicted proteins | sample 5400171 | NCBI WGS metagenome assembly WNFQ01 (sample SAMN13153356, study PRJNA577476) | soil metagenome | isolation source: 20 cm soil under Madrone tree | place: USA:California | collected 2016-06-14
GGAGCCAGGCTGGTTTTGACCGGCTCCTGGTATTCGGGAAGCAGCATCCAGGCCTCCATAACGAGCATTTTGTCCAAGTAGCTCTGGATCGTCAGCATCATCATGGAATTCTTGCCCAGCTTGTGCACCTCGAACTTGAATTTCACATCGGCCTTCTTGAGATCCGGCTGATAGGATACTTCGATGATTTCCTCCCCTTCGCGTCTTACAGTTATCCCGAACTCCTCACCCGGAAATACATGAATGGTCTTCTCCGACACGTAGGGTGTCTTGTCGAACCTCCGTTCAACCTTGTGCTTGTTGTCGAATTGAAATTTCACCGTGAACGGATCCCGGAAAGTTTCCGCTGGCGTCCCCGATGGCGTTGGTATTTGCGCACAAAGGCTGCGAGTCAATACCAACAGGCAAAATAAAAGGGCAGTCGCGAGATTTTTCTTCGTTATTGGCAGTCCTCCCCGAGAAGAAGGGTCATGCGCGGGCGTGGCCGGCTTGCGTTTTTTCGCGGCGAAAATCGGGAGCGGAGACTTCCACGGTGCGGCACATTTCATATAATCTCGAACGCATGCGGCTGCCAATGCGCTGCTCCAGCGCATCTTCGCGTATAGGCGGGATCAACTTGCCACCAAGTCGCGTTGTTTCGCCTTCCGTAGAGGGGTTATCGAGGTAATTCGTCGTGATGATCGTCGTGCGGTTCTCGTTGTATCGTGCGTTCAACACAATCCCCACGATGTCGCGCACCCAATCCGACGGCTTGCTCGCGCCGAGATCGTCCAGCACCAGAATCTCCACCGTTCGAATCGGCTCCAGAATTTTCATCTCCGTCGATTCGCTCGCCGGGTTGTAGCTCGCTTGAATCTCCTTCAGCAGCTCGCGGTAATCGCAAAACAATCCCGCGTGCCCGCGGAGAATCAGATCTTTCAATGCCGCAACCGCAAGATGTGTTTTTCCAACGCCCGAGGGCCCCATGAACAGCAATCCCTTTTCGGAAGAACCGGGGTACTCGCGCACAAACCCTTGCGTGAACAGCTTTGCTTGCTTTAGCGAATGGGCGTGCTGCGGCGTCCAGGTCTTCCCATCGGTCAGGTCGGTGACGTAACTCTCAAAATCGCAATGCTCGTAACGCTTCGGAATTCGCGCGCGTTCCATCACCCGCGACGCACGCTCCTCCATCCCGCAATCGCACGCTACCGCCACGTTGCCCGCCGCGCCGTCTCCCCGCGGCACCAGCTTCCATCCCGTTCCCCTGCAAAGTTTGCAATTTTCGAGCGCCATAATGTGTTCGTCCGTGTAGGCGCCGGGCTCTCGCGTTTTTGACGTCCCGGCCCTTCCGGGAAGCCCGGCGTGTTTTTTCCGAACCTTTGTAGTGGCCGGTTTTCAGACCGGCGCTTTTCCCCACGCCAGACAGCATACGAGCGCCAACCGCACACGGCAAGCTGTCTGCATTGGGAAAACTGTGGAAGGAACCACTGGTTTTTTTCTCTGAACTGAATACCGGTCACTGAAAACTGACAACTATCGGACAATCCGCGGCGCCGCCCGCACAATCGCATGCCGCGGCGGTTTCTCCTGCGTGTGCGAAGCCGCCACCCGCGACAATTCCTGTTGCACCACTTGCGCGAACTCCCCCATCTGGCGCTCCATCTCGATCATCTTCTCGCGCATGTTCAGAATGATTTCGATGCCCGCCAGGTTCACGCCCATGTCCCGCGCCAGCGTCAGGATCACGTCCAGCCGCTCCAGATCGGAGTCCGTATATAACCGCGTGTTCCCCTGCGAACGCGACGGCTTCAGCAGCCCCACGCGCTCGTAAAGCCGCAGCGTCTGCGGATGCAGCTTGTAGAGCTCCGCCACCGCGCTGATCATGTAGCCCGCCTTGGCCCGTTTTTTCGCTCGCGCTGGCATCTTTCGTAGGACAGGCATTCTTGCCTGTCTCAGCTCCGTTTTCAGTCTTCAGTAGTCAGTAAGAAAGACCTAAAAAGATCAAATTGCCATCGTCACTTTGGTCCTCAATGTTCAGTAGTCAGTCAGAGTCCAGAACAGTCTCAAAACTCTAAGTTCCAGTTTCCAGCTTCGAATTTTCTGTTTCTTCTTTCACTGACGACTGAAAACTGAGCACTGACAACTCCTCGTCACACACCCGCCTTAGTGAACAAATCCTTCCGCGGATCAGCCGGCGCGACGCTCTCCAGCTCCTTCATCAGATTTCGCACGCGCTCGTCCGTCGGCGGCGGCACGACCACCTGAATCTCCACGTACTGATCGCCCCTCGCGCCATTCCTTGCGCTCGGCACGCCTTTTTCCTTCAGCCGCAGCGTCTTTCCGCTGTTCGTGCCCGGCGGGATTCGAACGATCGACCGCCCATCTATCGTCGGCACTTCAATCTTCGCGCCCAGCGTCGCCTCGCTCACGGTGACCGGAATCTTGGTGTACAAATCGTCGCCGCGCCGTTCGAAAAACTCATGCGGCTTCACCACCACCCGCAAATACAAATCGCCCGGCGGCGCGCCCATGGTCCCGGAGTTGCCTTTGCCGGGAACGCGCACCCGCCCGCCATTCGAAACGCCCGCCGGAATGCGCACGTCAATCGTCTCCGACCGCCGCACGCGCCCTTCGCCGCCGCAGGTCTTGCACAGTGTTCGCAGCTTGCCGGTGCCGCCGCACCGCGTACACGGCACGTTGAAGCGCATCTTGCCCGCGGCCTGTTGGATGGTGCCCGTTCCCCCGCATGCCGCGCATGTCTGTGGCGAACCCACCGCGCCGGTGCCATGGCACGTCTCGCAAGTATCCAGTCGCGTGATTGAAAGCTTTTTCACCGCTCCGCGCACGGCATCCCAGAAATCGATCTCGAGCTGGTATTCCAGGTCGCCGCCGGGTTCGTGCTGCGGTTCCATCCCGGCGCTTCCGCGTCCGCTGCTGAAAAACTGGCTGAAGAGATCGCGGAAGCTCGATCCGCCGCCCGCCGCGCCCGAGCCGCCGCCAAAATCAAATCCACCAAAATCAAAGTTGACGTCCTGCTCCCCGCTGTGACCACCCGCTCCACCGGGCCCGCCCGGTGGAAGGTTGTCGCTGTAGAAGCCGTACTGGTCGTACATTTGCCGCTTCTTGGAATCGGAGAGGACGTCGTAGGCTTCCTGCAGTTGCTTGAATTTTTCCTCCGCGGATTTGTCGCCCGGATTCAGATCCGGGTGATACTTCCGCGCCAGCTTGCGAAACGCCGCGCGGATATCCTTCGCGCCCGCCTTCCGCGGCACCCCCAGCAGTTCGTAATAATCTTGTTTAGCTGTCGTTGGCATGTATGTAGTTGTAGGGACGCAGCATGCTGCGCCCCTACTCGGCACGTTCGCTAATTCGGCCGCGAACTCTCATGTGCATCCAGATAGGAAGTAATCAAATCAATTGATCTCTTCCCACTTAGAACTTACAACTGAAAACTAACAACTTTCTCAGTTCGGACGCTTAGTCTCATCCACGTCCACGTACTCAGCGTCGATCACGTCGCCAGGCTTTTTCTCCTGCGCGCCGCTCGAGCCGGCGGAAGAACCCCCGCCCGCACCTGCACCCGCCGCCGCACCGGCCTGCCCCGCGGCACCCGCCGCTTGCGACGTCTTGTATAGTTCTTCGGCGATCTTGTGCAGCGAGCGCTCGACGTTTTCCGTGGCCGACCGTAGCCGCGCCACGCCGCCTTCGTTGATGGCCTTTTTCGCGTCTTCGATGGCCTCTTCGGCCTTCTTCACGTCCGCCTCCGCGATCTTCTCGCGATTTTCGCGGAGCATCTTCTCCGACTGATAAAGGATGCCATCCAGGCGGTTGCGCGCCTCGACCTCTTCCATCCGGCGCCGGTCGTCTTCGCTGTGCGCTTCGGCCTCCGTCTTCATCTTTTCGGCCTCTTCCTTGGTCAGGCCGCTCGAAGCGGTGATGGTGATCTTCTGTTCCTTGTTCGTGGCCTTGTCTTTCGCGCTCACGTTCAGGATGCCGTTGGCGTCGATGTCAAAGGTGACTTCGATCTGCGGCGTCCCGCGCGGAGCCGGCGGAATCCCGTCCAGCTTGAATTTGCCAAGCGAACGGTTGTCCGTGGCGAACTTGCGCTCCCCCTGCATGACGTGGATTTCCACGCCCGGCTGGTTGTCCGCCGCCGTCGAGTACGTTTCCACCTTGCGCGTCGGGATGGTCGTGTTGCGCGGGATCTGCACGGTCATCACGCCGCCAAGCGTCTCGACGCCCAGCGAAAGCGGCGTCACGTCCAGCAGCAGGATGTCCTTCACGTCCCCGGCGAGCACTGCGCCCTGAATCGCCGCGCCAACCGCCACGACTTCGTCGGGGTTCACTCCCTTGTGGGGCTCTTTCCCGCCGAAGAAGTTGCGCACCAATTGCTGCACCTTCGGGATGCGCGTCGAGCCGCCAACCAGCACCACTTCCTGGATGTCGTTCGGCGACATCTTCGCGTCTTCCAGCGCCTGCTTCACCGGCTTCATCGAGCGCTCGAGCAAGTCATTCATCATTTGTTCGAGTCGCGTGCGCGTGAGCTTCTCCTCCATGTGGATCGGCCCGCTGGCCCCCGCGGTGATGAACGGCAGGTTGATCTCCGTCTCCATCATTTGCGAAAGCTCGATCTTGGCTTTTTCCGCCGCATCCTTCAGCCGCTGCAGTGCCATCTTGTCCTTGCTCAGATCGATGTTGTTCTTTTTCTTGAACTCGTCGATCAGCCAGTCCACGATGCGCTGGTCGACGTCGTCGCCGCCCAGGTGCGTGTCGCCGTTGGTCGACTTCACTTCCACCACGCCCGCGCCCACTTCCAGCACCGAAATATCGAACGTTCCGCCGCCCAGGTCGTATACCGCGATCGTCTCGTCGCTCTTTTTATCCAATCCGTACGCCAGCGCCGCCGCTGTCGGCTCGTTGATGATGCGCACCACCTCCAGGCCCGCGATTTCGCCCGCCTGCTTGGTGGCTTGCCTCTGCGCGTCATTGAAATACGCCGGCACGGTGATCACGGCCTTGGTGACCTTCTCACCGAGAAAATCTTCCGCCGCGGACTTCAGTTTGCCGAGGATCATCGCGGAAATCTCCGGCGGGCTGTAAGCCTTGCCCGAAATCTCCACGCGCGCGTCTTGATGAGGTCCGGCGACGACCTTGTAGGGGACTCGCCTCGTTTCTTCGCCAACTTCATCGTAGCGCCGGCCCATGAACCGCTTGATCGAATACACCGTGTTCTCGGGATTCGTCACCGCTTGCCGCTTCGCCACTTGCCCGACCAGCCGCTCGCCGGTCTTGGTGATCGCGACGACGGACGGCGTCGTCCGCGCACCCTCCTGGTTGGGGATCACCACCGGCTCCCCGCCCTGCATCACCGCCACCACCGAGTTCGTTGTTCCCAGGTCAATTCCAATAATCTTGCTCATTGCTGCCATTCCTCCTGAAATCTCTTGCCAGTTCCCTTCGCCCGTATCTCTCTGAAATCAAGGCGAATCCGGCTCAGTTCTCGCGTTCCAAGCCCAGCTCGAAGCGCAGTATACATGTTGAGTGTATGCTTGTCAAGTTTTCTGATAGCGATTATAACTCCACCCTATTCAGCAACTTGCACGACCAATCTGCCTTCCTCTCTACCTTGCGCCAGGGGGGAGGGGTGTTATTGTTAACTAGAGGTCCCACCTCACAACGCTTCCGGTTGTCTCAGCAACCAACCATAGAGAGCTTGGGCGTCGGAATATCTCTCCTTGTTCCTGTGAACTTCCGGCCACGACGACTCTTTCCTTCCCGCCGTTTCGCGGTAGAATTCTGTATCGTCTTCCGCAGGGGAGAATCGCTCGAACTATTTTGGAGGAACGCGTGAATCGTCGGCGCATTCTGGCAGGGATTATCAGCGTGGGCTTGCTTGGCTTATGTGCCCTGTTCCTACCGTCTTTGCACAAGACTCCCGAGCCCGCTTCACCATCGGCGCAACCGTTAGCGCAGTCGCCGCCAGAGAGTGTTGACTCCCATACGGCGTCTGAGCCTCCTATCATTCCTCCGTCTGTAGTCGTGGCGAAAGCTGCTTCGCGTCCGGCTGCGCCGCAGTCAGCGGCTGACCTCCCCGACGTCGATCCGCACAAGGCCTTCGGCTCGAAGAACGCTCCCGTGGCTATGGAGGTTTTCAGCGACTTTCAATGCCCGGCTTGCAAGACGCTTTTCACCACCACGAATCGCCGGCTGATGGAGGATTACGTCAGCAGTGGCAAGGTCTACCTGATCCATCGCGATTTCCCGCTCCCCATGCACGCGCACTCGCGTGTAGCCGCGCGCTACGCTCGTGCCGCCGCGCAGCTCGGCAAGGTTGAAACCGTGGAACAAGCGCTCTTCCAGAATCAAGAAAAGTGGGAACAGAGCGGCGACGTGGACGGCACCGTCGCCGCCGTTCTCTCCGCTGCGGAAATGACCAAGGTTCGCGCGCTCGTTAAGGGCGGCACGCTCGAAGCCGCCATCGACAAAGACTACGCGCTGGGCCAGACCTACCGCGTCAACCAAACCCCTACTACGATTTTCCATTGCAAAGGTCAGACGTATCCCTTCTCCGGTGGCATGACCTACGACATTCTCAAGCAGTTTCTCGATCAGCTGCTATCACAGAAATGAACGAATTATTTTTAGCGGCGGGAATTCAATCGAGCCAACAGAAAGCAAAGTGATAATCGGGGAGATCAGCAGCGGATAAAATCACCAAGCGGGGCGAAAGAATCAAAGCCCATCGCTTCCGAACCCTAATACTGAAAACTGACAACTAGAAGAAATGATGCAATCCAGCCCACTCAATCTCCGCCGCGTGATCATCTGGATCGGCCGCCTCGTCCTCGGCGGAATTTTTGTGTACGCGGGATTCTCCAAGCTCTTGATGCCTAACACGCATCTTTGGCCGATGTTCGTTCTGAGATTTTCGATCTCGATGAATATCTCGAGTTTCGCGCAGCAAGTTGAATCGTACAAAATGATCTCGCCCGAGGCATCGCAAGTGGTGGCGCATACTCTGCCATTCCTGGAAATCATGCTCGGTCTGCTACTGCTGATAGGCTGGCGCTTGCGAATCTGGGCCACGGCCATCACGGCGATCATGGTAGGGTTCCTGGCGGTTGTGACCCGCGCATATCTTCTGCACATGGACATCAACTGCGGCTGCTTCGGCACGCCGGAGAAACTCAACGGCATGACCGTTATCCGCGACGGCGCCTTCACCGCGCTGGCGTTGGTCATAACTATCTTGGCGTTCATAGAAGCCCGCGAGCCGCATCCCTGGTCCGCCCCGGAGAAAGCTTGAGCTGGACTTGCTGCCATGAAGACTCTCGCTGAATATCTCGAGCTCGCCGCGATCGCCCACGGCCACCTTTGCGCCGGCCAAGTCCTCGGCGTGCGCCTCGCGATGCTCGGCCTGCGCGAACTCGGCATCGACGATCCTGTCGCCGAGCGCAAGCGCATCGTTACGTACGTTGAAATCGACCGGTGCGTCACCGACGCCGTCGCGCTCGTCGCCAACTGCCGTCTCGGCAAGCGCGCTCTGAAATTTCGCGACTGGGGCAAAGTCGCCGCCACTTTCGTCGATCTCCAGACCGGCCGCGCCGTCCGCATCGCCGCCAGGGAATGCTCCAAGCAAGCCGCCCGCGAAATGTTCCCCGAACTCGGCAAAGACGTCGGCCAGCAAAAAGCGTACGCGCAACTCTCCGACGAAATCCTCTTCGACAAACAATGGGTCAAAGTCGAAGTCCAGCCCGAAGATCTGCCCGGCTTCAAAGGCCCTCGCGTCGTCTGCGCGCAATGTGGCGAAGGCATCAACTTCAAACGTGAAGTCGTAGTGGAAGGCCGCACCCTCTGCCGCGCCTGCGCCGGAGAAAAATATTACGATACACTGTCCTGACACTTCTAAGTCGAGCATTCGACTTCTGCGATAAAGTATTCTTTCGATGCTGAGTCTGCCACCAATTACATTGCGCTTGCGCGGCTGGAAACTGATTGACCGCGTCGCGCTCGCCTTTCTCGTGCTTTGCGCCATCGCGCTGGGCGCGGGCTGTGGCTTGCTCTTTGTTTACGCCAGCGACCTGCCGGAAATTCGTGCGCTGGAAACCTACCGCCCCGACGTCGTCACCGAAGTTTACGCCGATGACGGCCAGCTCGCCGGCAGCTTCGCGCTGCAGCGCCGCATCCTGATGACCTACGAGCAGTGTCCCAAAGTGCTCTACAGCGCGGTCACCGCCATCGAAGACCAGCATTTCGAAGAACACTGGGGCATCGACTTCCCGCGTATGGCCAGCGCCGCTTTCCGCAATCTTGTCAAACGCCGCATCACTGGCGGGGCCAGCACCATCACCATGCAGCTTGCCGGGAATCTTTTCCTGGACCGCAGCGACCGCAGCTTCCGCCGCAAAATGCAGGAAATTCTCCTCGCGCTGCAGATCGAGCGCCGCTACACCAAGCCACAAATCTTTACGATGTACGCGAACCAGGTTTACCTCGCGCATGGCAACTACGGTTTCGCGGCCGCCGCGCAATTTTATTTCGGCAAGCCGGTCACCGACCTGAATCTTCAGGAAGCCGCGCTTCTCGCCGGCATGGTCAACGGTCCGAAGTTTTCACCGCTCACGAATCCGGAACTCGCGCTTGGCCGCCGCAATCTGGTGATCCATCGCATGGAAGAAGAAGGGAAGATCACACCCACGGAAGAAGCCACCGCCAGGAAATCACCGCTCGGTCTGCGCATTCAGTATCCGCGCAACGACCTCGCGCCTTACTTCTTCGAAGAGATTCGCAAGTATCTTGAATCCACGTACGGCACTGAAGCCGTCCACGAGCGCGGGCTGCGCGTCTATACCACGCTGAACATCAACATGCAACGCATCGCCAACCAGTCTCTCCGCGATGGTCTGCACAGCTACGAACGCCGCCACGGCTGGAAGGGCAATCTTCCCAACGTCCTGCGCGACAATCTCGGCAAGCTCGAAACCTACGAGGACGAGGATTGGCGCCGGGTGATTGAGAAGGGAAGTTACGTCACCGGACTGGTCGTTTCGGTGAGCGACAAAGACGCCGTCATCAAAATCGGGCCTTACCGCGGAATTCTCTCTTCCAACGAATTCGCCTGGACCGGCCGCAAGAAACCTGGCGATCTCCTGAAAGTGGGTGACCTTGCCCAATTCTCCGTTCAGGAATTGCGGGACAATACCATGCGCGTCCAACTCGAACAGCAGCCCGGCCCCCAGGGCGCGCTTCTCGCCATCGACAATCCCACCGGCGAAATCAAGGCCATGATTGGCGGTTATAGTTTTGAGGATTCCAAATTCAACCGCGCGACGCAGGCGGTGCGCCAGGTTGGCAGCTCTTTCAAAGTTTATGTCTACGCCGACGCCCTGGAAAGAGGCGCGACGCCTTTTGACACCATCGTCGATTTGCCGTTTACCACCATCAGCGGTGGGCAGCCCTACTCTCCGCGCAACTACGATGAAAAATTTGAAGGGACCATCACCCTCCGCCGCGCTTTGGCCGGCTCACGCAACGTTCCCGCCGTAAAACTCGCGGAAAAAATCGGCATTAGCACCGTCGTAGATATGGCGAAACGGTTCGGCATCACCACGCCGCTGCCGCCGTACCTGCCGCTGGCCCTCGGCGCCGCGGACATGAAGCTTCTCGAACACGTCTCCGCCTTCACCGTTTTTCCCAACGACGGCATCCGCATCGATCCGCACATGATTCGCCGCGTCACCAGTTACGACGGCGCGCTGCTCGAAGAAGCGCATCCCGAGGTGCACGACGTCGTTTCCCCCGACGTCGCGCGCACCATGACCGCCATGCTCGAAGAAGTCATTCGATTCGGCACCGGCATTCAGGCCAAAGCATTGGGCCGCCCGGCGGCCGGGAAGACGGGAACGACACAGGATTACACCGATGCCTGGTTCGTGGGCTACACACCGCAGCTCACTGCCGGCGTGTGGGTGGGCTTCGACGACAAACAGATTTCACTCGGGAAAAAAGAAACCGGCGCACGCGCCGCACTTCCCATCTGGCTCGAATTCATGCAGGGCGCCGTCGCCGGAACCCCCCTAATGGATTTCACGAACGTCGTTCCGCTAGAGCAACAGGCCGGCGAGCACCACATCAACGTGGACACGCCGGATACTGCCCCCACAGAAGACGAGCCCCCCGCCCCCAAAGAAAAACCGCCGGCCGCTTCGCCGCCAGCAAAGACTGCGGCAAATGCGGCCGCCGTTTCTCCGCCGCTTCGATGATGAGGGCTTCGCCGGAGTGACGCCGCTCGCAATCATTGTTGCGAGCGCGTTTTAGAAGGAAACCATACAGAAACCCGTAAAACCTCCGATGGTATGTACAGTTATCTGAAGTTCAGATCGAAGGCTGAGGTGCGAGGGCCCAGCTCTCACGCAAACTAGTTTGCTTCTTATATTTTCGAGGCTGATATTTTCTTGACCTCGCGAGGATAGTTAATTGCTGTATCCCCAGACATCAAGTTTGGTGGACATGGGCGAAAGTAACATGTCATTCGCTCGCGGACGGCGGCTGGGGATGATGCAAAGCGAAGCAGGTTTCGCCGTCGCTATTTCTCCAGAAAAAAAGTAGACGAGGTTGGTTTCAAGCGTTCGCCGGAACGCGGGCGGATTTGTGTGTCTCTACGAGAGACGACTCCCAGCCTGGCGGCCTGACTGTGACGCCATCTTTATGGATTTGAATATTTCAGGAGGATTTAAATGCGTAGGAGTATTTCACGTTTCTTGGCAGCAATCTTCTTTAGTTGGCTTTTGGCAATTCCCGTTCTCGCCGATTTGACCGGCGATGTGCAGGGGACGGTGACGGATGCCAGCGGAGCGCGCGTGGCAGATGCGAAGATTACGATTAAGAATCTCGGTACCGGAGCAACGCGCGTGGCTACGACCGGTTCAGGTGGTGAATTCTCGGTTCCACAGCTTGAGATTGGCGAGCACGTAGTAACCGTGGAGAAGGATGGATTCAAAGCGTTCGCGCAGCATGTGATCGTCCGCAGCGGTGAAAAGACGCGAGTGGATGCCGTGATGCAACTGGGTAACGTCACAGAGTCCGTTGCCGTGGAGGCGGACGCGACACCAACACTGGACGTGGCCAGCGCCCAAGTGAGCGATTCGATCAGCGCGCAGGAAGTCCTGGCGCTGCCGAATCAAGCTCGCGACCCAGTGGTTTACGCCACGCTCTCTCCAGGAACAGTGCCAGTCACAAAAGATAATCCTTTCCTGGGAGTCGGCAGCTTCAACTCGAACGGATCGCGCGGACGCGCAAACAACATTACTCTCGACGGCGTCACCGGAACGGATATTTCCACGACTGGCGAAGGCGGCGGATTGGTGTTGGTCCAGGACGCAGTCGCGGAAGTGAAAGTCATCACCAACAACTTCGACGCCGAATTCGGCCGCAATTCCGGCTCGCAGATTCAGATTCTGACAAAAGGTGGAACGAACGACTTTCACGGTTCAGGATTCTGGTATTTCCAGAACAACGATCTGGGTAACGCACGGGATTTCTTCGACCAGACGGGACAAGCAACACCCATCATTCAGAACCAGGGCGGGGGAACGATCGGGGGCCCGATCTACAAGAACCATACTTTCTTTTATGGGAGCGGAGAAGTTGACCGGACGCGAGGAGCGGGATCTACAGCCACGGCGACCGTGTTGACGACGGGGCAGGCCGCGAAGATTACGGACCCGACTACACTGGCTTTGTTCAAAGCCGATGGCTCTCCCAATACTGCATCCGGACAATTGTCCAACAGCTCTCCCAACGAATTGAACGGCGACATCTGGACGCTGCGGATCGACCAATTGCTTCGCGGCGGAAAAGACACCATGAGCGTGAAGTACGGTCAGAATCCGCTCCAAGCGATCAATCCCGGAGACACATTTGTCTTGACGAATCTTGCGGGATTCGGCGCTTCCACGACTTCCACTTCGCGAACACTTACGTTCTCGTACAGCTCGGTGTTCACAAGCAATTTGACCAACCAGTTCCGGTTCGCGTTCGGCAGGAGCAACCCCGATTTTCCGATCAGCAGCCCGTTCCCTCCGGGACCAACGATTTCAATCTCGGGATTCGACAACTTTGGCACTTCTTTCATACTCCCCCAGGGACGCACCCAGAATACATTCCAGTACCTGGACACGGTTTCCTGGG
>WNFQ01006083.1_pt2 | contig 12166 bp, 11 predicted proteins | sample 5400171 | NCBI WGS metagenome assembly WNFQ01 (sample SAMN13153356, study PRJNA577476) | soil metagenome | isolation source: 20 cm soil under Madrone tree | place: USA:California | collected 2016-06-14
GTTCTTGATCATAGGAGATCATAAACTACAGCCCACTCACTGCCCGCCAACTAGAGAAACTTGAAACTCAGAGCTAAAAAGCAAACCTCCTGAATTAGGCGAGAATCGGAAGTGACCAACCTCCTGAATAAACCATTTGGCAACCAGCTTGCGAGATATGCGTCCCGACCTCAGTTTGCAACCCGAGAACCGCAGCTGTAGACTAACTTATAGACGCCTAACTGCCAACTTAGGGGGCAGATTCCCACGGCTCTAACAAGTCACCGCGTCGATCCCTTTTCGAACGCCACAACTCGTCCACCTCTCTTCCTCATAATGCGGTCCAACATCATCGATGGTACCTAGTACAAGTGTGACATCCGAAGTTATGAGTAGTGTGTTCAAATGATGGTCGTTTGATTATACCGGGACGTCGCACTTACCGTGTCCCTTTTCTCTACGACTTACCTTACTCTCGTTGTCAAGAGCCTACGAGAAACCAGCGAATAGACATGCCTCGTTTCTTCCCCCTCTCATGTGCTCGAACAGGTCTCGTCTCCGTTTGATAGCAAGTTCCCACCTTTCCTTCACCTCTTCCACAACTGCGCTTCCTTTCGGGTGCCACCTCCATCCTTCACAATACAGCCAACCTTCATACAGGGGTATGTATCTCCCTTTTCATCTCGGGTTCATACTTGCAAGCACGATTTGCCAGCGTGCATAGGCCCGGAATGATATCACGAATACGATTCGAACTGAGCGCAGCAAACGGTGCTGTACTCCGTAAGAGCAGTCAAGATTATTGCAGGCGTGGGTATCGTCGGTGCTGCCCTTGCTGGTATCGAGGACCAGGTGATTTCTCTCAATAATCGCCCGGATAGTTGACCCTGGAGGGTACGTTTCTGCCTCGTCCCACCTCTCCTGCCGTCACCTGTCGAATGACAGACATTCTTACCCAAGGGTTTTCCTCCGTCCAACGGTTAGGGATCTCGGCACTCGCACCTTCACTGTTCTCCAACTTTGAGTAACCACCTCCGAGACTGCTCAGGCTGTAGCGTGTTTGAGAGCCTTGATTACCGAAGGGGGCTTCTTGAGGAGCGCGGATAGTGCAAGATCGGGTAGTGATAATGGAAAGCACTCACTGGTACCTTTTCTCTCTCTTTTTCATCCCACACACACACTCCCAGATCTATATGTCCAGTCTCCCGGGCGGCGCAAGTTCAAAGTTGGCGTGCTGCCTGTCCTTGTCGCTTTCCTTCCTGATCTAGTCACTTCCACTTCACCACGTCGGGATGACATGAGAGAGAAACATTCGTTGGGCGCCATTCCTCAGAAATGGGAATACCAAACTCGTCCTTCTGCCAGCACGACCATGGACCTGCGCATTGCGCTGAGGCTACGCCCAAGAACGCTTTCATTGACGAGCTCTATGACGTCAGTGACCCCAAGCATCCGAAGTATGTCTCCATGCTTTTGCGTCTTTATATGCATTTATTCACATTATACATATCCTGCCACGAAGATACGGTGCGCGCATGTCCAAGAAACAAGTTACCGATCCCGTCGCGTTGCATCCGCCACGCTCGAACTCGTTAGTTCTTGGCTCGCACACCACAGGATCCCCCTAGCACCAGGCATTTACCCTCCTTGGTACAACATACCAATTCTACCGCCACACAGAGACGAACAAGACTATCGTTCATACGGTCAACTTTCGTATGGTCAGTTACGCGTTGCTTGCTACCTTGCGCGGGTACGAGCAGACAGTCGCACCGACGACATATTTCAGTTCACTGCGCGCTGCCCTCCGGCAAACCTCGAAATTGGTATCGAACTGCCTGACGTATCCTAACCGTGACCTCGAGCTGCGAGCGAAACACGTCAGCAACCTTTGCCCCTGATGCTTATGCTCTGGTCCCTCTTAGCTGCTCTTTGACTGTTGTATAAAACGCTGACATATGTACCCATCAGGAAAAACCCGCTTTGCTGATGAGCAATAATTTTGCTAAAAAGAGCTAGCGAGCAATAATTAAGTGTCGCTAAGCGTCGCTAGCTCTCGCTAGCAAAAGTTATTGCTCGCTAGCTCTCGCTAGCCTCATTAGCAAAGCGGGTTTTTTTCTGATGCCGCCACAAGCTACATCGATGAACAAACTCGGTGTTACAGCTAATCGGACTTGACCGTATTCTCGAATCTCGACTCGCTTCCGCATCGATGCTGCCCTTGTAAAGTTTTCTGTTGTGGCCGTCAGCAGAGGCATCAATGACCAACCAAAGCGATCTCCTACCCGACCACAAACATTTTTATAGTACTGGCAGAGCTCCACCCTTCAACCCTGATGACGGAATGCCCGGGTATACAGATGAGCCATACCTGGACTGGCTCGACTTCATGCTGAGTGTGGAGATAATCCCACAGACGATCGGTACGTCATATTGCGATGATGAGCATACAGTCCTGCGGGATTATGCGACACCGGTATGTCAGCCCTTTGCTCAGCTTGGTGCGAGGGGTTCCAGCATTCTCTTCTCGAGTGGTGACGAGGGGCGTTGGCGGCAAATCATATTTTTCCGATAACAGTATAAACAGGGTGAAATTCATTCTGGGATTCCCCACATCTTATGCACTCACCAATTCTCTTTCTGTGACAATACGCACGATTTACTTCGATGATCGCTGCAAGGCCCCTCGAACTACTACTTCCCTCACCCGGCCTACCAGAACGAGGCAGTCTCTTCGTACCTCCGGGTCGGCAGCGGGTATTCTCGCCTCTTCAAGTGTGGTTGTTTGGCTTTTGACCCCAGAGGTCTTGCCCAGCTGATACACAGTGCTACTGGCTGTGGATACCCAGATATCAGCACGGTATGATTACCTACGACTACTGCACGTCTCAGCTCACCTATATCTGTGATAGACCACAGCTGGCGTCATCTCTCTTCTGAGCGATCTCTCTTCTGAGCGACTTTTTAATCTCAAAGGGCAAATCGTCATTGGGCTTCTTTATCTATTCTACGGGCGCGACGGGATTTAATGATATCATCGCCGGCTTAAATTCTGGTTTTTTGACGTAGGGATTTCCAGCTGTGAAGGGATAGGATCCGGTAAGTACGACCCGGTCGTCGATGCTCTACGGTGGTGCAGCTCGTTCGCGCGCTCAGGCCACGGGTATGAGAACGCCCGATTTCTTGAAGTTGCTGCGTATTATTGAAGGATAGACATTGCATTATGTTTTCATTAATAATTTGTTGATTTAACTGATTTGTTTACGCACGGAGCGACGACTTATCGATTGTTCCGTTGAGAGTGTTCCCCGTGTTCCCCGGTTCCAGTTTCTCTACGTATTGCGGCATCGATGTAGGACCGAATCCCCGCAAGCACTGGTATATTAATTGGGATAAGAAGTTTCATGCTGACCTGTTACAGAGAAAGATTGGACGGAAATTCCTACCCCGGAACGTACAGCACTGTAGCAGCTACGGCAGCTTCACTCAAACAGAGAAACTACGTTCTATCATCACCCCTGACGCTGGTAGTCCTGTATACGACCCTGTTGACATAACCTCCTTGTAGTTTGACAGCGCCATTGTATTTGGAGCGATCAGGGCACCTGAGTCCAGGGTCACGGTCAACAAGACAGGATATTCCCACGTTTGTGGGAAAACCATGTCACGCGCCAGCTTGCAGTTTCGTTATTGGCGGATGGGATGATACTGTACTGTCACGGTAAGGCTGAGCCTATGAGCCCAAGCAGGCCAAGCTGTTTACCTACCTCCTCTCCCCTCGCCTCTGTGCCTCGCAGATTTCGCTTTCTCTCGTCCTAATCAAGTCTGGCAACAGGTGATTCTCCTTGCTCTTGAAAACTATGGCCTCCTTGCTCCACAGCGAGCGAGAACACCGCCCCATACCGTATACGACTTGTACAAAAGCTCTTCAATGCCAACTTTATAGGTACGCTCCGCAGGGGGCCATCATCACCCCGTCCGCCAGTTCGTTTTACTTTTTGCTCACAGATTCTTCCTTTTTGGTTTCTTTTTGTATAAAGGGATTCCGCCCTCGAACGTTAGATTGATTTACGATGAAGTACGAGAGGGCTCACTTTCTGCAGTCGATTCGCGAGCTCGCGGAACAAGTTGTTGGCCATTTAAAGGAGTTGATGAACCACTGCGAAAGCGGCATCTTGATCACCAATTGTCGCCGACGGTTTCGTGGTGTGACTACGAAGGTGCGCTTCAGCTTTGCCTCGTGCCCCACCCCGTCCACGGATACTGATATCCGGTGACCACCAAGAGTTCTGCTCTCCGATTGGCCTTACATAGTTATCGGTACTCCTTCGAAGGGGCTCTCTCGTTGTTCTGGGCAGAAGCTCAACACGTCGTTAGGTGAGTCCGTTCTGTATACCATCGTTTGACTTCACTTATGGCTACCTCGTAGGACAACAGACGCCAACAAGTCCTTGTTGACTTACATCATCCTCACGCTGAAGTCATTCAGGGGAATGCATCATATTCGTTGATCGATCGGCCTTGTCTTTTCAGACCCTCTGAACAGTTTTCAATGAAAAGTTGCGTATTGAACTCAGAGTTGCCTCCTCGGGCTCGATGCGCCCCGGCTGGGGGAGGGAAGTCATTACTGAAAAAAAAAAGGGATAGATATCAGGTAGTCTAAGGATTCAATGAAGGCAAACCGGATTATATTATCACGACGGATGAAGGTGGTAATGAACGGAAGGACGAAAACAGCGGAGACTCTAGCGCTGAAAGTCAGCAAGTGGAAGTGGAAGATTGTGTCCCTACAATCTTCAAGTGCTTTCCTATTTTTTTTTGCTCGTTTACATAGTTATCTAAACTTAGCGTCAGATATAGACAAGGTTCTATTCGCCAATGTGAAGGCAGGCCCTCACAAAGGACACTGGTGTTATGTCCGACAAGGAATATACCGCCCTACGTTGTATCGCTTCCTTGATGTCACCTGTGCCCTCAACTTCGATCTGCCATTTTTAGTCCAGGGAAGGACTCACCGCGTGGGTGGCGTCGTGCGCGCCAGACACGATGGGACTGGACTTTCCTAAATTCAAGACGGTCGGCAGTATGGCGAGCACACAGTATGACAAGGAGGCATGAAAGTGTATACTGTATGCGCATCCGAAAAGCTGAAAGGTAGGTGCGCTGTGTGTCATTTGGCTTCAGTGACCCCCTCGCAATGTGCATTAACGGATGGGCCCGGCTGAAGGCACTGTCGGTTTCGAATTCCTGAAGCATGACAAGCTGTTTCCTCCCACGCGAATTGCTACCGCATATGAAACAACTTTCGAAGCATTTGATGCCGGAGGTCGCGAATGCCGCACGACCGGTTGCTAGCCCAGGAAAAGCAAAAGGGGTCACATTTGTTCCATTTTTCAAAGGCAGGGGTAGACGTGGGCAAAGAGGTAAGTAGTGATGCACGGCATCAAGAATGGAAAAAACGACTTATTGAAGAAGTTTCGTGAGCGTGTCATTACCCTACTATGGTACTCCTCGGTGTTTCTACCCAAAGTCTACTTGCTTCTACACTTCGCAAGTTATGAGCCTTCTTGGAGACGCTTGACTCGGAAAAATGCCCCTTTCAAAGCTCACTGAAACACGATCCACATATTGATGAAAAAGGGCAGCCTTCAAACACCCTTCCGGAGATGTGAAAAACAACGATTCTAAGATCATCAGCGCTGCGCCTCGCCCCTTCGAATTCAGTTGGATATGTTAATGTTGGTCGGGCGGCTCCTCGACCCTGATTATTGCCTGAGGCGCTGCATTGCATGACAGTGCAAGGAGAATAGCTAAAAAATCCCCCGATGGGCCATGGGGATCGCAGTGACGCTTGTACCCGCTGTTTGCTGCGGCCCGAGAGCTATTCGTTCCAAGTTGTTGCAGGTTAGGCGCTCGAGAACGTGTTCAGATTCCCCTCTGGACCCGCAGTCATGCATTCCGAAAAACCGGGGAACCGGGTATCAGAGAATCAAGCCACTTAATTAGCATCAGCGCCGATGAGCCACATCGTAACTATCATACATACATAACACCAGATTTGACACCTCTTTGGTGACCCTTGATGTAGTAGCTGTAGAGTTCTAAAAACAGTAAAAGTCACAATGACCCGGAGTGGGTGGTGTGCGAGCGGTGAACGCGATCACGTCAAGGCCGGATCACGACGATGCTCTGAGCGAATTTTTTTTTCCAAATAAGGTCTACCCTGGTCCCTGGACGAGAAAATCGTTAATCATTTCTAATAATGGAAGTTCCGGGGTAACGGGGTTCGAGTCACGGAGAGAATAGAATCTGCATAGCAGTCTACGTAAGGAACTGAAGCAGACCTGAAGTAAGCGATAACACGTGCTGTACTGGTATGGCTGCTGCCAATGATCAGAACCAGTACAGTAAACAATACAGTATCCGAACATTCCCGGCGGATTTTGCCATGTAGAAGTAAAAGGACCGTGACCGCAGTAGGCCAACATGGAGGATGGAAGGACCGGTGTAAGACTGCAAGAGTGCTGGTGCTCAACAGCCACGCCGCCATGAAAGGCAATCTTGACGATCAGCTACATTCGGTAAGCGCACAATATACTTATGGAGATGCAAGCTCCGGCCTTACACCTGGCAAGTGGCAGGGTAATGTTCGCCTATTTTTCTCACGATAATCGGCCAACTGAATGTCAGGTGAATCACTGTACAGTATCGTCTACCGCCAGTGCTCGGTCCCGCCGGTTGTGCACTGAAATCTGGCAGTGAGGAGTACTCGTGACTCCTCACGGCGCGCCTGCTTCAGATGCTGGGTCGACCAATCGAGTCCGAGACTGACTCCGAGTCAGCGAATCACGAGTCTCTTAGGAGGTTACCGTACCGGGACAGTGCAGGGTTGGCAGGATGATTCCTGAATGAATGGCGAAGGCGGTCACCTGTATCATAGTCTCAAAATACACTCAGCTTCACTTTTTTGAAGGCACTTTGAGGAAAGAGGGATGTACATCGTCTGGAGATGTGACTACACTTCATAGACACAGGACTGGGCACAGTCTGGTTTCCGTGTCGCGAATAACAAGGTGGACAGTTGGAAAGGCACGTAGTACGTGATTTGCGCTCTTCGGCAGTTGTACGGCCCGGGTTTTTTTTGTATTCGAGTCACCACGGCGACAAACTCACATCCTCCACGTGTCACTCTTCAATGATCTGTCCTGATGTCGGTTGTGCTCGCCTGTCGAGTAATCCGGGATTTTCAAAAGTTGCGGAGACACACTCGTCGTGGTAGACGCTCACTTATTGTGTTACCGAGTTCATCGTCCATTCACCGGAGTATATTGCTTGTTGATGATCCCTGATCCATGGATCATTCACACCAGCCCCGCATACTCCGCCTTCCACGGTCGCCCTTCTTGTTCATGGCGGGTTTGGCCATATGCTGAACCATCTTGTTCTGGGTTTGCCAGGTGCATGTGATGGTTCATCAAGAACTCGCAAGGGTCGCTTCGACAAACGCCCTAGGATTTAACATAAATAACCCTTGGCCTATAAAGTCATCTTGGTCTTTGTGCTGGAATATTGTCGAAATGAGCTTACACACGACTGATAGGGCGCCAATTACTCTCCCTTACAGGTACTTTTATCTTTGGACTCTCCTGTCAATGCTTTCTAGTGTTTTCACGTTATTAGACACGCGAACGGCGAAGCGTTTGACCCGGTGACAGTCGCTCAATCCACGTCTCGTTTCCCAGACACTGTGTCTTCCCAGTCACCCTTACAGTTCTCTGCGTTAAAAATACCCACCGAGGCGGGATCTGTCCTGGATACCTCCACAGCTAGATCCGCAAATCCCGAACAGCAAACATATACAAGCATGGGGGATCTCACCCACCGAGGCGACTGCAGCTCAGGCTATGGGGAGTTCTTCCCGTCCGCACGCGGATGCGATGCGTATGTCCTAAGCCACCCTTTAGACCTTCCTTTCACACTGTATTGATCACTCGTTAATAGTCCAAAGGGCACGAGTGATCCACACTCCTACGGGACCCCAGCTTATCAGGTCATTACCACAGACGATGCGACGATGAAACCCGGTGACCTCATACGTCGACAATGCTTCAACTGTAAAACTACGGCGACAAAGACTTGGCGCCGCTCTGTGCTCAATCCAGGGAAACTGGTATGGCTTGTATAGTCGCCGAAATTATCTCTCTGAAATGTTTACAGGTTTGTAATAAGTGTGGGTTGTTTGAACGAACACACGCGGTTCCGCGGCCGAAGACTTTCCCACGCAGACGCCGTTCACCACCCATTCCTGCGTACCCGAACATGGGCCATCCTTTTGGTCATGCTCAACACTTTCATCATGACGACTACGACAATTCATCAGTTCAGCCCTTCATCACTCACTTTCCTCGCGCCGTTGGCTCCACAGGCGGAGAAACAAGCTCGCAGGGCACGTGGGTGAACCACGGTGTCTTGCCAACAACCTCACACCCTAGCCAATTCCATACCATCTCTCCACAGCCATCGTCGACACATCATATTGGCTTCCACCTATCATCTACCGTACCTTCTGTAGCGACATCCTTTCCCTCCCATCTTGGTGTTTCTCACGACCCATCTAGTGTCGTAATAAACCAGTGCTTTGATCCCGTGAGTGGCCTATTAGGTTTTTCTTGTCCTGTCTTTTAGAATCTCGACAGGACTGCCTCTAAGGATTCTCCCTTAGTTATTTTTGCCGGCGCAATTCAGTGGCCTCGACAACTCCTTCCCCCCTGAACGTCCCGTTTCCGAGTGTCTCAGGTTTCTGACTTTTGCTCCGTAATCCGTTATAGACAAGATTTGTCCTTTTTGCATATTCTAATTTCATTTACTTATGTTGTTTAAGCTCCATTGCTTCATGCTTGTAGCTGAATCGGAATGAGTACCGATCTCGAAACCCAAAGAGAGTTCCAATAGTGTCCAAACGTTCTCTTCTAGAAGCAGTTTCGCCTCCTTCCGCCTCTCCAAAGTTGACATTGCATGATATATATTTCGCTTGATAATGAGTGTCTCGCCTCAGGCCATTGTCTCCCCAGCGGGCACTTGATGGTCGTTGGTGACCGACAGTCCCCTGCCTCGATATTCCTCGGGGGTCAATACAAAATAAACTACCGTGACCCTCCCGAATCGATCAGTCGTCTCTTGAGTTTCGAGTTGGGTCAAAGACGGGAGGCTTCACTTATCACGCATCCGATCTTTTCATTCTTTCATCGTCGCACGGTGGTGGCTCCTCGTGCAAAGATGCCCCAGTCCGTTGTTCACGTTCATCCCGATCTCGAGCAACGGCATGATGATTTGGTCGTGAGACATTCTCCTCGACTACCATGCGGTCAAAAAAGAAGACGGTCATCATCACAATCATCACCAGAATGGATAGAGAATAGATGAGAGAGAAACTCACCAAGAGTGTCTCGAGAGCGCTGTAAAAGGTTCTGAGCATGTCTTCGTATCCCAGCTGCAAACTCGGGTTCGGCGAGCGTCGGTACGTCCGCTATTGCACGTTCGACGAGCGGGAATCTGTATTAAAGAAGCAATTAGACCCTGCAGCGAGTACGAGGGACGATATGTGGTGCAGGGAAGTTTACCGATCGAGTTCTTGGAGTAGTTCTCGGTGGAGCGTATCGGCCGCTTTGAGGTGTAGCTTATCCTCCGATTCGAGTCGCGCACGCGCAATGTCGTCCACACGCGCCCAAAACGCCTCCGCCCCATCCTGTGGGTTTTAGTCCCCCCAAAGTTCCATTAACTAAATCAATAAAGCAAGCAAGCAAGAACTTTGGAAGTCGTACTCCGTTTTGGAATTGTGCGAGGAGTTCCCGCCGGAGGCGATCGAATTCGCCTGATTTCTTGAACCTAGCAGTTTCGATAGTTGGTTAGACATTTTTAATCATTTTCGTGACCCATTCGTGAATGAGTAGAAGTGGGTTTACTCTTTGACTAGGGCGTCTGGTGACTTTATTGGATCTGGCATGCTCAGTTAATGTTGACCGTGAGCCTGAGAACTGAGTCCGGACCGCGGCCGGAGTGCACCGCTGGCTGCGTCGTGTGCGACACTGGCATACATGATGCAGTGAGCGTACAGCTTTTTGCCGTTCTTCCCACTCTTCACTCGGTCGGCACCTGAGGTTACAATGCGTTTGCACTTGGAGCATCTGTGATTTCCATCAACCGTACAGGTCCACTGCCCTGACGCCCGTCCTCTCTAGCGATTTTTGCCCACCGTGAAGTTACCGGGTACTGGATAGTGCGTGTGCTTTTTTCTTTGCGTGTACTAGCCCACGGGCTATTCCATAACTTTCTCCAAATCTTTGCCCATTTCATTCGACACCGTTCCTTCTGATCGGTTTGACAATTGCATGCTCACTGGCATGTTGAGCACTCCACGTATAATCGACGTTGCACGTCCCACAACCACAAATGCCTCAGTATCAGAAAATCGCTCAAGTCCTTTTCATCCTCTCCGCTTTCAATCTCGTGTTCGCGACTCCTGTTGGACGGGAGATACACGACGCACGCGACAATATGGTGGCCCGGGTACCCCGTGTCGAAAGAACGGCGCGACTGGCAGTCGGCCCGGGGATCGGCAGACGAGTCGACGCCTTCGCAGCCTCCACCGGATGGGTTGACGCCTTCGCAGCCACCATCGGATGGGTCGACGCCTCCGCGTTCTTCGTCGCCGCCAAGCGGGCCAACGCCTATGCACGAATCTTCGTCACCACCAGGTGGGCCAGCCACTTTTTCCATTGAGGCGCCACCAGGCGCGCCGGCATCTTCAGAAACAGTACTGGCGTCGGGCCAGCCGCCGGCTGTGCACTCGACTGCTTCGCAACATACGGCGGTAACGCATGACATGGTGGCCGCGAATCCTGCAAATCCTCGGGCCAAGACGGGAAGAAAGCAGGCGGTGTTCTTTGTAGTTGCCGTTGGTGCCATCGCCTTCTATGCCATGTTATATCATCATTTCACTCACAATGACCATGATGATTGACTCTAGCTGGTACGCTTCCATCCCCTCCACCTCTCCTGCGGACGCCTAAACCGTCCCGAATCAGAAATATTCTGACCTATGAGATCTCCTGTAGTGTAACATTTAAGTAATTGAATGAAGATGAACTGTTGTAGCAAATTGGGGTGAAGAAAATCTCCGACTGCTGCTTGAGGAGAGCCCTGATCTGTTTGACGGGCTGAGGGGCTCTTAAGGGGAGCGAGGAATGAAACAAGATCAGTTAGTTCTCGTTGCTCCGTTTGTAGTTCTTCAGCAAATTTCATCCCTTCTGCTGCGGCATCATCATTCATTACTAGTCGAAGGTCACATCTCGTTGGCAAGAATCGAAGAGAGTGTCGAGATACGTTCTGCAGTAAGATATAGCCCAGCATAGATTTTTCAAGTCTCACCTATGCGTCGCCGCGTGCGAAGAACGATTTCCAACGCTTCTGTGTCGATTTCGCAGCAGCGGGAATTCAAGTTTGTAATCGCCGATCTCAGGCTACATGATTTCTTGGGTCAGAGCCGACTGCACCACTTGTCTACCTAGAAATAGAACGACGGTGGCAACCGTGACCAGTGATGTCCACGCCGGAGGGCTCTGTGAACCCAAACATCAATCAGGCTCATTGTTAGTCACCATCACGCGGCCTACGCGGTTTTAAGCTTTAAATGGCCATGTCAGTGCAATTTGAGATATTGATGCCGGTAAAGCCCTCAAGCCCTCCTTTTCATTACACGGGAAATCAGTCTTGAAAGGAACCCTTGTGAATAGATTAAGAAGCAGAATCTAGCGCAGAGACAACAACAAGAACAACCTGATGGCCAACCAAGGACTTGCGTGCGTTTGTGTGCGGTCCCCGTCATCAAGACGTGTATAATCGGAAGTGCGATTCAAACGTACACTGGCACTGGCATATCACGATGCAGTGGGTGTACAGCTTTTTGCCGCTCTTCCTGTTCAAGTTCTTCACTTGGTCGGCACCTGAGGTAACAATGCGTTTGGGCTCAGAGCATCTGTGATTCCCATCAACTGCACAGGTCCACTGCCCTGACGCGTGCAAATAGAAAAACACGTCAACTCCCCGTCCTCTCTAGCGATTTTGCCCACCGTGAAGTTACCGGGTACTGGATAGTGCGTGTGCCATTTCTTCGAGTGTAGCCCGCGGG
>WNFQ01004168.1_pt1 | contig 12164 bp, 15 predicted proteins | sample 5400171 | NCBI WGS metagenome assembly WNFQ01 (sample SAMN13153356, study PRJNA577476) | soil metagenome | isolation source: 20 cm soil under Madrone tree | place: USA:California | collected 2016-06-14
GCTTCACTGCAGGCAAGAATCCAACTGGTAAGAGTTTCAATACCCTCTGTACGAGTAATACACTTTAGTAATGCATTTACCTTCAGGCACCGGCAACTGCGATGGCGCTATAAATGGCAAGGACGGCAAGCCTATTCAAGTCCCGTGTAGCTGCCCTCCGGACCAAGCGACATTTAACCAGGTAAGCGCAGCACTTGGAACAATCCCATCAGAAAATGACACCTCCCAACCTTTATACGCGCGTTATAGCACCTCCTTGCGGATGTCCTCGCAGGCCATGCTGTGAATAACCCGACGGTTAAGGTATCTTTCCCACTCGATAACTCGGTGGGGTCGCAGCTCGCACGCGTCGACTCTGCACTTGTGACGCTGCAGAACCTCAACGGGTCGGGAAAAGGGTGTCCCGCCGTGTCGACAACACTCACCTTGCAGCAGGCGGCGTTGCTGAAGCAGCTGTAAGCGGACATTCGATTGCCATGATGTGGCTGTGGTAGTACAGCTTTAGATCCGTAGCGTAATAAATTTTGCATTTAATGACCTGTGTGCTTCCCCAGACATATCTGAGTTCTCAGTGATGCCATTGCCCTGTTTATGAGGCATCCCCGTGTTAGCCCCAATCCGTTGCCTTTTGACCCGCGTAGGATGACCCAGACACCGAATACAAGAGATGAGCGCCTAAACAGCGGTGCAGGCGTGCAGCCGGCGCTGCCACTGCCACAAGCGTGTCTGCCTTGGCAACTTTCACTACAACTCTGCTGCTGGCTCAGCATTTCATTGCATACCCATACTCTATTAACGCCAGCACAACATATATCGTATCCCTCAACAATGATATCTCCAAGAGCTTTCCTTGCTTTCGTCTTGACTCTCCCTACCATCGTCACGGCCGTCCAGTACAACGTAGTCAAGGAGTACGCCGGGGCAAACTTCTTTAACGATTGGAACTTTTATGGGAATTGTTGAGTGACACTGCTTTTTTCTACCCTTTCTTGCCTCTCTGAAACGAATAACGCAGTCGACAACCTCACCAATGGCGATGCGATGTAAGTCGTCACAATGCCCCCCTCCCGGGCGCGCTTAATTTGACTGACCGTCCGTTGCCGTCATTGGCATTTTCTTTTATTTAACCCAGTTTCGTAACAGCGTCACAGGCAGCGTCTCAACAGCTCGCGTTCGTCAACCCTGCAGGAAATGCAATCATGAAGGTGGACAACAAGACGAATGTGGCGTTCAATCAGAAGCGCAACACAGTACGCATCTCCACCAAGGATCGGTTCGCCGTTGGTAGCGTGTGGATCGCGGACATGTTACACGTCCCATTCGGGGTAAGTTTGTCGTCCAATTTGTCCTGCCACTTGCAGTGGTGGTGGTCGTCTCAACGTTCAGCTCGAGCTCGTATCATGATGGCTCGCCACTCCTTGAAAAAAAGAGAGCTATCAAAGACAACTGACGTCGTGTCTCTCGTCGTCGCTTTTATGACCTTCAGCAGGTCTATTTTGTGTCATGCCTATACTGACGCCACCCGGACCCTCTGCATGTCTAGTGCTCCGTCTGGCCTGCCTTCTGGTCGCAGGCCCCAAACTGGCCCATAGGTGGCGAAATTGACACGTTTGAAGGTGTCAACATGGTACACAACGCGCAATCTTCTTTGCACACCGAGCCCGGTTGCACCGTTGTCAACGCGGTGCAAACGAGCACGCTCGTCAACTCGACCGACTGCTCTTTCAAGACAAACTCGAATGAGGGCTGCGTCGTGGAGGATCCCGATCCAAACTCGTACGGAGCTGCTTTTGCGGCTGCTGGCGGGGGCATATTTGTTACCGAGCTTGCGGACACGGGCATCTCGTGCGTTGTCCTCTTTTTTTTTTGATTTTGCATGAAAATTACTCATGGGCTGGACCGTCTACGGTTATGTACGGTTTCCAGTGTTTGGTTCTTTTCGGTGCGTCCACTCTACGACCCTTCCATCCCTATCGACTGGACATTTGACTTGGACCCTATTTTTGTAGCGAAGCAACGTACCCAGCTCGTTGCAAGGTAACGCGAGCAGCGTCGATACTTCAACCCTAGGCAAACCCGTTGCACATTACCCATCCGGTCATTGCAATATCGACAAATTCTTTCGAGCGCAGAACCTTATCTTCGACATCACGTTGTGTGGAGGTGCGTGGTATCGTCCCTTCTCTTGTCTTTTTCGCACAAGCAACTGATGGTATCACGTGACAACACTGTGTCTCCGCTGGGCTTTCTGTTTTCTTATTACCCCCAGACTTTGGTGAGTCGCAACCTTATTTTTCTAGCACGCCAGCCCACCCCAATTTCAAACTGACCATTTTTGATCGTTGCACGAAACATAGCCGGCGATCATCAGGTATTCGCCCAAACATGCTCGGGCATATGCTATAACGATTACGTGATTGGCTCGCCGAGCAACTACGACAACGCCTACTTTGAGGTCCGGTCTGTACGCGTGTTTGGCACGTCGTCCGCTGTCGATATTCCTCCGGGCGCCAACGGCACGAGCCGAGAGAACAGGAGCACGAGTGTCTTTGGCCTCGTTGGCACGGCGCTGGCAACCCTCGTATTCCTCATGACCCTGTGAACTGCCCCCAGGGACAGGGGTCATCTTCGAAGGAGCTATCTATTGCATGTGCGGGTATCATACTTTGTACACGATGTCCGGTGAGATAGGACGAATTGTTCCGATCACATCTCGTTTTTTGTCGTCCCTGGGTTGCTGTAGTATTAGGATCCACCGAGATCCGGGTAATTTGTCAATGGACAGTTTTGCTTATGAGACAAGAGGTCCACTCCACATGGCATGGCATACTTATTCCAAAGTTCACAGCACCACGGTGGCCTTTCTGATTGGCTGGGGGCGGCTCCACTGGCACTACACTAGTACTCTCGGGGCAAAGCTTATGTGAAAGCGAAAAGAAGCATTCGGCGCTCAGCTCAATCAAGGTTACAATACAGTACGACCTGACCCGCTTTGTTGTTCTACACCCGGACCACGTACCAAATTCAGATAGAACCCCGATAGGTACACACAGACACACGCTCTGCGATACACTCACATCACAGGTACTAGGCCCCCACTCCCACAGAACAGTAGTGATATCATATTGCCGATGCCATCCTCGACTCTGCCTGCCTGCATGACAGGCAAATGATTGATCGATGATTAATTACCCGTCAGGAGTGGTACGTATCCAAAAGACCAGCACCGCACCCACCCCCCGCACCTCATGCAAGCGGATTTCAGTTCCCCATCCAAAAGAACAGTCACCACTGTTTCCAACACGGGCCATTACTACTACTGCAACTGAACATACCGAACAAACAAGCGTCCGAATCGCGTCATTCAGAGGACAAAAATCGTGACGACCACACGCAAATTTCAAGTTGGTGTGTGTGGTCACCGGTCGCCAATCACCACGAATTCTTCATGTTTGACTGACAACGACAGCCAATTCCATTTTTTATCACACTGCTAATTACCGATCGCCATCGCCATCGCCATCCCTGCACCTCACCGGTAATGGTAAAACATAAGCCCGAACCCGAACCCAAGATAACAAGGGTGCATGCAGTAGATTGAATTCAAGATAACGTGATTCTTTAGCATTTGTCCCGAATCTACTGCATGGTCAATCCACGAGACCATGAGGGCATATCAGGAACGCCCACCGGCCCTCAAATCTGCTTATTGGCACTACTAATTCAGTTTTGTATTCAGGCTGTTGCGTCACTCGGCGTTCTACTACTTTAGAACAGTCGCTTCCGATCACACCATCCATCACTCGTGGATAGTTCGCCAAGCCACTGGCCGCACTATCATCGCGTCCTCATCTTGCTGAATCTCTCCGTTCTCAGGTTCTGTGTCCTGTCCGGTATTTGATCCGGCTCGGAGCCTGACCAAGCCCTTCCTCCAAGGCCACATGTACGTATATCCCAATCGGACAATGACTTCGAAAAAAGCAATCTTTTGATCGCACGCGAAAATGATGTAGAATTAACAGGGTTCCAAGCTCTCATGTCGAAGTCCAAGTCCCTACAAATCTACATACAGGCTCTCTGCCTTCATTTTCTATCTTACCGTAGGCAAAAGCAATGGCGTCTTTCTCCGTCGTCCACGCGCTCAGAAAAGAACGGAGGCACATTCATTCTCAGACCATACGCGTCCTCAAAACCCCCAACTTACCTGACGCTTCTATTATAACCGCACCTTGAAGTTACACGCCGCTATGCAAAGAGAAATGAGGCGAGGGGATTGCATATACAATATATATATAAGTGTGTGCGTATGTAGCGTATGTATTTTACACCTCTGATGCACGTATATACACAAAAAAGCAGAGAAGGGACAACGTACGACAACAGTTCTGTTCATGATCAGCTGCTTGGTGTCGAATACTCGTCGACAGGACAGTGTCTGTCAACGTGTCCATCCTTCTCTCCTCTCCTTATCCCTCCTCGCTTCAAGCGCAAGGCCATCAACGAATAGGAATCGGCATTAAAAAAATCGAAAAAAGAGGCATTTTCATGAAAGTACGAAGCGTAGAGGACAATAGATAGGATGGATCAATCATGGATCGCAGTTCATTTCTCAGTTCTCTTTTCGGGAGTCTCTTGGGAAGAGGTGAAGACTGTTCTAAGCACCGAGTGACCCTACACCGCCAGTGCCCGTACCTGGTCCCGTGGCAAGGAGAGTGCCAGGTGGAGCGGGGGCAGGAGTGCCAGGGGGGGGAGGGGCAGTAGGGTCATCAATGCCCATCTTCTTGCGTACAATCTCGAACGTCTTGAGCATTTTCCTGCGCGCTCCAAGTGCCGCGACACCCTGCGCCTCGAGTGCGGCCTCGTCCATGACGACCATGTCCTTCCATGTCATACCCTCGAAGTTGGGCGTGTACTTGTGCAAGCGAAGGGTGCGCAACCACCCCGCGACGTCGTTCAGCACCGCCGGGTCAAAATCATCCTCGTCCTTCTTGGTTCCGCTTCCCAACGAGCCTTTGTTACTCCCGGCACCAGGAGAGCGTCCGCCAGAACGTCCTGGGCCGTTACGTTGCCCTGAGCCGCCCATGCCACCCTGCAGACCGCCAAAATTGCCCAGGCCCCCGCCGAGACCTGGCTGTCCAAAGCCACCTCCGGCAGCTGCAATCTGCGCCGCGAGGAGTTGTGCCTCCGCTGTGAGACCCATCGCGTTGAGGTTAGCCATGCCTAGCATGTTCATATTGACTCCGAACGGGTTTATGCCATTCATGCCGTTCAGTTGCGCAAGCTGCGCCATGCTAAGCCCATTTTGCATTCCCGCGAGTGCCGGAGAACCCAGCCCAAGGTTAAATCCTCCAACACCCATGCCAAGGCCAGCGAGTGCAGCCTGCTGTTGGGCAGCCGCAGCAATCGCGGAGTTTCCCTCGTCGCTCCCACCGAAGCGGCCTGAGTTATTGGAGAGTGCGGGGCTGTGTGCACCAGACCACGCACCATTGCCATTGCGCAGGTTTCTTGCAGAGCCACCTTGGACGCGGCCACCAGGAGCTTGGTGACCCTGGCCATGGATGAGGTCGCCGTCATCGCCATAAATACCATTGTTGGAGTTACCACTGGCGGCAGCGGTTGTGGTGTTACCGTTACTGCCAACATCGGACACATGGCCCTTGGATGCGCGGCGGAATTTCTCGGGCCCATCGAGGCGCGGGACATTACCACTATAAAGGTCATTCAGCTTGGCCGTGGCGAGATCAACAGTCTGGGTGGGACCAGTGCCACTGTTGTTGGCCGTCGACGTCTTTTGGAACATGGGCAGGAGTGGTGTGTTAACCATACTTGCCCAGCTGTCCCCCATAGCCGGTGATAGGGTATCGAGAGTGTTACCACTGCCGGCGCCTTCAGGACGGGGAGAGCGGAATTGGGGGCTCGCGGCAATACCGGAAAAGTCAGTACTTTGAGGACGAGACGACTTTGGTTCGACGGTGATCTCCTGTGTGGGTGAACCATCGCGCTCAGCGACCTGGCCAAGTGGGCTGGCGCCTGCCCAGGGGCCGCGCTCGCCGGTGCTCGAGGCGAAAGCGGGAGCGGAGATGCGGTGGGCAGCATTGCTGGCTTTGAGCTTGGCACGCTGCTGAGCGAGCGTGGCGGCAGCATCGGGGTTGCCGAGGGTATTAGAGGTATCCGGAGAAAGGAAGGAGGAAGGAGTTGAATCAAAGGCGAGAGATTGGCGATTCGGGTTGGCTGTGTTGCTGAAATTGCGAGTCGAAGGGGAGCTGGGCATATTGGACTTGAGTCCCGGAGATTTAAGATTCATACTAGCCAGCTTGGCCTCCATCTGGCTCTGCATGGAACCCCCGACGGCCGGGCTCAGAAGAGCAGTCATGGGGTCCGCCCTGGCCATTTGTTGGAGGACAGTGATGAAAAAGCGAATCTGAACTTGAGTAGAATTTTGCAAAAGACTGTAGAGAGCGGCTGTGCGCTCAGCTTCGGAGAGAACTTTGAACCCTGCAGGAATCGCAAAGGAATGAATGGTGGATAACGGGAAATAAAGAGGAAAGGTTGAATTACATTGCTCGATGGCACTCAGTTCTTCCTTGAAATTGACGTCGAGAGAGGCAAGTGCCATCTCCTCCTATAGGAATAGGAAATTGGAAATCCGAAGACGAGAGTAAGACGAATGATCATGAGTTTGAGACATTAAAGCTGACCAGCGTGACTTCGTAATGATGAAAGTTCTCAAACCATTGGTCGATGGCATCCGCTGTGAAGGAGAGATCAGACCGGCGTCCAAAAATAGAAAGTGAGGTGACATCGTATGAGAATATCGTGGTGATGATGCGAATGACACCATACGACAAGGCGGACGAGGGTGGGGGGGAGCAAAAGCACCTAAAGCAGGCAAACAAGGCAAAGCAAAATAGACAAGTGGTGATAACTGGGCCAGCCCAGTTGGCGCAGACGCCGTGAGAACGTAACATAATAATAACCGTCCATGTACCCACGGCCCCTGGCGATGGACAGGTACGTTCCAAACCCACCCAAGAAGAGAACAAAAGAGTTGATCATCGATTGGGAAGATCTCTCACCTTCTGGGGTTTGAAAGGTGGCACTGCCTAGGAGTTCGCTCGTCGGGCGTCCACTAGGGGGCCCGCCTCCTGGACGAGGAGAAGCGAGGTTGAAGCCTTGTCCTCCAGCAGAGGGACGAGCGGCGGGACCCATCGAGGCGCGCGCACTCGGGTTTTTGCCGTTGGCACCCTGGAGGGGAGAAGGACCTGGACTTGGACTTGAAGGTGGCCTTAGTGAGGTCATCTTGTCTGTGTATGTGTGTGCGAATTACGAGGAAAACTTTATGCGAGGAAGGCGTCGCAAGAAGGGGGGGATTGTAAAATGTGGGTAGAAAGCGGAGAAGAAGAGTGGAAAGCCCCCAGGGGAGAGGATCCCTGGAGAGGGAGGAAAGGGGGCGCTGTGTAGGCCGACGTCGAGTCGGATGGATTGGGAAGAGGGTAGAATGGGGGAGTAGAGGAGAGAGTTGCAACGGCAACGCGAGAGGGACCAGCGGAGCCTGCCGGTCTAGAGGAGAGAAGAGGAGGGAGATGGAGAGATGATGAGAGTCGGGACAAAGAGGCAAGGCGAGATGAGGCGAAAAACAAATGTCTAATTATGGAAACACCCCAAAACTAATTCTTAATTAATTCGTGGCAAGTGCATCCCGCAGATATTCCTCGAACACAGACTTGTACGCCTGATGCCACCGACTCAGCGCTGGCCGCCCTTCCACTACATCTCCCGCACCCCACAGAATCCTCAGCTGGTCCACCTCTTTCCGCGTCTCGTTATCCGGCACCACTATGTAGAAGTCTCCAGTGCGCACGCGTTCAAGCATGAACTGCACCGTCTCCAGCGCCGTCCACGCACCCGCCGGCTTTTCCTCCAAGCTGTCTTGATCGCCTTCTCCAGCGGTCATACACGTCCACGTCCATCCAGGACTATATCAAGTTCAACAAACGTTTCACCGCATACAGCACAAGACAAGCGCACATGAACAGATGGGCCGTCACGTTGGCCGCCTGAGGACGCGAACGAAGCTCATGCGACAAACTCTCTGTGAAGCTCTTCACGGCTGCCTTGGATGCGTTGTACGCAGCGTTACCCCTGTAAACCGTCATTTAGTGAAATGGTTGGTGACCAAGTCTTACTACGATACCTACGGCGGATTCGTGATGCCCTGCTTGGATCCCGTGTTGATGATGACTGACTGGTTCTCTTGATGAATCATCAGCTAGCAGCATAGACGAGTTCAGTAATCTCAGCACCACCCGCGACATTCAATGATGCATGATGACCATACCGGGACGAAAGTATGTTGCACATTCAACATGCTGAATGATAAAGCATCAGCAATACAGCGACCACGCAAAGCAGTGACGCACCCGAATAAATTGACATCCATCACGGCCTTCCAGTTATCCATACCTTCAAACGAGTCGCCCTTATTCGTAACCGCAGCATTATTGAGCAGTACGGCAACCTAAAAACCAGATTAAGGGTGTGGGCAGGGGAAAGCGCCACGGCGGGGCAGAGAGGGGGAAGGGGGGAGTAATCCTTTCCCTTCACTTGGGGAGAAGGGGATGGTGATGGGAGCCCGCGCCGCACGACGCTCACCTCGCCCCACGCCTCGTAAACACGTTCACGCAGGCGCACGACATCCTCCAGCTTGCTCACGTCCGTCGGCACAGCGAGCACGTTCGTCTCGCCATGCGCGGCGACCAACTCTTTGGCGAGCGTCTCGAGCGCCCCGGCATTGATATCAGCGATCGCTACTTTGAGATCGAGCCTGACAAACCACACCGATAGCGAGTCAGCTTATCACTGTTTCATCTCGGCTCCGAACGGTGCTGATGGTGGAGAAGGAGAGGCGCCAAAGAGACGACGCCACATGTGACCTCTTGGCGGGCACCACATGACGTGCGTGCACCGCCCCCGCCCCGGAACATCAGAAAACAAAAGTGGGATCCGGGAAGGAAAGACGCATAAGAAGAGAAGGATGTAGCGGTGAGATGGAAGGGAAGGGAAGACGCAAAAAAAAGAATGGGTCGATGTTCACCTGGCCAATTCACGTGCGGCAGCACGACCGATCCCACTGGCAGCACCGGTGATGACAGCGACGCGGCCGGCGTGTATGACGGGATGGTGTTCGTTGTCTATCGGGGAGATGAGGGATTCGATGCGGAAGGGCGTGGTCGGGGGACGCAATGGCGAAGGGCCGCGATCTCTGCTGTCTCCCATGGGCATGATGAAGAATAAAAAGAATAAAAAGCGAGGAAATGAGAAAAGAGGGTTCTGTGGAAGATTGGGGGGAATGTTCGAGTATATATCGCTTTCCTGATGGCGGTGTGGAGCGAATCGGAGGGCCGAGGCAACGAAATAAGCCTCGTTCTGGAACATCAGTCGAGGTCGTCCTCATGGGGGCGAGCCCGTCCCCTTTTTCTCTCAATGGACGGTGCAACCCGTCCCCGAACCAACACGGTAGTCGTTTCTACAATCCCTCGTCGTACAACTTCCGTGCCAGTCCAACATACAGCCGTTCTAGGTCCTCCTTCGACTCTAGGTCCCCTCTCTTCCCATCCACATCCCCGTACCCCTCCTTTTTTTTCCAACTCGTGGCAACCTCCCTTTGATTCGAGCCTGCGCCACCTCCTGCGCCACAGCCGCCAGCGCTGCTATCCCCATCTCCAGCAAAGGGTAGCCCGTTCCAGGATGCGACAGGAACCTGCTCAATAAGCCAATCAAACACCGCTGAGAGCCGTTCAGTTGACCTCCTCAGCCCTTCGTCCGATGATGATGGTGACGACGACAGTGACGACAAAGCCTTGTCCGAGTCTTCCCGCGCCATACTTGCACTTGTCCCTTGTGCCTGCTGCACTCCAGCACCGCCACGCGCCTCGACGCGTCCAAGCGCCCGCATGAAACGGCCCCAGTCCGCGAGCCCCCATGCATCCCTACTACCAACGACAGAGGCCAAGTCGACGTCAAGAAGTTCGATCCCGCTAGCGCCCCGCACTGCCCAGTGATCAGCGCCCTCGAGGGTGCCAAGGAACTCGCCCCAACGAGCGCTCGACACACTGACTAGGCCGTCGTTGCCCTCCCTTCCATCGGCACCATCGAGGATGGCCTTGGGAAGCCAGAGCGGGTGCCAGATGTTCAGAGACCCGGTGCGCCCTGCCAAGCTGAAGTAACGTACTCGCGGGTCGTCTGGCGTGCGTGGATTGAAGATATTGGTCAAGTACCTCGTAGTTAAGTTGGCGTAGGCTGGCGAGTCGAACATGCCGAGTAAAAATGTCGTGAAAGACGACGGAGAACGTGGAAACGTGGACGGCGATCCCGCACTTGCAAAATGCGGTGCCACTGCTTTGGCAGCCGCGACCACAGACTCGGCGGTGACAGCACTAGTTGATGTTGGCACTGGCTTCTCTTCCTCTTCCAGCCGTCGCCGACCCAAACCAAGGTACTCCTGATCACCACAAAGAGAAGTTTTGTTACAGTAAGCGATAAGTAATCCCCAAGTAACGTTATGCCACGACGTGCCTGGCACCAATCCATAAACGGACTTCCACGATGCGGTGTCGCAATCGTTGTAAGTGACAAGGGCGTGTACTCCGCGGGCTTAAGGTGCGTGATGAGATGACGACAGTCGAGCCCGCCCATGGAGTGTGCCATAAAGTTGATCCCGCGCCCAAGGGCTTTGATCTGTAGGAACCGGTCAAGTTGCTCCGCGCGTGACGCGATGGAGCCTGTCCCTGGTACAGCTGTCACGATGACCTCTGCTCCGACGGTCTTGCGCAGGATGCCCAGGATGCTCGACCAGTAGTGCATCCGCAAACTCGGAAATGAGGTTGGCCCTCGGACATCAAATCCATATAGGCCTATGATAAGATTAGGTTTGCGTTGATTCGTAGGTCGTAGTCTGCAAGGGGCGCACCGTGGCACAGTACGATAGGATAGCGTGGAACGCGAAGAGGGTTGTATAGCACTGTGTTCTGTATTAAGCGATGGATCTCGTCCACATTCTTGCGCTCTTCCCTGGCACGATCCATCGGGTCTGGTGGCTCCGAATTGGGATCCGAATAAGGGGGAATTCTCTCATCGTCCGTCTTTGTCGAGCCGTTCAGCTGTTCCGCAAAGTCGTTACCCGATGCTACCCAGCAGTTTGGGCAGAATTCTTGTACCTTGGAGGATGTCTATCAAGTTGTTCTCCGCGATTGTCACGCATGGTAAAACATGTCTTTCGGCTTCCTGTTGTCGAGGTCTATTCGGGGACTGGGGGATTCTGCCAGGCCATGGGGATGAAAGAAAAGAGTGGTCTTTAGCATTCTTGCCGGTGTCCGCGCCGGTCGATTGCGGTGGCAAGGGAAAAAGGTAGTGGTGGGTAATAGACAGAGTAGAGAGAACGTTCACCGCCCTGCGTATGAAGAGTGCGACGGGGAGAGGAAACCATATGTTGTTCATCTTCCATCGGAAAGGGTACAAGAAAGCAGTCATTCACCGATCGGGTCGAAGTTTATGATCAGCATAGTCACGTGATCAGACTAAGGGGTGCGGCAAGCGTGCCGCATGCCAGTGTCGACTTCATCCTCACATGCAACCCTCTCCCAGTACTCTCTGTATAGCCCTCATCTCGAGTTATTAATCAACCAATCATCGCACTTTCAATGATGTGATAGATATATATCGACAAGTGCCACTCTGCTGCATCTGCCAGCTTGGATGCGGGTGACTGAAAATGTTGGCGCAGTTTCTTGTTCCCACTTGACATTATTCCAGTGATTCAGAGGCACACGTTCCCCAAGTGGCAGCAAAGGATCTACCCGACCGCTTTCCCATTAACTCAGATGCAGTACCGTTGGAATGTAACGGGCCGACACAACTGCTACCTGTCTGTGATTTCTACCTAGTATCTCAGCTCTGCCTCACCCTTTGCCCAAGCGGCCACGCAGCAGGAGTGGGCATTGACCGGCCCGTCCCCCGACTTCATATCTTCGTAAGATCCCAACTGTCGTTTTGGAAAATTTTGTCTACTCTCGCGGCGCCCTCGTTGCAGTAGTATGCTAAACGCCGCCGGTTGTTATATAACGAAGATCAAGAACCCTATCTGTTGTTGGTCCTTGAATGATCCT
>WNFQ01003061.1_pt1 | contig 12162 bp, 10 predicted proteins | sample 5400171 | NCBI WGS metagenome assembly WNFQ01 (sample SAMN13153356, study PRJNA577476) | soil metagenome | isolation source: 20 cm soil under Madrone tree | place: USA:California | collected 2016-06-14
TGGATGTTGCTAAAGCCATGAAACTCGATCGCCGAATAGGACCACACGCTTACCTGAGTCCAGGTCTGGGATTTGCTGGCGGAACCCTGGGCCGGGACATCTGTGCTCTCCAGGAACTCGGGCGCGAAAATGGCTGCCGAATGAGACTGATGGATGCTGTCATGACCGTGAATCGCGAACGAGCCCTAGTGGTGAAACAGCGCCTGCTCAGACACTACGAATCTTTAAAAGGTCGTCGCGTTGGTATACTCGGGCTGACATATAAGCCTGGAACGAATACATTGAGGCGCTCGATTGCAGAAGAGATCATTTCCGGCCTGGTGGATGAGGGTGCGGAGGTCCGAGCTTACGATCCTCTGGCCGATTTGGGGAATGGAAACTCTCCCTCAACATTCATTGGTTCTCCCGATCCCTACGCATTAGCTGCGGGCTGCGATGCACTCGTATTGGTGACGGGATGGGACGGAATTTTTAAGCTCGATTGGCCCCGCCTTCGATCCTCGATGCGTCAGCCGGTCTTCATTGACACCCGAAACCTCTTTGATCCAGAGAAAATGTCACAGATAGGGTTCGCCTACTCTGGGATTGGTCGCCAGGCTCTACTTCCGGAAACTCCAGACATTCGGTCGCTCTGAACATCCTCGATAGGAGGTCGATGCTCTATGTCTCAACAGAATCAGCAGATTAGCACTAAAGCCAGTGGAAGCGCGCGGTTGCAGGATAAGGTTGCCCTCGTTGTCGGCGCAGGGAGAGGAATCGGCGAAGCCATAGCATTGCGCTTTGCCGCTGAGGGTGCGAACTTGGTATTGGCGGCCCGTACCGCTCCGGAGCTAAAAACTGTCACCGAAGTCGTTAAGGCCCGGGGTGGAACTGCGCACTTCGTTGTCACGGATGTGACAGCTCCGCCAGAAGTGGCATCCTTGGTTCAGAAATCCATCGAATTGTTCGGTCGCATAGATATCCTGGTCAACGCTGCTGGCACATACGGCCCAATTGGACGCGTCTGGGAAGTCGACGCAAGAGAGTGGGCGACAACCTTCTCCGCGAACCTGTTTGGTCCATTCCTCCTGTGCCAGTTAGTATTACCACACATGATTCGCGCGGGCCGGGGAAAGATCATTAATTTCTCCGGTGGTGGCGCGACTTCCCCCCTCTGCCGCTTTTCCGCATACGGTGTCTCAAAGGCAGCCGTGGTTCGGTTGACCGAAACGTTGGCCGAAGAAGTTAAAGAGTTCAACATCCAAGTTAACGCCATCGCCCCGGGAGCAGTCGATACGAAGCTTCAGGATTTGGTCTTAGCTGCCGGTGAGCGAGCGGGGGACTTACTACAACGGATACGCCGCCTCCGCGAAACCGGCGAGGGTGGCACACCGCGTGAAGTTCCGGCAGAACTAGCCCTATTTCTGGCCTCGGACGATTCGCGCAATCTGACAGGCCGGTTAATCTCCGCTCCCAACGACAAGTGGGAATCGTGGACTGATGAGCGCATAGAGCAGGTCATGTCCCAACCTTGGTTCACCCTACGGCGCATGGATCCCTTTACTTTGCGTCCGTTCTTGGAAGAGATGCGGGCCGAAGCTGCGACCGCACAAGCGAACAGAAGATGATGCAGCCGGTATTGCCGGTCGGAGGCTAGGGTTGCAAAAACTGAGGGTTGGCGTGGTGGGCGCTGGTCGTATGGGTCGAATCCGCAGCCTCTGTGCGAAGGCACATCCGCTCAGTGAACTTGTTGAAGTTGTGGACACAATCGCACAGCATGCACGCTCGTTGGCAGCTGAAGCTGGCTGCCGAGCCGGCAGTGATTGGCAGAAATTGATCGAGTGCGAAGACGTCGATGCGATTGTTGTGGCCACACCACACAAATATCTTGCTCCCATCACGACGGCTGCCCTGAATGCTGGAAAGTATGTTTTCTGCGAAAAACCTGGGGCACGCAACGCAACTGAGGCTGAAATTGTGCTTAAGGCCGCTTACGGTAGCACGCCTAATAGGGAGCTTGGGCCCGCCGTACCGATGGCCTCGCAAAGCGATACTCGACTATTTATAGGGTTCACTTTGCGCCACTACCCCGCCGTGGTGCGTGCACGCGAGCTCGTAGCTTCAGGAGTCATCGGCGAACCCATGTACGTGCGCGGCAGATACGGTCACGGGGGCCGCCCTGACTATGACCTAGAGTGGCGCGGCGATCCCGAGATGGCAGGCGGTGGTGAACTGCTCGACCAGGGTGTTCATTTGATTGACCTGAGCCGCTGCTTTCTTGGGGAGTTTGAACAGGTGTTCGGCTCAGTCAGCACGTATTTTTGGGGTTCGAAGCAAGACTCGAAAGACAGGAAACTTGAGGACAATGCATTCCTCTCTCTCCGCACTAATTCAGGCAGGCTCGCTTGGTTGCACGCAAGCTGGACGCAATGGAAGAACTTATTTTCGTTCGAGATTTACGGAGAGGATGGCGCACTTCACATCAATGGGCTGAGTGGCCATTATGGCCCGCAGCAACTACAAATTGTCCGCCGACGTTCCGGAGGGGGGCCGCCTGAAATGCAAGAGATCGATTTCGCTTTAGGCAAGAGCCAAAATGCACTGGACGATGTCTGGGTGAAAGAATGGGCCACCTTTATGTCCAGCGTAATAGGCGGCAGGGAAAAGCGAAATGGGAACGAAACTCTGCTATCGGCCTGCGGCGTGGACGCATGGGAAGCCTTGAAAATCGTTGAAGCAACCTATGAATCCTCGCGCAATGGGACAAGCGTCATGCTGCGGCGGTCGGCAGCCGGGGTTTATGATGCAAGTCTCTCAGCCAACTGAGGTAGGGGTGTCTTGGAGCCCTAGACCGTTGGGCCGTTGACAAGACTTCTCCCCAATAGTTCAGTTTCGAAAAGGACTCATGATTCTCGCTAGAGCACCACTGCGGATCTCGTTGGGAGGAGGCGGCACTGACCTACCCTCCTACTACAACCAGTACGGCGGCTTTATTCTTAGTGGGGCAATTGACAAGTACGTATACATTCATGTAAACAGACCTGCAGCCGACGAGCTGATTCGGCTGAAGTATTCGCGCTACGAACAGGTGTCCTCCAGTGATGAGATTCAACACGACTTGGTTCGTCCCGCCTTAAGGTGTCTGAATGTCGGAGGCAGCCTTGAAATTGTTTCGATGGCCGATGTTCCAGCCGGAACTGGTTTAGGATCCTCGGGATCCTATGTCGTCGCGCTGCTGACTGCTTTACACGCCCTAAAGCGAGAGACGATTCCCACTCAGGCGCTCGCTGAGCAAGCGTGCGACATCGAAATGAATCTAGCGCGACATCCCGTCGGCAAGCACGATCATTATCTAGCTGCCTTCGGGGGTATTACCACTCTTGAGATCGAGAAGGATGGACGGGTTCATGTCAGCCCCCTAAATCTTTCGATTTCCACGATGGAAGACTTCGCCATCAACGTGTTGCTCTTCTATACCGGCATTACTCGCTCCAGCACAGATATCTTGCAAGAGCAGAAGGTGAATTCCGAGAACGGTGACAGCTCGATGATCGAGGCTCTCCACCGGACCAAGGAGATTGGCTACCGCATTAAAGAAGCGCTGGAGGAAGGCGACCTGGAGCTCTTTGGAGACCTACTCCATGAACACTGGCTGAATAAGAAGAAGCGGTCGAAAAAGATCAGCGATGACCGGCTCGATGAGTGGTACAGCATCGCTCGTGAAAACGGAGCGAAGGGAGGAAAGATCATGGGGGCCGGGGGAGGAGGTTTCTTCATGTTCTACTGCCCAAACAGCCACAAGCCTGGACTGCGCAAGGCACTTGCCGAAGCTGGCTTACGCGAAATGCGTTACAACTTCGACTTCGAGGGTGCAAAGGTCTTGGTGAATCTCTAAATGAGAGCGCGAGCCGTTTTTCTTGACCGCGATGGGGTTATCAACCCATACGTCTCTCATCCTGAATTTGGTACTGTGGACTCCCCCGCACGCGCTAGCGAGTTCTCACTTTTTCCCGGCGTAGGTGAAGCTATCAACCGCCTGAACCAGCTAGGACTTCTGGTAGTGGTCATATCCAACCAGCCTGGTATTGCCAAACGAAAGTTTACTTTGAGTCAGTTAAATGCAATCACAAACAAGATGCGCGCTTCTGTACGATCCACTGGTGGGAACATCGACGCAGTTTACTACTGCCGTCATCATCCCGACTCTGTTCTTCCCTTCTACCGCAAGGTCTGTGAATGCCGTAAGCCGAAGCCAGGTCTTTTGCTCAAGGCGGCGAGTGATTGTCATATAGATAGTACCGGGTCTTATACGGTGGGCGACGGCGTAACAGACATTCTCGCGGGCGCAGCGGCACGCACTACGACAATTTTTGTAAGCACTCGCAAATGCTATGTTTGTGACGAACTCGCACGGCACAATGCAAAGCCTGATTTTATCGTTCGTGATCTAGGGGAAGCCTCGGACGTCATCTACTCCCTTGAAACTGGCGATGTCGCCGCTGCAGAGAAATACTCATTCAGTGATGGTTGTTTGGCGTTGAAACCACGATGAACTATATCAATCAATACATTCAAGAAGCAATTAAGATCCTCGAATTGCTTGACCAGTCAAGAATCCAGAGCACGCTCGACTTGTTGATCCAGCTTCGCGCCCGAGGTGGAAGATTATTCTTCCTCGGCGTCGGTGGCGGGGCGGGTCACGCCTCCCACGCGGTGAACGATTTCCGGAAAATCGCCGGCATCGAGGCTTACACGCCCTCCGATAATATCTCCGAGCTGACCGCTCGAATAAATGACGAGGGTTGGGAGACCGCCTACGCTCAGTGGCTCCGTGGCAGCCGCCTTGGCTCCAACGATATGGTCTTCGTTTTCTCTGTGGGCGGTGGCGATGTGGACCGCAATATCAGCCGTAATCTGGTTAAGGCCCTTCAGTATGCCAAGGAAGTCGGTGCTACTATCTGCGGCGTTGTCGGCCGAGACGGTGGGTACACCGCAAGAGTGGCGGACGCTTGCGTGCTCGTGCCCGTGGTGAACGGGGATTCGGTCACTCCTCACACTGAAGCGTTTCAAGCAATCGTATGGCACCTACTAGTGTCCCATCCCGCGATCAAAGCCGCTGAAATGAAATGGGAATCGGTTCGTGCCTTCACTGCTTCATCTTAGATTAATTGCAAGCCCGATTGAGGAGAATGTTTGAGGAGCTTTGTGTTTTTGCTCAGGGTATGCTGTGTTCGGGCTGATCACGCCAACCCTGCAATGTCGTGGTAGCTATATTTCTGTCTATGAGTTAACCAATTTTCGAGAACTTCAGGTTAGGCGTCTTGTAGTAAATTCTTTGGACAACTACCCACAAACACGGTCATTGCAGTGTTTCTGGTCTAGCGAAGGGTCATAACACATGCGCATCTTGGTAATGGCGGGCAACTATGCTCCGGAGAAAACCGCATCAGCCCCGCTTACTGCCGATTTCTGCCGTTATCTCACGGCAGCGGGACACTCTGTTTCAGTAGTCACCACGTTTCCTCATTACCCTCAATGGAAGGTATGGCCAGAATATCGCCGCCACTTTTATGCGAAGGAGATGATTGATGGAGTCAGTGTCTACCGCATTTTGAATTACATACCCAAACGTCCCACCCCTCTCAAACGCGTGCTTTATTACGGCAGCTTCGGCATTCAAGCCCTGCTGCCAGCACTCGCTTCAGGTCGGCCGGATGTGATCGTCTGTGTCACTCCGCCACTGGAGCTATCGATTTCTGCATCCATCCTTAGGCTTTTGTGGCGCGTACCAGTCATTCTCTGGATCAAAGATTTAGTACCCGATATTGCGATCCAACTCGGTATGCTGAAAACCCCCCTACTCATCTCTTTAGCTCGTCGGCTAGAGGATTTTGCTTACACTCATGCAACAAAGTTGTTCGTCTTAGGTCGCAACTTTGCAGAGAACATCTGCGGCAAGGGTGTACCGGTCGAGAAGATAGCCGTAGTATCTGATTGGGTAAATACCGAAGTCATCCGGCCCGATATTCCAGGGCTGGGGTTCAGGCAAAAATACGAAGTCGACGCGGCCGCCTTTGTTGTCCTGCACGCGGGAAATATTGGAGATAAACAGCGACTCGAACTCTTAGTTAGGTCCGCCAAACTTCTCCATGAGAGAAGGGATATTCAATTCCTTATCGTCGGTGATGGCGCGAGAAAAGCCGCTGTCGTTGCTGAAGCGACGAGTCTCGGCGTAAGCAATGTCAAGTTTTTGCCGTTGCAGCCACAAGAGCAGTTCGCAGAGATGCTGGCAGCCGCCGATGTCCTAATTCTTCACCAACACGCGGACGTAACAGACTCTGTAATCCCAAGCAAATTGCTGACGTACATGGCAGCGGGGCGACCAATTGTCGTCACTGCCGCTCCAGAAAGTGCGGCAGGGATCGCAGTCTCACGCTCCGGGTGTGGCATCGCCGTTGAGCCTGAGAATCCGACCGCATTGGCCCAAGCGATCTTGCGGCTCCTTACAGACCAAGAGTTTCGAGCACACTGCGGCGCTTCAGGTCGCGCGTTCGTTTCAGCGAATTTCTCGAGAGCTACAGTGCTCTCGCAACTAGAATCTTTGCTACATGAGAGCGCTGGAATTATTCGGCCGGATCCGCAAGAAAGCAGTTCGCCCCGTCGGATGAATAAACCGGCACTGACGTCTGGTGATGCCCGGAACGGCTCACATGAGGCGGATACTTCCAGCTGGAACAGTAATTTGTCAATGAACCTCAAGATTCAAATGGCGATTAAGAGACTGTCAGATGTTCTGATCGCAACGACCGGCTTGGTCTTGGCAGCGCCGCTTTTTCTGTTAATAGCAATCCTTGTGCGATTGGAATCACCTGGTGCCGTAATCTTCCGCCAGTTGCGGTCCGGCCGAAACCGTCGTCCATTCTGCATGTATAAGTTTCGCACTATGTATGAAGGTGTCGCACACCTAAGAAATTCTGACGGCTCCGCTTATGTTGGACGCAACGATCCCCGTGTCACTCGCGTGGGGCGATGGCTGCGCGAGTTCAGTCTAGACGAGATTCCGCAGCTGTTAAACGTGCTCCTCGGAGACATGAGTATTATCGGCCCACGTCCTGAAACGCCCCAATACACTGACGAGCTCCCAGCTTGGGCACTGGAGAAGTTGCGGATGCGTCCTGGATGTCTCAGTATGTCGCTCATTCATGGTCGCAACGAGTTGCCTTGGCAAGTTCGCAATGAGCTGGATCTAGATTATGTGCGAAATTACTCCCTCTCGCTGGACTTGACGGTTTTTTTTCGCGGCGTCTGGGCAATGCTCGTAACTAGAAAGGGAGTCTATTCACCTGGTGAAGTGGGTGCGAGTGTGTTCAATGCGCGCGCAGAAGATGCAGTCGAAATGACCAGCTATCAAACTTTCCCTAAGGAGTAACAGTTGAAACCTATGCAATCAGTCGAATCGACGGAGTTGGCGGTGAAAGGGGGGGCTCCAGCCCGCCAGGAATTTCTTCCTCTTACGCGCCCTTGGATTGGCCCAGAGGAGAAGCAGGAAGTAATGGACACCCTCAATGGGGTCTGGCTGAGCCGCGGTCCCAAAGTGTCTCAATTCGAAGAGGAATTTCAGAATTACACCAGGGCAAATCACGCTATCGCCGTTTGTTCTTGCACAGCCGCGCTGCATGTGTCAATCGTAGCCGCTGGGGTGAAGGATGGGGATGAAGTCATCACCAGCCCGATCACTTTCCCTGCTACTACCAATGCCATCCTTTACGAACGCGCAACTCCAGTGCTTGTGGACGTGCATCGGAACACTTTTAACATGGCGCCAGAACTTATCGAAGAACGGATCACGGCGCGGACTAAAGCAATCATTCCGGTCCATATGGCAGGCCAGCCGTGCGATATGGACAAAATTCTTGAGATCGCGCGACGTCGTCATCTGGTCGTCATCGAGGATGCTGCCCACGCGATCGGTGCAAAGTATGGAGAGAAGCATGTGGGCACTCTCGGGGATTCCGGCTGTTTCAGCTTTTATGCAAGTAAGAATTTGGTGACAGGCGACGGGGGCATGATCATCGCCGATGACAAAAAATTCGCCGAGTTCGCTCGTGTCATAAGCCTCCATGGAATGAGCACCAGTGCATGGAAGCGATACTCTAAAGAAGGTTCTGCGAATTGGGAGCTCGTTTATCCAGGTTTCAAGTACAACATGACAGATATAGAAGCGTCGCTGGGCATTCATCAGCTTCGGAAAATCGAGCTCATCACGAGCCTACGTCAGAAGTGGTCAGATCTCTATGACCAGTTGCTTGCGAATCTCCCTGAAATTACAATTCCCTACCGTGCGCCGGGTCGGCGACATGCTTGTCATCTGTATGTGATCACCCTGGATGTGGACCGTCTTAGTGTCACCCGTGATCAATTCATGGAGATGTTAAAGGCAGAGAACATTGGCTGCGGGATTCATTTCATTTCTGTACATCTGCAACCTTATTACCAGAAGCGTTTCGGATACCGGACCGAGGATTATCCGAATGCTGCCTGGCTCTCTGATCGGATACTGAGCTTGCCTCTGTTTCCGCAAATGACCGAAACCGACGTCCAGGATGTTTCTCGCGCAGTGCACAAGATTTTGGCCCGTACACGTCGTTCTTAAATTCTTATTGGAGCGAAAAGACATGCCTTCACTAAAAGGAAGTAAGGTTCTAGTTACTGGAGGTGCGGGGCATATAGGGTCTCATGTCGTGGACGCTATTCTTGCAGAGGGAGCTTCGCGCGTAGTTGTGTACGACAACTTTGCCGAAGGAAACCTACGGAACCTTGAGTCGGCCCTCGAGGCAGACCGGGTAGACGTGGTGACTCGCGACATCCGAGACTATGAAGACTTAGAAGCAGCGATGAAGGGTTGCGATTTCGTTTTTCATACGGCCTCCATCATGTTGCTCGAAGCTCGCGTTTTCCCTCGGAAGGCAATTGAAACCAATATCAGTGGCACCTTCAATGTTCTGCAAGCCGCTGCGAAACATGGAGTCCATAAAGTCGTTTTTTCCTCCACGGGTTCAGTCTATGGGGAGCCGCTGTATCTCCCCATGGATGAAAACCATCCGTATAACAACGAGACCATTTACGGGGCCACGAAGATTGCAGGCGAACAGCTCTGCCGAAATTTTCAACGCGAACACAAACTAGCATTTGCGGCCCTCCGCTATTTCAACGTGTATGGTACCCGCCAGCATATCAAGGGCGCTTATGCGCAGATCGTACCCCGTTGGTATGACCTCATGACGAATGGGCAACCCATCACCATTTTTGGAGATGGCTCCCAGACCATGGACATGACTTACGTTGAAGATGTAGCTCGAGCGAACGTGCTCGCTGCTAAAGCAGATGTTACATGTGATTTTTTTAACGTAGGGACGGGCACTGCTACCAGCGTGAGGCAGGTTTTCGATTATCTGAAAGAACTGGTTTCCTATGACCTCCAGCCAATCTATCAGGAGTGTGATGTGAACCTCGTGAAGCGTCGCCAGTGTTCCACGGAGAAAGCTGAACTAGTACTCGGTTTCAAGGCGCAGGTCAGTGCTCCTGAAGGCTTGCAGAAGTACGTCGAATGGCGTGAACAGATCGTGAAAAGTGGGTGTTTTCAAGTGGCCGCCCGTGTCTGACTTACTTGAGGTCGAGTCCGGCTCCCGATTCTTGATCCGTGAAGCAAAGCTGGGAGACTGGGATCACCCTGGCTTGCTTCAGGACTACTTCTCTTCGGCAGCTCCGGGTGTCGGTGTCGACGTCGAAGTTACTTCGATTCAAGCGCTATTGAAGAGGGCCTTCCAACCTTCTGTCCTTGTCAGGTTGTTCGCTGAAGCCGAAGATGGTGCATGCGGCGGTTTGCTCCTTGAGGACAAAGCCTGGGACACTAGTATGCTGTCGGTCCAGGTTCGGAGTCTCACGGTCCTTGCTAGCGCTCCAAGTCAACAGGCGCGCTATGCAACTTCTCTCCAGCTCATCACTAATTGTCTCAAGCACCAGCGAGAAATTCTGGGTGATTGCATCTTCGTGCGAATCCCTTCCGACGACCCAGCACTGCTTCGCGCTCTCGCGGAAAGCGGCTTTGACGCGCTGGTACCCGCGGTCACTCTGGGCAAGAATTTGAGAGGGGATTCCAAACTGGTTCTTCCCTTGGGGATTGAATTGGGTGAGGTAAAGCGAGACGAAATCGACCAGGTGCAGAGAATGTCCGCGGTAGCTTTCCGTTGGGGCCGGTTTACAGCTGATATGCGACTCCCACGTGAAGGTGTTGAAAGGCTCCACGGCACCTGGGCACGAAACTGTTGCTTTGGAGCGCAGGCAGACCACGTTCTCGTTGCCCGAGAGAATCATCAGGTTCTAGGTTTCATCGCCCTAAAATTCCTGATGGCACGCGAGGTTCGAGTTGGTTCAATCGAACTGATCGCGATTGGGGAATCCTCGCGAGGAAAAGGTGTGGGGAGCGCCCTGGTCGCAGAGGGTTGCAAGTGGTTCTCCAGATTCGCCAACTATGTCGTTGTGCGAACGGAGCTGCCCAATACGCCTGCGCTGCGTATGTATGAGACGCAAGGATTTCGCATCTTGAATGGTTCCCTGTACCTTAGCCAGCACACTCTTACCGCGCCATCAAGTATTCCAATCACTTGCTAATGCCACGGTTGTCCTTACCACAGCGAAGTCGCCGTCCCTGTGGACCGGCCAGACGACACCTTTCTTGTCGGCTACCGTGGCCGTTTCAAATCGAATTTTCCCTCATCTCTTCTCCTCTCAGTCAAGAAATGGTGAGCAGCCCATCGTTGCAGCCCCCCCTCGATTAGCGGAATTGTCGGCCGCGACGGAGGCTATACCGCCGCGTCGAGGACGCCTGCGTACTCATTCCCCTCATCAATTCCTCCACCATAACTCCACAAACCGAATCCTTTGAGGCGATGATTTGGCGCCTCCTGGTTTCCCAGCCGAAAGTGAAAATCGCTGAAATGAAGTTGGAATCCGTGCAGTCTTCGGCGAGACAACAAAGGCCCGGAGACCGCGCTTAGAAGGCAGACGCTCTATCTGGTCGAACTATGAGAGGCTTGCTTGTCGAATCAGGAGCTGGATTTTGAATTCGTCGACTCTCAGAGAGATATCACGCGAAATGGTCGGCCTCCAAATTCAATCTTGACTGGGATTGGATTGATTTGCTTCAACTAAGTAACTACGATTCTAAGGCGGCTTCGCGGGCCAGCCGAACCACTCCAATCACAATGCCATAACCCTTTCTACACCAACTCTTAGCCTCTGCTGTTTCCGCAGGTTTGATCCCCAATTTCTCCACCGCTCAGGGAAATAACGTCTTCGGTGTGTGTTCGTTTAGGTCAGGGGTGCGAACGCAACTGGCCTCTGGTTGACTCGGCCTTCTCCTTATATGTCCCGTCCTCATAACAGCTTGCGGCCGGAAGCTGCCCCGATGCGAACAACGACCGGAGTTTCTGGAATTCTCTCCGGGTGAGTGCGACAGTCCTCTGCACCTGAGGCAATCAGGCCGATTCCGTTTGGGATTCCACAGCTATGTTCAGAATATCCGACACAATCCGACGAACCGAGACCGCGGACGGAGGAATTCTTCTCGACATCCATCACGGCCAAATGTTTTGCCTGAATATTGTCGGAGCCAAGATCCTCGGACTCATGCAACAGGGGTACGACGAGTCACGAATCGCCGACGAGATCAGCAGAAGCTACGGGGCAAACAGGGAAGTGGTGCACGCCGATGTGCGCGATTTCATTGAGTCTCTGCACAAGCATCACATCCTTCAACCCGTCCGATCCGCTGACGTCGTTTGACGCTTTGAATGAAAGAGAGGCTCGCATGCAATCACCTCACAATCCCGGGGACAGCTACCGGCTGATTGTCACCCGGCGAAACGCCTCCGAGATTCTCCTTTCACAAGAGGGCTCCGGTTGGACGCTTCCTCGGGTTGGCATTCGACCGCGACAAAGGGTCGCGGAACAGCTGGTGTCCGAGCTTCACGGGGAGCGGGGGCTCGAAACCTACTGCCTATTTGTTCCAAACGCTACGAATTTCGGCCGAAATGAGGGTGGGACAAAGTATGCCGTCATGGAATCTGTCAGGCATAACGACAAAGCGCCTGCCGGAACCTGCTGGATGCCGCCGTCCGCAGC
>WNFQ01003063.1_pt1 | contig 12161 bp, 17 predicted proteins | sample 5400171 | NCBI WGS metagenome assembly WNFQ01 (sample SAMN13153356, study PRJNA577476) | soil metagenome | isolation source: 20 cm soil under Madrone tree | place: USA:California | collected 2016-06-14
CTTCAATTTGTGATTTCTTGGGTACTGTATGTCACAACAAGTGGTGCCTGTTTGAGCACAGGCAGTTACCCTGTGAGTATAGATATTATATTTCATTGGATGTGCCGTCACCAATACCAGTGAGACAATGTAACAGCGAGGACAACTCGGCATTCCCTGGTGTAGTATAGTACCTGCCAGTGATAAGCTGGGAGGACAAGATATGCGAAAAAGACCCAAAATGGGGGGCCTCCCACAGCTGATCGGGGTGGTGTCGCGGTTGGATGGCACTATGGCATCATACCCCGGGATTATGACCTTCTTTGGAACACTTTCGTTTCTTTGCATCGTGCAAATCACGAATGGCTACCACTACGTCAATGAAAATACCCAAAGTCAAGATTGTAGCGATGATATGACCGAAGCCCCATGTGTTTTCGCCAGGCTGGATGATTGAGCGCTTGTAATGGACCTGGCGTCATTGCAAGTACGCATTCCCGTTACTTTGGCAGCAGGCAGACTACGCACCATCAACTCGAAGGTCGCGACACCATACACAGCAAGTCTGGTGAAGAAAGGTCAGAAACTTCACAAAATAGACTTGATGCAACTGACTTACACCACGGAAAGGTTCACATACTGGAGTACCGTTCTCCTCGGATCGTTTTCATGTTCTGACTGCCCTTCTGATTGCGTGGTAGATGGGTGTAGGGAAGGAGGAGAATCTGCTGAGGCCATGATGTCCGGTAGTTTCTCGTAGATATCCGCGCGTAGCTGCTTTATATGAGCGGAGACTGACGCCAGAATCGAACAGCAGTGCGCAAGCCATAATGACGAGGTACAAAATGAAGACAACCCGTAACCAGGTCACGGTTTCCCTGTTCTTGATGAAGAGCAGAACGTATTTGGCAAGGTAATTGCACGCTTTATGCGAACCAAAGTTGCTGCCTTTGATCCACACGTACAACAACCACACGGTGAAGACCACAGTAGTGAAAGTTTGAAACCCGATGAAGACTTTCAGGCGGAAATCAGTCTTGTTAGACCGATAGAGCTCCGTGGTCTGGATTACGGAGGTGATGATGAGACCGAGACCATTAATAACAGAATTCTTGTAAATCCCTTCCAATAGTTCACCCGTATACTCATTCTCCAGTGCCAATGAAATGAGGAGTATGGTGATGTAGAAGTTGATGCAGATCTAGAGAGGTGGGCAGTCAATTGAAACTGTAGGGTCGATTGTGAAGCAGTGTATGACGTGGGCCGATCCCGGTTCCTGCGATGTCAGGGTTTGAGGAAATTGGCTGGATAGATTCGTTGACCATAGCCTAATGGATTGTCGGGATTGTCTAGATTCGTTAGGAATGGATCACAATTGGGGAGGGGGCTGTGATTCACGGAGACGGTTGAGAGACAAAGGGAGGTGTGGGAAGGCGATACCCTAGGACGCTTTCACATTATATTACGAGAGCACCCCGGGGTGTTCACATAGCCCTGCCTCTGATTTCACGCCTCGAGGAACCCGCGAGTTAAGTGGAGCGTGGCGATACGCTGAGGGCTATCCCGGTCTCGAAAATGCATGACCTAAGCATGGTGTCGGCACTGCACAACAAACACGAGGCCATGCTTGGCGACCAAGTACAGGACACCATCTATGGTCCATTAACAAAAACTTGAATGAAATAACGAAGCTCCCAAGAATGATCCTTGCGTAGTCTCTTCAAAGATTTGTCGCGGAAAGCCATGTGAGTCGCGGCATACAGCATTTTAGACAGTCTGATAGTCAGTTTGGGGCAACCTGTGATGCATTGAGGGAACGTTCGTAGTCCCACAAGCGCAAGGATGTGGTTGAAAGAAAATGATCCCGCACAGGCGTGTGCACTAATCAGGTTCGATCGGCCCGGTGTCTCGCGTCATAACCGCGAAAATTAATTCCGGAAAACGGCCTGACTGCGATCACATCATATTCACCGAAAGCAGCTCAATACCAGAGTCGATGGTAAGACGGAAGAAGAAAATGAGATAATAAATCGAGGCGAGGCAGTCCGGTCGAAGAAATGAGGGGCTCGCCAGCGAGATTGGATGTGTAGTGTCATCGCGCTAAGCAAATCGGGCGTAGTCACGGTAGAACAAGATCTAATCTATTAGATGTATGGACTACCCGAATTGTAGGAACAGAACAGCCAAAAGAACCAACAATGCTGATCAGCCATCTGTAAGTGTAGAGATCTAAGAAATTAGTAACAGGTATACCCCGACGGGAGCTCTGGTGTCGGAGGGCATCAAGGGTCAGCCCGGTCAGGTTCTGACTTGGGACCTCCTTGGCCGCGCATTTCTGAGTCTTTCCTCGCATAGTGATCACGAACAGTTACCACTACGTCGATGAAGCTTCCTAAAATCAAGATAACAGCGATAATTTGGCCGAAACCCCAGGCGTCCTCGCCGGGTTGGATGTTTGGGCGATTGCGATGGACCTGGAAATCTCCATAAGTATGCGTTCCATTTCATCGACAACGCGAGCACTGCGCACGATCAACTCAAGGGTCGTAATACCATACACTGCATATCTTATGAAGAAGTGTTAACAACTTCTTGAAATAGACACATGACTCAAGAAACTTACCCCAAGGAAGGGGTCACATACTTGAACACAGTTCCCTCAGCGGTGCTTCCTTGCCCTTGCTGTTCTTGTGAATCTTGTGTTCCTTGTAGTTCGTGTGATTCCTGTGGTCCTTGTTGCCCTGCGCGAACAACGACACGAAACACTTCCTTCCTCTTGTTGTGGATCTTCTTACGTAGTTGCTCCATATGAACTGAAAGAATGGCGCCAAACCTGAACAACAGCATACAGGCGGTTATCACGAGGTTCATGATGAACAGGACACGTAGCCAGGACACAGTCGCCCTGACATTGGCAAAGAACAGAACGTATTTGACGAGGTGATTGCACGTCGGCTGTGAACCAAAGCTGCTTCCTTTAGTCCACACGTATAGCAACCAGACAGTGAACACCACGGTGGTGAGAGTCTGAACCCCGATGAAGATTTTCATGCGGAAATTGTTCTGGGCAGACCGGATGTACCTTCTCTGGCCTACAACGCCCCCCCTTGGGTCAGTGTTTCAAGAACGATGGTTGAGTAAGTCCAAAACATACCATATGCATAGACAAAATTGAGGGAGAATATGATCTGCATCACGAATATAGCATGATATAGATCCAGCTGTTCCTCCATGGTCTGAATAACGGCAGTGATGACGAGACTAAGACCGTTAATGACGGAATTCTTGTATATCCCATCCAAAAGTTCATCGGTATGGCCATTCAAGTTTTCGGGTGTAAGTGCAGTAAGGAGTATCGTGGTATAGAAATTTGCGCGGATCTGCGGAAGTGGTCAGTCAAATAGGCAGAGTCGACGGAAGCGCACAGGGCGTCACGAGCTGACCCCAATCCCCGCTATATCGGGGTTTGAGTCGATGCACTTATCGGCCATAGTCTAATTCTTCGACGATGGGGTCCTCGGGTCCTTGTATCCGCCGGGAATAGACTGGGGGTGAATAGAGCCGCAGTGACCCACAGTTTGTGAGAAAGGCGGATGGGGAGAGCGATAGTCATGCTAGGACACCCTGACATTTCTCATATATTAACGGCCATGTAGCACACTTGGTCATCCCTGAGCGGAGTGGCGTGGGATGCGGCGAGGCGGGACAGCCCCATCGAGTGACCGTGAGACACAAAGTGGGCAGTGTTTGACAGGTACGAGGCCATGCCGAACCAAGGCGCTCCTGGAGGACAGTTGGAGGACATCATATACGGCAACACTGATCCATCAGGGCATGGGGTTTTGACTGCAACTAGACCAAGCAGGCATGTTGAACTTGGAAGTACAGTAGTTAAATGATTATGATGAGGTTCGTCACGGTAAGGATGGGGCAGACCTTCAAGTTAGCGCCGACACCGGTTGGCAGCCATTAAGTCAGTTGTGGCCAAGCCATTCGTATGAAATGGAACGAGCAGGAGTTCATTTTCGATCGGCTAATAATGCGAAAAAGTGCGAGAAAATGGGGGGAAGCTGCATGGAGTCCGCGACGTCTCTGCTCATAACCAGAGCCATAACCGCGAAGTCTGAGCTCACGGTCGTAATTGATGTGGAAGGGGTACAGTGTAATACACATCAATGGCAATCACTTGTGTAGCTGCTCATCTCAGTATAATTAGGCACTATCTTGCCACCCATAGTAATAAGGCCATCAATTAGAGAATAACTACCAAGTTTTGGACTGAACGAGCAAGTATTGCCATCAGGAGACATGATTTTGTGTCGAAGTGATCAGACTTTGAGACAATGGCAACTTTTCGGAGCAGGCTACCTCTCCACATTCCTAGCAAACATACATAAAATTTACTTCTACAGAAACCTATAGAGCTCAGGAAGGAAAATACAGTAAGTCCGAGGTACATTAAGCAGGAGAACGTGCTGCAATACCCATAACTTTGTCAACTGGGCTTTAGCTAGGGTTAAGTGTGACGGCTACTCTAACCCTACGTGACTCCGGCACACATTCTTCTCCTCGGACTCGGAGTTTGCGGCAGCTGGAAACACGGCTGTCACTGTGACATCACACGTCGTCACAGTTGCCATTGACGTGTATTTCGCTGGTTTCATAGGCATTCTGGTGTTTTCACTCCACAACCCACAATATTCCATAGAATCACTAGATACTACGTACATATGCTCCTTAATACATGCACTAAGATGTTTGATACTTATTTTGAGTATATCTGCCCTGTGAGGAAAGATATTCGGTCACAAAAAAGTTTGTTGCCATTGATGTGTATTACACTGTAGCCCAAGTGATCTAATTAAGTTGGAAGTTGCACCGAGGCGTCAATTGAAGGGCCTGGGCCACACACGGAATTGTACGTTCACTGCGATCCCAAATTATCGTCATGGTATGTCGTTTCACAATTTCTTCTCATGTTAGCATCCAAGAGCCCAAATCAGTCTTACTGTAATGCCAGTGACAGCGATGTCCTTTCTTGAGCGCCAGAGAAATGAGTGCGGCATAACCTCTAAGTCGTAGCTTATCTCAGGGAGCCGGTCCACATTCACACGGAAGATTTGGTTATCAGCATGAACCTGGCGATGGAAGAAAGCGAGAGAGAACGACAAGTAGATATAGCAAGGCTTCAAATTTATAGGTAGGGTATCCACCTCAGTCCGCCTTGAGTTTCTCCCCAGCCTTCGTATTCCACCGCCCAAGCAGCTGATTCGCCCGTAGCACCAACAAGTCACGTAGCATCTGCAACGAATCTCTCACGACGCTAAGCTTGCTCCCTGGGACCTCATGCCACGTCACAGGCACCTCGGCGACGGGAATGCGCAGCGTCTTAGCGAGCAGCAGCAGCTCTACGTCGAATATCCACGTGGAAAGATGTTGTCGCGGGAACAGAGCGTGGGCCGCCGCACGCGAAAATAGCTTGAAGCCACACTGCGTATCGCGAATGTGCCCGACGCCCGCGATTCGCAGGACGGTGTGCAGACCGTACATGAGGAAGTTACGCAGGTGGGACCGCTACGCGCGGTCAGCAACGGTGTGCATCAGCAACGTCGAAAAAAAAAATACGCACTTTAACGACCGCCTCAGTCTTAACGAGGTGCGCGCGGCTCCCAATCGCGATCCCTAGCGCTTCCTCTGTCCCCACGGGTGCGAGTTCATCAAGCGCGCCCAGTAACAACTCAACGTCCGCGAAGCGACTGGCGCCGTCCGCGTCCGCCATGAGTAGCCTTCGCCCGCGCGCATGCAACATGCCATGACGCACAGCGCCTCCTTTCCCACGATTACGCTCCAGCTGCACGACTCGAATATCGACTTTCGGATATTGTTCTGCCGCGAGCTTGAGCGCGAATGCGGCGGTGCCGTCGGAGGAACCGTCGTCTATGATGAGTATTTCGAAGGTGCGTTTTGGGAAGGATGCGAGGTGCTCGAGGGTCGATGCGAGCATAGATGGTAGACGCTTGGTCTCGTTGTAGGCAGGTATGATGATGCTGAGATCTAAGGAGGCTATATCGTCTATGGGTGGAAGAGGGCGAGGCGTTTTTGGGTCTTTGGGTGCGCGATACTGCTTTTCAGATGGTAGGTCGTAAAGCGGTGGGGGTGTCCATGCGAGGAGAGCGAGATATGCCTGGGTGCAAGACATGAGTGCCCAGGAAACAGATGGAAATCACAAGCCCATCGTATATGGGAGTATGGATGAATGAATCAGAACTGGCAAATAGTGTCGTGCCCATGAATGTTCGTCTTCGCCTCGGCGCACGTCAGAGCGACGGCCCACGGCTCTAAGAACAAGGATGATACCAATGTTCATCATGTCCGTGTCGGATTATCCCCTCGCTCATAGTGAGACTCACCAGTGCCAGGACTATAATGAGCGCGAAAAGGATCGTGTAAAAAACTTGATTGGGGTCCATAAATCCCGTAGTTGCTTCAGCCTGGAAGCAAACAAGGCAGGTTATAACTCTGGCACGAGTGATGGGTATCCCGGGCAACAATGATCATCCAGTGACAAAAAACGACCGTGACAGCACAGCCGATCAAAAGACGCTGAAACAGAGAAAAAACTTTAATGGCCAACGTGGGGATCGAACCCAAGACCTTCGCGTTATTAGCACGACGCTCTAACCAACTGAGCTAGTCGGCCCTGTATGATGTGTGCCATCATTTGCTTACATCAGATAACATGCCGTGATTGTTCGAAAGTCAAGTCCAACACTTTCAAGTCCAACTTCAACATCCCCCGACCAATCCAATTACGACCACAACCCTCAACCGTCATGGCCCCACAAAGATCTGCCAAAGAAAAACGCTCAATGAACTCGGGTGGCTTGATACAGGGCACTTTATCCTTCTCCTCTGCCAAGCGCAGCGGCAGCAGCGGTGCCAAAGACAGTCTCAAAGGCAAGACCACCGCCACTTCCATTGAACCCCACACAGTTGCACCCATTCGTGTCGGCGGTAAACGAAAATACGAACCTGACCCCGAGCCGGATCAAGAGGAGGCGAAAGAACCGACGGAAGTCTTGGAGCGCGAACAGTTGGATACTGAGGATCCACGATGGAACAAGGCTTTCGGTCAGGCTCGAGCAAAGATGGGAAACGTCAAGCCTGGTCCGTCGTCCGCTCTTCTCGGTCTGATCATTTTTAGCTGATAGCGAGCGGCTCGCTCCCGGTTGCAGTCCATGCGGAGGATCAATCGCCGGTACACCACATCTTGCGCATCTTCGACTTGTACGTCACGCGTTATCTGTTGCCTCCGAGTCGGGACCTTTACTCAACTCAAATGTTTCCGTGCGCACTTTAACTAGGTCATATGAATATGGTCCGTGCATCGGAGTGACGCGAATGGAACGTTGGGAGCGGGCGGCTGCCCTCGGACTCAACCCACCAACAGAGGTGCTTCTTTCCAAAATCACGCGCGGTCATGTGCTTATTTACGTGTGCCTCCGATAGGTGCGGGAGATTCTGATTACCAAAGAAGGCAATGAAGACCTTCGGCTAATACAAAGCGTCCTTTATGATGAGGTATAGGTCCACCGACTCACTTATTTCGGTAGTCTGGACGTCTGTATATTTATTATTGCTTCGTCTGGTCGAGTAATGGTACACTGTGGATCGGCATGTCCCGCGTGTTTAGTGATATCTGAGGTGTCATGACCAGCGGCATTTGAGATGGTCCGTCCGGCCATGAAGTAAAGCGTCTTAAGTCAAGTGTCTTCTCTTACATTTCGGTTAATACTAACACCTTTTCCACCTCCCACTATCATGCCAGGTCTCTCTCAGGTCGACGTCCTTATAGTGGGGGCTGGCCCCGCAGGGGTTATGTGCGCAAATGCGCTGGTTCGTGCTGGGGTCAACGTCCGGATCATAGACAAGCGGTGAACACTATGTCGATGGCTGCAATATTGCCCACTCAACCTCACCCGATTCTCCGTTTTGTAGACCACTCAAGGTCGCTGCCGGGCAAGCAGACGGCATCCAGCCACGAACCATCGAAGTGCTGCAGGCAAGAGCATTTCACCCTTCATTTGCCGGAAGATGTGTTCATCCTGCATGTCCGGGTCAACGCAGAGTTATGGCCTTGCCGACCGTCTCCTCGGTCAAGCAGCGATTATGGTCATGGCGGTGAGCGGGAATACTCGGTTTCGCACAAACCTTACATAAGTCTCTGCAGGCATTCTATAATCCAGGTCCAAAGGGAATCGAGGTCGGAACCCTCGTTAGAGTGTTCCATTAATTTTTTCTGACCCATTTGGAACTCGACTTAGTGTATTGGGCGCGTGCCTGATATAACAGCTCCTACAGCGCGCTATCCATATGAGGCCACGTTGCATCAAGGGGAGATAGAGAACCTGTTCTTGGACTCCATGAGGAAGGAAGGCCTAGAAGTCGAGCGTCCAATCGTTCCAGTCTCTCTCGAGATATCTGAGGATCCGAAGGAAGTTGCTGACTCACATGCATACCCCGTTAAGGTCCAGCATTCTCCCGAGTTGTCCTTGAAGTGAACTCATTTGCACACATCCACAGGTCGTGCTAAGACATTTGGACAGGGAATCAGGCGATGACGGGGAAATCGTACGCGCAAAGTTTGTTGTTGGTGCAGACGGTGCGCATTCGTGGATGCGGAAGACACTCGGCATCTCTATGGATGGCGAGCAAACTGGTGCGCAACACGTAACTCGAGGTCCACTTCTCTCGCCCTTCTGATCAAAGCCAAAGATTTCATCTGGGGAGTCATAGACATGGTGCCTTCGGAAAAGACCGACTTTCCAGACACGCGGAACAAATCAGCCATTCACTCTGCAAATGGCTCTTGCATGGTGATTCCACGGGAGGGAGACAAAATTCGGGTTTATGTTCAACTCTCTGACACAGATGCCGTGGATCCCGAGACCGGTCGCGTCGACCTTGGCCGCTATGGCCCCGAACGTCTGTTGGATGTGGCGAAGAAGACGTTCAAGCCATATACCATAGACGCAGTGCCAGATAAGATCGACTGGTGGACGATTTATCAGAGTAAGGAACCCCACTTTTACATTCGCTGTTGTAACTTTCACGGCGAGGGTCTGAAAAAATCTTTGTCGGCCAGTTGGACAGCGAGTCGCCTCGAGGTTCGCCGTAAGCGAGCGAGTTTTCATCGCTGGCGACGCTTGCCACACACATTCTCCGAAGGCCGGTCAGGGTATGAATGCCAGCATGAATGACACGCATAACCTTGGTTCGCACCGCGGATTTTCTTCCTGCTACAACATCGTGACTAATTGAGCCGACAGCGTGGAAATTGGCGCACGTTCTACATGGCTGGGCAGATATCTCGCTTCTTAAGACGGTGGGTCTATATTATAATACTATGGTTCTGCCCTTCCCGCCCTGATGATCTGCGCATCTTAGTACGAGTTTGAGCGTCGGAAATATGCGCAAGACCTGATCTCCTTCGACAAGACCTTTTCCGCGTTGTTCTCTGAGAAGCTCCGTGTAGATAGCGAAGGGCATGGTCCGACACACAAGGAATTCATCGGGTTGGCTTTTCCCGTGCTTCTCGCGTCGACCGATTGTCTTATCGTCTCACTATCGCCCAGAGCATTCCAAAGCTACGGCGACTTCTCATCTGGTGTTGGCGTACAATACGCGCCTTCCGTGCTTACCAATGCGACCCGTCAATCCGCCGCATCGAACCTCATCATCGGCCAACGCCTTCTCCCGCACATACTCGTGCGCGCCGCCGACGCGCGCGAGGTTAACATACAAGACCTCGCGCCTTCCAATGTCCGCTTTAAGCTCTTCGTGTTCCCCGGAGAGCACGCGCACGCGCACAACGTCGCCGCATATCTCAACCGTCCGGAGTGTTTCTTGAACAAGCACCGCCGAGACGCCTTTGAGATCATCACGGTCTTGCAGGGCAGCAAAAATACGGTCAATTATCTCGAGCTTCCTCCCGTACTGCGGCCGCATTGGAGCAAGTGAGTATAATCGAGCGCAGGAGATCAATTATAATATTGATTGCCATAATTAGGGTCCTTCTTGACGATACGGACGTTACTGGTACCCGCGGTGGTAAGATTCACGAACGATACGGCATCAGTCGCAGTGCAGGTGCGCTCGTCGTCGTGCGACCGGACGGGTACGTCGGCACCATTGTACCACTTGACGAGCTCGCTGCACTCGACGCCTACTTTGCGGGCTTTATGCTATCCCTCTAACGGCCTCAACGCTCTGTGACTTGACCAAGATCGACCTTTGCAGTCTGAGTATCTTGAAAGGACAGCAGGAAAAACCATGCAATATCTTTGAGAGTCGGTTCATCTTAGTATGTACGAGAATATCTACGCCTGTGTACGAAGAGTACATAACAGTTTCGTGAACTGCAAAAACACGGGCCATTATTGCCCACAGTGCGACCGTGACTACTATCAAAGAACTTGTCCTTTGACAAACCGTGCAAACCCTCACATACAGCGTCGTGCGACTAGCTGATTGCTGGTCGCTTCGCGTTCCAGTGGAAGTAAGTGTGAAGCTCATGGACTTGAAGGTCCGCGGCGTGTTCCGATCGATAGCACGGAAGCTCCTGCCAGTGCGTGAGTGCCAGCGCGACGTGTGCCGAGATTGTTACTTGTATAACGCAGCGAGTGTGATACGGGGCAGGGTCGCAAGAGCAGACGGCCCCAGAACTTGGACTTGACTGATTTAGAACTAGTTGACTGTAAGTGCATGGTCTTGGGTCTTGTTCGAACCACATTTCGCGGCCAGAGCCTGCCAATTGAAGATGATTATGCAGATGTCAAAACGCGAGCGGGGGCACGATGGCACACGAGGAGAGGGATGAGAACGTCAACGCGTGGCAGCCAGGGACGACCAGGAGCAGGGGTGAGAGGGAGAGGGCACGCGGAAGGGGCTTTAGAGGGCACACTAGACAGATGGATCGACCTTCGGGGGTATACATCGTGCTACTTAAATACTACCCAGACTGTACAATACATCTCAGTCAATATAACTACTGTATATCACTAATCAATATAGGATCAGTAAGTAATAAGTACGGAGCGAGATGGGATAGGAGGTCAGTATATGAGAGATCAGTCGTGCACACATGTGAGATAGCCCCAAAGGGTCCAAAATCCGCCAGATTACCAAGTTTGGGTGTCAATATGTCAATATGTCAATTCTCGTCCTGGCACTGGCACTACTTAGTAGGGCCCAAAGTGGGGGCCACTGCCGCGACGACCGAGTGGGACGCGAGTCCCGGCACCCTATCAATGAAGCATCCTAGGTACAGAGAGCCGTATATGTTGGAGAGTGCCCCTAACCATTGTGATCGTGTAGAGGGGAGTCACTCGATTATTGATTGAGCGCAATGCAGATCGAAATACACAGGGCAGCAGGGCTTGGCTGGCTTCACACCGCTGCATCGTGCATTGGAAAGGTGGAGGGTCGAGGTGGTGCACTTATTAATCGAGCATGGAGCGAGTGGGGATGAAGAAGCCAAAAGGCAAAGGTTAAATACGTGGAGGCAGCCACAGGATACGAGGGCGTAACAATGAGAGTACATGACACGAATGCAAGTGCCATACACGCGACGCCCTTATACTACAGAGAGACCACTAGAAAGTTCTGCAATCTCAAAGGCATCCTTAAACGCATCATCGCATCCCGATTGGACGCCATTGTTGCAGAGAGCCTCGTGAATCTGTAGTCGAAGCTTGTCGTCGTTTATGGTTTTTTCGATTTCCTCGATATCATCGCGAGTAAATCCTAGTCAGCAAGTCAGCAAAGGTCTTCTCGTACAACGCGGCCGACTCTGAGAAACAGGGACCTACGGAATCGCTTTCCTATCATAGCGGCCGGTGCAGCGGCGCGCTCAGAGATTGGTCCCGAAACGGGCGATGCATCACGAATGGGTTTATCGCCACGCGTGGGTGCAGCGAGGGCCATGGTGGCTAGTAAAAGTGACAGAAGGGGCAGAGCGACGATGTTGAGCGTGAACTTCATTAGGCGTAAATTGAGTGTGAATTGGGAGTTAGGGAAATCACTCTGGGCAGGATTTCTAAAGATTGGGGGTGTTGCGCATCGCCGGTTTTATAGCCTTTTACTTCAGGGAACGCCGTCCTCAACGGCGCACCGAAAAAGGG
>WNFQ01008437.1_pt1 | contig 12156 bp, 8 predicted proteins | sample 5400171 | NCBI WGS metagenome assembly WNFQ01 (sample SAMN13153356, study PRJNA577476) | soil metagenome | isolation source: 20 cm soil under Madrone tree | place: USA:California | collected 2016-06-14
TCCACAGCTTTTCCCAATTCCAGATCCCGTACGCCACCTCCTTCGGCAACGGGAATCCGAGCTGATGCGCGAGCATACACACCTGCCCGCGATGGTGGGCTTCGTGAGAAAGCATGTAGCACAGCATTTCCAGGCCAACTGGCCAAGGCCGAGCCCAGCCGTCTCTGCGAAACTTTTCGACGCGGCCCCCACAGCCGCCGAGCGCTTCAGCGAGCATCTCCGCGCAGCGAGCGGCGCTCTCGGCCAATCCCGCACGGGCCTGCTGCGGCGTGCAGTGTGCGCGGTTGAGCTGTCGTGAAACCTTCAGATGCGGAGCTGTAAGCCTGACCCACTTGCAGCGGACATTGTGTATGTGCGTGAAGATCGCCACAATGGTGCGGGCCTTGCCGCGCGGTTTGGCTCTCCAGGCGGTACGGTCAAGATGCTCGATAAGAATCTGGTTCATGCGCTCATTGGCGGCAAAGATCTGGACTGCGGCTCGGCCGAGTTGAGTGTGAACCTTGTGCTTACGCGTGGTCACGGCTCCCTACTCCTTGACCCATAATACTTCCGGGCCGTCTACTCGGAACTTATTGTCGGCTCACGCGGCTAACTCCTGTCTCATGCCGGCAGCAGTGTCGGGGGGCAGACCGTGCTCAACGGCGTCGCGCAGGACCGACAGGGCCTCTTCGCGACGACCGCTCAAGGCTGCGTTGCAGGCGAGGTTGTACTTGGTGCTGGCGGTGACGGGATGATTGGGGCCGAGAATGCGGCGCTGCGCATCGATTGTTTTTCGATAGAGATCGGCGGCTTCTGGGTAGCGATGAAGAGTGTCGGGATGATCGGGCCCCAGCGTTCTCTGGCGGACTGCCATTGTTTGGCGGAATAGTTTTTCGGCTTCGTCGCGATGGCCGGTTGCGCGCAGGGTTACGCCAAGATTGTGGAGGGTCCATTGGGTGTCTTCGTGCTCGGGGCCGAGGACGCGGCGCTGGAGGTCGAGCGTCTGACGGGCGAGGGTTTCAGCTTCGGCGAACTTGGCTGCGCTGATGAGGGCGCGCACCATGTTCGACATGGACTGCAGTGTGACGGGATTGTCGGGTCCGAACACGCGACGCTCGAGTTCCACGGTCTCGGCGAAAAGCTGCTCAGAGTCGACGAAACGGTTCTGGGCATTGAGGTTGGTGGCCAGGTTGTTCATCGTCATGGCCTCGCGCTGTTGGTCGCGGACGGGCAGGTGGCGTTGCAAGTCGAGGAGATCGCGCTGCATTTTTTCGGCTTCCTGGTAGCGACCTTGCCCGTAGATGACGCCAGCGATGGCGATCATGGACTTCACCGTATCGGGATGCTCGGGACCAAGCACGCGACGTTGCGTGTCGAGCACAGTGTGCAAACGCTTCTCTGCTTCGGCGTACTGGCCCTCGTCGTTGAGATTCTTGGTGGTCATGTAGAGGGAGGCGAGTGTGTCGGGATGATCGGGTCCTAGCAGCCTGGTGCGAGTGGCCACGGCTTTATCGAGGAGCGGCGCGGCTTCGCGGTAGAGGCCAAGGGACCAATAGACTTCGCCCATGGTTTCCATAAGGCGTGCCTGGACTTCGGGCTGCGTGGCGAGGCCGGAGTCAATTTGCTGGACACCCTGGTCGAGAATCTGGCGGGCGGTGACGGTGTTGCCGCGGGCTTCGCTGGGATCGGAGACCTTGAAGAGTCCAGTGAGAAAGTTGGAGACGGACTTTGCGGCAGCCGCCTCGCGATTGGCGCGGTCGCGTTCTTTGGCGATGCGGATGGCCTGGACCGTCATGGTGATCGCGAGCGCAAACAGCATCAGCACGACGCAGCTGGCCGCGAGAACCGCGGTGCGGTTGCGGCGAACGAATTTTCCGGCGCGGTAGGTGAACGACGGGGGTGTAGCGAGAACGGGGCGATTCTCGAGGTAACGGCGAATATCGGCGGCCAGGGCTGAGCAGGAATCGTAACGGCGGGCGCGATCCTTCTCGAGCGCCGTCATCGTGATCCAGTCGAGATCGCCGCGCAGCTGGCTGACCAGTTGATGGGGCCCGGTACTTCGATTCGCTGCTGTGGAGGTGGAGGTCTGCTGGTCATTGCTGACTCTGGTGCTGGGAAGCGGTGGATCTTCTTCGCGCAGGCGACGGAGGACTTCGTGAAAGGGCTGGATATGCCACTGGTTGGAGTCGAAAGGAAGGGAGGAGGTTAGCAGTTCGTAGAGGATCACTCCGAGGGAGTAGACGTCGGTGCGGGTGTCGACATCGAGGATCGCGGGGTCAGCCTGCTCGGGGCTGATGTAGCCGGGAGTGCCGAGCATGCCGCCGAGCTGGGTGAATACGGTCTGATCGGGAGACTGCGGGGTGGTGGCTTTCGCGATGCCGAAGTCGATGATACGCGGGAGGGGATGGCCGTCCACGTCGGCGACCAGGATGTTCGACGGCTTGAGGTCGCGATGCATGATCGCTTTCTGGTGGGCGTGCTGAACGCCTTCGCAGACGCGGATGAAAAGTTCGAGGCGCTCACGGGTGGTGAGCCGTTTCTGATCGCAATAGGTGGTGATGGGCAGGCCGGGCACGTACTCCATGACGAAGTAGGGCTGGCCTTCGGAAGTGGAACCGGCGTCGAAAACCTTGGCAATGGCGGGATGATTCATGATGGCCAAGGACTGACGTTCGAGTTCGAAGCGCTTTAGAGCGGAAGCATCGTAGCGTCCGGCCTTGATGATTTTCACGGCGACCTGGCGGGTGACGGGAGCGGTTTGTTCCGCGAGCCACACGTATCCCATACCGCCTTCGCCGAGTTTGCGGAGCAGACGGTAGGCGCCAATGGCGCCCAAGTCGGGGGCGGGCCGAGAAGAGATGACCGCCGCGTCAATGGTGGCCAGAGGATCGGAGCCGGGTTCCGAGGGAGAGGGATCCGAATCGGGGCGGATGTTTTGCGTGTCGGTCATTCGGCCTCCCGCAACGTCGAGTTGGGCGATAGCTTAACACCCGGGGACGGGCGCTGCTCAAATAGTGGAAGGTGACGGGAGGGCGTTACGCACGCGTTATCGGACATATGCTCTGCCCCGAGACCGCTTTCAGTGCAATAGGAGCAACTCCCCCCGTCCGGTTTGTGCGGGCCTGTATAGTACTAAGGGGATTGGCCCTATGCCCCTCCAACTCTCGTCAAACGAACACCTCGATTACGTTGCTGCCCTCCTGGACGACATATTCCGGATCCCTGGAACCCAGATTCGATTTGGGCTCGACGCCTTGATTGGATGGGTCCCCGGGATCGGAGATGCCATGGCGGGCATCGCATCTTTCTTAATTGTGTTCGCGGCCTGGCGGCGCGGCGTGCAATCGATCACTCTGGTTCGCATGATTGCTAACGTAGTTCTGGAAACCACACTAGGAGCAATACCGGTAGCAGGCGACATCTTCCACGTCTTTTGGAAGGCGAATAGACGTAACTACCGGCTGCTGATCCGAGAGAAGGAGCAGCCCGGCGCCAACACCAGGCGGGATTGGACGTTCCTCGCAATCATCATATTCGCAGCTCTTGCTGCCGCGGGGATTCCCATTGGCATTTTGATTTGGATTCTGCGGTCTCTTTTAAACTAGGTCTAAGCCATCAGTTCACGCGGTTATTTGCCGGCGGCACGTGCCGGCTTTTCTTCGGAAGGTTCGCCTTCGCGGATACCTCCATAGCGGCGCTCGCGCTTTTGAAATTCAAGCAGCGCCTCAAGCAGCCGCGCCCGGTTGAAGTCCGGCCAAAGCGTCTCCGTGACGAATATCTCCGCATAGGCGATCTGCCAGAGCAGAAAATTGCTCACCCGCATCTCCCCGCTGGTGCGGATCAGCAGATCGGGGTCCGGTAAGCCTTCGGTGTACAAGTGCCGCGAGAGCTGCTCCTCGGTGACCTTGCGCGGGATCCCGTGGCCGTTACCTTCGGAAAGAATCGCGTTCACGGCATCGACGATCTCCGCCCGCCCGCCATAATTCAGCGCCACGCACAGTACCATGCCCTTATTTTCCGCGGTTTTCTCCATCGCGTCTCGCACGTCGTTCTGTACTCCAGCGGGGAGTTCGTCCATCCGGCCAAGGAATCGCATCCGGATATTGTTTTTCTGGATCAGCGGCATCTCCTTGCGGAGATATTCCCGCAGCAACGCCATCAGGAAATCGATCTCGGTCTTGGGCCGCCGCCAGTTTTCGACCGAAAACGCATAAAGCGTCAGCGCTTCGATTTTCAATCGCGCGCACGTTTCGATCGTTGTGCGCGCCGATTGCGTCCCCGTACGGTGCCCCGCAATGCGCGGAAGGTGCCGCTTCTGTGCCCACCGCCCGTTGCCGTCCATAATCACGGCGACGTGCCTCGGCAGCCGCGTCAAGTCCAGCTTTTCGAGCAGACTCGCCTCTTCTGGCGTTACCGGGCCGAGCGAACCGGGTGTGGCGACGTGCAACGTTTTGGGAGCATTGCTATGGGACACGGTGCCTGCAGGCTTTCTAAGGAAACTTCTTTACGACGCAAAGTTAACATACGCTTCGGTCGTCGCGCAACGTCAGTTGCCGTGTTTATCATCAGGGCGGCGAGGGCAGGCTTTGCTGGAAGAGCGCCGTGTAAGTGAGAACTAATGTCAGGGTGATCATCGCGATTGCCGTCACCCATGCCACGATGTTGAAGGTCACCGTGTTGACGTAGTCGCCCATCAGATCGCGCCGGTTGACGAGCAGCAGAATGAAAATCACCACCACCGGAAGCCAAATCCCATTGCCCACCTGCGAGAAGATCAGAATCTTCCAAAGCGGCGCATTGGGCAGCAGAACCACGCCCGCCCCAACCACGATCAAAATCGTATACAGCCAGTAGAAGATGGGGGCTTCTTTGAATTTGTGATCTAGCCCCGCTTCAAACCCAAGCCCCTCGCAAATAACATGTGCGGTGGAAAGCGGCAAAATGGAGGCGGCAAAGAGCGAGGCATTGAGCAGACCAAAAGCGAAAAGGATTCCTGCCCCTTTCCCCGCCAGGGGAATCAGCGCCGCGGCCGCCTGCGCGGCGTCGGTGATGTCCCGGTGGCCATTCTTGTAAAGCGTGGCTGCCGTGCAAACGATAATGAAGAAGACGATCAGCATGCAACTGACGCTGCCAAAGAGGACGTCAGCGCGCGCCTGCCGATATTGGCGCGGCCCCACTTTCTTTTCAACAAATCCAGCCTGAAGGTAAAAAAACTGCCAGGGGGCAATCGTGGTTCCGACGAGTCCCGTCAACATGAGTAGGTAGCCTGAATTGAGATTAAGATTCGGAATCACCGTATGTTCCGCGGCGATCAGCCAATCCGGCTTTGCCAGAATGGCGGAAAATACGTAAGACAAATACAGGACGCAGGCGAATAGAAAAATAACCTCCACCTGGCGATAAGTTCCTCGAATAACCAGCACCCATACGACGATCGCCGCGATCGGCACCGCGACGTACTTGTTGACGCCAAAAATCTGCATGGATGCCGCGACACCGGCAAATTCCGCCACCACGTTGGCCAGATCCACAAAGAAACCGGCGATCATCACAAAAAAAGTCGAACGGAATCCGAACTCCTCCCGAATGAGATCGGAAAGCCCTTTCCCGGTGACCACGCCCATCCGCGCGCACATTTCTTCCGTGACGTACAGCGCAATCGTCATAGGAATGAGCGACCAGAGCAGCGTGTAGCCGTATTGCGCTCCGGCTTGCGTATAGACTGAAATTCCCCCCGCGTCGTTGTCCACGTTGGAAGTGATTAGCCCCGGGCCCACCACGGCCAGTAGCAGCGTCAGACGCCGGCGCAGTCCGCGGATCTTTTTCTGCAAATCCGTGTCGCCCGCCCTGACGCGGTCAAACTTCGCGGTTATAGCATTCCAGTCCATCTATCCGCTCGACTTCCCTTTCTATCCCTTCACCAGCCGCGAAACCACGTCGTCCACCGTGATGGCTCCAATCGGCTGGTGTTCTTTGTCCACTACCGTCAGCATCCGCAGGTTGTACTTGTCGAAAAGCTCGAAGACTTCTTTTTCGTCCGCATCGGGGAGCAGGCTGAGCAGGGGTTCCATTTTCAGCTCGGCCATGCGTTGATCGCCCGCCGCCAGAAGAAGCCGCGCAACGGGAACGGTGCCCGAAAACTGTGCCAAACTGTCCAGCAGCACGATCGTGTCAAGCTGGTCATAGTTCAACTCCTCCCCGCGCATCCACTCCAGAACTTCCTCCCGCGTGGAATCCTCGCCCACAAACACGAAATCGGGGTTCATCATGCCCCCGGCCGTTGCGGGGTCGAATTCCAGCAATTCGCGGACCTCGTCGGCTTCCTGGCCGGGCATCTCATCCAGGAGCTCATCGGATGTTTCCTTGGACAAATCCGCCAGAAGGTCGGCTGCCGCGTCTGGGGCCATTTCTTCCAGAATGTCTGCCGCTTTCTCCGGATCCAGTTTTTCCACGATTTGCGTGGTGAGCCGCTCGTCCAACTCTGCGAGAACCGCGGCCGCTGTCTCTTCGTCCAGCGACGCGATGATTCCCTGCCGCTCCGCCGCGGACAGATCCTCCATGATTTCCGCAAGGTCCGCCGGGTGCAGGTCCTCCAGCTTTTCGTGCGTGATGCGCAGCTTCACGCGGCGCATGGGGTCCGGCTCGACCAGGTTCACAAACTCCCAGCGAATCGCGCTCTGCGGCAATTTACTCTGCAGCTTGCGAACGACCTTGTAAGGCACCACCCCCTGGAGTAGTCGCCGCACGGCTCCCGGCAACCCCACATCGACCTGCGTCAGACGCAGCTCGACGTTGCCATTCGTGCGGAACGGGGTCAGATCGACGTCATTTACACGCACGACTTTTCGGCCGCGGGTATCGATAATCTGTTGATCCAGCAAATCCTTTTGAACCGCCAGCCACGACTCGTTCGGCTGGTAAAGCTCAAGCGCCCTTTCGCTGACGCTTAACTCCATTTTCCCCGCCGCAACCGAAGCAACCTGATTGTGTTTGGCCACCAGCGGTTGAAAATGGCCTCGTGACAGCAGGTAATGAGAGACACGATTGGGCGCTTCTGCGGGCTCGATAAAGAATTCGCGCACACGTCCGACATAATTCCCGGCCACGTCGTAAGTCTTCGCGCCCATCAATTCTGTCGCGTATAGATCCATATCGTCACCCTCCTCGCGCGTCTCCAGGCCTACCAGGGCAGCTTCTCTTTCGAACCCATCCCGGCCACAAAAAACCCGCGAACCGAAGAACCTCGGCCGCGGGCAAGTACCTCACACAAATGGACTTACCGTTAGCCGCCAGTGAACCCTCCCCACCCGACCGCTCGCGCTGTGGCTTGCGCCTCGCGCGACAACATCCGGACACCCAGCCGATAAACCATTTTCAGGTTCCACCGCAGCCCGGACCAACTAGGGCCAGGTTCGCGTTCGCTGCCCGCACTCATCGAGAGGAAATTCACTCCGTTACGTGACTGCTCTGCAGTCACAATTGCATTGATAAGCCGCGTGCTTCGCATTGTCAAGAAAAGAATGACTTTTGAAGCGATTTTTTATTCGAATGCCTATGGGGAGGGTTTCTTGCGGTTCGGAAAGACCATGTGACGCGGTTCTTCGCCTTTCCGGCGGCAGTCTTCCATGTACAAGCGGAGATAGTTCTTCAAGACATAGTCGTGTTTCGTAAATCCCAGCTCCTCTGCGGCTCGATCGATGGCCGCGGCGGGCCCCTCCAGTTCCACAAAGGTTCCGATCGGTGTTTCGTCGAGCTCAATCAGAAGACCATTGGCCCAGGCATTCGAATCGGGAAGGCGAAAAGTCGTGCGGTATTTCTCATAACGGAACCAGCCGCTCATTCCCAGTCCTTCGAAAATTCTGGTCAGATTCCCGGGGTCAGTGACCTCGAGTTCAATCTCGTCTCGGACCTTGTACGACCTGTAAGACGCGCTTTCCATCCCTGCACCCGCGGTCTGCACCATCGGCTGCTTGAAGGTCAAAACCACGCGCTGCTTGGCCCCTGCCGTCTTCAACTTTCCTCGCACTTCGGGCGTTTCCGTTCGAATGCGCAGCAATTGTCCGTGCTTGGCAAGGCCGCCCTGCGGGGTGTCGAAAATCACATTTTCCTCATGAACTTTGTTCAAGGCGCGATGAAACGCGCGCACGTCGCTGATCCTCAGTTTGATTTCAGTCTCTCTTGCCATTGGGTTACTCACGCCCGCCGCAGGCTGCTTTCTCCTGCCGCCGACTTCCGCTAGTATAGCGGACGCACCCGAATCATTCCGCGCGTCGCCCCACCCCGCCGCGCGCACCATCACCGGACCGCACCGTGGTCCTCGACAAAAAAGAGACGCATGAACCCGGACCCCAAAACCGCGACGCCAGCGCCAACCCAGGAAACTTCAGCGGGTACAATTCTCAAACCTCCGGTCGCCCGGCGCGAACCCGTGGAACACGTTTTGCATGGCGACCGCCGCGTCGACCATTACGCCTGGCTCCGCCACAAAGAAAACCCCGAAGTCATCGCCTATCTAAAAGCCGAGAACGCTTATACCGATGTCATTCTGAAGCCCACGGAAGCACTCCAGGAGAAGCTCTATCAGGAAATGCTGGGGCGCATCCTGCAAACGGATCTTTCCGTTCCCTACAAACTCCGCGGCTATCTCTATTTCACGCGGACCGAAGAAGGAAAGCAGTACGCGTTCCATTGCCGGCGCCGCGACGCGGAAGGCGCGAAGGAAGAACTGCTGCTCGACCTGAATTTGCTTGCAGAAGGCCATTCCTTCCTTGGATTGGGTTCCTTCGCGGTCAGCGAGGACAATCACCTGCTTGCCTACTCGACCGATACCACGGGTTTCCGCCAATACGTCCTTCAAGTCAAAGATCTGCGGACCGGGAACACCTTTCCCGAGCGCTTCGAACGCGTCACTAGTGTCGCCTGGGCGTCCGACAATCGTACACTGTTCTATACCGTGGAGGACGAGACAACGAAGCGCTCTCACCGGCTCTATCGGCATGTTCTGGGCTCCGCCGAACCGGACCATCTGCTCTATGAGGAGACCGACGAGCACTTTCGAATCGCAGTGGAGCGCACGCGCAGCGGCGCTTTTCTACCGCGTGAAGACAACCATGAATATTATGCTGACCATCATCCCAGTCCGCTTGCCGCGGAACCTTCCGGGCCGGCACCTCATTCGAATGAGGGAGTGTTTTACATTCGCACGAATTCCGGCGGGCGCACCTTCCGCCTGATGGCCGTCCCGGTGACCGACCCTCGCCGAGAATTCTGGCGCGAGATTATTCCCAATCGCCCGGACGTCATGCTTGCTGGCGCGGAGGTTTTTCAGACTCACCTGGTGTTTTACGAACGCGAGGGCGGCCTCCCTTATCTCCGCGTTGTAGATTTGACCTCGGACGCCCCAAACGCTCTTGCAGCGTCGCATCGCATCGAATTTGCCGAGCCTGCGTACAACGCTTCCATCGGTGAAAATCCGGAGTTCGGCGCCTCTCATGTGAGGTTTCAATACGAATCGTTCGTAACTCCTCGCTCCATTTTTGACTACGACGTTCGCAAGCGTGAACGAAGCCTTCGAAAGCAGCAACCCGTTCTCGGCGGCTACGATGCTTCCCAATATGTCAGCGAGCGTCTGCACGCCATCTCTTCCGACGGCACGCGCGTGCCTCTTTCCGTCGTGCATCGCCGCGATACGCCGCGCGACGGCTCGGCCCCGCTTCTTCTCTATGGTTACGGCAGCTACGGAATCTCAGTGCCGGTCAATTTCAGTTCGAATCGGCTTAGCTTGCTGGATCGCGGCGTGATCTACGCCGTCGCGCACATCCGCGGCGGCGGCGAGCTCGGAAAGCCGTGGCACGACGCCGGCCGCATGAGACAAAAACGCAACACGTTCACGGACTTCATTGCCGCGGCCGAACACCTGATTGCGCAACGCTACACGACGCCCGAAAAACTCGTCATTGAGGGCGGCAGCGCCGGCGGCCTTCTCATGGGCGCCGTGGCGAACATGCGCCCCGATCTTTTTCGCATGGTCATCAGCCACGTGCCCTTCGTCGACGTGTTGAACACCATGCTCGACGCGTCTCTTCCGCTGACCATCGGCGAATACGAAGAATGGGGCAACCCGCAAATCGCAGAAGATTATTTTTACATGAAGTCGTATTGTCCCTACACCAATCTGGAGCGGAAGCCTTGTCCTGCGATCTTGGCAAAAACAGGGCTGAACGACAGCCAGGTGATGTACTGGGAGCCGGCGAAATACGTTGCAAAAATGCGCGCGCTGAAAACCGATTCGAAGCCGCTGCTGTTGAAAACCAACATGGGTGCGGGACATGGCGGCGCTTCTGGACGCTACGACTATCTCCGCGAAATCGCCCTCGATTACGCTTTCCTCCTAACCCAATTAGGAATCCACTCATGATTGCCACAGATGAGCGCCGTCAACCGTCCGTTGTAGCCCCCCAGCATGCTGCGCGCCGTCTTTGGCATCCAATTCGGTCACCCGGTTGTGGCTGGCATCACGGGCAGGGGGAGGTGTGCTACGTTGTTCGGTAAGCTGCTGACGTTGCTAATCCTTGGCTTTGCGTTCTTCGGCTTGGTCTGCGAAGCCCGGCCCAGACTGACACACGATTACATTTTTAGCGTCAATGGCGTGGTAGCTGCTGAAGACGGCGCACCACTCAAAGACGCCGAGATAATTCTTGAGGTGAACGGTCCGGTCTACCAGGCAGTCACACTTGTTAGGACTGTGAAGCGTTCGACCGACAGCACAGGCAGATTCGTCTTCATGTACATCAGCCACAAACGCGGCGTGAAGTACGCAGGGAGGGCTTCGAACCTCAGACTGTTTCAGGCAGCGCCCCTCCAGCGTCACACCATACGATTCGCATGAAGAGACCTGGCGGTAATGACACTATCGCCGGACGTCAACTGAGAGCTGACGACCGACAACTGACTGAATGAGCGAGCCGACAACACCGCTGATGCAGCAGTATCACGCCATCAAGGCGCGCTACCCGCACGCCCTGCTGCTCTTTCGCCTGGGCGATTTCTACGAACTATTCTACGAAGACGCGATCATCGCCGCGCGCGAGCTTCAGATCACGCTCACCTCGCGCAACCGCGAAAAGGGTCAGCCGATTCCCATGTGCGGTGTGCCGTATCACGCCGCCGACGGCTACATCGCGCGCCTGATCCGCGCCGGCTTCAAGATCGCGATTTGCGATCAGATGGAACAGCCCGGCCCAGGCAAGAAGCTCGTTCGACGAGAAGTCGTGCGTGTCATCACCCCGGGCACCGCCACCGACGTCGCCCTCCTCGACGCTCGCGAAAACAATTTCCTCGCATCCGTCGCCAAACATTCATCCGGTTCGCCTATCGGCCTCGCTTTCGTCGATCTTTCGACCGGAGAATTTCAGGCCACCGAATTTTCCGGCGCCCGCGCCGATGACGCCCTTCGCGACGAACTCCAATTGCTTCGCCCGAGGGAAACTCTGCTTCCCCGGCCGCAACAGCTTTTCGAAACGGCGAAGACAGCGCTCCTGGAAGGCGTCGGTGGCGTGGAATCCCGCCTCGAAGATTGGGTCTTTCAGCGCGACTATGCCGAGCGCATCCTGCGCGAACAGTTTGGCGTTGCAGAACTCACGGGTTTCGGCCTCGACGAGCACCCGCAAGCACTGGCTGCGGCCGGCGCCATCGTTCACTATCTCCGAGAAAATTCCGCCCGCGGAGACCGTTCTGCACCCACGAATGAAAACGTGGAGGCCTCCGGCGTCGAAGCATTGCGGCATCTCGACCGCGTCCGCTACTACGAGCAGCACGACGCTCTTGTCCTCGATCCCGTGTCCGTCCGCAATCTGGAGCTGCTTGCGCCCATCTTCACTGAGGACGCCGGCCGCACGAGTGGTCCCACCACTCTGATCGCCGCGCTTGACGGCACTGTGACCGGCATGGGCGCGCGCCTCTTGCGCTCGTGGGTGCTCCGCCCGCTGATCGACAGCGAGGCCATCGACGCCCGCCTCAATGCCGTGGGGCACCTCGTCCAACAAACCGTCGTGCGCGGCGAAATCCGCAAGGAACTCAAAGGCATCCTCGACCTCGAGCGGCTCACCAGCCGGATCACCCTGGGTCTTGCGACTCCGCGGGAGCTTGTGGCGCTGCGCAAGTCGCTGGTGCAGCTTC
>WNFQ01012393.1_pt1 | contig 12152 bp, 16 predicted proteins | sample 5400171 | NCBI WGS metagenome assembly WNFQ01 (sample SAMN13153356, study PRJNA577476) | soil metagenome | isolation source: 20 cm soil under Madrone tree | place: USA:California | collected 2016-06-14
TGATGTTTTCATGTATAATCTCCACCGAGGCGGGTAATCAACTAATTGGTCTATATTACGCCAGCTATCTACGGTGTGAACGAAGGGCTTGCAAGAGGTAATATCAGAGTTACAGCCCCGTATTGTTCCCAGTCCAAATTCCCGAACGCAGCCACGCAAACGAGCATTCTTCATCATTAATCATATTGCCAACTGCTAAGCCCAGTGTAAGTCGGCATCTCTTCATACTATATGACACGCAGTTGCTGCAGAGGTGCTTGGAGTGGAATGCCATCTAGTTGGACCATCTTCACGAGTAGACGCATCCGCAAACACCCCGACTCCGACTCGTTTCTTAGTCAATACAATTGGAGTTGTTGGGCATGGAAGGTCTCGTATGGTCTTACGGTAACGTTATGACGATGATAGGAACCCGCCAAAAGGAAACAAGTCTGTCTTTTTTTTTTTTTGGCAAAGTCTGCTTCGTGAACAGAGCGGCGGTCACCTTGATGATTATCAAGGTATGCGATCCGACATCGTGAAGGAAGGGCAATGATATGAAATATGAAGACCGAGGGTCAAGTTCTGTGACTGTTCCTGGACGGTGATAATACAACGGTATGGGCCGGGTGTCTATACTTGGTCGATGGAAGGAAAGCCTGAACGGGGGGAAATGGTCGTAGCCCCGATGAGACGACTGATCGGTCTTGGGCCAGAGGAGACTAACCCGAGTTTCACGAGGGGGCTTGAGCGCTATCATGAGCTGGCAACGCTTCGTAAATATGTGAACGTGAATGCCGCCGCCGTTTCGATTACCCATCTTAGGGAGGAGCCATGCATGGTCAAGCCCTACCAAATGAGAACGGCCAAACTAATTTTGGCACAAACGCGGTAACGAATCGTTCGGTAGAATTCATATATTATTGTAATGGCCATGTAGTAATCGCGTTCCGAGAAAGTTTCTTGTCGGAGGCTGGTATTGGAGTCGTGATATCAGCCCCCAAAGGCGATGAGGGTGGTGATCGAGTAAGGCCCTCGGTGAATGCATATAGAGCGATGCTTCTTTCCAAGCAAGCCGATGAGCGGGCCAAGGGGGGGAGGGGGGGAAGACATGGTGATGTAAATTAAGTCACATCTGTAGCGTTCCTGGCCCAGCCCAACCAACCACCCTAGAAAATATCCGGGAATCGCATCCAAGACGACAAGACGGCATCTGGAGAACAAGCGATGCATATACCGGTGCTGCTGCCAGCGCACGATCGCGCTTTTGCCAGAGGCGATTTTTGGTGACCATTCAGCCGATGTGGGTCCGCCCATCAGAGCGCAGCGCTTTTGTATCATGTTGACCGAGATCGGGTGTCGATATAGCGGTGACACGCTTTGCAGCCACAAGCCATCATCTAATCAAAACATTGCGCCTGCCAGAGTAAGGAACCACACCCAGAGGGGCAAGAAGTCTTGTGTATGATATAGATGCGATCTGATACGATGGTATCTCGCTTATTCCTAGGAGGGGGAGTAAGAACCAGTCTGGATCGGAACGAGCACTATGGGTTCAAGCACGAACCGACCCTGGTGAAGAAATAATAGAAGGTGGTTCGCCGAACGCTGGGATTTACCAGGGGATTTTTCGTGGTCAGTGCTACATAAATAGCGATGGAAGGACCCACGTCGAGGGTAGCAACGCGGCGGAGGTTAAGATCTTTCCGTCCATTTTCTCCAGATGATGGGTGGGAGAGGTTTCTAGTTGCCGAGTGAATGCTCGGGCGTAGTTACCAAAATACGCGAATATCAGTTGGTTTCAATCCTCATTGACCATGATATCCTTGTTTTTCTACTCTTTGATTGTACCGGTATCGGAACAGGTCTCGACACGACCAGTTGAACAAGAACGTATCGAGGATAGAGCTAAGCGAACGGGCGTGTGTCGTCGTCACTTGTAAGCTTGGAGCTTCTGCGACGAAAGGACGAGAAAGACGGTCGAAGCAACAAAGGGTGATTTCCGTCCGCAGAGTCTACGGCACATCACCAGCGAAATGAGTCACCGTCGAGGATGAAAAGAAGGCTGGTGGCGAGTGTCCAATGACCGTCGCACAAAAGTCCAAGCATCGTGCGAGACGGCGTGCCCCGAAAACCGTCACGGTGTTGTGGCGTGGATACTGAATAGCGAGCTAAATAGGATCTATACGATACAACCGCTCTTTATTTCGTCCGCAAAGTCCATCGGCACAGTTCGCATCGTTCAAATGGAGAGGGGCAGGGACGAAATGCTTGGTGTATGAGTTGATGATGCGTGGCGCAAGCCAGTAAAGGGAAAACAAAAAAACAAAAAATGGAGCCCTGGCAGGTGGGAAATTCTCCTTGGAACTATGTGGAAAAACACTCTGCACGCTGAAATTCCGGTCAGGCCGTTACGAGGCGGGAACCGAAATTGATCGCTAACACTACCGTAGGTTACCCCCATCTGCAAACCAGCCGAGGGGACTTTTTCTTTATGGAACCGTCCAGGACCAGTTTGGACCTAAATCGCTGGGAATATATTCAAGAGTTTCGGGTTGAGAGGGAAAGAAAAAAAGGTATCCCCATCCCCATCGTACCGTATTTCCGAGTCCGTGCTGACAAGTGTCCGGATTGACATACAGTAGGCCAAGACCCAACTTGAACTACGGTAATGATCGGGCCGCAGTTTCGGATGATCGTCAACCCCAGGGTAAAAATGCCCGCAGTGAGAGCACGTGATACTTTCCGGCCCGTCTGCTCGCTCGAGGCTCCCTCTCATACTGTATTGTACATACTGTACAAACCCGGCGGGGGTTTTTTTTAAATAAAAAAAAGGAAGACTGTCGCGCTGTATCGTATCGCACACCGTACCAAACACGGCCCGGAGCCCAGGAAGACGCCAAGAAATATATGAACTCTGATGGCGCAGAACCGGCGGCCCTGATCAAGTTCCGCAAGTTCCGCATCCGCAGTGCTGAAACCCAATGCCAGAGTTCGGGCCGTCGGGCCGTCTACTTGCCAAAAACTACTACTTGTAACTTACAACTAACATTCTGTGCAGCGTGCGGTGCAAGTGCGCCGTTGGATCCAGTCTGTCAGTCTGTCATCTCCTGAGAGAAAGAGAGAAACTTTCTCAGCCGGCCCTACAACAGCCCTCTTCAGCGCGGATGTGCAGGTGCACCGGCTGGCCTCCACAAGTTCAACTGCAGTCCACATTTCCCGAAACCGAAATGTTTTTGTCCCCAAAAGGGTAAACCGGTACCGGGACCCACTGGCCATGTTCAGAATTCCAAGGCCATATTCAGGACCCAGGATCCAGAACTTTTTCCTTGACCGCCGCCGCGATGTTCGGATCTGCCCATACGAATGTAGTATACAAGGGAAGGCTCCAAGAGGCAAAGCTCCAAACTCTGTTTTTTACGGCCCATTTAACGTCTGACTGACAGGCGAGGCGTTCCGAGTCTATTAATAGTACCGTATGGCTGCTACTACCGTACTGTACTGAGTAGAAAGTGACATCAGGAAGCCTAGCCCTTAACTTATTGGCCTGGGTCTTTACGTGACTTTTTTGTTCATTTTTTTCTACCGCTTATGGATATACTTAGCCTAACTTACTACCGTATAAACGGCAATAAAGGCAAGTCACGTAAAGAAACGCGAGATACGTGCACCAGTCGCAATGGGTCGCAAATCAAAGGGCGTAATAGCAGGCAACATGATGTGCCACTAAGTCCGAGTCGTCGATAATGATTTGCCAGTGCGCCGGGCCAGTGTAAATGCATTTATTGTGAATCACGTCAACTTGTAATCTCGAAGTCCCGTAATTTATTAGAATCACGACAAACGTTCGTCTTGAAATTTCGAGCATGAGGAACACTTGGGCTGGACCTTCGGCCCGCAGTTTCGCGCATATATTCTCGCCACAGACGTCATGTAGTATTCCCCATGCCCGCTTTACCCCATACGATGTCTGAACTCTCAACGCCTTTCTGAAGCACTTTCCTTATCGAAAGCAGCCATAAACCCATTGATATCATCACGTATTGTATTTCTGTTGGAATCATCTAATGTAGTTTTTTTTTTCTCGTCAACGATACCGTAATTGTACTTCTCTACGTTCGGAATCATTCCCTCATTACTGGGCTCTGCCCTAGTTTCATTACCAATCGCTCCGCACATCTTCTACCTCAACCCAACATACCCTCGCCATCTGACATCGCGGCCGAGCTATATGGGCTGGACAATTCATTGTGCCTGGCGACACGCAAACGTTGTGATGGAGGGACCGCCTTGTCTTCGAGGCCATGTGGTGCACCACCATGGAGAATACCCACCCGCATCATGGAGAGTAGCTGTATGCCAGGTTATCAGGGGGAAAAAATAGCCAATAAAGCACAGAGGCGTACGTTGTGGGCAGCATTCGAATGATCATACACACCGCCGAAAAACGCGGTGGAGGCATCTTTACCGATGTTTTTCACCAGCAGATGACGGCCACCAGGATGTTCCTCAATGAACGTGGATACGTCATGAATATATCCAGCTACCAGTATTAATGGTCGCTTCTCCGATTGTTCCTGGACTGGAGAATCAATTAGTCAAGGTCGAGTGTCAGCCATTGGGTCGGGCTCACAGCTTTGCCACGAGATGACAGGAAGGTCACTACTCTCCTGAGGCCAAATAAGTCCCTCCTGCGTCTCACGCAGTCGTTTGAGTTGCATCGTGAGTTGGCCTTTCCTCACTTCGTTGTCAGGGAAGGTCTGAAAAGAACATAAGCCTAATATACGAGAGGCTAGGAACAAAGAGAACCTGCCTTCAGATGAGACGCGAGACCAAGCCAATAACAGATGGCAATGAACCATTTCGTAGGGTCGTACTGGTACCACCGAATGGCATTTCTGAAGTCCGAGGGGAACTGATGATGGAAATTATGGTAGCCTTCACCAAGTGTGACAACGGCAGTGACGGCGTGATCACGAGGTGTGTGCTTGTCGTCAAACGGGGCATCTCCAAGCCAGTGCGCCAGGGAATTGACACAGAATGTCGAGTGGTGGACGAAGACAAGTCGGGCAGCACCAGCATATATATATCCTCCGCGCCAATCACCCCAGAGTAAACCCGGGATAACAGTGGGAACGCCAAAACCCATGAGGAGGATGAGCCAGACATACCAACGGTGTTGCCACCGGACCACCTCATTCTTGCTGAGGTCAGAGACGTCTGCTACACCGGGTTTACGCCGAGGCTTCACGATCATCCAGCCAATGTGGGACCACAAGAGACCGCGATGGGCATTGTAGGGATCAAGTTCGGTATCGGTGTACCGGTGGTGCGCGCGGTGTCCACGAGACCACCACTTGATAGAGCCCTCCACAGCACCAGCACCGGCAGCAGCAAGGAAGTATTGCAGAGGCTTGGACGCATTGTATGAACGGTGGGCCCACAAACGGTGGTAACCAGCGGTGATGCCTATAATAAACAATGAGACATCATAAAAAGGATCAAAAGTTAAGACCTTTAGGCAGAGACAGAAAGTTTAAAGGCTTAGTCACTAACCCAAGCCAGTGGCGAAGTAGTAGAATGTTGCGAAACTGGCGGTTTCCCAACGAAGTTTGGTAGTGAATGCGCCATAAAGTGCGATGGATGGTGTAATGGTGAGGATGGCAAGGGAGAGATAATCGAGTTCCTTCCACCAATTGTTCCAAGTAACGGGGGGGAGTGGCTTGGTATTTTTGAGCGTGTAGTCTACATAATTGTCTGGAAGGTTGAGATCAGCTGGAAGCTCGGCAGCTCGAAGGTCTTTGTCAAGCCTGGCCGCGACAGAGGACATGAGGGAATGATGGAGCCGAAGAGGAGGGAGAAAGGATACAGTACCGCCCGTTTTACCGCCCGTTTGAACGCCAGATGAGGCTTATGTACCCCATCACAATCGTTGGGGTGGTTCGACTGCTCCATCGGGCTTTTGGCCTTTTTACTCGTGCACAGTGCTTGCACTATACTCTCGCTCTGGTTTTATTCTCCTCATGGTTACACCCCAGAGACGCACATATTCTGTCAGAGATACCCGAAATCACTCAAGTGGAGAGCCTCTCTTTCACGGTTACGGAGCGCTAGCAAGGCACCCCCTTTCGGTTGGGGCAATAAAATCACGTGAGCGCGATTCGTTGGGGTTTTTGCCCGTGCCAGAGCCGCACATATATGCGCTTACGATTATCATTCGTGCAATTCCATGCGTGTATGATGAATTCCGATGTGATGCATTTCATGTGGGAGCGAGCACATGCGCCTTACAAGGTGTACAGTATAGGAGCGCGTGCATATAGGTAGCCGTGTAGCTAGCACGAGGCCTTCCTGCCTAATTTGGTACCTACGCACTTTACCTAATGCTCGACCTCGAGGTATTCAGAAACGACAGCACACAGTCCAACATTCAGTCCAACATTCTACAACGGATCCATGTGTAACCCGGCCACGGAGGTCGATTTGCTTATGAGCTTCGAGAGTCGTAAATGGTGGTGTCCGATGCGTGCCAACCGGAGTATAGTCCCTACAGCCATTTTCCGAGTCGCCAAGCTGACAAAATGAAGGGATTCGTAGGAGTATTGAGGATCCTGGTAAATCGGGGGCCGAATATCTGTGATTATGAAAATACCATACTGTACTAGCACCTATGGGCTTATTGTGCAGACGCGCATGCGCATACGTACTGTACAAATCTGACTTGTTCGCTAGCACGTGTTTCGCTCAACCGGCATATGATATCCCCCGGCGTATGATATCCCGGCATCCGGATTCGTTCACTCGCCCAAGGGTGGTACCACTATATTGGCGCAGTATTGGCGCGGTGAGTACTAATCAATGCATAGCCAGACCCCGGTGATTTTGCAGGCTATAGAGCCAATTCAAGATCCGAGGCGTCATGAAAGCGAAAACATCAAAAAAACATGCTCGAGAGTATGTGGTTGCCAGCTGGCATGGGAAAACAACAAGTTACTGTACACTGACTCGGGAGGCTGTTCCAGAACCATCGGGCAGCTTACTGTCTATGTCTGTTTAGACGCCCGAAAAAATGGTTTCATGACCGTCCACGGGCACGGCGCACCGACTGGCTGGGTAATGAAGGCGGTGTCTGGGAAACAAAGGCAGGCACTAGTCATGTATCGTCTACTGAGCCGACTTGAACGGGATAACGAGTTTGTCGAGCTGATTGGCGCAACTGAGCAACGATGAGCCCACATACTGTATGCGTGATTGGTCGTCGATGCATACCAGGTAGCAGGGGACGGTCGTGATCGCTGATCGATGATCTGCGGTGCGGTGATACGTATGGTGTCTCGCCTGTGGAAGGTCCGGCCGTGAAGTTGGGGTTTTGGTGATGGACAGCAGAACTTCGGTAATGCGGGTCAGTGATGCGGGTTGTGACGACGAGGATAAGGACAAAAGAAAGTGTGATCCGGAGCGTACGAGTAAGTATATACGAGTGGTCGAGTCGTTCGAGACTGGAACACCCGATGAACGAGGAGCTGACTTGAGAACGAGCGGCTACGGGACGCCACGGTACACGTCGATCAGGATCTGAAGATACGATCTCTGCTGAGGAAAAGGCACGTTAACAGGTCCGCATGCGACCGCTCAGCCGCTCCTGCGTCCCGTGCTGGTCGGTCACCCATCGTTGCTTCCCCACAAAGCGTTGTACGTACTTATATAAATCCTCCCTTGCCGACCACTACATCCCCCAACCATGCAGCCCTCATCCTCGTCCTCCTCATCCCTCTGGTCCGTCCTCCCCGTCGAGATACAGCTCGCAATCACCCACCATCTTGACATCAACGCCCTTATCTCCCTCTCCCTCGTCTCCCGCCACAACTATGCCCTCTGTCTCCCCGCCCTATACAACGTACGTTGCCCCGTGGTCTACCACCAGTTATCATGCTGATCGCTCGTCTCCCAGTCAGTCACCCTAACGTCCCTGGCGAGGCTCCAGCACTTCCTAGATCACGTGCCTGTCGACCACGCGCTACACATCCGCGCACTCGACGTCAGCACCGCCGGCGACAGCCCAACACAGGCGGCGTGTTCAGACGCACTCGCTCGTATACTTGCCCTCACCCCCAGCCTTCGATCCCTCTCTCTCCATCTTTCGACCGACCTCTCACGACGAGCAGTATCCTCTTTCTCTCGATTGAAACAGCTGACAGATCTCGCCGTGGAGCCTTGCCGAGATGAGATCCATTCCACACTGTAAGTATCTCCTCGTGCGTCATCCCCTCTTCCATTTCTCATACACTCAAATCAGGAGCGAGCCGACCATCGTGGGTCTTGCCCGCGCCCTACCGAATCTAAAATCTCTCTCCATTTCACGCGTTGCTCGCGCCTTGCCACCCCCTCCCATAGACACATGGTACGACTCGCGGTCACGTACGACGACCGACCCCGACTCGGACCCGGACGACAGTCCCTGTCCGGCCACGGCGACGATGCCCAGCCTCTTATCCATCCCCTCCCTCCGTCACCTTGCCATCCACAACACTTTCCTCGGAAGCCCCCTATTCGCATCTCCAGATCTCTCAGTGCGGTGCCAGCTCGAGTCGATAGAGATCGGCGCGTTCGAGAACGCATCTCCGATGGAGAATGCAAGATGGGCCACTCACATTCTTCAGCGGACCGGATCTCATCTCCGCAGCGTGGTGCTCAGCTCCGGCGTAGTCAGCTCCCCGGAACGTCTCTCCCTCCCGTCTCTGGAACGCGTCCGCCTCACCCCGATATTCTCGCCCTCCCACCTCCCATCCACCTTGCGCATGTTGGCGGTCGCCAGCGCGTCTTTACGTCATATTCACGTACAGTGCCTCGCGGTGGATCTCGAAGACGTATGCGAGGAGCTTTCCGAGTGCGTCGAACACGTCAACGGTGGCCCTTACAACCTCAAATTACGCGTCTTCCCATCACTGGAAGGTGACATCTTGGCTGAACATCCGGTCTCTTCGGACTGCACGCCCGTCCACTCATTGGACAAAAACGCGCAAGATGCCCTTTCTCGCTTGGAAGATGCCTTCACTTCCGCTGGAACCCCTATTTCAGTCATGGGCAGCAACGTGCAACAGGAGGACGAGGAGCAAGACTGGGACGATTTGACAGTGGTCGATGAGACTGCCGTAAGCATGGAAATGAAGGGCACTGTTGTAGTGGAAGAACCGTGGGCACAAGTGGGAATTTGGTGATTCCTTATTGGGCCAGTCACCACCTCCGTGCACCGGTACCGCCTGTAACTGGCCATAACAAGCCGTCATCTCAGGTTTAGGCCATCACGAACCCTTTTTTTAATTGTTGTAGAGACAAAAGTACTATTATACCCATGTACATTATCTGCAAAGGAGGTGATACTGATACAAATGATCGTTGCGCACAACTTGCCGTAAGGACAAGACGCGGAAAATGCTTTCGAAGGGTGGCCGCAGACATTCCGAAGCAGGTCCGTCCACCTAAATCACACGCCATTATTACTGTCTACGGTGGGTACGGAGGTCAAGGGGTTGACATAGCTTCCAGCGCTTACATCAGGATTCGCAGCAGTAGGCCGAAACACGCCTACGCCTATCGCGGAGAGTTGGGCGGTTGCTGTAGGGACACGTGAGAGTCAGAAACATAAGCGCACAACTTCTCAAAGCCTCACGCTCACGCTCGATTTCTTCGGGACGAGGATCTCCGGGCTCATCTGGGGCTCGGACCATGACACACTATCCTCCCCATCGGAAACGGTCGTCCTATCACACAACCCTTCTTCTGCGTCACTAGATGTGAGTATAAAGGGTGAGATACCGAACACGCGCGAGGAGCCTTTGGCCAGTCGCGACCGAGGGGTGGAAAAAGCCGGGATCGTGCTGAGATCGGGCATGCTCCGGCGCGTACTGAGGAAGTGCATCAAGTTGGCGAAACCTAAAGATGGACGGCCGTCAGCCGTCAAATGCGGGGCAGGGGAAATGACAGTATGGTGGGTGAAGACAACAACCGACCTCCGAGCGCGAATATCACGTCGGCCACAAAGGTAACGGCAAGTGGGACGCGGGCACCGGCCCAGTTTGCGAAGCGCGCAATCGAGATTGGGACGATGAGCACGGTGTATATCACCTAAAGCGAACCCGCCGGTAAAACCGAATTCCAGTGGCTTAAAATATTAACACCTACAGGATACCTGGAAACGGCGTAATCGCGTCAACGACGGCGATGAGGGTCACACGGATCAGGCGTACCATACGATGATTGCGGCCATCTTGACGAGGCACGAGTCAAGGTAATCTCTTGCGAACGCAAGCTGCCAGCTTTCACTACGAGAGACCCATCGAAGGGACCACCCTCCCGCGGTTTCCTGGATAAGGTTTCCGCGGACGCGAAGAAGGACCGCAACGTAAAGTATGAAGCTGAAGGAAGCGGCCATCCATTCCTGAATACAAGCAGGGCACCCCGTTAAGATGGAGAAAGGATGCGCGTCTGTCTCTCTTGGAACCAAACACTTACCAGCATGTATTCCAGGCATATCTGAGAGGCACGGTAGTCCTGTGTAATCCAGCACCTTTAACAGGAATTGGCAGAGCGCTTGGATAGACGATATGTGGCATACCAGAACCCCGCGGGGCCAAAGTAGGGACCCAGGGTTTTCTTCTGGATTGCCAGAGGGCCAATGGCGACAACGAAGCCGATGAAGGACCATCCAAGGGTAAGTATTAGCCACTTGCTTAGCTTCGATACACGTATTCGCAAGAACAAAAGGCGGAAGGCGTGCAGAGCGAGCATGAATGTCCTGGCAACAAGCTCAATTGATGCTAGTGAGGACACAGGTGAATATCTAACCACACGGCTGTTCCAACGTTGCCAGCTTGCTTGAGGCTGCCTAAGGCGATAGACAGCCGTCAATCTATCGAGATATGCGCAGGCCAAGTTGGGATGGACAGACCTTGAAGACTGCACAACGCCCCGGGAGAAAGCATGCCACGATACACCCAACGGGCATTTATTATGGTGCCTATGGATTGCAAAAGATTGGACACAAGTAGCGAACCAAAAAGGACTGGAATGTGGGTATGATCTCCGAGGTGTGAACGTGAACGTGTAAAACTGATCTGGGGGTGGCGTCGGTCAAGGGTCCAATCGAAATATAATGGCTCCTCACAAAAAGCAATGTTATCACAGAGATGGCCGAAAGGAGGGCTGCCCCAACAATTGCCTATAAGCGGAGGGAGATATGTCGACTACTAAGCAAATGTGCAGAACAGACTTCGAAAACTCACAGATATAAAGTGTTCTTCAAGACTTGTGTAGGGCGTAACGGAAGGAACATAGATTTGGCTAGAGTTGGTAAACATGGTATTACTATGAGGCAGATGTTGCGACGCATTATACCCTGCTGCCGCGATGCCCATAGGTCATCGAGAGAGAAAACCGACCAGTCGTTTCTCTCTGGGGGAAAAAGCGGAAAAATGAAACGCATCACGGTAGGACAGAGACCATATATAGAGAGAAATCTGTATGAGCGCAGAGCGCAGCCACATACGGGACCAAATTTCCAACCTTGATCCCCCCACAACAGACGTTCCGAATCTGCAATTCCACCGCCTCGAGGATGTTGCTGTCAGGCTTGCACCGCCCAGGACGAATCAATTGCATATTACTTGTGATGTGGCCCTTGTCCCTCGTAAGCACGCCTCTTGGTGAGCTGGCACATTGCCGCCGCCTCGATACATTCTGGCTTCAAAGACTAGTCATGCCACCATCATCTCATTCGAGCCGATGAACGTCATTACAACTGCGAGAAAGTTATAGATAGTGCGGCAATCTTATGATGTACTAACTTATTGTTGGCGTTAGTAGCAGTTATATTTTTTACCCATGCTGTGGGTAACCATGGGGCCTCCACTGATTGGGTAGCTAATTTTTTTTCCCGTTCGACTAGCAAACAAAAACCAGTTCTGCCAAATTTCCCTGCCGGTGTGTCCAATCATTGATAAAGGTTCGGAATCGTCAGGTTTATGAGTAGTAGGAGGATCCGTCAGAATAGAATAGGAGGTCTGGCTTTGGGTAACCTTGACGCCCCCCTTTTCAAGAAGCGTGGGTTTGATGTCGAGCTTTGCATTCAGCTCCTTGTTGGCTTTCACCACTTGACGCCGACGCCGACGCCGACA
>WNFQ01003068.1_pt1 | contig 12149 bp, 10 predicted proteins | sample 5400171 | NCBI WGS metagenome assembly WNFQ01 (sample SAMN13153356, study PRJNA577476) | soil metagenome | isolation source: 20 cm soil under Madrone tree | place: USA:California | collected 2016-06-14
GCAGCGCGCAGATGAGCTTCGGCAGCAGGTTATCGAATTGTCCGCTCAACTAACCGAAAAACAATCGATGATCCGCCAGCTGCAGAAGGACATTGATGTAGAGCGTGATCGCCTTCAACTGAACTCAGACGCCCAGGTGCTCGCGCCATCGTCCAGCACGGTATGGGAATTGCTGACAGCGTCGGGAGAGCATGTACAGCGCGGTCAGGAGCTGATGCGGTTGCTCGATTGCAATGCCGCATTGGTGACCGCCGTGGTTAGCGAGGCTGTCTATAATCGCCTGCAGATGGGAAGCAGTGCGACCTTCCGATTGCGTGATGGCGATGTGATGATGCCAGGTCGCGTTGTAAATCTTACGGGCGTTGCATCGGCGGCGGCGAACTATGCGATAGCGCCGTCCTCTCTACTCAAGGAGCAGTACCGCGTCGCCGTGGAAGTTCCGGATCTCACGAATGATGGTCAAGGCTGCAATCTGGGGCGAACCGGACAGGTGATCTTCGCGAATCAAACGCCTTCACCGATCACTGCCGCTGCGAATTGACATGAATCCGGTCTTTCCGAATCTTCTGGCCGACGCGTGGCTTGGCATTGCCGCGGGCGGCATTGCGCTCGCCTCACTTGTGTGGCTCGACCGCAATAATGCGCTACACCGCACGATCGTATGCAGCATCGCTATCCTTCTGATGTGGCGATATATGATCTGGAGGCTTTTCGGCTCCCTGCCAGAGCAGGGTCTTACTCTCGACTATTGTGTGGGCATCATATTCGTTTCAGGCGAAGTTCTTTCCATGCTGTCGACGACAATGTCGCTATTTTTTCTGACGAAGATTCGCAATCGGACGCCAGACGTTGAAGCTAATTTGCATTGGCTGCGAAGCCAGTCGGCTCCGCTCGTCGATGTCTTAATCTGCACCTATAACGAGAATCGCCTGATTTTGGAGTAAACGATCGTAGGCGCAATGTCGATGAACCATTCGAACACCCGGGTCTGGATCTGTGACGATGGGCGCCGGGAATGGCTGAGACAGCTTTGCGAGGAACACGGCTGCGGCTATATTACGCGCAAGGATAATGCCCACGCCAAAGCGGGCAATATCAACAACGCGCTGGTTTATCTCTGCGATCTGGGAACGCCGCCGGAATTCATCTCAGTACTTGACGCAGACTTCGTGCCAAAACCGGATTTTCTAACGCGATGCTTGGCTCTGATGCGGGAACCGAACGTCGGCATTGTTCAGACCCCGCAGCATTTCGTGAATCCCGACCCTATTCAGGGTAATCTAGCGCTGAGCCGCGTCTGGCCGGACGAGCAGCGCTATTTCTTCGACGTCCTGATGGCCTCAAAAGATGCCTGGGGCGCAGCGTTCTGCTGCGGCACGTCGTCGGTTATTCGGGTCAATCCTTTGATGCAGATCGGCGGGTTCCCAACGGATTCCGTCACTGAGGATTACCTGGTAACGTTACGCTTGAGAGAGATCGGCTACCAGACCATCTATCTGAACGAGCAACTTTCTCTTGGACTCGCACCCGAAGGACTCAAGGAATACATCACCCAGCGCAGCCGCTGGTGCCTTGGTTTCGTGCAAATTTGCCGTGGAAAAAGTGGTCCACTACGTCTTCAGAACACGCTAACGTTCGTGGATCGCGTAATTCTTACAGAAACTTTTTTATATTGGAGTGCGACTCACGCCTTCAGGCTTTTGGCGCTTATCATTCCGATCCTCTTTCTGTTGTTCGGAATTCAGGCCGTTCATGCGTCCTTCCAGGATGTTCTCAGCTACTTCCTGCCTTGTTTCATTGTCCAGATGAGTGTCTTGGGCTGGATGACGCAGGCACGCGTTATGCCTATCATGGCCGACGTCAGCCAGTTGATCGCCGCCCACTCAGCTCTCAAAGCGGTTGTCGCGGGTTTGTTTAATCCCGTCGGGCAAAAATTTAAAGTAACGGCCAAAGGTGGAAATCGCGACGTTCTGTTTGTCGAATGGTCACTGCTCAGAATGCTTCTTGCGTATCTTGTTCTTACCATCGTTGCGGTGATTTCGTCGTTTGGATTAAATGGGGGATGGTCACTTCAGGAGGCGAGTTCGGTCGCACTGTTTTGGAGCTGGTACAATATCCTCTTACTGACGTTAACCTGCCTCGTCTGTATTGAGCAGCCCCGCAAGCGAAAGGCCGAGCGCCTGCAAAGCGGCGAACGGGTTGGCGTTTGCTGGAACGGAGAAATCAGTTGGCAGCCCATCCTTGACGTTTCGACGACTGGACTTCGGATCGAGGGACGGCCGCCGGTTGATAATGGGCAGTCGATCACGGTCCGGATGGGAGATGTCACATTGCAGGGCCTCGTCGTACGTAGCACGCAAGACGATTTTGCGGTGCGGATCGATGACACGATCGAGGCTCGCAAGGCGATGATCCGCCAAGTATACGGCAGCCGCTATAATGCGTCGATTGGCGCGGTTCGACCGAACCAGTTGATCAAGGCGGTTCTGATCCGCGCATTCCGTTGAGAAGCCCCGTGAGTTGGCTCGAGCGATCTTTGAGCGCGTGGGGGGAAATAGGGCTCTAGCACGCATTTGCGTCACCCAATCGGCGGCACGTCGAGCGCTGGCTGCCTATGCAAAACTTGATAAAGTCACAATCGTTGCAGGTGTCGTTAGGAGGTCCTTCAGGCTTGGGGATAACAATAACAGGCCAAAGCGGAGCCACACATGGAAAAGCCGAACTCTGAAGACCTCCGTTCCCACGCCTTCCTTACGGGAATCCTCATTGCATTCCTGCTGCTGGCTCTGCCGCTCGCGGTATGGCTCGATCTCACCAATCTCGCGGAAGCGGCGCTGCGGCGACAAGCGACAGATCTGAATTCCGTCATCAGCAGCGTGCGCGGATACTACGCCACCAATGTCGTCGGGCGGGTGTTGGCAAATCCGGGGTCGACCAAGGTCGTTCACAACTACGAAGCTGTACCCGGAGCCATTCCGATACCGGCCACGCTGTCGCTGGAACTGGGCCGGGTCATCGGGGCGCAACAGGAAAATATCAACTACAGATTCGTATCTGACTTTCCTTTCAAAAATCGAACACCGCACCAACTGGACCCGTTCGAAAAGAGCTCGTTGGACAGTCTGCGCAACAATCCCGATCAAAAAATCGTCGACACCGCTACATCACTGTTCAGCGACAAAGTTCGGCTTGTCGCTCCCGTGGTAATGGGACCGGCCTGTGTCAGCTGTCACAATGCTCACCCGGAAAGTCCCAAGACCGACTGGAAGGTGGGTGACGTTCGTGGCATCCAGGAAGTCACCATTACGCAGCCGATAGCTGCGAACCTGTTCTCGTTCAAGTATCTGCTGGCCTATTTTGTGTTGGCTGCGATCAGCGGCATATCATTCCTGGGAATGCAACGACGGCAGGCAATGCGCATCAAGGGAATGAACCGCGAACTTGAATCGGCGAACGACTTCCTTGCGACGCTTTCCATGAAGATTTCCCGCTATATCTCGCCTCAGGTCTACAAGAGCATTTTTAGCGGGCAAAAAGACGTCACTATCCACACCGAGAGGAAAAAGCTCACGATCTTTTTCTCCGACATTCAGAACTTCACCGCGACAACCGAGCGGCTGCAGCCGGAACTGATCACCCAGCTGCTCAATGAATACTTCACGGAGATGTCCACGATCGCTCACGAGCACGGCGGCACGATCGACAAGTTCATTGGTGACGCCATGCTGATTTTCTTCGGCGACCCTGAAACCAGAGGCGACCGGGCAGACGCTCAAGCCTGCTTGAGGATGGCCTGGAACATGCAGCGTCGCCTGGTCGAACTCAACGCGAAGTGGCGCGCGTCGGGAATAGAACATCCTTTCAAGTCGCGGATCGGAATCAATTCCGGCTACTGCAATGTCGGAAATTTCGGCAGCGCCGACCGCATGGACTACACGATTATCGGCGCGGAAGCCAACCTGGCCGCGCGTCTGCAATCTATCGCCGAGCCCGGCGGCATCGTTATTAGCTACGAGACATTCGCGCTGGTCAGCGACGTCATTACTGCCCACGCGCTGCCCCCCATTACGATGAAGGGCATCAGCCGCGAAGTGGTTCCTTATTCGGTCGACAGCATCGTCGATGGGTCTACCGAAAAAGGCGGCGTGGTCATTGAGCGTATGCCGGGCCTGGACTTCTATCTCGATCCCTCCATCGTCAAGTCGTCGGATGCCGAGCGGATCCGGTCGGTCTTGAAACAGGCATTGGCCTCGATGGAAAAGAGCAACGCAGGTTTGGCGGTCTAGCAGGCGGCCTGGAGCTCACGGCACGACGTGGACGTTCGCGCGCGCATCTTGTTTTCCGCGTTTATGGCGCTCTGCTGCGCTGGATGCGGCACAGCCGTTCCCGGACCAACAGTTCCGTCGGTGGAGGATCAGCCGAATAGTGCCGTCCCCCCAACCCGTGAGGAAATGCGCGATCTGACGCCGGCCGAGAAAACAATTCTCGCCGATGGATTCACGGCCGGACTAACAATGCAGATTCGGTGAAATTTCGATGGTCACGAATTCCACAGCGCTTAGCCGGTCACTCGTTCGACTATTGCGGCTTGATCAATTTGAAGACCAGCACGGGCTACACCGGTATGAGGCCATTTCTTGCGACAGTCATAACCGAGAATGGAAGCATAACCGGAGGCGCCCTCAACAGCGCAAGTCTTGACGAAAACCGGGACGTCATCTCAAAACTTTGTCAGCAGAAGGGGTTGAACCCCTTCGATGCCAAATAGGCACTCGCGGTGAGATCAAAAGCGCGACTAGGCGCCCTTTCTTCGTTTTTGTTTAGTCGGCCAAAAATCTCATCGAAGCCGCCGATGGCAAATTGATCTCGATGTATAGCACCGCCGCCGATGGCCCGGCGTGTTGGTGATCTTCGATGTACCCGACCCAAGCGCAGCACCGGCGATTTCTGGCGTCGTCGTATCAGCCGGTGTCCTCCGGGAGCCGAAGCTCACTCGTCTGTTTACCCAAGACGAAATCATGCAAGTTCGCAAAAAGGCGGGCCAGCTTCGCGCCGCGTACAAACCGCCCGGCAAGTAAGGTAATTGGTGTGGTGGCAGCCGTACGGGCTGCCACCACATCATGGTTCCGGAGTTCTTGAAGCAGCTGGCGTCGAGTTCATCGAGGACAACGGCGGCGGCGTGGGTGTGCGATTTCGTGAGGCGAGGCGGGAACGACCGCGGGGATGAATCGATCCATTAGAAAGTCGAACAGGAGCGGATGATCAAAAACTGTCAGGCCAGCGTCGCGCCGCATGATAGACGCGTAAGATCTGGATCGTCGTTCGCTGGAGCCGATAGGGCACGATGTAGGGTGACCTGGGAATGACAAGTTCGCGCGTGCCCGGCACCCGTCCGGCGCGGCCGATCCGCGGATTGTCCGGGAGTAATTGCTCGATGCTCTCTACGATGTGCTGCACGGTCCGGCGGGCGGCAGCAGGATTGTCTTCCGCAATATAGGCACGCAGCGAAATCAGGTCTTCGATAGCCTCCGGCGACCAAGCGATCTTCATTTCGCCGATCGTCTAGGGGCCGGGCGTTCGCGCTTGCCGCTCCAGGAATTGACCCACGCTTTGACCTGCTCGTGCGGTATGCTTTCCCCGCGATCAAGTGAAGCCATGGCTTTCCTGACGCCCGCCACCTGCCATTCGTTGACGTCGAGATATTCTTTTAGCGCCTCGGCGGCGAGAAACGATCGGCTGCGACCGGTGCTCTTGGCCAGTTTCTCCAGCCGCCTTTTGACGTCAGTTTCGACACGAACAGTAAAAGTTGTTGAAGACATAGCTAGCTAACTACCCTGTAATGGCTTGTGTACAAATTACCACAAGGCATGGGTTACCGCAAACCGCAAATCTAGGAAGGCTGGTTGACCGGGGGCGGGACTTGCCCCGGTTCAGCCGAAAAAGACACGAAACGCAAGTTCTGCCAGTAGTCGCGCGGCTCGTGCGTCGGTATCGCATTGAGAGGTGCCACTCCGGCCGTTACGCCCCGGGGCGGCGGACGAGACCGCGGAGCCTTCTGCAGCAGGTCGATAATGGGGAGAGTAGGAACTCCTGTCTGGGATCCCATCCCAGTTGACAGTCATTCTTGATTTGTAAACGAATCCTCTTGATACTCGTCAGATCGGGGGGCAACGAGATGAGCAAGCATACGATCGGTCAATCGCGGTCCTTGCTTGACCACGATAATGGCGACACCTTCGATTTCGGCGATAACTTCGATCCAGCGCACGCCGATGCGCCGAGCCCGGCGGTCATCGATGCTCCGTCCTCGTTAGCGTTCAACGCGCCGACCTACGTTCTCTATTCCAGCGACTTTCATCTTCCCGCTCATGCGCCTGAGGTGATGATGGCCGCAGGCCATGGAGGAGGAGCCGCGGGCAGCGGTTCGGCGACGACCAGCAGTTCGACGTTGGTGACAAATGGCTCCGCCACCGGCCTGTCGATCAATGTGGTCTGGGATTCAAGCGTCAGTTCTGCGCCGACCGGATTCACCGCAGACGTCTTGCAGGTGGCACAGTATTTTGTCGACCACTTTACCGATCACGTCACCCTGAACATTAATGTCGGGTTTGGCGAAGCCGGCGGCTATGCTCTGAACGGTGCGCTCGGTATGAGCCTGACGTACCTTCAGTCTTCCAGCTATACGCTGATCAAAAATGCGTTGGCGGCAGATGATCAAAGAAGTGCCGCTGATGCTTCAGCGGTGGCCTCACTGCTCGGTGATCCCACGACCGGTGGACATTACTGGATCCCGACCGCCGAATCCAAAGCGATCGGGCTGTTGACCTCCACGACCAATACCGATGGCTCGGTTGGGTTCAGCAACAGCTCGGGCATTTTTGACTACGACAACAGTAACGGTGTGAGTTCAGGCCAGTATGATTTCACCGCTGTTGTTGCCCATGAATTTTCTGAAGTGATGGGTCGGATCCTGCTGGTGGGTGCCTCCGTTGGTGGAACTTCGAACAGTTACGACGTGTTGGACTTGTTTCATTACTCGGCCCCTGCCACGCACGATCTCTCGGGTTCGGTCGCGGGTTATTTCTCGGTCGACAATGGCACAACGAATCTGCACAATTTTAACGTCTCCCCCGGCGGCGATGCCGGCGATTGGGCGTCAAGCTCGACGCCCGATGCGTTCGATGCCTTCGGCACTCCTGGCCTGGTCGAACCGATTTCATCTTCGGATTTGACAGCGTTGGATGCGATTGGCTGGAATATCGCTTCGACCGCGCCGCCGCCGGCGCTGTCCGACCTCACCGTGAGCAATTTGACCCTTGATTCAACGGGGACACATGTCAGCTTCAATCTGAACAACATCGGCACGGCGGACGCGACGTGGTTGGAACCGAACAAGCCAGGGGTGAGCGTCTATCTGTCGACCGACAATACGATCACGACGGCGGACACCTTGCTGGGTTCTGTCAGCGAGTCTCCGTTGGCCGCCGGTGCGTCGATTGCGGTCAGCATCCCGATCACGTTGGCCGCGAGGGCCGGGACCTATTACCTTGGTGCAATCGCTGACCCCGCGGGGGCCGTCACGGAAGCCAGTGAATCCAACAATGTTTCAAATGTGGTGCCCGTTATTCTCGGCTCCGCCGGCAACGACCCGCTGACCGGCACTTCGGGCACGGATCTCATCATCGGCTTTGGCGGCAAAGATACGATCATAGGCAATGGCGGCGGCGATATACTGATCGGAGGCGGTGGCGCCGATCACTTCCGCTACAACGCTACCGCCGATTCACGACCGGGAGCCGGAAACTTCGATACCATCACTGACTTTGTCCATGGATCGGACAAGATTGATTTCAACGCCCTCTCCAATTTCTCATCGGTGGTCTCATCGACGTCAACGCCGGCATCGCTTGCGGCCCATTCTATCCAGATCATTGCGAGCGGAGGCAATACGATCATCTACGTCAACAATTCCGGTTTCAACGAGGTGATCGGAAGCTTGGATATGGAAATTCACCTCACGGGCGTCACCAACGTGACGTCGTCCGATATCCTTCATCACTAAACGACACGGCCGGAGTAGACTTGAGTCTGCCCGGCCGCTTACCTCTTCGACGAGCCAGCCAGTGCGGGTTTCCATCGCTCTTGCATCAGATCTGCCCCCGAAGGGGATTCACGATCTTGATGTCAGCAAAGTCCTTCTCATTATCTGTAACGACGATGCAGTCTTTGGTCTCGGCAATCGCTGCGATAATTGTATCGAGTGCACTCCGAGGCTTTCCCTTCGCGGTTCCCTCAGCCATCAGCCGCGCCCAAATTAAGCCCGCTCTTTCGTCAAAAGGTAGCACACGCCCGGCAAACAGTACTGAAGGACCTTCCGGGCCAAAAAACCAGGCGTCGAGCTGGTCACGCTTCCGGCCGGCCGGTTTTTCTAATATGCCGCGACGAATCTCGGCGACGGTGAGGGAGGCAATAAATAAGTTCTCGTCGATTTGCTCCGCCATCCAGGCCATAAGCGATTCCGACGGAACCGGTTTGATAATATTGCTGATGATGTTGGTGTCGAGGAGGTAGCGGCTCACAGATCGACCTTGCGACCGGATTCAAAGCGACGAGCGACAGCGATATCGGCACCCACCAGAGGTGAACGGCGCAAAGCCTCAAGAATGCCCCCCTTCCTGGGCGGCTCGCCACCAATTGTTTGGCTGACAGCGGACCGGAGTCGAGAGGCGTCTGGCCCGTCCTCCGCCAAACGTCGCGCGAGCGAACGGATCAGGTCTCGATCGGCGTCGAGTCCCAGAACTTCGAAACGGGCCATCCCCCGTTTGTGGAGACGGTTCCGGTAGTTTTTGATCGCGCGTTTCTGGGACGTGTTGCTCATAGCCGCCTCCGAGATATCCAGTAATATATCCTGATACAGCGTCACCTGCAAGGCCCGGCTGAGGCCTGCATATTTCGGAGCCCTTGCGGTGTCGCCGGACCACTTCACTCCCGAGTGTTTTCCCCGGTCGCATAACGGATCGAGGCGGCAGATCAATCCTTTAGCGTTCGAGCGAGCCTATGGGCGAGCGTTAGTTGGCGTATCGCGGGCGGCTTCATGGCGTTCAAGCGCGTCAAGGCTCAACGCGCAGCTTAAATTTTGGGGCTTAGCTGTCGGGGCGCCCGCCGTCATCGGCCGTGTACGCTGCCAAAGTTGCTGCGCTATCCCCAGCGGCTCGACATTGAGCTGCTGCCACCACGTGAGTTCGTCGCCGCGCTGATGCAGTTCACGATGATGAAGCCTACACAGCGGCAGCGGCACCGTGAATTCGTCACTCACTTTGCGGCCCAGCGCGCGCTGTTGGGCGAACTTAAGATGATGTGCATCCGATGGGCTGCGCCCGCAAGTTGCGAACGCAGACGATCTACAACGCAATCAAGAGCGCGACACCAGTTGGACCTGCCGGTGGCAAGTTGATCTCGATGTACAGCACCGCAGCGATGGCCCCGGCGTGTTGGTGATCTTCGATGTACCTGACCCAAGTGCAGCACCGGCGATTTCTGGTGTCGTTGTGTCAGCCGGTGTCATCCGGGAGCCAAAGCTCACTCGTCTGTTTACCCAGGACGAAATCATGCAAGTTCGCAAAAAGGCGGGCCAGCTTCGCGCCGCGTACAAGCCGCCTGGCAAGTAAGGTAATCGGTGTGGTGGCAGCCGTACGGGCTGCCACCACCATCATGGTTCCTGAGTTCGGAACGGTTGCGGCTCTATTTTGGCTTGGGCTCTATCTTCGCAACGAACTGCATTTTTCCGAATGGGATGAGTTGAAGTTTCGGATGGTATAGAATGATGGCCGCATGAATGGCTTCTCTCTGGCGTAGCTGGCTAGGCGACCGTCGACGACACAATACGATCCTTGCAACTTCTGGTAAGTATGTCTTGGTCGGGACTTTTCTTGGGGTTCGTACCCATTCGAGTGTTGGGGCCTTCATTTCACCACGCGCAGCCCGCATTGGTCTCTTTCAGCTTCCGGCGTACCCATCGTTCGACCAGCGTTTGCATGGTGAGCGCGTCGGCGTACACCGGCACCACTCGCGCGCCAAATTCGGTCAGTGTCTGCGGCTCTACCGCTTCAAAGCATCGGCGCGAGCAAGAATGTCATCTCGCGCTAGAGCATATTTCAGGCGGAGCGATCGGCTGGATTTGCTTATTTCCGGATCGCCTCAATGTCTACGGCGCCACGGCAGCCGGAAAATTCGCCGGAAGTGACCAACACATTGCTCGAACCCGCAACGATGGCCGAGGTTCCACTCGGAACGATGCAGGCGATCAAGGCGACTATCTGGGCCGGGTTCTTTTTGCCCGCGCCAGCACTGACAAGGTCTGTGCCCTGCTGCAATGAATCATGATTTTTCCAAACAATGACATTAGGAGCGCCGTTGATGCCGATCAAAGTTCGTTCCTGGGCGTGCCCATATTGAGCGGTTAGGGTAACGAAGGCGGAAGCGAGGGCTAGGCGCCTCAGGCTTGGATGTATTGAGAGCGTTCGCAACCCTCTCTGCACATTGATGGGGTTGGACGGCATTACTTAGCTCCTTTTTTGCGCTGGATTCGCCAAAGGTCTGTCGCGCCCGTTCGCAGCGGGGCGCCGGTCTTGAGCGTGACGAATTGAAACGCGCTGACGCTTGTGGAGTTTCAAGACGCGCCGCACGAATTGGATTTAAAGCGAAGCAAACCCGAGCTTCCAACAGTTTCCTCAACCTGAAGCGGCACTCCTGACCACTAGGCGGGAGGGTGCAAGTGCGGTGCTAATCGGGAGAGTGCAAAGTGCGCTGCAGAAATGAGAAAGAGAAAACTCCCGCAGAGCATTCGCGCTCTGCGGAATTCCCCAGCTTCATTTTACCTTCGCCTTCAGCCCCAGCTCGACCAGGCGGCGAGCGGCGTGGCCCCTTGAAGTGGAACTTGGATTCACAATTAACTTTTTACTGTGAAAAAACAACTCTTGCGCCTGGTACCCTGCTGACGCGAGGCTCGTGGCCATGCGCCGGCAGCTCGAATGAAGCGTGAATTTATTTTTCGCCCGCTGCATCCGTCGGCGTGCATCGACGACAGTAAGGGTGACGGCGTGATGATCCGGATAAGGCATGTGCCCGCGACCGTCGCAAAACCGAGGCGAGGAGCGAGCGGATACATCGGCCCATGAGAGGAAGTCGCACAGGTTGGACCAACTGACATCTACATCGTCCGCGTCGAGCTCAACAGAGCCGAGACAGTCAACATTCCAGACTTCAGCCCGACACTGGGCATGCCGGTCGAGGTTTATGTCAAGACAAGCGAGCGAACGTTCTTTCGCGGCGAAGGCGACGTGCAAACCGATCCACGACAGGATTCCATGACAGGATGATGCGAGCATTTCGGGAACGATAGCGAAAGAGGGGACTCGATGGGGACAAATTAGACGAAAAAAAGATGCAACCGCTGATGATGAGAGCGAGGCTGCCGTGCATATCGAAGTCATAGAGACATTGGCGTCCTTCAACCGGCTGGAGGAGAACTGGAATGCCGTCTACGACCAGGATCCGGATGCCCAGCTTTTCCTGTCGTTTAAATGGCTTTCCGTCTGGCTCAGCCAGATTCCGAGCCCCTGGATTATTCTCGCGGCGAAGGAGAGTGACAGTGCCGAAACCCCCTACATTGCCTTTCTCCCTCTGCGCGTTCGGTTCAAGGCTCAGGAGGCGCGCTTCCACAATGAGTTGAATATGGCGGGCAATTTCGCCGCCGATTATACCGGCATTCTCAGCCCTCCTGCCGTCGAGCATCGGGTCATCCCTGCTTTCGCCCGGTACATCAAGCAGATGAACTGGGCTCGCCTGAATCTCGAATGCATCCGCATCTCGGAGCCGCGTCTCCGTCTGCTGCTGGCGCACTTTCCAAAGGCGAACTTCCAGATCGATGAAACCGGCCGAATGAATGACAACATCGATAACAATCTGTGTCCGTTTGCGCAACTTCCCGGCGATTGGGATGCCTATCTCGACACCTTGAGCGCCAACACAAGGCAAAAGATTCGCCGCTTGCTGAGGTTGTTGGATACGAGCGACGAATATCGCATCACCTACGCCACGTCAGAAACGATCGACCGGGACCTCGACACGCTGCTTCGGTTCTGGGAAAT
>WNFQ01006082.1_pt1 | contig 12142 bp, 12 predicted proteins | sample 5400171 | NCBI WGS metagenome assembly WNFQ01 (sample SAMN13153356, study PRJNA577476) | soil metagenome | isolation source: 20 cm soil under Madrone tree | place: USA:California | collected 2016-06-14
GCCCAAACCACCAGGGTGAATGCAAGAGCGACAAGAGTGCGAGATGTAAATCGTGGCATCGAGAGGCCTCCTTCCAATAAGTGTTTCGGTTGATGAATTTCAGTGAATGCAGAGCGGCTGCGTCGGGATCGGCGGTACCAGGTGTCGCTATGGTATATGGATCACCAGGTATCGCCGCCTCGTTCAGGAGGCCAGTCGCCAAACTGGCGGCGGAGCAAGGCAATCTGGCCGGCGTGATAACTGTTATGCGCCGCAATTTGCCAAAGCATGGCATGCACGGTTGACTCGCGCGGAGACTTTGGCGAGCCGACGTTTTGAACTTGTCGATCCAGCTCCGACGAATCGGATTCCGCGAGCCGGGCAAGCCGCGTCAGCAAATCAGTGAAGCGGCGAGTCGTGGACCGCCACGCCTCAGCGGCTGCGTGACCCTCGACGGCCGGATTCGGGTGCGTCGGCCAGCCTTCGATTGCTTTGTCTGGGTAAGGGCGATTCTCTCCCGCAATTTTGCTGAGGTCGTAGTCCATCCAATAGTTCATATGCTCCACGATCTGCCAGATGGAGTGCGGATAGTCCGGCACGGTCCGCGCAGCCATTTCGGCCGAAATATCTTCGACGCAGGCGACCGGGTCTACGTGGGCGCCTTTGCCATGCACAAGTTCGCGCAGTGTGGTATCGCCCATACCTTCCATCCTTTCCGCAGAATATGTGTAGAGACGGGGCTTGCCCCGTCTCAGGCTGCCGATAGACTCGGGGTTCGTATCAGGGTATCGTTTTAGGGATACCGTAAATTCTTCGAAAATCAGATGCCCCTTTAGGGGCTGCGCGTCGACATCGGAGACGCGGCGAACCGCGTCTCTACGGGATTGTGATCTTGTCGCCGACGCTTATCGTGCCTTGTGTCAGAATCTGCGCCCGCAATCCCCCGCGGTGCAGCAGGCCTTTAATCACGGACTTCCCCGTCACTTTCTGCAGGTGGTCGCAGGGCTCGCACAGGCGGATGCCGCGAATGCGCACCTGGCCGATGGCAAACTCCCTGCCCACCAGATGATTCAGCGGCACGTTGCGAGTCACGATGTTGCGGCGAGCATCGCCGGGGGCAAGCTCGACGCGATAGTCCCGCCGTAGCGCCTCAATTGCTTCCGCCTCAATCAGCGTGAGCTCGTGATCCGGCTCAGGCTTGTAGAACGTGCCCAGCTTCAGCGCGTAGCGATCACCATCAAGCCCCACGCCTGGAACCGCCACCACCTGAGCAAGAGTTTGCGTTGGCCCTTGGGCAGTGGATGCAATATGAATCGATTCCACCGTTCCGTTCCACATCGCGCGCCTCCAACGATTTACCGACTAAAGACCTACCATTTAAGACCAACGACCTACGCGTCCTTTTCGACGACAGCGATCGCTTCTTCCAGCGCATCCATGGCAACGTCAGCTTCGTCCTTGGTAACGATAAGCGGCGGCGCGATGCGGACCGTGCTTGGACCGCATCCCAGAAACAGCACGCCGCGCTCGAACGCCGCCTCCACGATGCGATCGCGCTCGCTGGCGCCATACTCGCGGGTCGTCTGGTCTTTCACGATTTCGACGCCGATCATCAGGCCGCGTCCGCGGACGTCGCCAACGATCTTGTGCTTCTTCGGCCAGTCAGTCATGCGCTTAAGCATGTGGGCGCCGACTTCCTGCGAGTTCTTTAGCAACCTTTCCTTCTCGATCACATCGAGCGTCGCCAGCGCCGCAGCGATGCAGACTGGGTTGCCACCAAAAGTCGACGCGTGCGAACCGGGCACCCAGTCCATGATGTCGGCCTTGGTCAGGGTGATACCGAGCGGCATCCCAGACGCAATGCCCTTCGCGATACAAACCATGTCGGGATGCACGCCGGTGTGTTCGACCGCAAACCATTTGCCAGTGCGGCCAATGCCGCTCTGAACCTCGTCCACTACCAGCAGGATGCCGTGCTTGTCGCAGATGCGGCGCAGCTCCTGCATGAAGATCGTTGGCGCAACGACATATCCGCCTTCACCCTGAATCGGCTCGACAAAAATGGCCGCAACTTCTTCCGGTGCGAGGATGGTCTTAAACAGTTTGTCTTCGATGAAGCGGGCGCAGCCAAGCGCGAATTTCTCGGCATCCTGCGGACCGCCCGCACAGCCCCGATACACGTCGGGATAGCGCACGTGTGTAACCCCGGGCACGAGCGGAGAGAAGCCGCGCTTCTGCTGCGGCTTCGAGGCAGTCAGCGAGAGCGCGCCCATGGTGCGTCCGTGGAAAGCCCCGAAGAAGGCGATCACCTGCTGGCGCTTGGTGTGATAGCGCGCCAGCTTCAAAGCGCACTCGATGGCTTCGGCTCCGGAGTTTCCGTAATAAACCCGGTGCGGCCCCGGCATCGGCGCAATTTTCGACAAGCGCTCGGCCAGCGTCACCATGCTTTCGTAATAGAAATCCGTGCCCGACATGTGGATCAGTTCGCCGGCCTGCTTCTGAATGGCGGCGACCACTTGCGGATGGCAATGGCCGGTCGAGGTCACGGCAATCCCAGCGGAGAAATCGAAGAACTCATTGCCATCCACATCTTCGACCACAATGCCGCGACCGCGCTTGGCCACCAACGGATACGAGCGCGTGTACGAAGGCGAAATGTATTTCTCATCGCCCGCGAGAATGCGCTTGGCATTAGGGCCCGGGAGCGCAGTCTTGAGCTTGGGGCCGGTCAAAGTTTTGGTGGTCATGAGTTCCTCCAGATCAGTTGTCAGTTCTAAATGGTTTGTTCAGGCTCGATTCAAGCGGCGTCCACGGAATAAGCTGCTTCGGCCAAGAGCTAAGAGCTAAAAGCTTATGAGTAAACAGCGCAATAGCGATTAGCAAAGCAACGAGAGGAAAGAGAGATTAGTCGCTGCCGAAGAGATTGGCGCGCACATGCGAAGGCAGCACGGAAAGGTAACGGCGGGGACAAGCGCGTCCCTCGATCCAGCACGACCGGAGAAGCGGAATGTAGCCATTCGAGCGCATAGCAGCTACAGACATTATATCTCGGGTTTGATCGCGCCGTAACCCCCTAAAGACACACCCCAAAGGCCACGTCCAAAAGCCACCGCGATCGCCCCGAACCACGTAGGGGCGGACGCATTCGTCCGCCCCAGCCGAGCGAAGCTCGGCCGCCACTAGCCCGAAATCGCCGCGGGCTTCGCCTCTCCGTCGAAGACGAGTCGATCACTGAGCAAAAAATTCACCAGCGAACAGACAACGATCGCAATAAGATTCGACGCCACATAGTTGAACTTCACTTCGCCCACCAGCAGCCGCATCAGCCCAAGGTTCCCGACCATCGAAACCGCTCCATTGCTGGCGTTGAACTTAACCAGCCTGAATAGCGAGTGAACCCACCGCGTAGCCGGCCGGTCCGCCCAGGTGAAGCGCTCGTGCCACAAGAAGTTGTGGATCACCGCGATCTCGACCGCAAGTCCCGTAGCAAGCAGATAATCCAGGTTCATCCAGGAACGAAAAACACTCAGCGCCGCCAACTGCACAACGATCCCGATTCCACCAACGGCGTTGAACTTCAGCCAGCGAAGAAATGTCCGATGACGTTCCCTCTGAGAACTGAGAACCGGGAACTGAGAACTGTTCATCCAATTCTCTCTTCCCGATAAAGCCGAACCGTATTCTTCAGGCTGACGGCAACCAGCATCACGATCATTACTGCCAATCCAATCCCGCCGCCAATATCAAACAGCCGGTAGCGCCCGTGAATCACCCACGCCCAGCGGAACATCGCCAGATTGCCAATCGCAAGCAGAACGCGCAACTCGGTCGGGCCAAAGTGCCACAACGAAAGGTGAAACTCGCCAAGCGTATAGGTGGCCAGATACGACTGGATGGAAAGGAGCAGAAAGCAAATCAGCAATCCAATCGCAATCACCGGATGCATGTAGCCGGAAAGAGCCAGCCCGCCCATCATCGCCACCGCGCCGATGGAATCGATCATGTGGTCCACATAGAACCCGTAACGCGGCCTCTGCCGCTGCCGGACGCGCGCCAAGGTTCCGTCGAGGCTGTCGCCGAACCAGTTCACCGCGAGACAAACAATCGCGCCGAGCAACATGCGCCGATCACGCGCAGCAAGCGCATAGCAAACGCCAGTCGCGATCTGGGCGGCAAAGCCGAGAAAGGTCAGATGGTCGGAATTGACCCACGTCGGCATGCGTTCGGCCATCCAGACGAGAGCCCGCTTCTCGGCAGCTGCTAGGAAACTTCCGTGGACGCGGGTGGCTTGCCGGAAGCCAGCGCGACGGGCCTCGTCCAAAGTCTTCGGGTTAATCTGCTCTGCAAAATCGGCAAGTGAGGTGGCCATAGTGCCTCCGTTTCCAGGCGCACTATGCGGCGAAGGCAGAAAGATGACAATGCAGCGCGGGTAAAACGTAGATCAACAGCCAAGTCAAGACATTTCAGATATTTAGAGCGAGGCCTCGCCTGAGGGTCCAAGCCGAGCGAAGCTCGGCAGACTCCTTAGGCATTCAACGAACCAGATCGCGGCGGATCTCGAAAGCGGAGCGTGTCAAAGCTGTCCAGAGATTTTGGTTTCCCTGTGTTTCCCCGTGTAACTCTGTGGCCTCTGTGGTTGAGAATCAAAAGCCCGAACCACAGGGAACACAGAGCTACAAGGGGGAAAGCCAATGCCTTACCCGATTCCAGCCCCCCAATAACTCTCCCACCACCCGCCAGATGCGTTAATCTGCGAAGGATGCGCCTCCTCCGCTTCTTCCGTCCATCACACCAGCACACAGCCTTTTCAGCGACGCTGCTGCTGATGGCGGCCATCACACTTTCGCGCGTGATCGGATACATCCGCGAGGCCTACATCGCCTACGCTTTCGGCGCCGGACAGCAGACTGACGCCTACGTCGCCGCGTTCACTCTGCCCGACTGGCTCAACTACATCGTTGCCGGCGGCACCGCCTCGATCACATTCATCTCCATCTATACCCGGTTTTTGGCGGAAAAGCGCGAGCAGGACGCGCAGAAGACATTCTCCATCATCATTACGGTGATGACCACCGTGCTGGTCGCCGGCACCATCCTGGCCGAGATCTTCACGCCTCAGTTCGCCGGATGGATGTTCCATGGCTTCACTTCGGAGCAGATGCAACTCTGCGTTCATCTCACGCGCATCCTTCTGCCAGCGCAGATCTTCTTCTATGTTGGAGGAGTCGTGTCGGCGGTATTGCTCTCGCACCGCCTCTTCCTCTTGCCGGCGTTCGGTCCGCTGATCTACAACGTGTTCATCATCGCCGGTGGAGTAATTGCCGGCCGCCAGATTGGAATCGCGTCCCTTGCCTTCGGCGCCCTCGCCGGGAGTATTGCCGGACCATTTCTGATCAACGCGATCGGAGCCGCCAAAATCGGCACCGGATACCGGCCCTCGTTCGATGTGAAGAATCCGGCATTCCGCGAGTGGGTGCGCCTCTCCATCCCGCTGATGCTCGGCGTTTCGCTGGTCACCGCCGACGACTGGATCCTCCGCTACTTTGCCTCAAGCGGCATCGGTGACATCGCAAGGCTGAACTATGCCAAGCGCCTCTTCGCCGTCCCCATCGCAATTCTCGGACAGGCCACCGGCCAGGCGTCGCTCCCATTTTTTTCGCGCCTGTTCGGAGAAAAGAAGTTCGCCGAGTTCGCCGCCACCGTGAACGCTTCGGTCTATCGCATCACGGCGGCATCTCTGCTGATAACCGGATGGATGATGGCGATTGCCGTCCCGCTCATCGATCTCGTCTATCGCCGAGGGCACTTCACTTTTGCGGATTCCGAATCCACGGCCCTCTACTTTTTCTGGTTTTCGCTGTCGCTCGCTTTGTGGTCCAGTCAGGCGCTTTATGCCCGCGCGTTTTACGCCTCGGGCAACACTCTAACTCCGATGATCGCTACCAGCCTCATCACTCTCGCTTCTCTACCCATCTACGCGCTTTTTTTTCGGACGCTGTCAGTCACCGGACTAGCCATCGCGTCCGACGTTGGCATTGCCGCCAACGCCCTAGCCATCGCCCTGCTCCTGCATATTCGCGGGATGGTGCCGCTGCCCGGCATGAACTGGAAAGAACTAGGAAAGGCCGCGCTGGTGGGAGCCGCATCCGGCGGATTGAGTTACGAAGTCATGCGTACCATATCGCTAGATGGCAGCCGCCGCGCCGATCTCCTCGCCCTCGCGCTCGGCACCGTAACCTGGGCCGCAGCCGTCGCCGCTGGATTGTGGTTGTTGCGTTCGGAATTACCGGCGGATCTCCGCAGAAAAAAACCAGCAGCGTTCCCAGGCGTTGCCGAAGGCCAAGCCGCGGAAACAATGGCGACCGGAAAAGAGCCATGAGCGTTGTTCGTGTGGGGACGGGCGCCTCGCCCGTCCAAGTCGTGTAGGGACGGACGCATTCGTCCGTCCAAGCCGAGCGGAGCTTGGCAGCCGCCTGTAGCCGCACAACTGTGGATTCGCTATCGTCGCTTCGTCCTCCGCGACTCCGCCGCCCTTAACAGCACACCAAAAACAAAACGGACCTCAAAAGAGGCCCGTTTCCTAACTGTCGCGCTATCTCTCAGCGAACGACGCTCAGCGAACGACGCTCAGCAGTTCTACGCTCTTGCCGCAATCGCCGGTTCCGGCGTCGCGCTCGACACACTCTTCGTCGCTTCTTCCGGCTTCGAGGCTACCGCCCCTCCCGCCTTGCGGATGTCGATGCCACCCTTGAAGAAGGCGCCGTCTTCAATCGAAATGCGCGCCGCCACCACGTCGCCGGTAAGCGAACCGTCACTGCGGATGTCCACCCGATCGCTCGCGGTCAGGTTGCCCCGCACCTTGCCGAGCACCACGATTTCCCGCGCGCTGATGTTGGCCGCGACCACTCCATTGCGGCCGATGGTCACCCGATTGCCGGAGAGGTTGATCGATCCTTCCACCCGGCCATCTATATATAAAGACTCGGAACCGGTCACTTCACCTTTAATCACCAGCGACTTGCCAATCGTGGCTTGGTCCGAGGTGGTGGTCGTGGCGGTAACCGGGCGCGGCATGGCAGGGGGCTCGCTCGTGTTCATGCTTGGTGCCGTAGTCCCCGTGGTCGTCGTCGGACGTTCCGGTTCAGCTGGTCGGCCAGGTGTTGCAGGTTGATTCGTGGGCTTCCACATTGTCGTCGAAATCCTTTCCTCTTGTTAATTAGGGGATTCTGAACCTTAGGGGATTCTGAATCAGCGCCGCACTTCTGGGGCCAAAACGAATTGTACTCCTGACAAAACGCCCCGAGCTGTGGAAATCCAGCTTTTCCAACCGATTTGCCTAGTTCCCCTCATGGTTCCCCCGCCGCACCCGCACGTTCGGTCGCGCCTTCCATCGTGTAAGCCCTGCCCGCCCTGCGGTAATTCTTCTATCGCGACACTCCTATCCGATACTCGTATCCGATACTATGGAGCCGTGGGGAGCACAACCAGCCCCTGTGCATTCCCAGAAGAGGAATCCATGACTTTAACTGAAACGACTTTAACTGAGACGACTTTAACCGCGACGTCTTCAACCGCGGCCGCCTACGTCCGGCCCCAGCCCGGAGAATACACTCCCTACTACGACCGCTACATCTCGCTGGTTCCGGCCAACGACATTCTTGCTGCCTTCGACGACCAGCGCCGCGAGATGCTTCTCTTGCTGTGCGGACGCACCGAAGCCGATGGCGATCTCCGCTATGCCCCCGACAAATGGAGTCTCAAGGAACTTCTTGGCCACGTCAACGATACTGAGCGCATCATGAGCTATCGCGCCCTAAGAATTGCGCGCGGCGACGCGACTCCGATCGAAGGCTACGAGCAGGACGACTACGTCCGCAATGGTCCGTTCGCAGGCCGTCCGCTGGCTGACTTGATCGAGGACTACATCGCCGTCCGAAGAGCCACCATCTCGCTCTTTCGCAATCTAGATGAGCCCGCCTGGAACCGACGCGGAGTAGCCAACAAGAACGAAGTGACAGTGCGAGCCCTAGCCTACATAATCGCCGGCCACGAACTGCATCATCGGCGGGTGCTGGAAGAGAAGTATTTGAAGTAAGTGGAGAGAGGCGGGCGCCCTCGCCCGTCCGCCCCGGCCGTGCGCCGGAGACTAGCCACTGAGACCCGAAACCTAGGACCTGAGACCTGATGTCACGCAACATGCTAGTGGGCCGCCTGACCATGCATCGCGACGGCTTCGGCTTCGTGATTCCCGACGCCACCTCGCTCGATGCGAATCTGAAAGCGCGTCTCGCCGGCGATGTCTTCATTGCTCCGCACGCCACCGGATCCTCCATGCACGGCGACCGCGTCCTGGTCGAAGTCGGCACCGTCCGCTCCGATGGCCGCGCCGAAGGCCGCATCATTCGCTCCCTGTCGCGTGCCCACCCCACCGTGGTTGGCATCTTCCACTACGGGCACCGCCACAACTATGTCAAGCCCATAGACGAAAAAGTAACCCAGGAAATCCTCATCCCGCCGGGGATGGAGCGCCCGTCCAAGAATGTAGCGCCGCCGTCCTCGGCGGCTATCGTGGAGGCGTCTCGCCCCCACAAGCAGTCTGTCGACCGGGTAATCGGCAACGAAGCCAAAGTCCACACCAACGCGCGGAATCTGGAAGGCGTAGTGGTCGATGTCGAAATCACCGACTGGCCCAGCGCCACGCAGCAACCACGCGGCCGCGTGATCGAGATCCTAGGCGAAGAAAGCGACTTCGGAGTCGACGTCGAGATCATGATCCGCAAGTTTCACCTGCCCCACCGCTTCCCCATCGAGAACGTAATTCACGCCAGCGAACTCCGTCACCGCCGCGACTACCGCGACCTTCCCATCGTCACCATAGACGGCGAAACCGCGCGCGATTTCGACGACGCCGTACATGTCCGGCAACTCGAGAATGGCAACTACGAACTACAAGTTCACATCGCGGACGTAGCCCAGTATGTAACTCCCAAATCGCCGCTCGATCAGGAAGCCCGTCTGCGCGGCACCAGCGTCTATTTTCCCGACCGCGCCGTCCCCATGCTGCCGCTCGAGCTCTCGACCGACATTTGCAGCCTGCGCCCCCAGGTCGACCGCCTCGTCCTCTCCTGCACCATGGAGATTGACCACCAGGGCGAGATCGCCGCCTACGAAATCAATGAAGGCGTGATCCGTTCCGCGAACCGCATGACCTATACCGTCGTGAATGCCGCCATCGAAGGCGACGCCGGCACCCGCCGCGAATACGCCACCCAGGTCGAGCACTTCGAGCGCATGCGCGATCTCGCCATCATCCTCAACCGCAAACGCAAACGCCGCGGATCGATTGACTTCGATCTCCCCGAACCGGTCATCGAGTTCGACGAATTCGGAATGATGAAGAGCATCACCCGCTCGGAGCGTAATATCGCGCATCGCCTGATCGAAGAATTCATGCTCTCGGCGAACGAATGCGTCGCTCACTATCTCGAAAATAAACGTATCGCGTCGCTCTACCGCATCCACGAGAAGCCCGACGCCAAACGCGTCTACGACTTCGAAGTCATCGCCGCCACCTTCGGATACTCGCTAGGAGTAGGCGCGTTGCCCATCCAGCGAGTGCACCTAAAATCCGACCGCCGCCAAGCTCGCGGCACCGGCAAGCGAGTCCGCGAAATCGAAGTTCCCAAAGAAGTCCACATCACCCCGCGCATGTATCAGAAACTCACCGAGAAAATCGCAGGCAAGCCAGAAGAAAGGATCCTGAGTTTCCTGATGCTGCGCTCGCTGAAGCAGGCACGCTACTCCGAAGAAAATCGCGGACACTTCGCCCTGGCCGCGACCACCTATACGCATTTCACCTCGCCCATCCGCCGTTATCCGGACCTGATCGTGCACCGCATCCTGAAAGAAGTGCTGCGCGACGCGAAGCGCACGGCGACCGCTCCCGACCGTAACGCTGGCGTCCCGCCGGCTATAGCGGGGACGTCCCCGCCCAGCTACGGTGAAGACGCAGACTCACCGACCGCCAATCCGCAACCATTCCCCGGGCGATCGAGTCGGCGGGATGCCGGCGCTACCCCCTGGTCCAAACGCCGCGACCACAGCGAGCATCAGCACGCGCTCGAACCTCTCGGCGGACCAATCACTCTCGAAGAACTCCACACCATCGCCGACGAATCCAGCCAATCCGAACGCCGCGCCGACGAAGCCGAGCGCGGCCTGATGGAATGGAAAAAAGTAAAATTCATGGAGCGCCGCATCGGAGAAGACTTCGACGGCCTCATCATCAGCGTGACCAAATTCGGATTCTTCGTGGAACTCACCGACCTCTTCGTCGAGGGCCTCGTCCCGCTCAACACGCTAACCGACGACCGCTACACCTACCACGAAGACGCCCGCCAGATCATAGGCCAGCGCTCGCGCAAGACCTACAGCCTCGGCGATCGCATCCGCGTTTTGGTGGATCGGATTGATCCGGTGGAGAGGAAGATCCAGTTCGCGGTGTTTGAAGAGCAGCCGCAGCGAGCAACCCCGCGCCGCCGCAAGTGATCTTGTCAGAAATTGACCATCACCGACGCGAGTCAGCTACCCAATAGGTGCTCCTGAACAGGAGCGTCTGACTCGAGTCCGCCTGCCTCAGCCTGACTCGAATCCGGTGCAGACCCGGGTGTGGGTCTTTCGGCTCAAAACTTAGGAGATAACGGCTATGAAGGTGATTCGCAAAGCCAAGCATGTCCGACTCAAAGCTCTTGCGCGTGGCGAACAGTTCATACTCGCCGCCCGTCATGGAGGCAAGCGCCTTCGCGGAATTCTTTCTCATCGCCTGTCGCGCAGCAGCAAGTTTCTCGATGAAATCAGCGCCCGTGCCCCACTCGTCTCGGTTGCTACCCCGCGCGATATCCAGTTGCTGCGAAATATATGGCGAAAACGGGAGGGCGTAGACCAGAGTGTGAGTCACTCCTACCAACCTCACCGCATCGTCGATCTTCGCAAAGCGGCTGCCATGATCGCGCGTCTCGCTAATGAGCAGCAGCACGCGTAGCCGCCCTTCCGGCCGTTTGGCGAGCATTTTCGATGAGTAGGCAACGGCGTCGAGAATCGCTGCTCCGTGGTCCCCTGGCTCTAAACTCTTCAGATCCGTTTCGATGACGTCGGCCTGATTTGTAAAATCGTGCACCAGATTCAGCTTGCTGTCGAAGATGAGCAAAGCTGCTTCATTCTGACGCCCGCTAAGCACGGGATCGAGCATCGAGGCCAAGCCACCCATTCTGCCAAATTCCCGCTTGGCGCGACGCCCAACCTGAACCGCGATCACCAACGATATGGGTTCAGCATCTGCGGTTTCGTCCAGATGAACAGCCTCCTCGACGCCATCATCCTCGATGATGAAGTCCTGTGCCCGAAGTCCGTAAACGGCGTTACCGGCTGCGTCTCTCACCAGCGTAGGCACGGGTACCAAGTTGCCTTGGGAACGGAAGCTCGGCTCCTGCTGGCCCGAAGCAGCTCCGAAAAGCAACAACAGCATCACCTGCCATGAGCTGAATCTCGACATATATCGACGCCCTAAAGGCGATCCTGTATAGAATTAAGTTATACCGGGGAGCGAATGACCATGCCAGAACCAACCCAACCCAAGCCCAAGCAAGATCCAGTCCAGGCTGCAAAGCATGTTGCAAGTGCGCATCAGATTCTTAAGGACCTGCAAAAAAAGGTTGGAGATCATCCAGAACTCGGCGAGGCCATAACCAAACTGGAGATGGCGCTCAACAACCTGGCAATACAGACCGGCGGTTTGCTGTAGCTGCGAAAAGAATTCCTTCCTCTGCCACCTCGCCCTACTTGCCACTGTCCATCGCTGTAAACAGGTTATTCAGCGATTCCGCGAGCGTAGGATGAGCGAAGACGCCGTCCCGCAACGCGGTATACGGCAGCTTTCCCATCATCGCAATCTCAATCGCGGACATAATTTCGCCCCCTTCAATCCCGAGGACCGCGGCTCCAAGTATCTGTTTCGTTTTCGCGTCTACGATGGCTTTTATGAAGCCGCGGGTCTCGTCCGTCTCCAGAGCCCGTGCCACGGCAGTCATCGGCAATTTTGCGACGCGAATGTTCCGCTTCTGCGCATGAGCTTCCATCTCGGTCAGCCCGACTCGTCCCAATTGCG
>WNFQ01008890.1_pt1 | contig 12140 bp, 11 predicted proteins | sample 5400171 | NCBI WGS metagenome assembly WNFQ01 (sample SAMN13153356, study PRJNA577476) | soil metagenome | isolation source: 20 cm soil under Madrone tree | place: USA:California | collected 2016-06-14
CTGGCGCGAAGGAATCGAAAACGGCAGTTTCGCCAGAATCAAAGCCCGCCCTTGCCCTTCCGGATAAGCCCTCCATCGCTGTACTGCCATTCACCAACATGAGCGGTGATCCGGAACAGGACTACTTCGCTGATGGAATGGTCGATGACATCATCACGGCGCTGTCTCATTTCAAGGCGCTGTTCGTCATCGCCCGCAATTCGAGCTTCACATACAAGGGGCGCGCCGTCGACGTGAAGGTGGTCGGGCGCGAGCTTGGGGTGCGCTACGTGCTGGAAGGCAGCGTCCGGAAAGCCGCCAACCGAGTGCGCATCACGGGACAGCTCGTCGATACCGCCACTGGGGCTCATCTTTGGGCAGAGCGGTTTGATGGTGGGCTCGGCGACACCTTCGATCTGCAGGACCAGGTGACTGAGAGCGTTGTCGGGGCGATCGCGCCAGCGGTGGAAAAAGCCGAAATCGAGCGTGCCAAGCGCAAGCCGACCGAGAGTCTCGACGCCTATGCCCTCTATTTACGCGGTTTGGCCAAGTTTTATCAGTTGGCCAGCCGGCAAGCGAACGGCGAGGCATTGCGCCTGTTTAACAGCGCGATCGAGCTCGACCCAGATTTTGCGGTCGCCTACGGTCGTGCTGCCAATTGCCACGTCTTTGACCGGGTATTTCAGACACCTACTTATCCCGGTCGAGCGCGCAGAGCGACGAGCGAATCGAATACCGGTCGATCGATGTTCAGGCCCTCGCGAAGCGCACGTTCGCGAGAGCGAAATGCCCGCTCTGACGGGATGCGTATCTCCTCGATGCCCGGTTGGCGCGGCGTCGCCTTAATATCTTCAATCAGCTGCGTCACCCGCCGGTTGAAAACATCCTTCGGTCCGAAGAGGTCGGGCCGAAAGGCGATGAACAGGTAGCCAGGCTCGCTGTCCTGCTCTGGGCCGGATCCGCCGAGCAGTCCCAATGCCTGTACCATCAGTGCCAGCCCGAAGCCTTTGTAACCGCCGAAAGGCAGCAATGCGCCACGGCGTGCAAGCACCGGGTCCCTGGTCGGCTCGCCGTTGGGCCCGATTGCCACGCCTTCGGGAAGCAGCTCGCCCAGCCGCTCGCGCAGCATCACTTCGGTCATCATGTAGGCCGAGGTCCCGATGTCGAGTACGATCGACTCGCGCGACGACGGAACCGCGATCGCAATTGGATTGGTGCCGAGCACTGCCCTGGCACCGCCAGGCGGAGCCACCAGCCGCGAACTGGCCGCTGTGTGGATCGCAACGAGGCCGGCATTGGCAATCATCTCGACGTAGTAGGCGCTGCGCCCGCTCATCCAGGCGTCGGTCACTGAAACCAACGCAATTCCATGCGCCGTAGCTTTCCTGATTGTCGCCTCTGCCGCATAAAACAGCGAGAGCATTCCGACATTGTTGCCGCCGTCAAAGGCGATGGAGACGTCGGTCTCGCGCAGCACCTTCATGGGTCGGCGCGGCAGCTTGAAGTGCTCGCTCTCCGGTAGGTTGAGGATCTTGGCCAAGCCCGAGTATTCATAACCGCACAACGCGGCATCGACGACGTGATCGGCAACGATGCGAGCTTCTTTGTCATCAAATCCGATGCCGCGTAGCGCACCCTCCGCTAGATCGCGTGCGTCCGCGACGCTCAAGTTGATCCGTCCCGGCGTCATGACGCCCACCTCCTTTAGCCTGAACCCAACCCGATCCGCATCGCGATGGCCGCGCTGCCAGTAAATGCGGAATGGCTGGTGTTAGGTCGTCGTCATTCGAGCGTTTCATTTGAGCACACTCAGTGGCAGGACGCGACCTTCAACGGTTGCGCTCGATGCACCGCCAGCCAACGCGGCAAAATTCGCAAAACCGCTGTCGGCGAAGCGACATAGCGAAACCGCTACGCGACGCCACGAAACTGAGGTCGCCTAATGGCGCTTTTCGACCCTCACCGCTTCGTCGAATGTCCGTTTTGCGCAGAAGCGGTCGTTCGCCAGAGGGCAGCTTTTGACCGATACTGTCGAAAAAGTCTTTCGGGGGAAACAAACGAGATTTTCCAAAGCTGCTGATGCGTTTCGGGCGCGGCGACGTCATTGGACCACTTCACTTCGCAGAAAAACGACCACGGACCTTCGTATCGGCGCTACTGAGCGTCGCAGCGGCGGCGTAGTCCAAAAATCAACATTTGCAAGATTTTTGGCTTCGTTCGATTTTCGACTTTTTCGGCAGTATCGACCCATCTCGAATTCTTGCACTAGCCCAACATCAACCCGCCGTGCTTTGATGAATTGGGTTGACGTTCCGGTTTCCGGGGTATTGTTTTGGCAGGCGAGACGGTGGAGAGGCGACTGGCAGAAGCGCTAATGAAAGATCGGGAGGACGATGCCGGTTTGGCCGGCAAGGTCGCGATCGTCAGCGGTGGCGGCGCCGCGGGGGACGGTATCGGCAACGGCCGGGCTGCGGCGATCTTGCTGGCGCGCGCCGGTGCCAAGGTGGTGGTGGCCGATCTCGATCTTGGGCTTGCCGGGCGCACGGTCGAAATGATCGAGGCCGAGGGTGGCAGCGCTGCGGCGGTGGCCTGCGACGTCACCAGCGAAGCCGAATGCAAACGGCTGGTCGAGGCCGCCATCGACCGCTGGGGCAGGCTCGACTTCCTCGACAACAATGTTGGCATCGGCAGCCGCGGCAGCGTCGTCGACGAGAAGCCCGAGGAATATCGGCGCGTGATGCAGGTCAACGTCGAGACCATGTTCCTGCTTTCCAAACACGCCATTCCCGCCATGATCAAGACCGCCAAGGGCGGCGCGATCGTCAACATCTCGTCGATCTCGGCACTGCGGCCGCGCGGACTCACCACCTACACGACCTCAAAGGCCGCGGTGATCGGACTGACCCAGGCGATGGCGGTTGATCACGGCCGCGACAACATCCGAGTCAACTGCATCTGCCCGGGTCCGATGTACACGCCGATGGTCTACGCCCGCGGCAACGGCATGAGCGAGGCTGCGCGCGCCCAACGCGCCAACGCCTCGGTGCTGAAGACGGAAGGTACCGGCTGGGACGTCGGCCACGCCGTGAAATTTCTGCTCAGCGATCACGCCCGCTATATCACCGGTCAGGTGCTGGTGGTCGACGGCGGTGTCACGCTGCAAGGTCCGGAACGCGATTCCCGGGATCATTGATCACGGCTCACCCCGAGCAGACATTCAGCGCCTGGCGAACCTTCGCCACTTGTCAGAGAAACACCTCGGGCGGCACGCCGAGCAGGATCTGCCCGACCGACTCGAAATGAGCGCCGCGTGCCTGGATCTGCTGAGAGAGCGTGTGCATATCGCGGAAGCGGCGCTCGAACGGGCTGCCCGGGAAGATCGCGTCGACGCCCGCTCCCTTGTAGGCGAAGTCTACCACCTCGGCCGCCCCCTGGATCGCGTTGGTGCAGGCGAGCCGCACGCGGGCCCGATCGGCTACCTCGATCGGCGCCACATCGTCGGCATGCGCGTAGATCGTGGTGAGCGTCTCAATCAGATAGGCGCGTGCCGAGCCGAGCCGAGCCTCGGCACGCGCCACGTCGGCCTGCACGACCGCGTTGTCGGCGAGCCGGGCCAGGTTGCGCGGCGCCTTGCGGGACGCCAGCGTGATGAACTCGGACAGCATGGCGCGCGCGATGCCAAACCCTACAGCGGCAACCCCGGTCGCGTAGAGGCACTGCATGGTAAAGGCATAGAGCGGGCCGCGCTCGTGGCGCAGCGTCGGGTCCTCGCGTGTGGTGCTGAACGCCTCGGACACGAACACATCGTTGACGCAATAGGAGTCCGACGCCGTGCCGCACAGCCCAATCGTCCGCCAGGTGTCGAGCAGGGTCGCGTCGCTCGCCGGAAACAGGAGCGTGCGGACCGTGGGCCGGCCGAAGCGGTTGAGCCGCAGCGCGCCGTCCGCTTCGAGCACATGGCAGTGCGCGCCCATCCAACGGGCTTGCCGGCAGCCGCTGGCGAAATCCCACTTGCCGGTCAGGCGATAGCCTGCGTCAACCGCGCTCGCGCGCGAAGCGTTTGGAGGTCCCCAGGCCACGATGCTGCGCGGATCAGCGAAGACGGCGTGATTGACTGCAGGCTCCAGATAGGCGGCGATCAGGGCGGAACTGTTGGCGACGAATACGTTCCACGCGACCGAGGCGTCGTGCTGGGCGAGCTCTTCGATCGCCGCCACGTAGACCGCAGGCTGCGTCTCTTCGCCGCCCGCCGAGCGCGGCAGCAGCATGCGGAATAGCCGCGATTCATGCAGCCGCCCCAACAACGCCTCGGGGATGCGCCGGGTGCGCTCGATCTCGTCGGCCGCAGCGGCGATCTCCGCCCCGAGTTCGCGGGCGCGGGCGACTGGGTCTGGACTCGTCTGGATGTCCATGCACCACCTCAAGTTGGCAGGCCATTGCGGCCGACCGTCCCGACGCTGTCAAGAGCTGGGTCAACATAGCGGAACGCGCCCTAGCAGCGCTCGATAGTGGTCAACCCGCGCAGCCGGTCGAGCAGGTAAAGCAGACCTCCCGCTTCGTCGAACGACCGCTTTGCGCCAATAGCGGCCGTTCGTAAATCGAATGTAATTTTCTGCTGGAAGAGACGGGCACCACAATGAACTGCGCCAAGCGTCTGATAAGCTTTTGTTAGAAAACTATCCAGTTCAGAACTGACTAGGCTTTGCGACAAATCTATCCAGCTCTGCACAAGGCCTTTAACGAATGCTTCTCACCGACGAGACGCTTCAACGGCGAAAGTATCGAGGGCGGCCTCCCGCCGCTCACGATCGCCTGCCGCTATGGGTAGAACCTCAACGGGGGTAAATGGGGGTAGTCGCGATTCGATAATGCTCCTATCCTAAGCACCTGAAGAGCAGCCACGATACTCGCAAGCCGAGGCCTGATCGCGGTGTCGGCCACCGCCGTGTGGTGTAACGCGAAGTTGCCTTCGCAGCGATGAGTTTGATCGCTTACAGTACGCCCCGTCGATCTCGCAAGCCTGTTGGCTTGATGATTGCACGGAAACACCGCACTCGAACCCAAGCAGCGACGCAGCGCTACAGCGCAGCGATTATCTCAACGCGAGGATTCGACAAGCAGCCGGCTTAGATGTTCACGCCACTGTTGAAAGACCGCACGCCGAAGAGCGTATGCCACGAAGAGCAGGGGCGGCATGGGATAACAAACTCAATGCGAAGTCCGGCCGCGTGGTGCCAGAGCGACACAATTATGGAAAGCGACCATGATCAAGTCTTCCGAACGGTTCTGCCAGTACCTCGATATTTTGCAAGCAACGACTTCCTACGCTGAGACTTCGCGTGCCCTGCAGCAGTCAGAGGATTTGATCTTCAAGTGGCTTCGCGCGAGCAAGAAGGCCAAAGAGGCCGGCAAAAGCCCGAGCGTGTTTTTGTTCGCTTATGGGGAAGACGACGAAGTTCTGTATCTGCATGAGCACGTCAAAGCCGCGATCACCACAAGCATTGAAGAGATCGAATCCGCCGCGCGCGGCCGTGCACGTCATGGGGTTTGGACGGTCTCAAAATTTCAGGGCAAGACGGTCTATCAATCAAACCCTGACTATGAAGACCCGGAGATGCGCGAGCTATTGGGCATCACCGATCCATGGCTTCGCGACAAGAACGGCGACCGCATTCCCGAGATGAACTGGGCACCGCCCTCGACGGATTTGGTGATGGGGATTCTGGCCGCACACTCCAAGCGCTACAAGAAACAATCGCAAGTGAATGTTGATGTGAACGCCAGACATTCAGGCGGCGTGCTTCTCGTTGGTGGATCGGCACCGAAAACCATCACGCAACAAACGCCTCTGCAGTTGCCGGCTCTGGAGATCATCGACGAACCGGAACGGCCGCTTACTGACGACGAGCCGAATCGGATCGAAGAGCCCGGCGAAGATCAGCAAGAGCAGTATGAGCCCGAGCCTATCGCATCGCCGCCGGCTCCCGCTCCCGCTCCCATCGTATGCGGGGACTCAGAACTTATCCGCGATCTATTGACCCGCGCGGCAAGAAAACCTACTGACCCTCTTCGCGCCGCCCCAGTGATGGCTTTCCATCCCGATGATACCGATCCTCGACGTTGTGGCCCCGGCACTGTGCCGGCGGGCGGAGTGAAGGTTTCTTAAAATGTCCGATTCCCTCTTTGATGATGACGATGACGATGGCCCGCAAGTGCCGAACAATGTGCTCGCGGTTGGTCCCGTTGCCGAGACCCCTGAAGCGCTAACAGCGTACGGGATGATCGTTCGCGATGATGATTATCGAGATGCGTGCCGCGTGATTTTTGAAGATGAGGAGGGCCAATTCGCAAACGCCGATGAGTTCAAGCGCGCGATGAGACTAGGCCGGCTCCCGACCATCGCTGAAGCTGGCGAATGGCTGGCTGCAAAGCGCGACGCTGTTGAGCGTAGGGCTGCATCGTGAGTTTACGAACCGATTGACGCCTGCACGATGCCTTGGACAGCGCGGCACGATGATCTAGCAGCCGCCGTCAAAGACTTCACCCTGATCTTGATCCGGCGCTGATCAGGCTGCGCGTCGCAAGCTACCTCGATTGGAGTGTCGGTTACAGCAACGATGAAATCTCCGCCGCGATCGTCGCCGGCCATCTCGACCAACATACCGCCGCCCGGGCCGGCGCGATCCGGGATGCGCCGTTTCGCTTTCGACCCTACCGACCGGACCCGTTAGAACGCGCCGCGCCGGAATCTGGGCCGGTCCCTGTGAGTCGGCCCGCTCCCGGGCGATGGAGGCCGGCCGGCATTTGAACCGCTCAGCGGGCTCCGCAAGGTGGGGAGGGTAAGAACCGTGCCAGGTGAATTAGAATTCATTTCTTTGAAGAGCTGAACCCCTATTCAGAATTACCAAGTTATATCAATAACTTAAAGCTTGACCGATTCAGTTCATGATGCTATAACTCGACCCCAAGAGCGAGAGCTAGGTGCCAGCGCGGCGGCACCCTGCGGTTGTCCCGCCTTTAAAGCGTGTGCGGCCCGACTATTTTCGGGTGTTCCGGTTCGCCGGGGCAACGCAACCTTTGAACCGGCCGCGCCCCCTCATGTCCCGCTCCCTCCGCCCTATCAATCATCTCCCGCCGTCTCCGCGCTTGCTCGCGGCTGACAAACGCGCGCAAGCGCTAACTACGCTCGCCATCACCCTCAAGATTTTGGGCGATCAAGCTCCGCGCGAGATCGACCTAGTCGTTCGCTTCAATTAGTTTGAAAGGACGGTCTTTTTGTGATTCGATTCCGTTGCAACACACGGCGCACAGGTGCGGCTGTGACCCGATCCCTCCCCGCATTCGGTTTGCTCTCGGATTGCATCCCTACGACTGCCGCGAAGCGATAGCGCGCGGCATCGTCACGGTGCACGACACCACCAACCGCAGCAAGCTCGCGGTTCGCAATTCGCATTTTCGGCCCGGCTTCAAGATCGCACCGGGCAGCGGTGATCCGCGACCCGATCTTGTTGAATGTCTGAATCATCAATTCGACGAAGCGCTAGCACGTCGGCGCGCACAGACGAAAATCGCACACGAGCTTCGCAGCTACATGTCCGGGAGTGCATCATGAAAACCGAGATTAAGAAACTGGCCGAGCTAAGGCTGTTGCTCAATGCCGCAGTGGCCGTGCTCGCTTACGATCCCGTGCTGTACGATGTGGACGCCCTGCTAGCCGGCCGCAAGATCGCGCTCCCGTTGATCGACTCCGCGCTGAAGTTAAGCGGGGGTGTATGTCACCGCGAAATCGGTTTGGCCAAATCTCTGCTCGGTTGCAAGCGCAGAGAGTATGGCAATGTCGTTCGCGAACTAGCAGCCGCGCACTTGGTAGCAGCCAACACATTCTGCGCGCATCGGATCGCGCGCGAAGCGATCAAGCTGCGCGACACGATTCCGTTTAGCGCCTATGCGGCCGATGCCGAACGCCGCCGCGCTAATCGATATTTCGCGGAACGCAGACTACCGGACCCGACACTATAAACGACGAACGCCCGGACCTTTCGGACCGGGCGCTACAACGTGAGACGGTGCTGAGACATCGAAACAGGAATCAAATTATGACCATCATACAACTAATCCCGCCGAAGTCAACTCTTGATTTGGCGATGGGCTACAACGACCGCCACTTCTACAAGCGATTTATTTTCCCGGTCAAAGCCGGCGCGAAGTTCCCACCGCTCGTGCAAGACAATCTTGCCGGCAATGCGTCGAATGATCCGAAGCAAATCCGGGCGTGGCATAAGAAATGGCCGGGCTGTAATTGGGGACTCGCGCACCGCAAGAGCAACGTGCTCGTGGTCGATGTCGATACCAACAAAGCCAAAGGCAAGGTTGGCCAACTCACGTACGATCTGCTCGACCTTGACTATGGTTGGCCCGACACCGAGATCACCACGACGCCGTCAGGCGGACACCACCACGTCTATGAAGGCCCGCACATCTTCGCGCTCGGCGAGCACGGCATCGGCAAGGATATCGACTCCCCGAATTATACGCTGATCCCGGGTTGCTCGTTTGATGATGGCACGAGCTACATCGGCAACGACAAAGATGCTGTGCCGTGTCCGCGGTGGATTTACGATCTGATCCGCCGCGCCAAGGTCCGCATTGCCGATGCCGGCGAAGCGGTCGTCGATCTGGACAAGCCCGAGATGATCGCATGGGCCATCGACTACCTCCGCAACGATGCCGAGCCTGCCATCGAAGGTGAGGCCGGCGACTTCCAGACCATCAAGGTGCCGATGACGTTGCGCGACAATGGCATCAGTGAAGCGCTCGCCGTCGAGCTGATGCTGGAGCACTACAACGAACGGTGCCAACCACCTTGGGAGATCGACGGCCTAACCAAGAAAGTCACGAACGGCTACGCCTACGCGAGCCTTTCGAAGGTTGGCGGCCGTACTGCCGAGGCCGACTTTGCCGACGATCGCCTGCCGATGCCGGAGCCGATCAGCAAGCGCAAGGCCGCGCTGCTGGCAAAGCAGAAGGCCGAACGCATTGAGCTTAAAGACGCGCGCAAGCTCGACAAGGAACAGCACCCACACCGGCGGGGCAACGTGCCATTCTCCGCTGAGCGCCGACTCCGATCGAAACTCATCAGGCAACGCAACCGGCGTAACAAGGCCGCTGCATTCGCGACGCCGTACCGGAGCGCGCGCCCGGCAGGAGATGCAAAATGACAAAGCTCAGAATAGTCGCGAACGCCGATGAACTCGACGACTTGATCGGACCTGATCCCATCCGCGATGTGATGTCGATGGATGAGATGCGAGAGCGTCCGCCGTTGAAGCCGTGGACCTTCGCGGAATATGAGCGCATCCCGGCGACGCCATGGCTAATCGGCGACGATAACCGGCCCGTGCTGATCGCGCGCGGCCTATGGGTGACGTTCGGACTGTACAAGTCCGGCAAAACCTACGTCTCGCTGGAGCAGGCGTTCTGCATCGCCGCTGGAGTCGAGTTCAATGGCTTGCCGACGCTGCAAGGCCGTATCGCTTACGTCTGCGCGGAGGGTGATGCCAAGCGGATCATCGCTCGCGTGGTCGCGCTCTGTAAGAAGCACGACAAGGACCCGGCTGAAATCCTGTCCCCGACAAGGTTCAACCTGATCATGTCACCGATCAACCTCGTTGATCCGGATGGCCCCATCGGCGCGGATACGCTGTTGCGGACCCTCGACGATCGTCTCGGAGACTATCAAGCCATTTGGTTGGACACGTGGGCGAAGATGTTGGCCGCGTTCGGCGGACACGACACCGACGCCGATAGTGTGATGCCGGCGATTGCAGGATGCGACCGCATCCGCGCTGCGCTCGGCTGTTCGGTGGTGATCGTGGCGCACGTCGGGCTCAGTGAGAAGGCTCAGGACCGACCGAAGGGATTGTCAGATTTGCCCGGCGCGGTAGACGGCGGGACGAAGTGCGAGAAGGATGGCGAAGGCCGATCGGCGCTGTTCACGTTCTCGGCGCGCATGCAGCGCTACGCGGCGGATGAGTATGAGTTCACCGGAAAGATGGACGGCTCGACGTCTGAGACCACCGTGCTCAGGTTCCTGACGAAGCGGCAGGCCGTCAAGGCGACCCTCGACCCCGATCAGATTCGGATGCTCGACATCCTGCGCGACCTTGGCGGCGACGTTGGCGAAGGCGTCCCGGTTGCTGAGTGGCGCGATGCCGTGATCAGTGCCGATCTATGGAAGGCGACGCAGGGCAATCGCAAGGGTCAATCGGTTGCCAACCCCCGGGATAAGTGGAACGTTGAACTCAGCAAGCTCACGAGCCGAGGCATCGTCAACGTCAACGGGACCATGGTGGAGATCGCGGACGATGAGTAAGAGCAATGCCCGGAGATCGGCCGGACCCGGATGGATCGACACCTATAAACCCATCCCCCGCCCTCGTGGATTGTCGGGCTTCGTGTGGACCCCATTACATGGGGGTCCGACACTCCGACAAGCGCCCAACCGACGCACTCCGACACTTCCGACAACTCCGACACTATGGCTAGCGAGAGCCTTATAAACCAGGCACTTCCGACACGTCGGGCAAAACTCCGACAACTCCGACAACTCCGACAACTCCGACAAGGCTGTCGGAGTTGGGTTTCTGGAAAAGAGGGAAACTCCGACACTTTTAAAGGCTACAACTTCCGATTTATTCGGGTGCGGCCGGCCCAGATTTCGAGCTCTTCTAGGGCTCGACCCGACAGAACCGGCATTTTTGTACCTATTCGCACTAAATTAGGGGAGTTGGTTGCCGCGCTGAATTTTCATGGTTAACAAACGACTACCAAAAGAATTTTCTTCTCTGCCTCAATGAGGGACAAGACAGCATAATTCTACCTCGACCTGGCTGTGCAGCGAATGATCTTCTCCTTCCTGCTCGACTCTCGTTAACCTCGTTAACCCGTACAATTGTAACGACGGTTTTGGCCGGCCTGGGACCTATTTCGGTTTACCGGAAAGGTTCCCCCGCTCTGATGGCTGACTTAGCCCTAGCGATCACGTTGATATCATTGTGCAATTTGCCTCTAGCGCGCGAATGTACAAACATTTGTACAAACAAATCGTGGCCTGATGGCTCGCGCGCTTGATGCAAGTTGTTCCCATTCTATAAGGCTTATTTGCATTCGCGGGGCGGGTCCCGGCGGGTCCTGTATGAGCTATGGGGTAGGGTCCGCGATTTCCGGTTTTCAGAAAAGCGGTATGCCCCCTAGCGGACACTCACTTTCGAACCGATGCCTTCGCATTCCGGAAAATAGCCCGAGCCCGACGACTTCGAAAAATTTTTCGGAATTGCACCGGATCGAAGAACCGCGCATTGTCAAATTTTCACTATGCCGATTCAGATCGTATCAACTTCCCCGGGCGATGATGCCGGCCGCACAACCGGAGCCCATGACAGTGACAGACCGAGCTACGCACGGCCAACGCAAACCCACCACCACCACCACCACCGCCACGCCGGCCGATCCCCGACGGGCCATCGCAAGCCTGATATCGGCCGCCGTTGCCGGGATGCATCCCGCTGCACGCGCGGCAAAGCCCGAGTGGTTTGACCATCTGCTGCGCAAGGCGGAGACGAAGGCCGCGAAGATCGCCACACAGGCCGCGCTGAGCCCTTACGCGTGCGGCGATGCGACCTTCGCCGAGGTCTTCGCCAAGACGCTGCCAACGCTCTTCACTGAAGCGCTGGAGCGGCTAGACGCGCCGGCCGGCGACTAGACCCGAAAGGGACGCGCTCCCATGACGCTCACAAAGCCGACAACCGGACAAGTGAGGCGCGGCGCTATTGCGGCGCTAGGCGTCGCGGCATTTTGGGCGGTCGGCGCTGTGCCGGTGCTGGGCGTGTTGCTGGCCATGGGGGCGTATGTTGCGACGATTGGCCTCGTGGCATCTGACAAGGAACGCGAGGACTCCGATCAACGCGAGCGCGAGGACCGCGACACATGGAAGGCCGCAAAAGACGGCCTATCGCAACATGGCTTCAATCCGGAAGCGTATCTAGATCATGGCAAAGAAACTAACGGCCGCTGACTAGACGCGGCCGGCTAGACGGTGCACTGATCAATGCAGCGGCGCGGCTCAAAGCTCGCGAGCTAACAGGGGGCGATGACGTTGGCCA
>WNFQ01011777.1_pt1 | contig 12136 bp, 10 predicted proteins | sample 5400171 | NCBI WGS metagenome assembly WNFQ01 (sample SAMN13153356, study PRJNA577476) | soil metagenome | isolation source: 20 cm soil under Madrone tree | place: USA:California | collected 2016-06-14
TCTACGAAGGCGGGCGGGCGGGACTCCAAGTCGTCGAAGTTGAGTTTTCCTCCGAATCTCAAGCCCGCTTGTTTACGCCGCCTCCCTGGTTTGGCCAGGAAGTCACCCACGACGCCCGTTACACCAATGCTGAATTGGCCGGTTGAACCGGCGAGGGGGTAGAAGGCTGGCGCTGTTGGCCATGCCAACACTCCCAGTAGCAATGTATACGTTTAAGAAATCGGCGCGGTTGTTCCAAATAAATCAGACGGCTTCTTCGCAGCGCTTCATTCTGTAACCTGCGTCTGCGTCGATCGATTGTTCGAATCAGATTGAGCCGAGCGGCAGAAAACGGCTCGAAGTTCGTCTCCGGTAGCGCAATGCGGGTTAGTCGAAGCCGAACCAGAGCGAGATCGTGATCTTCCCCCAACCGCTCCGAGAGCTCTTCGAGTTGCTCCGCAATCGCGTTTAATGTTCCGGGCCAGATTTTCCGCAGGAAGCGCAGTTGATACCCAAGTGTTTTCGCTCTTTTACGAGTTTCGTGCCAAAGCTCGTCACTTGCGTTGAGAAGTCCCACTGAATTGGATACGGCAAACAACGCTCTTCCTTGTCGGTATGTGCGCCGAAGACCCTTTCCGACGATCGCTTTCCAATCCTCGGGTGCAGGTGAACTTGGCAACCAAGCCCGCCGTTTCATATCGCGGAGCAGTTTTACGGTCGCTTTTATTTCCGTTGGGCCCAATTCATGTTTGTCATGATCCCGTATCTCTTCACAAATCTGTTGAAGCAGCTTCTGGCCCTCAGCCGAAATACGACGGCTTTTTCGGTCCTCGGGCATCAGCGTTCCAAACATTTTTTCTACTGTTTCCAACGAGGCCGCCGCATCTCGACTCGGGGCCAAGGCGCGTCCGGCGTTGCACAATGCTTGGTCTTCCCGAACCCTAACCAATCTATCCATCGATCCGCGAGCAAGCCGCACCAGAGAGCGCAATCGTTTGAATTCCCTGCGCGCGTCGTGAATGGCTTCGACGGAAGGCCCGGGATTTTGTTGCAACGCGGCGATAGCCTTGTCCAGACGTTCATTGCGTGTTCGAAGAATCGCTTCGCACACAGTTTCTCCTGGTTCGATCTGGAATGGCATATCAATACCCGCTATCGTAGAAATATGCTACGGATCGGCGATTGAAGGAGAGCTCCTGACCGTTCTCTTTTGATTTGATCGACTTACTTAGAAGCCTCGGTGATCTTCGCAATTTCCTCGGTGATGAAGCTCTGAAAAATTGCGGTTTCGCCATCCTTTACCTTCTTGGCTATCGACGCGGCTTGAGCGTGAAGGTCCGTCGCCTCATTTTGAATACCGATCAGCTTAGAAGTGTCGCCAGTCTTCGCTGCTTGCAAGGCAGCAACGTACTCATCAGCAAACTTCGAGTACTTTTCGACAAATGCGTTAATGCTTTCGTCGACGTATTTGTAAGATAACGCGATATAAGATGCGATCTTCTGTGTGTAGGTCGTGAGAAATTCCGGAAACAGGGAATCCTCCTGAAACAACTTGCCCTCGACCTTTTTCAATTTGCCGGCCGCTTGAATTGCTTGCTGCTGGAAGTCCTTCTCCTCTTTGGCCTTGGCGGCCGCCAGTTTCGAGGCGTCACCGGTTTTTGCCGCCGCGACATAGCTGTCGACAAATTGAGCATATTTCGCAACGAAGGTATTAACATCCGCGACACTATATTTGTAGTACGGCAGTATCTTGTCTTTGTAAGTGGCGAGAAAATTCTGAAATTTCTCGGCCTCGTCTTGTTTCACTTTTCCATTTGGCTGAGTGAGCTGAGCGAGTTGCTGCTGGAGTTCCGACTCTTTTGCTTGGATGCCAGCCAGTCTGGCAGTGTCGCCGGTCCTGGCCGCATCAACATAGCTGTCGACAAATTGAGAGTAGGTCTTTACGAACGTGTTCACTACTGGATCGCTGAAAGTGGGCAGCGAATCGGCGAACGCGCGACCGGTAAACTCGGAAACAGAAAAGGCAGCAGCCAACACCAAGCTGGCCACCTGTATTGCGCGCATATCGCCTGAAGTTTTCATGATGGGTCACCGTCTCAGTGGGCCGCTGCAGCACCGGCATCGATCGGGACCCTAATGGCCCCATTCCGAAGTGATCAGTCTACTTTGCGGCGTCGACGATCTTTTGGGAACAAGTGGCGACAAATTTCTGAAACTTCTCAGACTCGTCTGGTTTGAGTTTTCCGGCTGCCTGAGTTGCCTGGCCCTGAAGTTCTCCCGCCTTGGTCTGGACACCAGCCAGCTTCGAATTGTCGCCGGTCTTGGCCGCTTTCAGCGCAGTAATGTAGTCGTCCACGAACTGGGCGTAGTTCTTAACGAAGGTGTTAACGTCCGGATCACTGAAAGTGGGCAAATCGTCGGCCAGCGCGCGAGCGCTAAATGCAAAAATCGAAAACGCGGTTGCCAGAGTGAGAGCAGCAATCCGAAGGGAACGAATAAGAGGAGAAGTCTTCATCATATTTATTGAATATTGCTAGGTTCAATTTGTTGCGCCAAAGGCGGATACGTTCGAGCGAAGCGGGATCGTGCCCAACTGACTGCCGAACCGTCAATGAAAATTACCGAATCATCCGCTGAAAGGCAGGAACCGCCATTATCGCTTCTACCCGCCTTACCTTCCAGTTCGAGCCTAGCCTTTGACTGCGCCGGCCGTGAGGCCTTCGACGATACGGTATTGGAAAACCATGACCAGGATCACGAGCGGTATGGTGACAACCATTGAGCCCGCCATAATCGATCCCCAAGGCTGCTCAAAAGAGCTGGAGCCGCTGAATTGCGAGATGACGACCGGGACCGTCTTCATCGTGTCCGTTACGGTGAAGGTAAGGGCGAACAAGAATTCGTTCCAGGCGGCGATGAAGGCAAGCAGACCGGTCGAGACCAAGCCCGGCAGAGTTAATGGAAGCAAAATGTCCCAAAACACCTTCAACGGGGAGGCCCCGTCAACGTATGCCGCCTCCTCCAACTCTTTCGGCAAGCTACGGAAATACTGTGTCATGACCCAGATGGTGAACGGCATCGTGAAGATCAGATAAGTGACGATAAGGCCCTGCCGCGTGTTGAACAGACTCAAAGTCTTGAGCATCACGAACAGGCCGGAGAGCACTGCGATCGTTGGGAACATGGTCATCGTCAACACGAGGTAAAGCACCGGTCCCTTAAAACGAAAAGGAAGGCGACCGAGAGCGTAAGCACACAAGCTTCCAAGTCCGAGAGCGATCAGGACCGTGCAACCTGCTACGATGATTGAGTTAATCAAACCCGCGACAAAACGGGCGTCCTTAAATACCGCTTGGTAGTGGGCCAACGTCAATTGGGTTGGCAAAAGCTTGGTTGAGAACAGTTCAGCGCTTGGTCTGAACGAGGAAAGAAGCGCCCAGACAAACGGGAACAGATTGAAAACGATGATCACTACGACCAACAGGTAGAAAAGAACCCGAAGTACAACGGTCTTGGTATCGGTCTCTTTGGTGGCGGTGCTGACCCGAACGGGAACAGCCTTGGTATCGGCCTCTTTCGTAGCGTTGCTCATTCGAAGCTAGTCCGGCTAAAGCGAGTGTAAAGTACGACAAACAACATAATGATGACCAGGATGATGACCGACGTCGATGAACCCACGCCGGCGTCCAGGAAGGAGATCAGCTGTTGCTGATTATAGACAGCCATCGTCGCCATGTTGCCTTGACCCCCAACCATCACATAAAAAATATCGAACACTCGCAAGGCATCGAGTGTTCGGAAGATCAGAGCGACGAGCAGAGTCGGTGTTACCAGTGGAAGTGTGATTGCCCAGAATTGCCGAATCTTGGTGGCCCCATCAATCGATCCGGCCTCGTACAGGTCTTTCGGAATTAACTGTAAGCCGGCTAGCAACAGCAGCGCCATAAAAGGCGTCGCTTTCCAGACATCGACCGCAATAATAACCGGCAACGCCGTCGCTGGTGTTGCCAGCCAGGCGATTTTTTGCGGGAGCAGGTGCAGGTTGGTTAGAACGATATTCACGACTCCGTAGATATCGTTGACCATCCACTTCCAAATCTGCGAGGAAACGACCGTCGGAATTGCCCATGGAACCAGGATGGCGACCCGCAAGAGGGTGCGACCCTTGAACTTCGAGTTTGCCACCATCGCGATAACCAGACCTAAGACGCTCTCAAGGATGACAGAAACAATGGTAAAAACTACCGTGATCCAGACAGCGTGCCACCAGTCGGGGTCGGAAAAGACAAACGCATAATTATCAATCCCGGCGAAGCTTGGCGGGGTAACCCCGTCAAGCTTATATTTCATGAACGAATAAACAATAACCTGGACCGTGGGATACGCGATAATCAGCAGCACGACAAAGACGGACGGCGTGATCAAAAACCACGCTAAGCGCTTTTGGCGCGCGTAGAGATCGATTTCGATTGGTTTGGCCACCGTTCGTGTCCGGTTGAGCAGCCGTTATCTTACGATCCGCTTAGCTACTCGTTCAACATCAGCGACCGCTTGTTGGGGCGATTCACCCCCGCTCAGAACCTTATTGACGCTTTGGAAAAAGGAGGTCGAGACTTGATTATAATCTGCCTTGGTGACGGTTGAGGGGCGAGCTATCGCGTTGTTTAAGATCTCTACGGCATTCGAAAACCACTTGTTTTTTGCCAGCACTTCCGGGTCTTTGTAAACGTCTGGGCGCGTTGGCAGCTGACTTAAGTCGATCGCTCGTTTTTTCTGGGCCTCCACCGAGCAAAGATACCGTACCAAATCGGCGGCGGCCTCCGGATTCTTGGAGTACGCGGAGACCATCAATTGCCAGCCGCCCAGGCACGCCGCAATTTTTCCATTCGCTCCGCCTTTTGGCAGAACTGTGGCATCGAATTTCCCAGATATCGGGCTTTTCGGATCGGCACTTAATGCGTAGGCATACGGCCAGTTGCGCATGAAGGCTGCACCGCCGTTCTGCCAGATGTTTCGAGCCTCTTCTTCGCCGTAACTCACGACTCCCTGCGGAGAGATCGTTCCTACCCAGCTTTTCGCGGTTTCAAGCGCCTTGATCGCGTTCGGATTATTGATGGTGACCTTCTTATCCGGATCGATGATCGTGCCGCCACCGTAACTGTACACCCATTCGATCGCGTTGCAGGTCACGCTCTCGCTGGCTTTTCCCTCGAAAACAAATCCCTGGAAATCGGCCTTGCCATCTTTCCGCTCGCCGTCCTGAATCTTCTTCGCCATCTCGGCTAGTTCTTCCCAGGTCTTGGGCGGCTCCTTATAGCCATATTTCTCTAAAAGGTCGGTGCGATAATAAAGGACGCCGGCATCGGTAAAAAATGGCCATCCGACGAGCTTGCCGCCCACGGTGTTGTTCTCGATGATCCGGGGGAAATGTTGTTTGATCTCGTCCTCTTTGAAATATTTTTTCAAGTCGACCGCGTGCGGCGCAGCGATGCCGGGCCAAATGACGTCAATCATGTAGACATCCACGTCTCCACTCTTGGCGGCCCAATATTGCTGGTATTGCTGCAAAGTGGCCGTGGCGTCGTTCGGACGACTAATATATTCGAGCGTGTTTCCGGTCTTTTTCGCCCATTCTTCCGCGAGCGCTTTCGTCCAACGCCCGCCCTCACCGACGTCAGAGTCGCCGGCGAAATGGATCGTAACACCAGCGGCCTGCAGCGTGGCAGGCAACAAAAATGCAGCAGCTGCTGCCAGGAAAGATTTGGGCAGAACGCACCTGTTAAGGGAATGTGGATAGTTCATTTGGGGGGTGAACACTTGAGGGGGGTGTAATTGAGTTAACAGTCATCAAACTAACGTGTCAAGCTAATGACCAGGTACTTTAGAGGCAATAACCGATTACTGATTATCGCGGACCGATTACGGCTCACGGCCGGCCTCAGCAGCATCCGCGAAATTTGCCTTTGCCCACAGCGTAGCGGGCGTTTTGGCGTTCCCGGAAGAATTCTTCATAGCTCATAATCGGCTTTCCCGGATGGTATGTGCGCCGATGATCGACGTAGGTCTCATAGTCGGGAACTCCGACCATGAGACGAGCAGTCTGTGCTGCCACACTGAAAATGGATCGAACGTTAGACATGGATACCTTCTACCGCAGGCGCTGCAGATCCGATTTCAACTGCAGTCACATTGGGATTAGTAAATGCCTTGCGAATGCTGATTAGTCCGTAAAAAACGACCGCTACCACGACCGCGACGAACAGAATCGCCAAGGTGGCATCCAGGTAGTCGTCGAGGATGATTCTCTGCATTTCGCTGATGCTCTTGGCCGGCGCCAGTACTTTCCCGCTCGACACCGCATCATTGAAATTACTTTCTGCAGACCGGCGGTGAGGGTGCATACCAGTAGCCAAACGGTCGGCAGAATAGTTACCCAGGCGTAGTATTGCCGTTTCATCTTGAATAGGATGACCGTGCAGAGAGTAAGCGCGATCCCAGCTAGCATTTGGTTTGAGATGCCAAACAGCGGCCACAACGTATTGATGCCTCCAAGCGGGTCGATCACTCCCTGATACAGAAAATAACCCCAGGCTGCTACCGCCACCGCCGAGCCGATTAAGTTGTTGGTCCACGATTTAGTTTCTTTGAAGGCAGGGACAACGCTACCGATCAGGTCTTGGAGCATGAACCTGAGCACGCGCGTACCGGCGTCCACGGTGGTCAAGATGAAGAGAGCCTCAAATAGGATCGCGAAGTGATACCATATTCCGATCAGTGCTCGGCCGCCGAAGAGGTTCGATAAAATCGTGGCCATACCGACTGCCAGAGTTGGCGCGCCGCCCGTCCGGGAAAGTATGCTGTTTTCCCCGACGTCACGAGCGATCTGGTTGATCGCGTCCGGCGTGATGGTGAACCCCCAGCCCGAAATAACTTGGGCGGCTTGCGCGGTCGTGGTGCCAATTACGCCAGCCGGGCTGTTCATCGCGAAGTAGACCCCAGGCTCAATCACCGTGGCGCCGATCATCGCCATGATGGCGACGAAAGATTCCATCAGCATTGCACCGTATCCGATAAAGCGGGCTTGGTTCTCGTTTTCGATCATCTTCGGGGTCGTCCCGGAAGAAATGAGCGAGTGGAAGCCCGATACCGCGCCACAAGCAATGGTTATGAATAAGAAAGGGAACAACGTACCCGAGAACACGGGGCCGGTGCCATCAATGAAACGAGTGATCGCCGGCATCTTTAGGTCCGGCCGCACCAAAACGATGCTGACAGCGAGCAGAACAATCGTTCCGACTTTAAGGAAGGTCGAAAGATAATCTCTCGGAGCGAGGAGCAGCCAGATCGGTAGTACCGAAGCACAAAATCCGTAGCCAATGACCATCAATGCCAAGCTATCGCCGCGGAAGTTAAAGAACGGGGCGAGGGCTGGATTCTGCGATACTGTCCGGCCGAAGAAGAGCGCTGCCAGGAGGAGGAGGAATCCGATGAGCGACATCTCGGCTATGCGGCCTGGCCGAATAAAGCGGCTGTAGACACCCATCAGTAACGCGATTGGGATTGTACAAAATACGGTGAAAGTTCCCCAGGGGCTGGCCGCCAAAGCCTTGACCACAACTAGCGCCAGCACAGCGAGCAGGATTACCATGATCAGCATCACTCCGACCAATGCGATCGCACCTGCCACCGGTCCCATCTCCGATCGGACCATATCGCCCAACGTCTTACCGTCACGACGGCTAGAAAGAAATAGCACCGTGAGATCCTGCACTGCTCCGGCGAAGACAACGCCGCCAAGAATCCAAAGAGTACCGGGCAAATATCCCATCTGCGCGGCCAGTACTGGACCAACCAAAGGACCTGCACCTGCAATCGCGGCGAAATGGTGACCAAAGAGTACGTATTGGTTGGTCGGCACGTAATCCAGCCCATCATTGTGGCGGTAGGCAGGCGTTTGGCGAGTTGGATCGACGCGCAAGACTTTGCTGGTTATGTAGAGAGCGTAGAAACGATACGCGACGAAGCAGACGCAGATCGCCGCAATCGCTAGCCAAGCCGCATTGATCGATTCGCCGCGACTCAACGCAATAACACCGAGCGCAATCGTGCCGAGAAGAACGACGCCAGCCCACAACAACTTGCCTTGAATACCGGAAGAAACGGTTCGGGGGGTGCTCATATCTTTTTTCTGCTACCTATTGAGGTTGACCTTTGGTCGCTCCATTTTCGTTGAAGGCCGTTTGGTCCATTCTCAATTTGCTTGGTATCGGGCGCAGCTTTGCTGCGCCATCAAAATTGATATTCGGCAGCAGTTTCTGTCCAGATTTTTTCGCGCGATCGAACGAGGCTCGCCCCTCTGAACGGGTTATGCTAATCTGTCGCCCTTAGGAACGACTAAGCGGCTTTTGGATTGAGTGTCCTGCACAACCCAAAACGCTCCGTTTATTAAGGTAAGTTTTTCGTGTGTGCTATGCGCGTACTGGTTGTCGACGACGAAAGGAATATTCGCCAAACCTTGGCGACCGCCCTGGAGTCGATGAATCACGAGGTAGTGACGGCTTCGACTGGTGAGGAGGCGCTGCAGCGGGTCGAGGCGGACGGTTTCCAGGTGATTTTGCTCGACCTGAAACTACAACAGGAAAGCGGCCTGGATTTACTCGGGGAGATACTTCGTCGCGATGCCAATGTCGCAGTGGTGATGGTTACAGCCTACGCTTCCATCGAGACCGCGGTCGAGGCAATGCGTCGCGGCGCCTACGACTTCTTGGCGAAACCGTGTACTCCCGATCAAGTACGTCAGGTCCTGAACCGAATTGCACGGACTCGGCAATTGGAAAATCGGGTAGTTGAACTGGAGAGCCGGTTACAGGCTGAATCGGCGGAATTTGACCTAGAGTCAGAGGCTCCGCTCGTGCAGAAAGCGTTATCGGTTGCGAACAAAGCCGCGGTTAGCGAAGCGACCGTCTTGCTCCTAGGAGAAAGTGGAACGGGTAAGAGCGTGTTAGCTCGGGCCATGCACGAACACAGCCGGCGAGCGAGAGCGGCATTTATTACCGTAAGTTGCCCGAGCCTTTCCCGTGACCTGCTCGAAAGCGAACTATTTGGGCATGTAAAGGGCGCGTTTACCGGCGCTCACGCCGATACGATCGGGAAAATAGCGGCGGCAGAAGGTGGGACCCTTTTCTTGGATGAAATCGGCGATCTACCTCCGGAGGTGCAAGCCAAGTTACTGCGCTTGCTTCAGGAACGGGAGTACGAGCGGGTCGGAGATACCCGTCCACGGAAAGCCGATGTAAGAGTCATTGCTGCAACTAATCGCACACTGTCGGAAGCGGTGGCTAAGGGTGATTTTCGCGAAGATCTGTTCTACCGCCTTAACGTAATCACGATTACGCTGCCGCCTCTACGCGACCGACTTGTTGATTTGGCCCGCATCGCCGACAAACAACTCCGCTTTTTCGGCGCGCGGTCTGGGAGAAATTCGCTGCAATTCTCGCCCGAGGCATTATCTGCTCTGCAACAATATTCTTGGCCGGGAAATCTTCGAGAACTGCGTAACGTTATCGAACGCGCGGCCATCCTCGCCGAGGGTGATTGGATCCAACCTGATGATCTGGCGGATCTTGCTGGCGCGCCTCAGGAACCTCGCATCGGCGGACCCGCCACCCTCACAGAACTGGAGAACGAGCATATCCGTCGGGTGTTAGCCAATTCGAGAACGATCGAGGAAGCCGCCGACACCCTTGGAATTGATCCGGCTACCCTCTACCGGCGCAAGAAAAAGCTCTGACCGCTCACGGCTCGTTACCCGGCTTCCATTTAATATTGCAGCCGATACTCGCTTTTTGATCGGGAGATACCAGTTTGCCGGCCAACACTGCATCCAAAGCTGTGCGGAGATCGTTTCCAGTCAGCGGCCTTCCATTTCCGGGCCGGCTGTCATCAAGTTGACCGCGGTAAACCAATTTGCGCTCCTGGTCGAAAAGAAAAAAATCGGGCGTGCAGGCCGCGTCATACGACTTGGCGATCTCCTGGGTCTCATCAAACAGGAGCGGGAATGGGAGCTCGCGGCTGAATTTCGCGAGCTTTGACGGCGCGTCTGCCGGGTATGCTGCCGGGTCATTCGCGCTAATTCCGACAATGCCGACTCCGCGTGAGCGGTAATCATTCCCCAGCCGAATCAACTCCGGTTTCACGTGGACTACATACGGGCAATGCGCGCACATAAAAATCACGAGCAACGGGTCTTTCTCTGAAAAATCATCGCTGTGAACGATCTTTCCGGTGAGCGGATTCGGGAGCGCGAAGTGCGCAGCCACCATTCCCAGTTCCACCATCTTGGAAGGGGTAAGCGACATAAGAGTCAACATGTGCCAACCGGAGGAAATAACAAATGCCAGATCCAGAACTACACCCGCGTGGCACGTCGGAGCTGGCCGGACGCCTTTTTCTCATTTGTCATCACCATTCGGCTATCGCCGAATGATTCTCGTATCATGCGATCTCAAATCTGGCTGACACTCGCATCTTGCGAGAGCGGCGCTCCTCGGCAACGGGCCAACCGATGCATAACAGGTTGATATCAAGCATGTTAAGTTTCGGTAGACCAACTTGGCATGCGGCTCGCTTAATGAAACTTCCTCTTTGAATTGGCGGGCTAGGAATTAAGAATGAAGCGGCGAATCTTTTTCGGAATTGCACCAATCCTCCTGTTGGTGGCAGCGATCGGTATCTACGCCATCGTTCTATTTCGATCGCTTGGCAGCAAAATCGATCTCCTCCTCAAGGAGAACTACCGCAGCGTCGTGGCTGGCCAGCAGATGAAAGAGAGTCTCGAACGAATGGACTCTGCTGCTTTCTTCACGTTGGTGGGCGAAGACGCGCGCGGACGGCAGCTCTATCAGCAGAACGAGCCGATTTTCGCCCAGAACCTTCGGATCGAAGAACACAATGTCACGCTTCCGGGTGAGCAGGCACTCGCCGATTCTTTGCATTCGCTATTCGCGAATTACAGCTCTGAAATCGCCAAGTTCTGGAGTCTGACAGATCTCAATCAGAAACGGCAGGTGTATTTCGACACACTTCTTCCGGTTGCCACTCGAATCAAAGACACCGCCCAGGAGGTCATTCGAATTAACGAGGAAAACATGCTCGCGGAGAACCAGGAGGCGCGCACCCTAAGCAGCAAGTCAGTTCGATTAATGATTCTGGGTGGACTGGTTGGAATTGCTGCCAGCCTTTTCTTTGCCTTTTGGTTACAACGATCGCTTGTTCGTCCGCTGCAGAGATTAACTGGGGTCGCCAAAGAGCTGGGGGACGGCAAGCTGGACCAGCTGGTCCCAGCATCATCTCGAGACGAATTAGGCCAGTTAGCTGTAGCGTTTAACAAACTGGCAAGCAAACTGCGCAGCTACCGGCAGGTTACTACCGATCAGATCCTGCAAGCTCGCCAGCTTACCGAGATCGCCTTCTCCGCGTTTCCGGATGCCGTTTTTGCGTGCTCCGCCGATGGGAAAATTAATTTTCTTAATCCGAGCGCAGTAAAACTGTTGGCCAGCACGGAAACGCGAGGTCGACTGCCTGAGGCCGTCATTCCGCTGATGGAGCGAGCATTGAAAGGGGAGTCAGATTACCTGCCCACGAGCTTTGACAAAGCGATCGCCATGCGAGTGGACGACCAAGAGAAATACTACTTACCGCGAGTGGTAGGGATGCGAGATGAAAACGGCCAGATCTTCGGTGCGGTCATCGTACTGCAAGATGTTACCCGGTTCCGGTTGTTAGATGAGGTCAAAACCAATCTTGTATCCACCGTTAGCCATGAGTTGAAGACACCTCTCACCAGTGTGCGAATGGGTCTGCATCTTCTCTTAGAGGAGCGAATCGGTTCACTGACCCGCAAGCAGACCGAGATTTTGCTGGCTGCTCGGGACGATTCCGAGCGCCTGCTGCGCATTATTAACGATCTACTGGATCTTGCCCGACTGGAATCGAACGAAGCGCGACAAGTATTCGAGACCGTCTCACCAGAGTCACTCATTAAAGCGGCAATCGATCGATGTGAGCCGTTAGCCGAATCGCGCGGTTTTAAACTCAAAACCCAAGCAGAATCGGGACTTCCGCTCGTCAATGTCGATCCGCGCCAGATTCATCACGT
>WNFQ01003074.1_pt1 | contig 12134 bp, 14 predicted proteins | sample 5400171 | NCBI WGS metagenome assembly WNFQ01 (sample SAMN13153356, study PRJNA577476) | soil metagenome | isolation source: 20 cm soil under Madrone tree | place: USA:California | collected 2016-06-14
GTTCCGGGTGTTGCTGGTTGATATTCACTACGCAGGTGGAGCCGTCGCGCTCCAGCTTGCCATCGTCGGAAGCATTATGCTGGTAGCAGCGTTTTCCGATCGGCGGCTTGCTCACTCACACTCTTAGTGACGCTAACCGACGCTGCTGAGCTCTCAGGTTGAACCTCTCAAAGAAAATCCTCTAATCATACGCGATCTGTGCCGACAGTAGCGATTTGCTAAATCCACCCACAAAGCCACCGGTTACATTCCATCGCGGCTACAATGTTTGATCTGATCACAATCCGCTTCAAAGAATCGTCTGCGCGGCAAGGTGCGAATCAACAATGGCAGCGACCGAATTTTCTCCTCGATACCGGCCAGAAATGCTACCATTGCTTTCGTCATGGAAAATCGGGCAACAGGTCAAATGGAAAGGTGTCACTGAGAAAGTCGACATCAGTTCTCGATTATGCCTGCCTCAGCTTTCGGGCGTCATGACGTCCTCCACCCGGCACTGCCGTGCATTCTTCCATGTGCCGAAAAGGTCACGCAAGGCTGCGCGAGCCGCGTGATAACCGCACATTCCGTGAACGCCGCCGCCCGGCGGCGTCGAGGCGGAGCATAAATAAACGCCAGGCAACGGGGTACGATAAGGTGTGGTGCTAAGGATTGGCCGCGCAATCAGTTGACGGAAATTTGTGGCGCCCCCGCTGATATCGCCGCCGGCTAGATTGGCGTTCGATCTCTCCAGATCGACGGCGCCCGTGCTGTGCCGCGCTAGGATGCAATCACGAAAACCGGGCGCAAACCGCTCAATTTGCGATTCAATTCGCGGCGACATGTCGATCCTGCAATCGAACGGAACATGGCAATACGCCCAAAGCGTGTGTTGAGCCTGCGGCGCGCGCGTTTCATCAAATAAGCTTTGCTGGGCGACGAGCACAAACGGACGATCGGGAATTTTTCCACACGCAACTTCTTGTTCTGCTCGAGCAATTTCATCGAGCCCGCCGCCGAGATGAATTGTGCCAGCATGCTTGCAGGCTTCAGTTTTCCATGGGATCGGCGAGCTCAGCGCATAGTCAATTTTGAAGATTCCTGGCGCATGCCGGAAACGATGGAGTCGCCGGCGATACCATGTGGGCAATCGTTCCCCGGCGATCCGCAAAAAATTCCACGGCGAGATGTCGAGCAGAACGGCGCGCGATTTGGGCAAATCAACAAGGCGCTCTACGCGACGCTGGGTGCCGATTTCGCCTCCGAGTTCGCGGAGATAAGCGGCCAGGGAATTCGTGATTGCCTGTGAACCTCCTCGCGGAATTGGCCATCCCACGGCGTGGCCAGCCATTCCAAGCACAAGCGCGAATGCAGATGACAAAGGCGCATACAGCGGCAGAAAAGAATGCGCGGCGATTCCAGCGAACAACGCGCGCGCCGGTTCGTGCTTGAAAAGAAATTTCGCAAACAGTGCCGCCGGGCAAGCCGCAGGAATTCCAAATCGTGCGAGAGCAATCGGATGCCGCGGCAAGTGCAGCATCGGTCGCAGAAATTCGGCGGCCAATTTTTCCCAGTCGCGCGAAAGAGGCTTGAAGAGCCGCCCATAGGCGGGTCCGTCGATATTCAATTCCGCTGCTGTAAGGTCGACATCGCGATGCAAACACGCGGCGGTCCCATCATCGAGCGGATGCGCCAGCGGGATATCTGGTTGAATCCAGGCCAGCCCGAATCGGTCGAGTGGGAGAGTTTTGAAAAAAGGCGAACCGGCAGCCAGTGGATGAACTGCCGAGCAGAGATCGTGGACGAAACCGGGTAGCGTCAGTTCAGCCGAGCGCGCCCCGCCGCCAACGGTGGCGTTGGCTTCCAGCACCAGCACGGAACATCCCGCGCGCGCGAGAACAATGGCGGCCGCCAGACCGTTCGGTCCGGAGCCAACGACAACGGCATCATATTCAATCGACATGTTAAAGAGCGCAGGAAAAGCAGGTCGATCGTGCGGTTGATCCACAAGCGACAGCAATGGCGGAAGACTCGGCGATGAAACGCATCGGCATCATGTTGCTTCAGTTGCTCGTAACTGCAGCCGGCATCTGGTATGTATTTCACGATCCACAAAAGCGAGCACAGATCGCGGATGCATTGCGAGAGGCCGACAGAAATTGGGTGATCCCTCGACGCGGTGAATTCTTGGCAGCTCAGGCGGATGACATCATGTGAAAAGCGCTTGTGCGCGCAGCGGTTCTCCGGCAGTTTCCTCCCGTCATGGCAGCAGATCGCAGGCTTGGTTGTCTTAGTATCTTTTTGTTCGTCGCCCTTTGCGCCAGTCTATTCGTCAACTTCGTGCTGATGGTAGCTGCGTTTCAGCGCTTTGCCGGTGTGCGGGAACCCGAGCCGATCCCGCGCTTCCGAGAGATACTGCTTCAGCGAGGCAGCCGCGGAACTGCTGACAAAATCGCCGTGATTACCATGCGCGGTTTAATCAGTTCTTCGCTCCCGGGCACCGTTTCCGATTCGATGGTCGATGACATGCGCGCTGCGCTCGAACAGGCTCGCGACGACAATCACGTCAAAGCCATCGTCCTGGAAGTCGACTCACCCGGTGGAGAGGTGACCGCCTCCGATGCGATCTACAGCGCCCTGATCAAAACGCGCGCGAGGAAACCGGTTGTAGTTTACATGGATTCGCTCGCCGCCTCAGGCGGTTATTACGTCTCCTGCGGCGGCAAGTATCTGATGGCAAGCGACACGACGATTACCGGGAGCATCGGCGTCATCATCCAAACCCTGAACTACGAGCAATTGTTTAACAAAGTTGGACTTGCTTCCGTTGTTTTCAAAAGCGGCAAATTTAAGGACATGCTCAACGGGGCGCGACCGATCACGCCGGAGGAACGCGAGCTTGTCCAGAGTTTCATTATGAAAACTTACGACAAATTTCTCGGCATTGTCGCAAAAGAGAGAAATCTGCCGGCCGATCTGCTGCGCAACACCATCGCCGACGGCCGGATCCTGTCGGGAAAGGACGCGTTCGACAACAAACTGATTGATGGTCTCGGTGAATTGGATGACGCGTTTGCTAAAGCGAAACAATTGGGGAATGCGCCGGAAGCGAAAGTTGTGAAGTACGGCCCGCCCTTCAGTCTGAGCCGGTTCTTGCGCATATTCGGAGAGGCAGATTCAAAAATCGAACTGCAACTTCCCAAACAGCTCATTCCGCAACTGGAATCGGGCCGTGCGTATTTTCTGCCAAGCTACTACGCGCCGTAGATACTTGTGCGCATGCAATCCGACAGCCTCTTCGCGGCACTCGGAGCCGCCCCGAGCTACGCTGTAATCGTCTTTTCCCTCCTTTACCTTCTCGCCAGCATTTATGTTTACATCTCGTTGATTCGCCAGATCAGCGCGCGAACATCGGCGCCTGTCGGCGAACCCACGAAGAGATTCGGGCTGCCTGAAGCAATACTCGCTGCGGCATTAATCGGTTTTCTGTTGCTCAACATCAGCTCCTCGGTTTCGCGTCCCGCGACCGATCTCGGCACACGCAATCTTTTGGTAAACCTCGTTTTCACGCTTGCCATTTTGCTATTCATCGTGACTTTTCTGCAGCTTCGGGGGTTCGATACTCGCTCGTTAGCGGGCTTTTTCAAAATCGGTTTTATTCGGGCCCTGGGCACAGCGATAATTCTGTTGTTGGCGGCCTATCCTTTGATCTCGCTGGCCACCACGCTTACGCAGAGCCTTTTCGGAAGCGATTTGAGCAGGCAGAACATCGTCGAGCTTTTCAGTGGATCGCGCACGATCGAGCAGCGAATTATGATCATCGTTTTCGCAGTGGCGATCGCGCCCGTCGTTGAGGAATTTCTCTTTCGGTTTTTTCTCTACGGAGTAATCAGGCGCTATTTCGGCCGTTTTTTCGGAATCACCGCGAACGCGCTGCTTTTCGCGGCTGCGCACACCCATTTGCCTTCTTTTGTGCCACTGTTCGTTCTGGGAAGTTGCTTCACCATTGCTTATGAATGGAGCGGTTCGATTCTTGTCGCGATGACGATGCATTCGCTATTCAATTCGGTGACCCTCACTGCGCTTGCGTTCCCAGAGATCTTTTCGCAATGAAACTGCGCCAGGTCGGCGAGGACCGGCTGCTTGACCAGCTTTTGCCTCATCTGCCGCTGGGAAAGACGGTCGTCGCAGGCGCGGGCGATGATTGCGCTGTTGTGGAAATGCCGACCGGCCGCGACTTTCTTGTGCTCAAAACCGATTGCATTGTCGAAGGCGTTCACTTCTTGCCGGGAGCCAGGCCGCTCAATATTGGCTGGAAAGCGATGATGCGGCCGCTCAGCGATTTTGCCGCGGCGTCCGCGGTGCCTCAGTTTGCGCTCATCACTCTGATTGCCTCGAAACAAACGGAGGTCGAGTGGGTGAAAAGACTTTATCGTGGCCTCAGCCGGGCGGCAAAGCGGTTCGAAGTAAGCATCGTCGGCGGCGAAACGAGCAGCACACGAGGTCCGATTACCATTTCCGTGAGCGTTGTTGGATTCGTTGAGAAAAATCGCTGGGTATCACGTCGAGGCGGCAGAGCTGGCGATGATGTTTTTGTCACTGGCCGACTCGGTGGCGCGCTGAAGCGAAAGCATTTGCACTTTGTCCCGCGTATTGCGGAGTCGCGCTGGCTCACGAAAAATTTCTCCATCCGCGCCATGATAGATTTGAGCGACGGCCTTGGAGTCGATCTTCCGAGGCTTGCGCGCGCCAGCCAGGTCGGATTTGCAATCGAGATGGAGAATTTGCCGCTTACCAGTGGCGCGAAGATCGACAATGCAATTTCGGAAGGTGAGGATTACGAGTTGCTCTTTGCCCTTTCACCGCGGCAGAGCAAACGATTGCAACGTGAGTGGCGAAAGAAATTTCCGAAATTGCCGCTCACTCGCATCGGCCAGCTAGATCGAAAATCGAAAATCGAAAATCAAAACTTGCCTCGTGGCTACGTTCATTTCCAACAGCCCGGCTGAAACGGAGGCGATCGGAGGGCGATTCGCAAAGGACGTCGGCTTGGGGGCGATTTTGGCCCTCAAAGGCGAACTGGGAAGTGGCAAAACTCTATTTACCAAGGGTCTTGTAGCTGGACTGGGCAGTGGCGCCGCGGTGAACAGCCCAACCTTTACGATTCTGCACGAATATCCAGGCGGGCGGTTGCCCGTTTATCATTTCGATTTTTTTCGCCTGGAAGACCGACCGTCGGTCGCGCGACTCGGACTCGACGATTACCTCTTTGGCGACGGCGTTTCGGTGATTGAATGGGCCGACCGGTTTCCAGAATTCATTCCCGAGCAAGCGCGCTGGATTTCGTTTGAGATAAAATCAGAGAATGCGCGGGCAATTACCTTAAAATGAAAATTTTAGCGCTCGAACTTTCCACTGCGCGCGGCAGCCTCGCCTGGCTGGACGGTGAGACCGAACTCGCGCGTGACTGGCCAAACGATCGGAAAAATTCCTCCGCGTTTTTCGAGAATCTTGACAACGTCGTCAAAAAATTTGGTGCTGCGCAAATCATTGTGGTTGGGCTTGGACCGGGTTCGTATGCCGGAACGCGTATCGCGATCTCAGCCGCGATTGGATTGCAAGTTGCATCTGGCGCGCGCCTGATCGGTCTTCCATCGATCTGCGCAATCGAAGCCGCCGACTATTGTGTGATCGGCGATGCGCGCCGAAAATCGTTTTTCTTCGCGCACATCTGCTCGAACGAAATGGTGGAAGGCCCGACGCTGTTTACTGAAGTGGAACTGAAGAGCAAACTCGCCAACCTTGAAGGTGACATGCCAATCTTTTGTTCCGAATCGCTGCCGCAATTTGACCGCGCAGTGATCCGCTATCCTTCGGCAGTTGTGCTGGCGCGGCTTGCGCGAGATCCCGGCCGCAGCTTTTCTTCGCCGCCGCTCGAACCGATGTACTTAAAAGAACCACACGTCACCATGCCAAAAGAAGCAGGTAGCGGGAACACAGGCTTTCAGTCCGCCACCGGACGGACTCGCTCCGGCGAGCCTGTGCGCCCAACAGGTTTGTAGCAGCTTGTAGCCTGTCCAATGTTGCGAACAGGCAGAATGTCTATGTTCCTGAATATTTTATGAACGAGAGTTATCGTTGCTGGGCAGAAATCGATCGGAGAGCATTGCGGCACAATGCGAAAGTTGTGCGTGATCGAATTGGAGCGGCCGAACTTCTCGCGGTCGTGAAAGCAAACGCATATGGCCACGGCCTGGTCGGTGTGGCAGAAACCTTGGGGAAAGACGCGCAATTATTCGGCGTCGCAAACTTGGAAGAAGCCATCCAACTTCGGGCCGCGCTGCCCCATCCAATCATGATTCTGGGTCCCGCTTTGCCGCAGGAAGTAGCGACAATCGCTGAGGGCGGATTTATTCCGACCATCTCTTCTTTCGAGGAAGCAGGGGAATTCAATCGGGTAGCACGCGACGGACCGATCTCGATCAATTTCAAGATCGACACCGGAATGGGCCGCATGGGCGTCCCAGAGAGCGAAGCCTTGGACGTTTTCCAAAAATTCCCGGCGCTCCTGAACATCAAGATTCATAGCATCTCGACACATCTGCCGGTTTCGAATGAGGACGCAAACTACACCCATGAGCAGCTTCAGCGATTCGGCAAAATCGCTAAGCACCTTCGCGCTGCGGTTCCGGCGGATTTCAAGGCGCACGTGTTGCAAAGCGCCGGCACACTCGCGTTTAGTGATCCGCTCTTCGACATCGTGCGTGCCGGCATCATGCTTTACGGTATTTCGCCGCTGCCAGAGTTTCAAAAGCTTCTCAAACCGGTGATGACATGGAAAACGCGAATTGCTCTCGTGCGCGATATGCCGAAGGGAAGTTCCATCAGTTATGGCCGAACCTTTGTAACTCCTCGAAAGATGCGGATCGCCACGTTATCAGCTGGTTACGCCGATGGATACCCATGGCACCTTTCCAATCGTGACGCCGCCGTCCTGGTTCGCGGCCAGAGCTGCGCCCTGCTTGGCCGGGTGACGATGGACTTGATAATGATCGACGTGAGTAGGATCGACAATCTCCAAGTGGGCGACGAAGCAGTTCTGATGGGGCGCGACGGCGACGAGGAAATTTCCTGCGCGGAGCTGGCCGGACGCGCTGGCACGATTCCCTGGGAAATTATCACCCGAATTGGCAGCCGCGTCCGTCGCGTTTTTGTATAAGGCGACAACCGGTTTAACCTTTGTAACTTTGTAACGATTTACCTCCCCACATGTTCCAAATCATCTTCAACGAATTGAGCGCCGCAGAGATATCGGCGCTCCCGAAGAAATTGCAGCTTAAGTTGCTGGCCGAGTTCCAAATTTTACCCGAGGATCTGGATCATCTCGATTCCGAGCGATTTGGTCTGATCCAGCGCAAGGGAAAAAAGTTATACCGTTATCGCGCGAAAGATTATCGGATTTATTTCGCGAAGACCGATGAGGGCGTGACCGTCCATCGCGTTTTGCACAAGAACACGTTTCGCGACTTTCTTTTCCGCAGCAAACTGCCGGTTTCGGAAGACGCGCAGTTGGGCGAAACGCGCGAATTTTGGGAGCTAATCGAGCAGGGCGAGCGAACGAGGAAAGCGTAGCGCGCGCACCATTTTTGCAGGCGTTTCTGTGAAACGCCGAAACTGCAGGATCGGCGTCTGACCCAGAAGCCCTCCAATTACTTCATCAAGAGCACGGAGCGGCTGCGCTTGATTTCGCGGGTGATCCTGCGATGCAGATGCGCGGGCATGCCGGTGACGCGGCGAGGGAGAATTTTGCCGCTCTCGGTGACGAATTTTTTCAGGAGATCGGGATTCTTGTAATCGATCGCCTCGATGGCGATGTCGATCCGGCGGCGCGGCATGGTGCGGTTCGCGCGACGAAATGCCGAACGGCGTTTGGCGGTCTTGGGTCCCATTGAGAATTATTTCGTTTCCCGGTGCAACGTATGCCGCTTTAAAGACGGATTGTATTTCTTTTTCTCGAGCCGGTTGGGCGTGCGCGGGCTTTTCTTGTTCCGCGTGGTCATATAGCGCGAAGGCGATTTACCGAGCGCTTTCGCCTCGGTGCATTCAAGCGTGATAATTTCCTGCGCCATTGTTGTTACTCCTTCACTTCGGCGGGCGCAGCTTCCTCTTCTTCGGCCTCACCGCCTTCCTCCTCGGTGAGTCCAAAGAGCGATGTGACCGATTGCCGGACGCGGGAAGCTCTACTTTGCTTTTCGAGCTGCGATTGGCATTGCACGGTGAAACGCGCGAACGGAATTGCTTCAAGGCGCGCACGCGGAATTGGTTTGCCCGACATCTCGCAGACGCCGTAGGTGCCGAGCTCGATGCGTTTAAGCGCCTGATCGATTTCGTAGAGCGCGTCCTGTTCCTGGGAAAGCAAACTCAACGCAAAATCCCGGTCGTAAGCGTCCGATCCTGCATCCGCTTGATGCATTCCAAACGCCGAGGCTTCGCTGCCTTCAGCCCGGGAACGAAGAGTATCCTGAGCAACGCCGGTCATGGAATCAACCATGGCATCGCGGAGCTGGAGGAGATTTTGTTTCTGCTTGCGGATAAATGGATCGAGTCTGCGTTCGCGATGATTGTTGTTGCCCATTAGCGCAAGCGGACTGCGTGAAAGGTCGGTTTTCTGCTTCGATCTCGGAGATTTTGGAGGCCGTTTCTGCGCCTTCACCGAGGTGCGTACGACCTTCTTCGAGACCGGCTTTTTGGCGGAGACTTTGCGCGCCGTTCGCGGCTTACGCGCAGCGGATTTTTTCGCAGAACTTTTCTTTTTCTTTGATTTAGCCATAACGTGAAAGGCGTCTTCTATTGGGGCGCCGGGGAAAACGGAGGCTTAATTAAGGACATTTCCTCCACCGCGCAAGCGGAGATTTCGCCTGAAAAATCGAGCGGCACTCTGTCGCTCTCCTCTGTCTACGAGCTGGCGCTCGAATAATGCCGCAGCGCAAACCTCCAGAAAATGCGGGAGAGCCAAAAAATAATGCTCGATGCAATGACAAGGTGCAGCATCAGCTGCACTGGTTGTCCAAGCGATTTGATGAGCAGCCTGGCGGGGATGTTCGCAATAATTACGACCGGAATGACCCAGCCGAAGATCATGCGAAAAATCCGTGGGAAAATCACATCCGGATAGCGAGCAATGTTCAGGAAGTTAAAGTAGCCGTAAACCAAGCCTTGCGCCCGCACGATCCAAAAACTTACTGCTGCCAGGCCGAGCATGATGGAGTAGTGCACGGCGACGCCAAATCCGAGCGCGGCCAGGTACAGCAAAATCGATATTGGGGTTGGCATGACTCCAAGCTGCGACAGCGAAACGCAGACTACCACGCCACCCAGCGCCGCGTTGACGATGCTGTCGAGGGCGAATTGTTTGGTGGAAACAGCAAACTGGCTGTCGAGAGGTAACACGAGCAGCGAGTCCAGTTTTCCGGTGCGCACCAATTCGGGAATGTTTGCGACGTTCACAAAAAAGAATGCCTGGAAGAGTTGCGCGATGATTTGATGCGTGCCAACGAGCAGCACCACTTCCCATTTCGTCCAATCTCCAATGTGATCGACCTGTCCGAAGATGATGCTAAAGAAAACGATCTGCCCGCAGAACCAGAGGATCTCCACAATCATCCAGAGAAGGAAGTTTGCCTTAAAGCTCATCTCGCGAATGAGCGAGTTGCGCAGGATGATGGAGTAGATTTCGATGTAACGGCGCATTACCTCTTCCTGTCACTTACTTATATGCGCAGTCAACCTCCACTCGCATGAAACGCTTTTTTTCCTGGCTCGTCCTGGTCGTTGGGCTGCTCATTATCGCGTTTGTTGTCCGGCAATGCCGCAGCGGAAGGGCTGCAAATTATCAGACCGCAACGATAACGCGCGGTCCCATCACCCAGGCCGTTACCGCGACCGGCACACTGAATCCGGTGGTCAACGTGCAGGTGGGCAGTCAGGTTTCAGGAAACATCGCGAAGTTGTTCGCGGATTTTAACTCCGAGGTGAAAGCGGGCCAGGTGGTCGCGCAAATCGATCCGGTGCTTTTTCAGGCAACCGTCACTCAGACAGAGGGCGATCGGGCGAATGCACAGGCTGCGCTTGAGCTCGCGAGAATAAACGCCAAACGCACCCAGGAATTATTTGCCAAGAAGACTTCGTCGCAGGCTGACGTCGATCAGGCGGTGGCGAACCTTCATCAAGCCGAAGCCAACGTGAAGATCAAACAGGGCGCGCTCGATAAGGCGAAGGCCGATCTCGAGCATTGCGCAATCACCTCGCCAATCGACGGGGTGGTGATTTCGCGCAGTGTCGATGTTGGCCAGACGGTCGCAGCCAGTTTGCAGGCGCCCGTCATCTTCGCGATCGCGAATGATCTCACCAAAATGCAGATCGACTCGAATGTCGCGGAAGCGGATGTGGGCGTCGTTAAAATCGATCAGAACGTCGATTTCACGGTGGACGCTTTTCCCATGCAGACGTTTCATGGAAAGGTCGTCCAGGTGCGGAACGCGCCGATCACCGTGCAAAATGTTGTGACTTACGACACCGTCATCGGAGTACGTAATCCCGATTTGAAACTGAAGCCGGGAATGACGGCAAACGTTTCAATCACCATCGCGCACAAGGATGATGTGCTGCAAATCAAGAACGCGGCGCTGCGCTATCGGCCGCCGGATGCGACGCCGGTTGAGATAAGACGAACAAGCACGAGCCGCGCAGGACGGCCTGGCGAAGGACGCAGTAGTACTGCGCAGGAGGGTCGAGCTGAGCGCACGGTTTATGTTTGGCCAGGTGGCGCCAGCCGTCCGCGGCCGGTGCAAATTAAGACTGGCATCAGCGATGGGATTATGACCGAAGTGCTCGATGGCCTGAAAGAGGGCGATCGTGTTGTGACGGCCGAGCTGACCTCGACAGCGGCTGCGCCATCGGCTCCCGCAAATCCCTTCGGTGGCGGGCCGCGCCGCTTTCCATGAACTTTGTCATTTCGAGCGGAGTCGAGAATGGAGCGAGTGGGACGAGCGACATGGGCGGCAGCGCCGCGAGGGTAGCGGCGAGAGATGCGGGAGACGAACGAGTCAAATCTCTTACTGTTTTGATTTCGATCTCTCGCGACTGAGAGCAAGGGCATGAGTAAGAGAACGGAGATGACTGAATCGACATGAACAACAACGGCGCAGTCGTCAAGCTAGTCGATGTACACAAGACATATCACACTGGCGAAATGGAAGTGAACGCCGTGCGCGGCGTTTCTCTTGAGATTCATCGTGCCGAATTCGTGGCGCTGATGGGCGCGAGCGGTTCCGGGAAATCCACGCTCATGAATATTCTCGGTTGCCTCGACCGTCCCACTGCGGGCCATTATCTTCTGGACAACGCGGACGTTTCCGGGCTTGATCGCGATCGACTTGCCGATATTCGCAACCGCAAGATCGGTTTCGTCTTCCAGAATTTTAATCTCCTGCCCCGCACGTCGGCGAGAGAGAATGTCGAATTGCCGCTGCTTTACAGCGCGCAGCGCTTAACAAATGCGCAGCTCCGCGAAAAAGCCGATCGCGTCCTTGCATCGGTAGGTCTTGGCGGTCGCGAAGATCATCATCCAAGCCAGCTTTCAGGCGGTCAGCAACAGCGTGTGGCGATCGCTCGCGCGTTGATTAACGACCCCGAAGTGGTGCTCGCGGATGAGCCGACCGGCAATCTCGATAGTCAAACAAGTGTGGAGATCATGGCAATTTTTCAGCAACTCAATGAGCGCGGAATCACAGTTATCATGGTGACGCACGAGCAGGACATCGCGGCTTATGCGCGACGCAACGTGATTATGCGCGATGGGATGATTCTTGAGGATCGGCCGGTTGCCCGCAGAGCCAATGCGGCTGGCGAGTTGGTAAGAATCCAAGGCGTGGAAGCACCGCCTACGTCATGAATTTAATCCCCGGCTGTCTCGGGCAGGCGATGCAGATTTATGCGAGTAGGATCGACATTTAATGTGGCGTTCCGCGCGTTGCGCAGGAACAAAATGCGTTCGGTCCTGACCGCGCTCGGAATCATTATTGGCGTCGGCGCGGTCATTGCCATGGTGGGAATCGGCAACGGCGCCAAGGCGCAAGTGGAGGCTCAGATCGCGA
>WNFQ01004987.1_pt1 | contig 12128 bp, 8 predicted proteins | sample 5400171 | NCBI WGS metagenome assembly WNFQ01 (sample SAMN13153356, study PRJNA577476) | soil metagenome | isolation source: 20 cm soil under Madrone tree | place: USA:California | collected 2016-06-14
CCCAAGATCCAATTGAAGATGGTTGAGAACTGAAAGCCTCAACCACCCTCATGAATCCAATCACCTGGGTTGAAGGGGACGCTTAATCGAACTCTGCCACCACCGGCGCGTGATCCGACGGCCGCTCCCACTTGCGCGGCTCTTTATCTATGACCGTTGTCTTGCTACGCGCAGCCAGAGGCGCGGAAACCCAGATGTGATCTATTCGTAGTCCGAGATTGCGGCGAAAAGCGCCCGCCCGATAATCCCACCATGAATAATGACCACCCTCTTCGGTATGTAAACGGAATGCATCCGTGAAGCCCCAATCTTTGACGTGCTGCAGAGCAGCCTTTTCCGGCTCGCTAAAAAGTATTCGGTTCTGCCAAAGCCGCGGGTCGTGTACATCACGCTCTTCCGGCGCAACGTTAAAATCACCGCACAGCAGGACCGGAGTGTTCTTGTCATAGCCAGCGTCGAGAAATTCGCGCAGACGCTTCATTTCTGATCCAACCATCTGGCCGTTGGGAATGTAGACATTGACCACTCGAACGCCGGCGATATCGGCTGAAAGCAGACGCGCCTGACTGGATGGATCGTCATTCGGATAGCCGCGTTGCACGGTGGCGCATCCCGCTCTGGAAATTATCGCCACGCCGTTGTAACTCTGCTGGCCCAGCATGACGCAATCATACCCGAGCGCTTTTATTTCGAGCGAAGGAAACTTATCGTCTGTGCATTTTGTCTCCTGGACACACAGCACGTCGGGCTGCTCAGCCTCGAGCCAACGCGTGACGTGAGGCAGCCTGGCTAAAATCGAGTTCACATTCCAGGTGGCAATTTTCATTTTGTAGGGGCAGGGCTTGTCCCTGCCCGAATCTGATGACTCGAGAGAAGGGGGCAGGGACGAGCCCCGCCCCCTACAAGCTGGCAATGAGCCCCGCCAGCAGCGCGCCGCGAAGCGCGATGTTATCGACGATAATGTGTTCGTGCGATGCGTGCGCGCCGTCGCCTTCGATTCCTAATCCATCCAGCACCGCCACTCCCAAAGCGCCCACAAAGTTTCCATCCGAAGCGCCGCCGACGCTGGCTTCACCCAGGTCAAAGTTGAGCAGCCCGGCAATCTTTCGCGCCCGCTCGTACAATGCCACCACTTTTTCGGTCCGTTCCAGGGGCGGCCGATTAATGCCGCCTGAGAAGACGACTTGGGCACGCTCATCGAATGGCTTCAGACCCAGAATCGCATTCTCAATTCGGCGGCCCTCCGCAACGGAACTAAAGCGCACATCAATCTCAGCCCGGGCTTCTGCCGGGACGACATTCGAATGTGTACCGCCGGAAGCGACCGTGACCGTGACCGTAGTGCCCGCCTCGGGATTGTTCAGATTAGTCAACCGAATGGTTTGGCGCGCCAATTCGAGCACTGCGCTCACGCCCTTTTCCGGCTCAAGGCCGGCATGGGCCGCGCGACCGTGGACTTCAACCCCAAACATTCCAGTTCCTTTTCTCCCGGTTTTGACCCGGCCCCCGCTGGCCGGCGGCTCGAGCACCAGTACCGCCCGCGCGTTCTTTGCTTCCTTTTCCACCAGACTGCGGCCACTCGGACTGCCGCTCTCTTCGTCACAGGTAAGAAGAATTGTTATGGGCGCTTGCGGGCACGCTTCTGTTGCCTCGCAGGCACGCAGAGCTTCGAGAGCCAGCGCCACGTTGGCTTTCATATCAAACACTCCCGGTCCATAAATGCGATTGCCGTCAGCACGCCAGGGATGTTCCTTAATCGCGCCGCGCGGGTGAACCGTGTCCGTATGCCCCAGGATTACGACAGGGGCCGAGTGGTTATCTCCAGCGAAGGCGCGTATGCGTACGTGCTCGCCAAAGTCTTCACTCGTCACCCTCTCGACCGAGTTGACAGCACTAATAGTACCGGCCGCGCTGGCGATCAAAGACACCACGTCGCTGCTGCCACCCTTGTCACCCGAAGGCGATTCCGTTTCCACCAGGGCACAGGTTAGTGCCAGCAATTCATGCTGACGCGCAGTGAAATGATCTCGGAAGGCGATAACCTGTTGGGCTGTTAATTCGCTCGGCATTTTTTTGGTGTCCTATTGCGAGATTCTCTGACCAGGTAAGGACGATCCACTAAATACACGAAGCGGAACTGGTTTGTTCGTGTGACTTCGTGGATCGTTCTTATCCCAGCGGAAGAAACGCGAAACCGATTTAGGATGCTATCGACATTTCATGTTAACGAGTGATTCGTTCACATCTCATGGTCAGACTATCAACTCGCAATCGATTTACTTCAAACCCAATTCCAGGCTTATCCGGAGCTTTGATCGTTCCACGCGATGTAACCATCACAGGCGGTTCAACTATGTCCTCTGCCCAATAGCGCGTACTGGCCGAGACATCGCCCGGCAGCGTGAAACCAGCCAACGTGGCCATCGCGATATTGTGCGCGCGACCGATGCCCGATTCCAACATGCCGCCACACCAGACCGGGATACAGCGCTCTCGACACATGGCCTCAACACGTTTGGCTTCAACATGACCGCCGACCCGTCCCAACTTTAAGTTAATGATGCGACAGGCTGCGATGTCGATTGCGTGTCGCGCATCTTCAGCGGAATGGATTGACTCATCAAGGCACACGGGCGTTTTGATCTGCTTCTGCAATCATCAGATTGAAATCATCCAGCGCCTGGAAGAGTTCGACATCGTTCAGCGTGTACGCCGAATTGGCGTCACCCATCAAAAGAATCTCAGGGTAATGTTCGCGCACCTTCCGCACGACTGTCAGGTCCCAGCCTGGCTTGATCTTAATCTTAATGCGCTGATACCCGGCGGCCAGTTCTGTTTCGATCTTTTCCAGCAACACCTCGGTTGAATCCTGAATCCCGATCGAGACGCCGCAGGCGATCTCCTGATTTACTCCGCCAAGGCGACGCCAGAGCGGAACGCCTGCTAGTTTGCTTTCAAGATCCCAGCACGCAGTTTCAATCGCCGCTTTAGCCATTCGATTGCCACGCACGTGCTTCATCAAGGCGGCCACCCTGGTAGCGTCTTCAACCGCTTGACCGACAACCATTGGCGCCAGAAATTCTTTTAAAGTCGGCCAAGCGGTTTCGGTCCACTCTTCACAATAGAAAGGCCCCTCGCCGGCAGTACATTCCCCCCAGCCTTCGGTCCCTTCCGCATCGGTTACGCGAACCAGGATGATTCGGCGCTCAGTCGTGCGGCCAAAACTTGTCTCGAAGAAATGAACGAGTGGCATGCGAATCTCGCGCAGCTCGATCGCAGATATGATCACTAATCGGTCGCTCCTGAATCTGTTGGCACTCATTATGCCCTTTGCTGTGAAGGTTTGTCAGCCAATCAGAAGTGCCGCGAAAGCCTGATGTCGCTCATTGTATTCGAACCGATCAGAACCTCCTCATCCAAATCCGCACAAGCGGTCATGGCAGCTTCAGCAATAAAGCGCTCTTTAGAGCGCTTTCGATTTGACCTGTGCTCAGTTTTTCACTAGACTCGCCATCTTCCTTTGGGAGACCTGTTTGGCAAGTGCAAAAAACTTGCTTCCGAGCTAATTTCAGACGGTAACCGTTTTTCCAGTCGAATTGCTTAACAAAAAAACCTAACGCCCTGTAAGTCTAGTGAGAGGAATCCTTATGTCTAAATCCACCCCCCAATCCGTTTCCCGACCACGTTTCATGTTACTAATCGCAGCCGCAATAGTCGGCTCTATCGCACTGCTTCTGACCATGATGCCTGAGCGCCGGGTTCAAGCCGTGGGATCGAGCACGATTGTTATCAGCCAGGTTTACGGAGGCGGGGGCAACGCTGGAGCTACCCTCAAGAATGATTTCATAGAACTCTTCAATAAGGGCACTTCGCCGGTCGACCTCTCAACGTGGTCGGTACAATACGCCTCTACTACTGGAACCAGTTGGCAACGAACCAATCTTACTGGCACGCTTCAGCCGGGTCACTACTATCTGGTGCAAGAGGCTGCGGGCACAGGCGGCACAACAAATCTTCCTACTCCCGACGCAACCGGGACCATTGCTATGGCCCTGGGAGCCGGCAAGGTAGCTCTTATCAACAATCAGACCACGATTGGCACCATCGCCTGTCCGACGGGTGCGACCGTAGTTGATTTCGTCGGTTTCGGAGTGGGTACCAACTGTTTTGAAGGAGTGGGGCCCACACCCACGCTGTCCAATACAACGGCTGCACTGAGAGCCGGTGCAGGCTGCACAGACACGGACAGTAATTCCGCTGACTTTACCGCCGTCGCCCCTAACCCCCGAAACACTGCGTCCTCATTAAACGGTTGTGGCAATCCCCTGGGAACATGGGCAGCCAATCCAAGTTCGGTTCTGGCAGGAGGCACAACTCTGCTAACCGTCACCGTAACACCCGGAACTGGTCCGACCAGCACAGGCCTGGCGGTGAGTGCCAACCTGACTGCCATAGGAGGCTCCGCAAGCCAACAGTTCTTTGATAACGGCACGAATGGTGACGTCACACCCAATGACAAGATCTTCTCGTTTCAGGCAACCGTAGCAGCGAATACCACGGGCGGCGCCAAGAGCTTAACGGCGACGATTACCGATGCTCAAGCACGGTCGAGCAGTGCAACGATTTCTCTTAACGTGTTGGCACCCACGCCTCCAACAGGTGTTGGAGCAGCCACTCCCAGCACAGTGCAGGCGGGAAATCAGACAAAACTAACTGTTACGGTGACGCCCGGTAGTAATCCGACGAGCAGCGGTCTGGCCGTCTCTGGCGATCTCAGCTCGATCAGCGGATCGGCGACACAACAGTTCTTCGACGATGGAACTCATGGAGACGTGACTTCAGGCGATAATGTTTTCACATTTCAAGCTACAGTTTCGGCCGGTACTGCTACAGGCGCAAAGAGTCTTTTGACCACCGTTAGCGACGGCCAGTCGCGCAGCAGCACTGCGTCAATTTCACTTACGGTAACTGCGGCCTCGACTCCGCCGACCGGGGTTGGATCCGCTACGCCCGGTTCCCTGCAAACCGCGAATTCGACACTGTTAAAGGTAAATGTGACTCCGGGCGTAAACCCGGTTAGCACTGGTATTGGCGTCATCGGCGACCTGAGCTCCATTGGCGGCTCTGCGTCGCAGCAGTTTTTTGACGACGCAACTCATGGGGATGTGACTGCAGGCGATAACATCTTTTCATTTCAAGCGACCGTTAGCGCAAGTCCCGGGGCCAAGACACTTCCGATTACAGTCAGCGATGGCCAGGCGCGCAGCAGCACGACCTCGATCTCGCTGACCGTGTTGCCGCCTCCTCCACCGACGACGATAAAAGTGAGCCAGGTTTATGGCGGTGGCGGAAATTCGGGATCAACTTACACGAATGACTTCATAGAAATTTACAATCAGGGGCCAACCACGATTGATGTGAGCAACTGGTCGGTGCAATACCAATCTGCCGGTGCAACCGGAAGTTGGCAGGTAACTGCCCTATGCGTGACTCCACAGCCGTGTACCGTGGCGCCGGGCCATTACTACCTCGTGCAGGAGTCCCTGGGCGCCGGGGGTACCACTGCCTTACCCGCGGCCGATGCGTCCGGAATCATCGCGATGTCCGGATCGGCTGCCAAGGTAGCCCTGGTAAACAGCACTACGTCGCTCGTGACTCCGGTAACCGGTGGTTGTCCGGCACCGGGTGCAATCGCCGACCTGGTAGGCTATGGCGGAGCCAACTGTTCAGAAACCAGCCCGACTGCAACCCTAAGCAATACTACTGCGGCAGTCCGCAGGGGCAACGGCTGCATAGATACCGACAACAATTCCAGTGACTTTGTAACGATTGGCCCGATTCCGCGAAACAGTGCGTCGCCCGCCAATTCGTGTGGCGGAGATCCGAGCCAGCCATCAGGTCTGGGATTAGCGTCCCCTTCGACTCTCGATCCGGCGAGCAACACTCTTTTGAGTGTTGTGGTAACGCCGGCGACGATTCCGCCCAGCACAGGCATCACTGTGAATGCTGATCTAACTAATATTGGTGGACCGGGTTCACAGCAGTTTTACGATGACGCCACTCATGGTGACGTTACGGCCGGCGACAATACGTTTTCGTACCAGGCGATAGTTGGCGCTGCCACTACGACGGGCGCCAAGAGTATCGTCGCTACGATTACCGATGCCCAGGCGCGGACGGCCACTGCGCCGATCACGCTTACGGTTCAGAGTCCTACTTGCGGCGTCGAGCGATGGTCAGTCAAAGTCGGCACCGATGCGGATGTGAACCTCGTCGACTTGAATAATCCGGTGCGCGCATTTATTCCTGATTTGGGGGCAATACCGGCTCCGGCCGATCCTCCGGGTCCTCCGGACAACGCCCGCTTGGCACCTACCGAGACGACCGTTTACGTGGTGAACGCAACGCTGACTCTCTACAAGAAAGAGGCTGACGTTGATTACCACATGGTGCTTCAGGATGACAGCGGTCACACAATAATCGCCGAGATCCCGAATCCGGCATGCGTTGTCTCTTCTACCTCGCCGCGTGTCCTGCTGCCGAGTCCTCTGGCGGCCGGAATTGCTAATGCGAGAGCGAAGTTTGATGCGCGATTCAATGCGACCACATTCTTTCAAACTGCCAATATTCCCGTGCAAGTAACGGGTGTTGGATTCTTTGATTTCATCCACGGTCAGACCGGCGTGGCACCTAACGGGATCGAGTTACATCCGGTGCTGGACATCACCTTTACGGCAAATACGAGCACCACTCTGGTGTCGAGCGCGAATCCGTCTCAATTTGGAAACTCGGTTGACATTACTGCAACAGTCACCAATGGTGTTGTGGGCAGCACGCCGACGGGTACGGTGAACTTCTTTGAGGGCAGCACAGCGCTGGGCAGCCGCACTCTCGACGGGAGCGGCCACGCGACATTCAGCACGAACACGCTGTCAGTCGGCTCGCATTCGATCACCGCGCATTACGAAGGCGACAGCACATCCGCGACCAGTACTGCGCTGGCCTTGACGCAGGTCGTAAATAAAGCCGACCAGACCATTAACTTTGGTCCGCTTGCGGGAAAGACTTTCGGCGATCCTGATTTCTTGGTCAGCGCCACTTCGTCATCCGGTTTACCGGTAAGCTTCAGCATCGTGTCGGGCCCGGCTACCATTTCGGGTAACACGGTCCATATCACCGGGGCTGGAACGGTCATGGTTAGAGCGTCCCAGACGGGCGACACCAACTACAACGCGGCGCCCGACGCGACCCAATCATTTGAAGTCGCAAAGGCGGGCCAGATGATTACTTTCGCCGCGCTTGGTGACAAGACTTACGGCAATGCGCCATTCTCGGTCAGCGCGACCGGCGGCGGATCGGGGAATCCAGTGACTTTCGGCGCGAGCGGTAATTGCACCGCCGGCGGTACGAACGGCAGCACTATTACGATTACTGGAGCAGGTTCGTGCACGGTCACTGCATCGGAGACAGGTAATTCGGACTACGACCCCGCGCCCGATGTTTCGCGTAGCTTCACAATTAATCAAGCTACCGCGAGTATTACCGTTAATGACTATAGCGGCGTTTACGATGGTAACGCCCACGGAGTAACCGGCTCAGCAACGGGCGTCAACGGCGAAGACCTTTCAGGTCTGCTGAATCTTGGAGCGACCTTTACTGACGTTCCGGGGGGCGCCGCGCACTGGTCTTTTGCGGGTGATGCTAACTATGCAACAGCCAGCGGCGATGCGACGGTAACTATCACCAAAGCCGCGGCCACTATTAACGTGACCGGCTACACCGGCGTCTACGACGGCGGCGCGCACGGCGCCAGCGGGTCTGCGACGGGCGTGAGCGGTGAACCACTCTCGGCCCTGCTCAATTTCGGTGCGACTTTTATCAATGTACCTGGGGGCACAGCTCATTGGACATTTGCAGGTAATACTAATTACGCACCGGCCGGCGGCGATGTGTCTATTACGATCGGCAAAGCAACACCGACGATCACCTGGAGCAACCCGGCAGATATCGTTTACGGCACAGCGTTGAGTGCTACTCAGCTAGACGCGACCGCAAATGTGGGGGGCAGTTTCAACTACACGCCGGCATCCGGCGCTATCCTGATTGTCGGCCCGGGGCAGCCGTTACTGGCCAGCTTCACCCCAACTGATACAACCAACTACGATCCGACTAGTAAGAGCGTGATGATCAACGTGCTGAAAGCGACCCCGTCGTTTAGTAATCTCAGTTCACCGACGATTATTAACGGCACGCCTACGACAAACCTATCCGGAAAAATCAGTTTCGGCTCCTTCATTCCTACTGGCAGTGTCTCGATAACTCTGAATGCCGTAACTCAGAATGCGTCGATTCAAGGGAGCGGTAACTTCTCTTCGAATTTCGCTACCGGTTCACTGGCGCCCATCAATCCGCCATATAGCATTACCTACAGCTATGGCGGTGATAGCAACTTCAATCCAGCGAGCGGTGCGGGAACGCTGACGGTGGGCTATGGCATTCTGACGCTCTATGATCAGGGAAAGGTCCATCAGAGCGGCAGCACGATTCCCATCAAGTTGGGAATAACGGACGTCAATGGCAATAACTTGTCATCGGCTAATACGGTGGTAACCGCTGTGGGGATGGCATTGGTTTCAAACAGCGTTTATGGGCCGGTTGAAGACTCAGGCAATGCAAATCCCGATAACGACTTCAGGTTTAGCGGAGACAGTTACATCTTTAATCTGAAGACTACCGGGCTGGCAACCGGAACCTACAATCTGTACTTCAGAGTGGGCGCCGATCCGACGCTGCATACCGTGCAGTTTCAGATAAGGTAAGAAAGCACACAATCGCGGTACCGTATGATCAAACAGAGGCGGAAGGGATTCCCTTCCGCCTCTTTCGTTAACATCTTGTCTTACCGACTGCAGTTTCCGAGGGTTCGATCTGCGACCTATCAAGATCTCGGGATTATTTACATCTTGCCTTGGTACTCCCGATCGGCCCATCAACATAACTGATCTTCGTTACCAGATCCTTATATCCCACAGAAATCGCGATTCCGCGGGCCCGATACTCGACGCTTAAGAGCGGGCCGTCCGGTGATTCATAAAGTGGCTCGGAGTCTTCGTCGCCCACGCATGGATCGAAGGCATATCTGGTCACGATATAGTCTCGACCGAAATGCGCCATGGCTTCTTCTTTAGCGAGCTTGTCCGGGAAAAACTCGATTCTGGTTATTACCCCGGTGCGGGTATCGTAAGCGACGTTGGTTACTCCCGGAAACTCCCCCACCCGTTCATAGTTGTTCCAGGTAACACCACCTTTGTCGGATTCATCGCCTTCTCCCGCGGTTGTTTGGGCCCACTTTGGTTTGCCCAAAACCCGGAGCATATCGGCGCGCTTCGATTTGCCGACAGTCATTCCGCGGAAGGTAGCCGGATGCCAAAGACGATCAGACTGGCGGACTGCCGGAACCTGGCTCAGGATCAAACCGAGAATCAATACTAGCTTCATCGGAAACAAAGGTCTTCCCCTGGCTATTCCGTGGAAACTTTTTCCTTGTTGTTTAGCGCGGCGTGCATTGTATGCCACGAGAGGGTGGCGCATTTCACACGCACGGGAAACTCTCTCACACCGGCAAAGATTGTCAGGCGGCCCAGATGATTCGGCTCTTCCTCTTCGTCGAGCTGGCCTGTCACCATTCGATGAAATTCATTAAAGAGATCTTCAGCTTCCTGCTTGCTCTTTCCCTTCAGCGCCTGAGTCATCATGCTGGCTGAGGCTTTCCAAATTGCGCAGCCCGTACCCACGAAACTGATGTCTTTGACGGCATCGTCCTCAAGCTGCAGATAGAGCGTCAACTGATCTCCGCACAAAGGATTGAAGCCTTCAGCAGTGTGATTCGCAGTTTCCAGCGCATGAAAATTGCGCGGCTTCTTGTTGTGATCGAGGATGACAGCCTGGTATAGCTCGCTTAGTTCAGACATATGCTATCCAAAGATCTCAATGACGTGTTCAATCGCTCTGGCGAGCGTATCAATTTCTTCCTTCGTATTATAGAAAGCAAACGATGCCCGCGCAGTCGCCGAAACATTGAATCGCTGCATCACCGGTTGGGCGCAATGATGTCCGGCGCGAATGGCGATGCCCTCCTGATCCAGAATGGTGCCGATGTCATGCGGATGTATGTCGTCAAGCACGAAGGACAGCACGCCCAGCTTCTCGCGCGCCGTGCCGATGATGCGCACGCCCTCAATCGCCGACAGGCGCTCGGTGGCATAGACCAGCAACTCGTGTTCGTAAGCGGCCGCTTTTTCGCGCCCGATGATGCTCAGGTAATCGATGGCGGCGCCCAAACCGATTTGCGAAGCAATCGCCGGCGTGCCGGCCTCAAGCTTATTCGGGATATCGGCATAGATCGTCTTTTCAAACGTGACACTCTTGATCATGTCTCCGCCGCCCTGGAACGGATTCATCTGTTCCAACAGCGCGGCCTTGCCATAGATAACGCCACTGCCGGTGGGCGCGAACATCTTGTGACCGGACAAGGCATAGAAGTCGCAATCGAGATCCTGGACGTCGACGGGCATGTGCGGCGCGGCTTGCGCGCCATCGACCAGAACGGGCACGCCGTACTGGTGCGCCCGCTCAACAATTTCCTTGACCGGATTGATCGTGCCGAGGGCGTTTGAGACGTGCGTGACTGCCACCAACTTCGTTCTTTCGTTCAAGAGCGCGTCGTACTCGTCCATCAACAGCTCACCGGGGTCGTTCATGGGAATAACGCGGAGCTTCGCGTTCTTCTCTTCACAGAGCATCTGCCAGGGCACAATATTGGAATGATGCTCCATCGCCGAAATGATAATCTCGTCTCCGGCGCCCACGACTTTGCGGCCATAGCCGTACATGACGAGGTTGATGCCTTCGGTCGCGCCGCGCACAAAGACGCACTCCCTCGACTCGCGCGCATTAAGGAACCGTTTTACTTTTTCGCGCGCGCCTTCATAGGCCGTCGTCGCTTTCATGCTGAGATAATGAACGCCGCGATGAATATTTGAGTGTTCCTGCTCAATGTACTGAGCACCCCGCTCGATGACCATCACAGGGACCTGCGAGGAAGCAGCATTGTCGAGATAGACCAAAGGCTTGCCGTTCACCGTCTGGCGCAAAACGGGAAAGTCTTTGCGAATACGTTCAACGTCCCAACCTTCGCGCGGCTTGGGCTTGATTGGAATTAATTGTTCTACAGTCGCCATACTTGTTGTCACTCGTTCAAGCCATCATCATGCGAGCTGGTTGCAACGAACGCTGAAAAGGGTTTAGGACCAGACCTAATTCTTCAAGGGTCACAACGCCGAGCAATGCCTCGTCTCCAGGCTTCCCCAACACTACTGGAGTATGAGTTTTGCCTTGGGGCAAATTGATGTAACACTCGGAAATGTTCCGCTTGACCTTAGTCCCGTCCGCAAGCACGAAGGTGAGTCGTCTCACTGGCTTTAGTCCGATCGCTTTCCAGTTCTTGAACGGCAGCAAAGTGTATTTGGCTCCGCTGTCTACCAGGAACTCAAGCGTAGCCCGCTTGCCAGTTGGACCCGATACTGTTCCTTCAATGTAAGTTATGCCCATTGATTCGCCTCCGGCTCGTTGAGCTCATCAACCCACTCCTTCGAACTCCACGTGCAGCCGGTTCAGTACTGCCGCGTCCAACTCGCGCCTGATCGATTCGACGCCGATCTTCTCAATCACTTCCTCTGCGAACCCATAGGTCAGCAGGTTGCTCGCGAGCGCCGGATTAATGCCGCGGCTCTCGAGATAAAATTTCTCATCTTCATCGATCTGTCCTACGGCCGCGCCGTGGGTACACTTCACATCGTCGGCAAAGATTTCGAGCTGCGGCTTGGTATCGACGCGAGCGTCGGTCGATAGCAGTAAATTCTTGTTCGTCTGGCGCGCGTCGGTCTGTTGCGCGCCATGACGCACAAATACCTTGCCGTTAAAGACAGCCCGCGACTTGCCATCCAGGATGCCTTTATAAAGCTGATGGCTGGTGCAATGCGGCTGCCGGTGATCGATCACCGAATGCGTGTCGGTATGCTGGTTGCCATCGACCATGTAAAGCCCATCGACAGAGCATTCAGCTCCTT
>WNFQ01005568.1_pt1 | contig 12126 bp, 9 predicted proteins | sample 5400171 | NCBI WGS metagenome assembly WNFQ01 (sample SAMN13153356, study PRJNA577476) | soil metagenome | isolation source: 20 cm soil under Madrone tree | place: USA:California | collected 2016-06-14
CGTCATCGCTCAAGAACCAGGTGGACACGCTTCCAACCTCGCACCTCTCACCACATGTCAATGTTGTCGGCTCTAAGCTCGCACCCATCCCGGTCCCGCGACACTCATCCTGCGAGCAGAATGCGTTGCAGCGCGTCGGCGGCGTAATCAAGCTCGACTGCCAAGTGATCGTCCGGGAGCCGCTGCCCGGCGCGCTCGGGCCACTCAACCAGGATCAGCGACCGCGATGACACAATCTCGTCCCAGCCAAGATTCGTGAGCTGGTCCGGCGAGTCGAGCCGATACAGATCGATGTGAAACACAGCCGATTTCGGCGCGTGATATTCGTGGATCAGCGCGTACGTCGGGCTCGTGATCTCATCGCGCACGCCGTAACCGAGACAGATTGCCTGTGCCAGCGTGGTCTTGCCGACGCCCAGCTCACCCGTCAGGGTTACGAGCAGCGGGGGAGAGATCGAACGGCCAAGCTCCTCTCCCCAATGACGGAGCTCACCCTCGGTGAGCTTGAGGTGACCCCTGTCAGCGCGCGGAGGAACGAGGTGCCGGTGTGCTGGCATCGCTAGCGGCCGTGCAGGCCCGCCAACGATCCTCGACTGCTTTCCTGGCGCCCCGCCTTGGCCTTCACCTCGAACAGCTCGTCACGAATGCGAGCAGCCGACTCGAAGTCGAGGTTGGTAGCTGCCTCGCGCATCTGCGCCTCGAGGTCAGCGATGAGCGCAGGAAGATTGTCGACTCCATAGCGCGACCCCGATTCTGCCACCCGGCGGACCTTTTCCTTCTCGCGCTCGTCCCGCTCCAGGCGCGAGTCGGCAACCCGCGTTGTGAAGCGAACCTGATCGACACTCTTCTTCACGCTCACCGGCGTGATCCCGTGCTCGACGTTGTAGGCGGTCTGAATCACCCGGCGACGATTGGTCTCGTCGATGCAGCGTTGCATCGAGCCGGTCATCTTGTCGGCGTAGAAGATCGCGCGTCCGCTGAGGTGTCGCGCGGCGCGCCCGACGGTTTGAATGAGGGAGCGATCGCTCCGCAGAAATCCTTCCTGGTCAGCATCGAGAATCGCGACGAGCGAGACTTCCGGCAGATCCAATCCTTCTCTCAGAAGATTGATTCCAATGAGAACGTCGAACTCGCCGAGGCGCAGTCCACGAACGATCTCCATGCGCTCGATTGCGTCGATGTCCGCGTGCATGTACCTCACCCGCACTCCCATCTGCTGGAGATAGTCGGCGAGATCCTCGGCCATTCGCTTGGTGAGAGTCGTGACGAGAACGCGCTCGCCCTTCCTCTCCCGAACCCGGATCTCATTCAACAGGTCATCCACCTGGCCGCGCACTGGACGCACCTCGATCTCCGGATCGACGAGACCGGTGGGACGAATGATCTGCTCGACGATGACGCCCTCCGAGAGCCGTAGCTCGATGTCGCCCGGGGTTGCGGTGATGTTGAGCGCGCGCGGGGTCAGAGAAAGGAACTCATCGAACATCAGCGGGCGATTGTCGAGCGCACTCGGCAGCCGGAATCCATAATCGACCAGCGTGAGCTTGCGCGCTCGATCGCCGTTGAACATCCCCCCGATTTGCGGCAGGGTGACGTGCGACTCGTCCACGACCACGAGGAAATCCTCGGGGAAATAGTCGAACAGGCATGCCGGCCGCTCGCCCTGCGCGCGCTCCGACAAGTGCCTCGAGTAGTTCTCGATGCCGGCGCACGTGCCGATCTCGAGCATCATCTCGATGTCGAAGTTGGTGCGCGACTCCAGCCGCTGCGCTTCGAGCAGCTTGCCTGATGAGCGCAGTTCGGTGAGGCGTTGCGCCAGCTCCTCGCGAATCAGCCCGACCGCGCGCTCGATCGTCGGACGCGAGGTAACGAAGTGCTTGGCCGGATATATCGCCGCTTTCTCGAGATCGGCGATTGTATCCCCAGTCAGAGGATTGATTTTACTGATCCGCTCGATCTCGTCGCCCCACATCTCGACTCTTACGCCTTGCTCCTCGTAGGCGGGAAGAATCTCCACCGTGTCGCCGCGCACGCGAAAGGTTCCACGCTCGAGACCCATGTCGTTGCGGGAGTACTGAATCTTCACCAGCGATCTCAGGATGTCGTCGCGCGGAATTCTCTGCCCCTTGGTGAGCGTCACCATCTGCTCGCGATAGCTCCGCGGATCTCCGAGTCCGTAGATGGCGGAGACCGTAGCCACGATGACTACGTCGTCGCGCTCCATGAGACTGGATGTCGCGCGCAGCCGCAGCCGGTCGATATCCTCGTTGATCGACGCATCCTTCTCGATGTACGTGTCGGTGGTCGGGACGTACGCCTCCGGCTGGTAATAGTCGTAGTACGAGATGAAGTACTCGACCGCGTTGTGCGGGAAGAAGCCCTTCAGCTCGCCGTACAGCTGCGCCGCGAGAGTTTTGTTGTGGGAGAGCACGAGCGTCGGGCGTCCGAAATTTCTGATGACGTTCGCGATCGTCATCGTCTTTCCGGATCCAGTCACGCCGAGCAGGGTCTGGAACCGGTCGCCCCGGTCGAGTCCCTTCGTCAGCTCCGCAATCGCTCTTGGTTGGTCACCCGCCGGCTCGAAGGGAGCCCGCAGATCAAATGCCGCTTTGGTCATTCTTTATATCGCTGGACAACCGCTCGCGCCGCGCGACCTCGGTCACGCCTTTTACGCGTCTGGCTGCTTTCAGAATCTTTTGAAGGTGGGCAAGATTTCCGACTTCGACGGCGAGCTCACCGATCACGTGGCCGTCCGAACTGTGCAGCTCGAAGCTTCGGATATCGGTGCCCGTCGCCGAAACGGCGGTGGCAAGGTCAGCGTAAAGTCCGCGTCTGTCCGTGGCTTCCAAGGCTAGCCGAACCATGAATTTCTCGCCTTCCAGCTCCTTCCAATCTATCTCGAGCCGGCGCTCCGGCTCCTGGACGAGCATCAGAAGGTTCGGACAGTCCGACCGGTGAATGCTGACTCCGCGACCTCTTGTTACATACCCCACAACCGGGTCTCCGGGTACGGGTTGGCACCCTGAATCCGGACGCCCTTCGGGGTTCCGCGGACGCGATCCACCAGCCAATCGAGCGGGCCCGGCTTCGGCGCGTCGGCCGAAGTTTCCGCGTCGGGATATAGCTCCTTCACAATCTGGGAGACGTTCACATCGCCCTGCCCAACCGAGGCGATCAGATGGTTCAGGTCGGTCAAGTGAAGCGTTTTGGCAACCTTCAGGAGATCAGCATCCTCCGGCTTTGCCAGCCGTCTCCGCTTGATTTCGCGATCCAGGATCTCTCGGCCGAGCTTGATCGATGTCGTGTGCTCTTCGATGCGGAGTCGCTGGCGAATCTTGTGACGCGCCCTTCCGGTCCTGACGTGGGCCAGCCAATCCCTGCTCGGTTTCGCCGACGGAGATGTGATGATCTCCACTGTCTCCGAATTCTTGAGCTCGCGCGCGAGGCTGGCGATGCGGCCGTTGATTCGCGCGCCCTGGCAATGCAGGCCGACCTCGGTATGCACCGCAAACGCGAAGTCGATCGGCGTTGCACCCTTCGGCAACTGAATCACATCGCCGGTTGGCGTGAAAACAAAAATCTCATCCTGATACAGATCGAGCTTCAGGAATTCCAGGAATTCATCGGGCGTCTTTGCATCGAGCTGCAGCTCGAGTACCTGTCTGAACCACTGGAGGGCGCGGTCGAGCTCGTCCGCGCTTTTCGAGTCTTCCTTGAACCGCCAGTGCGCCGCGATTCCGTACTCGGCCGTACGATGCATCAGGCGCGTGCGAATCTGGATCTCGAACAGCTGCCGTCCCGGACCGAACACCGTCGTGTGCAACGACTGGTACCCGTTCGACTTCGGCTGAGCGATGTAGTCCTTGATGCGCTCCTGGAGCGGCGTGAACTGATCGTGGATGACGCCGAGCGCGTGGTAGCAGTCGGGAACGGAGTCGACGAGGACGCGAATGGCGAGCAAGTCGTAGATCTCCTCGTACGGCTTGTCCCATTTCTTCATCTTCTTCTGGATCGACCAAAGGTGCTTGGGCCGGCCGGTCACCTCGACATTGGCGATTCCCGATTTCCTGAGATGCGCGTCGAGCGGTTCCTTGAGCTGAGCTATCGCCTTCTCTCGTTCAGTTCGACGAGTTGCCACTTTCTTGGCGAGCGTCTTGTACTCTGATGGCTCCAGATGCTTGAAAGCGAGGTCCTCGAGCTCCCACCGCACCCGCGCCATTCCGAAGCGGTGGGCGAGCGGCGCATACAGGTCCCGGGTTTCGGTAGCGATTCGCTTCTGACGGTCGACCGGGAGGAATTCGAGCGTCCGCATATTGTGCAGGCGGTCGGCCAGCTTGATCAGAATGACGCGCGCATCCTTCGCGATCGACAGCAGCAGTTTACGGTAGTTCTCGACCTGCCGGTCCTGCGACGAGTTGAGCGGCAGGTGGCCGATCTTCGTCAGCCCATCGACGATCTCGGCAATCTCCTTTCCGAACTCGGCCTCGATGTCGTCCACCGTGACGGCGGTGTCTTCGACGACGTCGTGAATCAGACCGCTCGCGACCGTCGTGGAGTCAAGCTGCAAGTCGACGAGGATCTTGGCGACTTCGACGCAGTGCGACACGTACTTGTCGCCCGACAGGCGCTTCTGCCCCACGTGCGCCTTCTCGCTGAAGCGAAAGGCGCGCGCGAGCAGGTCCCGGTCGAGCCGCTCCGGAAGCCCCTCCTGAAGCCAGGATGGAAGTGTGGTGTCCTTTTCCTTGACCGCGCCTGCCGTCACAATAGTCCCGCCTCCGCGAAGCTTATGTAGCGTCCCCTTCCGATAATAACGTGATCCTGCACGGGTATGTCGAGTACTTTCCCCGCCTGTACGAGCTGTTCTGTTACTACCCTGTCGTCGGGCGATGGTGTCGGGTCCCCGCTCGGGTGATTGTGGACGAGGATGATCGCCGCCGCTCGCTCGGCGATAGCTTCCCGGAAAACCTCACGCGGATGCACGAGCGACGAATTGAGCAGGCCGCGGGTTACCGTGATGTCGCGCTCGAGCCGGTGCTGCGAGTCGAGCACCGCGACATGGAACTCCTCGACGGGCAGATCTTCCAGTCGCTGCGCGAAGATCTCATAAACATCGCGGGGCCAGCGAACGGGCGCTCCCTCCTGTCGTTCCTCTGCCGCCATTCGCCTTCCCAGCTCGAGCGCGGCGTGGATGCCAACCGCACGAGCCGTTCCTACCCCCCTTACGCTGGTGAGAGTCGCCACGGGCTGCGTCGCCAGCAGCCGCAGCGATCCTCGGCAGCTGGAAAGAATCTCCTGCCCTATTCCTAGCGCGGAGCGGCCCTCGGATCCGCTTCCTAGAAGAATAGCCAATAGCTCACTCGAGCTCAAAGCATGCGCCCCGTGACTGCGCAGTCGCTCCCGCGGCCTCTCGGCAGCCGGAAGCTCTCGTATCGTCAGTGACATCTCGACCTCCATGCGTGCGAATTCGAGATTCTCGTCGGGACGCCGTTCGGGGACGGCACCGCACAGATACAAGCATCATCGGGACGCTGCCGTTACAGCGTGCATCCTATTCGATGCCACCATCTCCACGCTCGAGCTGAGCGTGGCTTCAGGATTCCGGCCGCTCCCACTCACGCGACTCGCCGGATCGAAACAACGCGTCTATCACGGCCATGTTTCCTATCGCGTCCTCGAGGGAAACAGGGACGCTTCCAACGCCGCGAATCGCCTCCGAAAAACGATCCGCCTGGAGCGTGTACGGGTTGACCGGTGGAAACGCGATCGTCTCGATCCCGCTGCCCGCCCAATCGCTACCGTCGTCGACGAAGACGCGATATTCGTCAAACGGAGGGGCGCTGAAGGGAATCCGGACGGCAATGCGCCCCGTCGTTCCGAAGATCTGCATTGTCTGGTAGGCCACGAGTTGCGTGGCGCAACTGAACGTCGCCTGACCCCTCTCGAAACGAAGCAGTCCCGACGTCAACCGATCGATTTGCATGTCAGGATCACGCTCGATCAATCCGATTACCTCGGTCGGCTCAGCGCCGAACAGCCATCGCGAAAGCGTTATCGGATAGCAGCCAACATCCATCAACGCGCCGCCGCCCCACTCCACGCGACTGCAGATGTCGTCCGGGTCGCGCCGGTAGTAACTAAAATGCCCGGCGATCAGGCGCAGCTCGCCGATCCGTCCAGACGCGATGATCTCTTTCACTTTGAGCCACTGCGGATGCGTCCGGACCATGAACGCCTCGCCGATCTTGACCCCGGTCCTGTCGCGAGCCTCGAGCAGCTCGCGCGCTTCACGCGCAGTCAACGCGATCGGCTTCTCGCACAGCACGTGCTTGCCCTGCTCGGCCGCACGAATCGACCACGGCACGTGCAGATGATTGGGCAACGGATTGTAGATAGCGTCGATGTCGGGATCGTCGATCAGTTCCTGATACGAGCCGTACGCCCGGGGAATGCCCAAGTCGCTCGCGGCTGCCCGCGCCTTTGCAATATCCCGGGAGGCAATGGCGACCACCTGCGCCAGCGTGCTTCCGCGCATCCCGGGGATGACTTTCTCCAACGCGATCTTGGCGGTGCCGAGCACCCCCCACCGAACTGGCGCGATTCGATCGTCGGTCACTCCGCTTTTATGACCTTTCGCACCGTATGAAAGCTCCCAGCGAAGAGCGTAGTTGGCTAACAGCTCCCCGCTTCAATTCTGTGGATGCCTGCGGTCCGCGCCGCGATCTCGACTTAGAAATTCGTCCGCGCCGCGATCTCGAACTAGAGATTCGCGCCGTGGCATTTCTTGAACTTCTTCCCTGACCCACACGGACATGGATCGTTCCGCCCGACGTTGCTCCAGTCCGCGGAGCTGCCCGATACCCCGGGCACACCGGGGACTCCGCCGAGTGCACCGCCCGCCATCGCCTTGCTCAGCGAGGAGCTCTTTCCTCCGATGTGGACCGTCGGCTCGGGACGCACCACGGTTCCCCTCTTCGGCGCCTCCGCCGGTGCGATGTCCAGAGTCGCATCGGTCCCCTCCTCGCCGTCCGCGACCACTTCCTCAAGGACGCCGAGCGCGTTGAACTGCTTCTTGCGCTGCTTCGGTGTCCGCTCTTCGCCATTACCGTCCAGGTCCGGACCGCTCAGGAACATCGGCGGCGGCGGCGCCTGCCGCTCCTCATAAGTAATCTGGGCGCGCAGGAATCTCTCGGTGAACGTGTTCTGGATGTCGTCCATCAGATCCACGAACATGCTGTACGCCTCGTGCTTGTACTCGATGAGCGGATCCTTCTGGCCCCACGAGCGGTAGCCGATCGCGTTGCGAAGCTGATCGAGGTCGTAGAGGTGATCCTTCCACTTTTCGTCCAGCACGTGCAGCATGACAATGGCGAGAAGCAGACCGGCGTCCTGTCCGAGACTCAGCACCTTGTCCTCGAACGCCTTCCGGCCCGCTTCGACGGCGCGCTGGCTCGCTTCTTCTTCGCTGCCCGGGAGCGATCCATCTTCGAACCCGGGAACGGCCAGCATGTAGTGCATCAGGAGGTCCTGACGCACCAGCGCGAAATCCCATTCCTCCTGCGAGTCAAATTCGCCGAGCATGTTCTCGACGCGCTTGGCGACGCCCTTCTCGACCATCTTCTGCGCTTCGGCCTTTAGCTCTTCCCCACCCTCGAGCGCGAACGACCGCAGCGAGTAGATAACCTCTCGCTGCTGGTTCATCACGTCGTCGTACTCCAGAAGCCGCTTGCGTGACTGGAAGTTCTGGAGCTCGACGCGCTTTTGAGCCTGCTCGATCGACCTCGTTATGAGCGAGTGGGTGAGCATCTCGCCTTCTTCCGCGCCCATGCGGTCCATCAGCTTTGCGATGCGGTCGGAGCCGAAGAGTCGCATGAGGTCGTCTTCGAGCGACAGGAAGAACTGCGACGCGCCCGGATCTCCCTGGCGACCGGCGCGGCCACGGAGCTGACGATCGATGCGACGTGATTCGTGGCGCTCGGAGCCGATGATGTGCAGACCGCCCCACTCGACCACATCCACGATCTGGTTCTCCGCGTCCTTGCGTTGAGACGGCTTCGATTCGGTGACGCCAGGTCCCAGCTTAATGTCCGTTCCGCGGCCGGCCATGTTGGTCGCAATCGTGACGGCGCCGGGCTGACCCGCACCGGCAACGATCTCCGCCTCGCGCTGGTGGTACTTGGCGTTGAGGACGTTGTGCGGAATTCCCGCGCGCTTGAACATGCGCGCCAGGGTCTCCGACACTTCCACGCTCACCGTGCCCACGAGCACCGGGAAGCCAAGCTCGTGCAGGCGCTGCGTCTCCTCGAGGATCGCGTTGTACTTCTCGCGTCGCGTTTTGTAGACGAGATCCTGCCTGTCGTCCCGGATGACAGGCCGGTTGGTCGGGATCACCGAGACGCCGAGCTTGTAGATCTGGTGGAACTCCGTCTCTTCGGTCTCGGCGGTACCGGTCATGCCGGACAGCTTTTCGTAGAGGCGGAAGTAGTTCTGGATGGTGATGGTGGCGAGAGTCTGCGTCTCGCCTTTCACCTGCACGCCCTCCTTTGCCTCGACGGCCTGGTGCAAACCCTCCGACCAACGACGACCGTGCATCGTGCGCCCGGTGAACTCGTCGACGATCAACACCTGCCCTTCCTGCACGACGTAGTTCACATCGCGCTCGAACAGCGCGTGCGCCCGCAACAACTGGTGAACTATGTTCAACCGCTCGCTCTTGGCCGCGTAGTCCCGGTTCAGCTTGTTGCGCGCCTCCAGCTTTTCCGCCGGCGTCATGTCGGGATCGTGATCGATCGCGTGCACCTCCTGGGACAGATCGGGCAGCACGTATTCGTCGTGCGCCTCGGGCGACATGAAATCGACGCCCGCGTCGGTGAGGTGAACCGTGTGGCCCTTCTCGTCGAGGACGAACAGCAGGTCTTCCTCGATGTCCCGGTACTGCTGCTTGCCAGCTGGCAACCGTCGATCAGCGATGTGCTGAAGCTCCATCTTCTGAACCAGCTGCTTGGCGCCCGTCTCCTGAAATACCTTGAGCAGTCGCTTGTTCTTCGGTCCGCCGAGCTGCGCTTTGTAGAGGTTTAGCGCCGCCGCGTCGTTGTCACCCGCTTCGAACGCCTTCTCGCCGGCCGCAACGAGCGCGTTGACGAGATCCGATTGACGCCTCACCAGACGCGCCACCGCCGCGTTGTGCACCGCGTATTCCGCATCGCTCTCGTTTCCGACCGGTCCCGAGATGATCAGTGGCGTACGCGCTTCGTCGATGAGCACGGAGTCGACTTCGTCGACGATGGCGTAAATGTGGGCGCGCTGGACGCGCTGCTCCAGCGACTGAACCATGTTGTCGCGCAGGTAGTCGAAGCCGAACTCGTTGTTCGTGCCGTACGTGATGTCACACTCGTACGCGGCGCGGCGCTCCTGCGTTCCCGGCTCCGTGTCGTCGATGCAGCCGACAGTGAGCCCGAGGTATTTGTAGATGTGTCCCATCCACTCCGAGTCGCGGCGGGCGAGATAGGAGTTGACAGTGATCAGGTGCGCTCCCTTGCCTGGCAGCGCGTTGAGATAGAGCGGCAGAGTGGCGACGAGGGTCTTTCCTTCGCCGGTCGCCATCTCGGCGATGCGCCCCTGGTGCAGCTGGATGCCACCCATCAGCTGCACGTCGTAGGGCACCATGTTCCACTCCATCTCCTGCCCTGTGACCATGACTTTGGTCCCGAGCAGTCGGCGCGCCGCCTCTCGCACCGTCGCGAACGCCTCGGGAAGGAGCTCGTCGAGCACGTCGGCGATGGCGGCACGAAGTTCGGCTTCCGCGCCACCGCGTCCATCGACGCCGCTCAGCTCGTTGTCAATCTCGTCGCGCACTGCAGGATCCGCGGTGACACGCTTTTGTTCCCTCAGCGCCGCGATGCGGGTCTCGATGTCGCTCGTGCGGTCGTGGATGCGCGCGCGGAACTTCTCGGTCTGGCCGCGAAGCTCGTCCTCGGAGACGGTCTGCAGGCGGGCGTACTGCTCGTTCACTTCGTCGACGATCGGTTGAACGCGCTTGCGCTCCCGATCGTGACGAGTTCCGAACACATTGCTCAGCAGCCCTGTCAACGCCATGTACCTGTCTTCCTCAGGCGGACACCCGCCTCAACGATAGAGCCCTCGCGCGTCGATGAATCGTTCGACGCTCTCGGGCACGAATCCCTTGATTGATTTTCCAGCACGAAGGCGCTCTCTGACCTCCGTCGATGATACATCGACACGTCGCGTCGAAACCATCACCACACCCGGCGCGATAGGCTCGACTCCCGAACTTGCCAGACCGGCTCTTCGCACCGCCGCGATAGTCGCCAGCTCGCGGATCCGCGCCGGGTTCCGCCACTGCTCGAAGCCCGCAAGCAAGTCCTCACCAAGCAGAAGAAAGAGCTGCGCAGCCGGATGTCTCTCCGACAAATGCTCCAACGTGTCAACAGTGAAAGATAACCCCTTACGATTGATTTCTGCGTCGCTGACGACGTAGTTGGCGTCGTCGGCAACGGCCAGGCGAAGCATCTCGAGGCGGTCTTGCCCGGAGGCCACCGCAGGGGTGTCGACCTTGAACGGCTGGACGCCTGTCGGCACGAAAATCAGCCGATCGAGCTTGAGCGCTTCGCGGGCATCGGAAGCCACCAGCAAGTGGCCGACGTGGGGCGGATCGAACGTGCCCCCGAACACCCCAATGCGCACGGACTACGTCGCCGGCGTCGCGGGCGCGGGACCGCAGGTCTTGAGGACTTCGCGGTCGTTCGAATAGGCCTTCCGCATGGCGTCGCACAGCTCACGCGCGTCCTCGGTGTACCTGATCGCGCGATAAGCCTCGTGCAATCTCAGGTACGCGTCCCTGGTTTTCGGGGCATTCGGATGCAGCCGGATCACGTCCTTGAAGTAGATGATCGCTGAATCGAACGCCTTCCGCTTGAGATAGAGATAACCCGTATCGTAATCCTTTTCCGCGAACCACTCGTCGAGCTTGTCGAGCTCCTTCTTGGCGAGCGGCGCATACCGTGAATCAGGAAAGCTGCCGAGGAGCGACTCGAACGCGGTTTGCGCGCTCTTGCCGTAGGTCGCGTCCAGCTGCGGACGCCGCCACTCGTGCTCGTACGCCAGGCCCGAGAGGTAGAACGCGTCGTCCACCAGCGTGTCCTGCGGGAACGCGTCGATGAGACGATTATAAGTTCCCGCCGCGAGCAGATTCTCTCCATTCCTGGCCTGGGACTGCGCCAGATAATAGTACGCGAGCGGAAGCCGCGGATCGCGAGCAGAGAGATCCAGGGTCAGCTTCTCGAACGCTTTAGCGGCGTTGTCATAGCGCCTCGCCTTGTATTCGGCGAGCGCTACCTCGTACAGCTTGTCGGCTGTAGGGTAGATCTTCGGATCGAATGGGGGCTTGCAAGCCAGCGGTGCCGCGAGCAGCAGGGCCAGCAAAAACAATCTTGGCTTGAACATCCGTATGATATTACCCTCTGCGGGCGAGCGCGTTCATGCGGATGGGCGCCCGATCGAATGGTATCGCACGCCCAGCTCCCGCATCTTCTCGACGTCGTAAAGATTTCTGCCATCGACGATGACCGGTTGCTTGAGCGTGCGCTTCACCCGCGCAAAATCCGGGTGGCGATACTCGTTCCAGTCAGTGACCACTACCAGCGCATCCGCACCCGCGAGCGCCTCATAGTTAGTCTCCGCGTAATCTATTCGGTTGCCAAACAAAGCTCGCGCATGATTGAGCGCGGCTGGATCGTGCGCACAGATCGAAGCGCCCTCGTTGAGCAGCGCGTCTATCAGAGCGAGCGACGGAGCCTCTCGCATGTCATCCGTACCCGGCTTGAAGGCGAGACCCCAAAGCGCAATCCGCCGGCCGGTCAGAGTGTTTCCCAGCGCGAGCTTCACTTTCGCGACCAGAACCTGTTTCTGTCGTTCATTTGCCGATTCGACCGCGGCCAGCACCTGTAACGGTGAACCACACTCTGACGCTGTCCGCACCAACGCTTTCACATCCTTCGGAAAGCAGGATCCGCCGTATCCCGGCCCGGCAAACAGGAATGACTGACCGATGCGTGAGTCGGTTCCAATTCCCTTTCTGACGAGATCGATACTGGCTCCGAGCTTTTCGCA
>WNFQ01012088.1_pt2 | contig 12125 bp, 10 predicted proteins | sample 5400171 | NCBI WGS metagenome assembly WNFQ01 (sample SAMN13153356, study PRJNA577476) | soil metagenome | isolation source: 20 cm soil under Madrone tree | place: USA:California | collected 2016-06-14
ACCGCGATCCCTCCCTCAAGCTCGGCGATTTCCTGATCGACGAATTGCCGCCCATCGATTTCGGCCGCATCGCCGCCCAGACCGCCAAGCAGGTGATCGTGCAGAAGGTGCGCGAGGCAGAGCGCCGGCGCCAATTCGAGGAATTCAAGGACCGCAAGGGCGACATCGTCAACGGCCTGGTCAAGCGGGTCGAATTCGGCAATGTCACTGTCGACCTCGGTCGCGGCGAATCGATCCTGCGCCGCGACGAACTGCTCCCGCGCGAGACCTTTCGCGCCGGCGACCGCGTGCGCGCCCTGATCTACGACGTGCGCGAGGAACAGCGCGGGCCGCAGATCTTCCTGTCGCGCACCCGCAACGAATTCATGGCCAAGCTGTTCGCTCAGGAAGTGCCGGAAATCTACGACGGGATCATCGAGATCAAATCCGTCGCCCGCGATCCGGGGAGCCGGGCCAAGATCGCCGTCATCTCCAACGACAGCTCCATCGATCCCGTGGGCGCCTGCGTGGGTATGCGCGGCAGTCGCGTGCAGGCGGTGGTGGGCGAACTCCAGGGTGAAAAGATCGACATCATTCCCTGGTCCAACGACCCGGCGACATTCGTGGTCAATGCGCTGGCCCCGGCGGAAGTCGCCAAGGTCGTGCTCGACGAAGACGCGCACCGCATCGACGTGGTGGTGCCGGACGATCAATTGAGTCTCGCCATCGGTCGGCGCGGACAGAATGTTCGCCTTGCTTCCCAACTCACCGGCTGGGACATCGACATTCTGACCGAGGCGCAGGAATCCGAGCGCCGCTCCGAGGAATTCCGCACCCGCTCGCAGCTCTTCATCGACGCTCTCGACATCGACGATGTCATCGCCCATCTGCTGGTGACCGAAGGTTTCAGCAAGATCGAGGACGTGGCCTTGGTGCCGCTCGAGGATCTGGCTGGGATCGAAGGCTTCGACGAGGAAGTGGCCAACGAGCTGCGCGAGCGGGCGCGGGCATATCTCCAGGCCCAGGACGAGCGCCTGGCTCTGCGCCGCAAGGAATTGGGAGTCAGCGACGAAATCGCCGCCATCGAGGGTTTAACGACGGCCATGCTGGTCGCCCTCGGCGAGGCCGGGGTCAAGACCCTGGATGATCTGGCCGATCTCTCGGGCGACGAGCTGACCAGCCGCAGCGACGGTATCCTGCGCAACTTCCCGCTGTCGGAAGGCGATGCCAATGCCATGGTCATGGCCGCGCGCGCCCATTGGTTCGATGGCGAGGACAAGAAGCCGGCCGAATCCGAGAAATCGGCCTAGGCGGATACGAGGGATTTTGGAAACGACGGGCCAGAAACCGATGATCGCGGTCGAGCAGAGCGAGGAAGGCGACGTCGCGGCCTCCGGGCCGCTACGTCGCTGCCTGGTCAGCCGCCAAGTCCGGCCGAAGGCGGAACTGCTGCGTTTCGTGGTCGGGCCGGAGGGGCGGTTGATCGTCGACCCGGCAGAACTCCTGCCGGGGCGCGGTTTGTGGTTGACCCCGCGCCGCGATATAGTTGAAAGCGCCGTCGCCAAGGGCCTGTTCGCCAAGGCTGCGGGTCAGCGGGTGGTCGTGGCGGGCGAACTGGCGGATGATGTCGAGCGGCTGCTGCGTCAGCGCTGCCTGGCCCTGCTAGGATTGGCGCGCCGGGCGGGTCAGTTGCGCACCGGATTCGAAAAGGTGCGCGAGGATCTGAAGACCGGCCGTGTCGCCCTGTTGCTCGCGGCATGCGACGGCGCCGCCGATGGGCGGAGAAAGCTGGCGGCTTTGGCCGGCGAGTTGCCGATAATCGCGCTGTTCGACAGCGCGGAGTTGTCGGCGGCATTGGGTGTGGAGGGCGTGGTTCACGCGGGCGTGGCGGCGGGCGGAATGGCCGAGCGGCTGCTGCGTGAATTCGAGCGGTTTCAAGGTATGCAAGCGAATGGCTCCGCGGAACAATCGCGGACGGAGATATGAGTCGAGATGACGACCAGCAATGAATCCGAAGTGAAAAAACCGCTTTCTCTCTCTCGCGGCAAGCTCGAGCTGAGGAAGACGGTGGACGCCGGCCAGGTCAAGCAGACCTTCCCGCATGGCCGTTCGAAGACGGTGGCCGTCGAGGTCAAGCGCAAGCGCACCTATGCCCCGGGAGTCGGCGGCAAGATGACCGAGGTGCCGACCGACAAGGATATTGCCCTGGCGACGGCCGAATTGAGCGCTGAGGATCGCGCCCATCTCTCCAATCTGACCGCCGGTGAGCGGGCGACGCGCTTGAAGGTGCTGGAAGAAGCCAAGCGCGACGACGAGGTTCGCCGCATCCAGGAGGCCGAAGAGGCCATCCGCCGTGCCGCCGAAGAGGCCGAGCTGGCGGCGGCCGAGGAAGCGCGCCGCAGGGCCGCCGAGGCCCGGGGTGAAGTGTATCCGCCGGTCACAGCCCCGGCGGCCAACGACGTGGTCGCTGAGCCGACCCCGGCCAAGCCGAAGGCCGAGCCCGCGGTCAAGCGCATCGAGCCCAATGTCGTCCGACCCTCGCGCGGCCCAGCCGTGGCGGAAGTTGAGGACGAAGAAGAGCCCTCGAGCAAGGTCAAGCGCCCCAGCCTGCGCACGCCGGCAAAGCCGCTGGCCCCGCGACGCGAAGAGCCGCGCCGGCGTGCCGGCAAGATGTCGATCGTCCAGGCCCTCGATGAAAACGCCGGCGAACGCATGCGCTCGCTTGCTGCCGTCAAACGCGCACGCGAAAAGGAAAAACGCGCCCAGCAGGCGCAGCAGGATCCGGCCCGCGTCATTCGCGACGTCATCATTCCCGAAAGCATCACCGTGCAGGAACTGGCCAGCCGCATGGCCGAGCGCAGCACCGACGTCATCAAGGCGCTGATGAAGATGGGCATCATGGCGACGATCAACGAGCGCCTTGATCCCGACACGGCCGAATTGATCGTCAACGAGTTCGGCCATCGCCTGCGCCGGGTCAGCGATTCCGATATCGAGCTGGGACTGGAAGGCGACGTCGACGATCCGGCGGTGCTGAAGTCGCGCCCGCCCATCGTCACCGTCATGGGTCATGTCGATCACGGCAAGACCTCGCTGCTGGATGCCATGCGCCAGACCGATGTGGCGGCCCATGAAGCCGGCGGCATCACCCAGCATATCGGCGCATACCAGGTGACCCGGCCCAACGGGCAGAGGATCACCTTCATCGATACGCCGGGCCATGCGGCATTTTCCGAAATGCGCGCGCGGGGCGCCAATGTGACCGACATCGTCGTGCTGGTGGTGGCCGCCGACGACGGAATCATGGAGCAGACGATCGAGGCCATCAATCACGCGCGCGAAGCCAAGGTCCCGGTCATCGTCGCCATCAACAAGATCGACAAGCCCGCGGCCAACCCCGATCGCGTGCGCCAGGATCTGCTGCAGCATGGGCTGGTGGTGGAAAAGTTGGGCGGCGACGTGCTGGACGTCGAAGTCTCGGCCAAGACCAAGGCCGGCATCGACAAGCTGGAAGAAGCCTTGTCGCTCCAGGCGGAAATTCTCGATCTCAAGGCCAATCCCGACCGTCCGGGCAGCGGCACGGTCATCGAAGCCAAGCTGGATCGCGGCCGCGGCGTGGTGGCGACGCTCCTGGTCCAACGTGGCACCATTCGCGTCGGCGATATCTTCGTGGCGGGTGCCGCTTGGGGCCGCGTGCGTGCGCTGGTCGACGATCACGGCCAGCCGGTGGAACAGGCCGGCCCGGCCACCCCGGTCGAGGTTTTGGGTCTGCAGGATGCGCCGCTGGCTGGCGACGGCTTCGCCGTGGTGGAAAACGAAGCCCGCGCGCGCCAGGTCAGCGAGTTCCGCAGCACGCGCCTGCGCGCCCAACAGAGCGGCCCCGGCCGCGGCACGCTGGAGCAGCAGTTCACGCGGATTGCCGCCGGGGAATCGAAGGAGCTTGCCGTTGTCATAAAGACCGACGTGCAAGGCTCGCTGGAAGCGATCGTCGCCTCTCTGCAGAAGATGCGCACCGACGAAGTGGGCGCGCGCATCCTTCACGCAGCCGTCGGCGGCATCAACGAATCCGATGTGACGCTGGCGCGGGCTTCGGGCGGCCTGATCATCGGCTTCAATGTGCGCGCCAACCCGCAAGCCCGCGAGATGGCCAAGCGCGACAAGATCGACATCCGCTATTACTCGATCATCTACAACGTGATCGACGACGTGAAGGCGGCGCTCTCAGGCATGCTGGCACCTTCCCTGCGCGAGCGCTTCCTCGGCTACGCCGAGATCCGCGAGGTCTTCGAGATCACCAAGGTCGGCAAGATCGCCGGCTGCATGGTCACCGAAGGCGTGGTCAAGCGCGGCGCCAAGGTCCGCCTGCTGCGCGACAACGTGGTCATCCACGAGGGCTCGCTGAAGACGTTGAAGCGCTTCAAGGACGAAGTGCGCGAGGTCAAGGAAGGCTTCGAATGCGGCATGGCCTTCGAGAACTATCACGACATACAGCGCGGCGATCAGATCGAGTGCTTCGAGATCGAGGAAGTCTCGCGCGAGCTGGCGTGAGATGACCCGCAAGGGAAGCACCGGGCCCAGCCAGCGCCAGCTGCGGGTCGGCGAAGCGCTGCGTCATGCGCTGGCCGAAATCCTGGCGCGGGGTGGCTTGCACGATCCTGAACTGGCCGATCTTCAGGCGACCGTGACCGAGGTGCGTATGAGCCCCGATCTGCGCGCCGCCACGGCCTTCATCGTGCCCTTCGGCGGCGGCGACGCGGAGGCTCTGGCCAAGGCCTTGAACCGCGCTGCCGGATTCTTCCGGGCGCGCCTTGCCGGTTCGGTCAAACTGCGTGTGGCGCCCACGATCCGATTTGCGCCCGATCTTTCCTTCGACAATGTGGGGCGCATCGAACGTCTGCTCCAGGATCCCGCCGTGGTTCGCGATCTGAAGAAAGATAGCGACGATGGCGCGTAAGCGGCGCGGCCAGAAGGTCGATGGCTGGCTCATCCTCGACAAGCATGCCGGGATAACCTCGACCTCCGCGGTGGCCGCAGTTCGCCGTTTCTTCGATGCCGCCAAGGCGGGCCATGGGGGAACTCTGGATCCCCTGGCCACAGGCCTGCTGCCCATCGCGCTGGGCGAGGCGACCAAGACCGTGCCTTACGTCATGGACGGGATGAAGACCTATCGCTTCACGCTCAAATTCGGCGAGGCGCGCGTCACCGACGATGCCGACGGCGAGGTGATCGCAACCAGCGAGCGGCGGCCCGAGGATGACGCGATTAGGACGGCCTTGGCGGGTTTTCGCGGCACGATCATGCAGCGCCCACCTATCTTTTCCGCCCTCAAGATCGACGGCCAGCGGGCCTATGATCTGGCCCGGGCCGGCGAGGCGGTGGAATTGGCCCCCCGGGAAACCCTGATCGAGCGCTTCGAGCTGATCGCGCGGCCGGATGCCGATCACGCATTGTTCGAGGTCCGTTCCGGCAAGGGCGCCTACATGCGCAGCCTGGCCCGCGACCTGGCCGAGGCCCTGGGCAGCCGCGGCCATGTTTCGGCGCTGCGCCGGATCGCCGTCGGCCCCTTCTTCGAAGCCCATGGGATTTCGCTGGATTCGCTGGGGGCCTTGGGGCATATTGCCGCCGCTTCACGGCACCTTTTGCCGGTGGCGACCGCGCTGGACGACATCCCGGCGCTGGCCGTCAGCGATAGTGAGGCGTCTCGTCTGCGTTGCGGACAAGCCGTCGGACCGATCCGGCGGCAGGATCTGGAGCGCATTGGCCAATTCGAGAGCGGGGCGATTTTCTGCGCCAAATCCGGCGGCCTGCCGGTGGCGCTCGTCCGTCTCGAGGCCGGCGATCTTCGCCCGGTGCGCGTGCTGAACTTATAGAAGAAAGGGATTCTGCGATGTCGTTTACAGTCGAGCGCAAGCAGGCGCTGATCAAGGAATTCGCCACCACCGCGGGCGACACTGGTTCGCCGGAAGTCCAGGTGGCGCTGCTCTCCGAGCGGATCAAGAGCCTAACCGATCATTTGCAGACGCATGAGAAGGATTTCCACTCGCGCCGCGGTCTGCTGGTCATGGTCGGGCAGCGCCGGCGCTTGCTGGACTATCTCAGGCGCAAGAACGAAGGGCGCTACAAGGAGCTGATCGAGCGCCTTGGGCTGCGCCGGTAACACCCCATTTCCAAGACACGTCTTGCCATCTGCAAGGCGTGACGACGCATACCTACCCGCTGAACGGTCGGAGCGGGTGGTAAGTTTGCCGGGCCGACGCAAGCGGCGCGATGCGCGCCGTTTCCGCGGGTCCGGCAGTGGGCATTCCGACCATCATGCCTTACGGATTCAATCAAGGAAAAATCAATGTTCAACTTTCAACGCAAAGAAGTCCTTTGGGGCGGGCGCAAGCTCATCCTCGAGGCCGGGCGCATCGCCCGACAGGCCGACGGCGCCGTGCTCGCCACTTATGGCGAGACCGTGGTGCTCTGCACCGCGGTTGCCCAGCGACAGGCAAAGCCGGGAATCGACTTCTTCCCGCTCACCGTCAACTACCAGGAAAAGACTTTTGCCGCCGGCAAGATTCCGGGCGGCTTCTTCAAGCGCGAAGGCCGGCCGACCGAAAAGGAAGTACTGACCTCGCGCCTCATCGATCGGCCGATTCGGCCGCTGTTCGCCCAGGGCTTCCGCAACGAAACGCAGGTCATCTGCACCGTGCTGAGCCACGATCTGGAAAACGATCCCGATGTCATCGCCATGATCGGCGCTTCCGCCGCACTGACCATCTCGGGCATCCCCTTCATGGGCCCCATCGCGGCGGCCCGCGTGGGTTATGTCGACGGGCAATACATCTTGAACCCGCTCCAGGAAAAGCTGCCGGAATCGGCCCTCGATCTGATCGTCGCCGGCACTGCCGAGGGCGTCCTGATGGTCGAATCCGAAGCCAAGGAGCTGTCCGAGGACGTCATGCTGGGGGCCGTCACCTTCGGCTTCGAGCAATTCCAGCCGGTGATCCGGGCGATCATCGATCTGGCCGAGACCTGCGCCAAGGAGCCCTGGGACATGCCGGCCCCGGCATCGGAGTCCGAAGCCGTCGCCAAGCGCTTGGCTGAGGTTGCGCAGAGCGATCTCAGCGCCGCCTATGCCGAAACCGCCAAGCAGGCCCGCACCGTCAAGGTCGCCGCCGTGAAGGCGAAGGCCGTCGAGTTGCTTACCGCCGAGGGCCTTCCGCCCGAGCTGATCGGCAAGAAATTCAAATCCCTCGAGCAGAACATTGTCCGCGGCAATATCCTCGCCACCGGCAAGCGCATTGACGGACGCGATACCAAGACCGTGCGCCCGATCGATTGCCAGGTCGGCGTTCTGCCGCGTGCCCATGGTTCGGCACTCTTCACCCGCGGCGAAACCCAGGCCCTGGTGGTGACTACGCTCGGCACCGGCCAGGACGAGCAGATCATCGACGCGCTGGAAGGCGAGTTCCGCCAGAACTTCATGCTGCATTACAACTTCCCGCCCTATGCGACCAACGAGGCGGGCCGCATGGGCTCGCCCGGCCGGCGCGAAATCGGCCATGGCAAGCTTGCCTGGCGGGCGTTGCATCCCTTGCTGCCGACCAAGGAAGGTTTCCCCTACACCATCCGCGTCGTCTCCGAGATCACCGAATCGAACGGCTCGTCCTCCATGGCCACAGTCTGCGGCGCTTCGCTGTCCATGATGGATGCGGGCGTGCCGCTGACCCGGCCGGTGGCCGGTATCGCCATGGGATTGATCAAGGAGGAGAACCAGTTCGCCGTCCTCTCCGACATCCTGGGCGATGAAGATCACCTGGGCGACATGGATTTCAAGGTGGCCGGCACCGATCGCGGCATCACCTCCCTCCAGATGGATCTTAAGATAGCCTCCATCACGGCGGAGATCATGCGCATCGCACTGGGCCAGGCCCAGGCGGGCCGCCTGCATATCCTGGGCGAGATGGCCAAGGCCATCGACTCCTCGCGTCAGGAGGTCAGCAGCAACGCACCTCGCATCACCGTGATCTCCATTCCGAAGGATAAGATTCGCGAAGTGATCGGCACCGGCGGCAAGGTGATCCGCGAGATCTGCGAACAGACCGGCGCCAAGATCGATATCGAGGACGACGGCACCATCAAGGTCGCCGCCGTCGACGCCACGGCGGCGCAAGCGGCCATCGACTGGATCCGCGGCATGAATTTTCTGGGCAGCCGCGACGGGCTGGTTCATATCAGCGAGCTGGCGCCCCAGCGCGTCAAGCAGACCGGCGACGTCGTCAACGTGGGCGATGTGGTCAAGGTCAAGGTGCTGGGCGTGGACGACCGCGGCAAGGTCAAGCTCAGCATGAAGGCCGTCGACCAGAAGACAGGCGAAGACCTGTCCCAGAAGGTCGCCGCCGCCGGCGAATAAGGCGGCCGTGCAGGCGCACGCCGAGGCAGCGCTGTGATCGCTCTGGCGATCGCCGCGGGCATTGGCGTGCCGCCGGCAGTCATTCCTTCGATCGATCGCCGGGCGGTCGGCTACCTCGCTACGGCAGATGCGCTGGGGGCCCCTCATGGGTGACCTGTTCCCGCCCGTCATCGGTCATCGCGGATCGGCCTCGAGCGCGCCTGAGAATACCCTTGCTTCGCTGCGCCTTGCGGCCGAACAGGGGGCGAGGATGGTGGAGTTCGACGCCAAACTGGCCGGCGATGGCGTCGTCATCCTGATGCATGACAGTCTGCTCGACCGCACCACCAATGGTCGTGGTCCCGTCGCCGCGACAAGCTGGGCGGAGATTGCCAAGCTCGATGCCGGAAGCTGGTTTGCCGACGACTGGCGCGGGGTGCCCGTGCCAACGCTGGAACAGGCACTCGCCCTGCTTGTGGAACTGGACCTCAAGGCCAATATCGAGATCAAGCCCTGCCTAGGCCGCGAGGTGGAAACGGCAAAGGCGATCGTGGAAACTATTAAGGCGCATTGGCCCAAGAATCGAGGTGGGCTGCTGCTTTCCAGCTTTGCGCGCGACGGTCTGGCGGCGGCGCGCGACGCCGCCCCCGAACTGCCCCGTGGCCTGCTGATCTGGGAAGAGCCGGCGGATTGGTCGATCGCCGCGGCGACACTAGCCTGCCGGTCGGTCCATTGCGCCGCCCAGCACCTGACCCCTGAATGGGCAGCGGAAATCAAGCGTTTGGGCTATGATCTGGCGGTCTATACGGTGAATGACCCGGCCCTTGCCTGGCAACTGCGCGCCTGGGGTGTGGACAGCATCATCACCGACAGCCCAGGCGCCTTGCGTTTGGCGCTTCAGGGCTGGTAGAGAGGCGATGTGAAGGGACTTCAACCAATCGTCATCTCAGGCCGCGAGGTCTGGCCGCTCGTGGAGGGTGGCAAGGGCATTTCGATCTCCAATGGCGAAAGCTCGGGGGCCTGGGCCGCCAGCGGCGGCGTGGGCACCTTTTCGGGCGTCAACGCCGATTCCTTCGACGCCGAAGGTCGGCTCCTGCCGCAAATTTACTATGGCAAGACCCGACGCGAACGCCATGAGGAATTGATTGCCTATTCCATCCGCGGCGGCATCCATCAGGCGCGCATGGCCTATGAATCGGCCAACGGCCTGGGCCGGCTTCATATGAACGTGCTTTGGGAAATGGGCGGGGCGGAACGCATCCTGCACGGCGTGTTGGAAGGGGCCAAGGGCCTGATCAACGGAGTTACCTGCGGGGCCGGCATGCCCTATCGCATCGCCGAGATCTGTGCCCAATACGGCGTCCACTACTACCCCATCGTCTCCTCGGCCCGCGCCTTTCGCGCCTTGTGGAAACGTGCCTACCACAAGTTCCGCGATTGGTTGGGCGGGGTCGTCTACGAGGATCCCTGGCTCGCGGGCGGCCACAACGGTCTTTCCAACAGCGAGGATCCGACCAAGCCCGAACATCCCTATCCCCGGGTCGTCGAACTGCGCCGGTTGATGGCGGCCGAATGCGGGCTTGCCGACGTTCCCATTTTCATGGCCGGGGGCGTGTGGTTCCTGCGCGAGTGGGAAGACTGGCTCGGCAACCCCGAGGTTGGGCCCATCGCCTTTCAGTTCGGCACGCGGCCCTTGCTGACCCAGGAGAGCCCGATTTCGGATGCCTGGAAGAAGCGGCTGCTGGCCCTCAAGGAAGGCGACGTCTTCCTCAACCGGTTCAGCCCGACCGGTTTCTATTCGTCGGCGGTCAACAATCCTTTCATCGCCATGCTCAAGGGCCGATCGGAACGCCAGATCGCCTACAGCATGGCGCCGGTGGGTGAGCATGAATGGCCATTCCCGGTGGGCGCGCGCGGGCGCGTCGTCTATCTGACGGCTGCCGACAAGCTGCGCGCGGCGGGCTGGATGGCCCAGGGCCATACCGAGGCCCTGCGCACGCCCGATTCGACCCTCATCTTCGTCGAGCCCGAACAGGCCAACGAAATCCGTGCCGACCAGATCAACTGCATGGGCTGCCTCTCCGCCTGCTCCTTTTCAAATTGGGCGCAGAACGAGGCCGGCACCACCGGCAAGAAGGCCGATCCGCGCAGCTATTGCATCCAGAAGACGCTGCAGACCATCAGCCACTCCGACGATACGGAAAACAATCTGATGTTCGCCGGGCACAACGCCTATCGCTTCAAGGACGATCCCTTCTACGCCAACGGCTTCGTGCCGACAGTGGGACAGTTGGTCGAGCGCATCCTGACCGGCGATTGACCAGAACTCGATCGCCTCAGGCCGGTTCGGCTTGAGGCGTGGACCGTACTTTGCGAGGAAGCCGCCTCGCCTTCATGGGCCTCATCCGCCCCGTTCCGGCGGCGGCAGCAGATCGGCGAATTCCGTCATCAGATCGCGGTAGAGCTTGCGCTTGAAGGGCACGATCATTGCCGGCAGATTGCGCATCGCGGCCCATTTCCAGGACCGGAATTCGGGATGGCCGGTGGCAATATCGATATCGCGATCGCTGCCGCGAAAGCGGAAGGCAAACCATTTCTGCCGCTGGCCTCGAAACCGTCCCTTCCAGATCCGGTCGGCCAGCTCCGCCGGCAGATCGTAGCTGAGCCAACCCTTGCTCTCGGCTTCCAGCTCGGCCTTGTCGGTACCGATTTCCTCCTTCATTTCGCGCCAGGCGGCGCTCAGCGGCGCCTCGCCTTCGTCGATGCCGCCCTGGGGCATCTGCCAGGCGTCCGCGGGATTGTCCAGGCGCTGGCCGACGAAGACCTCGCTTTTTGAATTGAGCAGCATGATGCCCACGCCGGGACGATAGGGGCGCTCAGCAAAGGGCTTCATCGATCGGCCTGCTGGTCGGCAATCGCGCTGACCGGGGCGAGCGCCAGATTCTTGTTGGCGAGAGCGGGGCTCCATTCCGACAAGCGTTCGATCGTCACCGGATAACCGTTGGCCAAACCCAAGGCAAAGCCGGTGGTGCGAGCACGGCGCTCCAACTCGGCGAGCTGCGCATCGATGGCGGCGCGGTTGGGCGTGTCGTCGATGGTGAGATCGGCAATGGCACGCGGCAGGCGCAGCTTGGTGGCCTCGAGGGAGGCGACACTGGCGTCGGTCTGGGTGACGCTGAGGCCCGGCGCTTTCGCCGTCAAATCGAGGACGACGGTCGGGGTCGTCTCGGCAAATGCCGGCGTAGGCATCGCGGCCAGCGCGTCATGCGGCTGAATGCTGACTTCGATTTCCGGCGTGGCGGAGACGAGCCGATCCAACTCGCCACGATAGGCATACCACCCCACCCAGCCACTGACGCCAGCGAGGATCAGTAGGGCCAGAACGCCCGCGGGTGAGGCGCGTCGGTCGAACAATGCCTCGGCCGGATGGTCGGTCAAAGCCGGCCGGCCGAGGCTGTATTCAGCGCCAGGCCGTCGTCAGTTGGCCTTGGCGGCGGAGAACAGGCTGTACCCATGCAGCAGGTCGAGGGCGCGGGCAAGCTGGTAGTCCTTGTCCGGCTGCGGCGTTTCCAGCTCCGACTGATCGAGCGGTGTCGCCGGCGGCACGTTCGTAGTGGCTGGCGGCGTGCCGGTCGTGCCCGCTGGTGGGACCTGTCCGCCGCTGGAATCGTCGGGCGCCGTGCCGCCGATGTTCTGCAGCGCGCCGGGCAGTTCCGCTTCGCTGCGGAATTGCGGGCCGGCGATGACTTCCACCTTGGCCTGATCGACC